>Ga0081540_1004057_pt1 | contig 11339 bp, 8 predicted proteins | sample TabmetS2T1R1_FD_71024 | JGI IMG/M metagenome (GOLD analysis project Ga0081540, IMG submission 71024) | Tabebuia heterophylla rhizosphere microbial communities from the University of Puerto Rico - S2T1R1 | ecosystem: Host-associated > Plants > Roots > Rhizosphere ...
GTCGTTCTTGGCGACCACCATCAGCCCCGTGGTGTCCTTGTCGAGCCGGTGCACGATGCCCGGCCGCTTGACGCCGCCGATGCCGGAGAGGCTGTCGCCGCAATGGGCGATCAGCGCGTTAACTAAAGTACCCGTCTCGTGCCCGGCCGCGGGATGCACGACGAGGCCCTTCGGCTTGTCGATGACGATGATGTCGCCGTCCTCGAACACGATATCGAGCGGAATGTCCTCTGCCACGGGCTCCGGCGGGGCGGCTTCCGGCACGTCGATTGTGATCGTATCGCCGGCGGTGACATGATAAGCGGGGTCGCGGATGACGGCGCCTTTCACGGTCACGGAACCGGCCAGGATCAGCGCCTTCAGCCGCGAGCGCGACAGCTCGGCGCAGCGCGCCGCCAGCACGCGGTCGAGCCGGGGCGAGCCTTCGTCGCCCTCGACCGTGACCTCAAGTCTCTCACCGCCGTTTGTAGAAGTATCCTGCAAAGAACAAACCTTATGACCGAAGCCGCCGTTCCCGAGCCGACCCAAGAACTAACCCAAGAACAGGCCGCCTTGTTTGCGCGGGTGCGGCGGATGATGCTGATCGCGGGCGCCACCACGGGCGTTGCGATCGCGGCCGTGCTGTTCGCCGTCGGTTACCGCCTTTACCGCAGCGAGCCAAGCGTGACTACCGCCGCCAGCGATGTCACCGCCGCCCTGCCGAAGGGCGCCAAAATCGTCTCCACCGCGGTCGCCGGCGAGCGGCTGGTGGTGACGCTCGACATCGCTGGCGCCACCGAGATCCGTACCTTCGACGTGAGGTCCCTGAAACCGGCCGGAAAGCTGAAATTCGTCCGCGAACCCTGAGGGTTCGGCGGGCAGGGCGCGCTGGCCGCGCAGCCACACGATAACTAAATAAGGGCAGGCCGCCTTGCGGCAAGCCGATTTCAAGGCTATTGCCTGAAGCGCACGCTCCCTTCGTCTAGCGGTTAGGACGCGGCCCTCTCAAGGCTGAAACAGGGGTTCGATTCCCCTAGGGAGCGCCACCAAATCAAAGACTTGGTGACCTGCCCGATCTGGGTGTCCAGTTGGTGTCTAGTCCGCGATTGTTTCCTCACTCTGCTAAGCGCGCATGATCGCGCGCAACGCTGGCGGGAGCCGAATCCTTGGGAAGTGCGTCGGGAACGCAACCTTTCGAGCAGCGGTCAGGCTCCGTCGGGAATTAAGAATGCGCGCTCGCCAGCATCGCTGGCGTCTCGAAGGTCTGAACAGCTTCCCAAGCTGCATACGAGGGTTCGATTCCCTTCGCCCGCTCCAGCCTCATAAATACCTACAGACAAGGCGGTATTCCGATTTTTGGCGGTCGACTTGGTTGTCGCCCCGAGAAGGTTCATACAACAGCTGTACAAATTTCCCACGTATCACAGGCAGAGCGTTACCGCAGCTCAAGTAAAGTAAGTAGCTGGGATGGAAGCCCGCAAAACGGAGATGAGAATCCCTACCTCTCCGCCAGTTCGTCGAACATGCCGGCCGCGCCGACATCTTGTCCCACGCATTCAACCCTGTCGAGATGCCGACCTAACCCAAGGTTGCATAGATGCCGACCTGCATTGCTGATAGATGGGCTTGGCTTGGGGTGGTGGGCATCCCTTCTCCATAGGGCTACGTCGGCGACGGGTTTTGCCCGGCCGATTTGCGCCCAGACGAACACTCGGTCGCCCGGCGCAAAGCGGCTCGCCATTTTCCATCCCGTCCGACCACCCGAGCAACTGACGCCAAAAGGTGGCTATCGGCCGTACAAGGTATATTTTGAGGAGTTGAACAGGCTCGGCTACATCGAAGGACAAAATCTGATCGTGGAGCGGCATTCGGCCCTCGGCCATCCCGACCGCATCGGAGACCTCGCGCGCCAGATCGTCGCAAGCCATCCCGACGTCGTTCTGTCGGTCTCCGGTGTGTTCATTAAAGAGGTCATGGCGCTGACCACCAGCATTCCCATTGTAGCTCCAACGCCTGATCCGATTGCGCATGGGTTTTCGAGTAGCTTGGCGCGGCCTGACCGTAATTTCACCGGCGTGGTGCTCGAATAGATTCGGTACTTCAGGAAGCCAGGATCGAGGATCTGCACGGCCGGATCGGGATAGCGCTGGTTCGGCGTGAAGGGGAAGGACTGTGCGCCGGCCTTCATCGAGAAAGCAGTCGCGCCGATCAGTGCGCCGCCGGCCGCCAAGAAAGCTCGCCGGGTCGTTTGTGATTCGGTCATTGAGCGTCGCTCCCAAATTCGTTGAGTTAAATGTTCTGATGCGCTCGCGTTAACAAGGTCAGGCGGGCTGCGCCTCGGCGATCTTGTCTGGCGACGTTTGCGGCGGAAGCTCAAGGCGCCGAATCTCACCCACGATCACGAGATAGCTGAAGACGGCCAACAAGGGATGCAGGGCCACGAAGACCAGCGCGGTATTGAATGAGCCGGTCGCGGCCAGCGTGTACCCGATGACGATCGGCGTGACGATGCCAGCGAGATTGCCGATGGCGTTAAATACGCCCCCGGTGAGGCCAATGATCTGCTTCGGAGAAGCATCGGAAATGACCGCCCAGCCAATGGCCGCCAGCCCCTTGCCGAAGAAGGCGAGAGCCATGATCGCAACCACGGCCGATGGCGAATCCACATAGTTGCAGCCGACGACGGCGGTGGCGAGGATCATCCCGAGCACAAAGGGCGTCTTACGTCCCCTGGTCACCGAGTACCCTTTCTTGATCAGATAGTCGGAAAGCATTCCACCGAGAATGCCACCAGCAAAGCCGCAGATCGCCGGCAACGCGGCCACAAATCCGACCTGGACGATGGACATGCCGCGTCCCTTGACCAGATAGATCGGAAACCACGTGATGAAGAAATAGGTGAGCGCTGTAATACAATATTGGCCAATATAGATGCCGAGCAGCATCCGGTTGGTAATGAGCAGCTTGAAGTCGGCCCAACGAACCTTGGTGTTCGTGTGGGTCGCCACTTTCTTGTCGTCCATATTTACGAGCGCGCCGCCGCTTTCGATATAATCGAGCTCCGCCTTGTTGATCCGAGGATGATCCTTGGGGCTATGGATGACCTTGAACCACACGGCCGCAAGGATGAAGCCAAGCATCCCCATGAAGAAGAATACGTATTGCCAGCCGAGGGCGTGCGTTATCCAACCCATGATCGGCGCGAATAGAACGGTCGCGAAATACTGGGCTGAATTGAATACAGCCGTTGCGGTGCCGCGCTCGCGCGTCGGGAACCACGCCGCAGTGATGCGTCCGTTCGCCGGGAAGGCGGGGGACTCCACTAATCCCAAGAGGAAGCGCAGCCCGAACAGCACATAGACCGCCAGAGCAAGGCCGAAGTAGCCCGAAAATCCCTGGAGGAATGTCAATAGCGACCAGCCGATCAAGCTGAGACCATAGACCGTCTTTGATCCAAAGCGATCAAGAAGCCAGCCGCCTGGAATCTGGCCAAAGGCGTAGGTCCATCCAAACGCTGAAAAGACAAATCCCATCGCGACGGCATCCATCGCGAGATCCTTCGCCACTTCCGTCCCGGTAATGGACAGCGTCGAGCGGTCCGCGTAATTCACCACGGTCATGGCGAAAAGCATGAACAGTAGGAAGTAGCGCACGTGCGTTTGCTTCGCTGGCGCCGATTCGCTCCCTGAAGACACCGGATTCCCCACCATTGCTTTTCTCCCTGTTATCTCGATGAATGCATTGGGTTCTATCGCCCGGTGTTTTTGCTCTAACTGCGCGGCTAGGTGACAGCCGTGAGCAACGGTTTACCCCCAAAATGTGCGGCGAGATTCGCGAGGATCAGCTCGCCCATTGTCAACCGTGTCTCGACGGTGGCGCTCGCGTGGTGCGGTTGCAGAACGACCTTGTCCATTTCCCACATTGCCTTTGGCACGTTGGGCTCGTCGGTGAACACATCGAGGCCGGCGCCGCCCAGGCTGCCTTCCGAAAGTGCTGCGACCAGAGCCGGTTCATCGACGATGCTGCCGCGGCCGACATTGATCAAAATGCCGTCGGGCCCGAGCGCGTTCATGATCCTTCTGCTTACGAGGCCTTGCGAACCGGCGCCGCCTGAGGCCGCGACAACGAGGATGTCGCTATCTTGGGCAAGTCCTTCGAGCGTTGGAACGAACTGATAGGCCACGTCGTCAAAGGCCCGAATATCCGTATAAGCAATGCGCATACTGAAGCCTTCAGCGCGCTTTGCGATTGCGCGGCCCACGCGGCCAAGGCCAACTATGCCCAAGCGCTTGCCTGTCACCTTTCTGGATATTGAAAAGCCACCGTTGAGCCAGCGCCCCGACCTTACAAAGCGATCGCCCGTGCAAAGCTGCCTGGATGTGGCGAGAATCAACCCCATCGCCATGTCCGCAACATCGTCAGTCAAAACGTTGGGCGTGGTCGTGACATGGATGCCGCGCTGACGGGCTTCCTTCAGATCAATGGCGTCGGTCCCGATACCGTTGACCCCGATGATTTCCAGCTTGGGCAGCTTGTCCATAAGGGGGCGCGGCAAACCCAAGGCGCCGCCGGTCACGACCCCTCTTACACTGGCGGCGATTTCCGCTGACAACTCGTCGCGGCCTTGGGCGGAAAAGACCCGATGCACCTCATAAGCCTCATCGAGGCCCGCTTCGATCGGCTTCATGAAAGGTTGCATCAATAGAATGGCTGGACGGCTAGTCGACACGATCATCCTCCATACTTATCCCGCGACCTGCTGAGGTTCGTCAGCTGCGCACGTCCTGAATCTCTTTTTCGTTCGCGGTTCGCTCATTGCCGCGCCTGGCCCAACTCGGCTTGCTCACGGATGGCATCGAGTGTCTTGGTGGGCGTCAACGCCTGCGGATCGACGATGCAGTGCAGGATGGCGGGCCGTTTCGATTGCAGCGCGCGTTCGAATGCGGGCGCGAACTCCTCGGTGCGCTCGACACGCTCGCCATGGCCGCCATAGGCGCGTGCCAGCGCCGCGAAATCCGGATTATGCAAGCGCGTCGCCGAAACGCGGCCGGGATACTCGCGTTCCTGATGCATGCGGATGGTTCCGTACATGCTGTTGTCCGGAATCACGACGATGATCGGAATTTCGTATTGGACCGCGGTTGCGAATTCCTGGCCGTTCATGAGGAAATCGCCGTCGCCGGCGAAAGCCACGACGATCGACTGCGGATTCTGCCGTTTGGCCATCACGGCCGCCGGCGGGCCGTAGCCCATCGATCCCGACGTCGGAGCGAGCTGGGTGCCGAAGCCGCGAAACCGGTAGTATCGGTGAATCCAGATCGTGAAGTTGCCGGCGCCGTTGCAAATGATGGCGTCCTCCGGCAGTCGCTCCCGCAGCCACGTCACGGCACGACCGTACTGGAAAGCTCCCGGCAGCTCCTTCGGAGCCTCGGACCATTCCAGATACTCTGCATGCGCCTCCTGTACCGACTTCGACGTCCCGGCGCGGCTGGGCGACGGCATCGCAGCCAGGGCCTTGCAGAAAGCCGATGGGGTCGCCTGAATGGCGAGGGTTGGCTGGTAGACGCGTCCAAGTTCTTCCGCCTCGGGGAAGACGTGAACAAGCTGCTGCCGCGGCGTCGGAATGTCCAGCAGCGTGTAAGACGAGGACGGCATCTCGGACAGACGCGAGCCGATCATGATCAGGAGATCGGCGTCCTTGAACCGCGCCGCCAGCTTCGGATTGGGACCGATGCCAAGATCGCCGGCGAAATTCGGATGGTCGGGCGGAAAGAGGTGTGCCCGACGAAAAGAGGCGGCGACCGGCATGCCGAAACGTTCGGCCCACCCAATGAGGTCCCGACGCGCCGTATCGGTCCACCGTGAGCCACCCAGCAAGACGAAGGGGCGTTGCGACTTGTCGATCATCGCGCGGAGCTGATCGATCTGATCCGAGCCGGGGAAGATTTCGACCGGCGTGACGAAAGGCGCAGGAGGAGGATCGCCCTCCTCGACAAGAACGTCCTCCGGCAGCGAGACGACGACCGGGCCCGGGCGGCCCTGCATCGCGACACGAAACGCGCGGGCAATCAGCTCCGGGATACGTTCGACATTGTCGATTTCGACGACCCATTTGGCCATGTCGCCGAAAAACGACTTGTAGTCCACCTCCTGGAAAGCCTCGCGCCCACGCATGTCGCGCGCGACCTGTCCGACGAACAGGATCAGCGGGGTCGAGTCCTGAGCCGCAATATGGACTCCCGCGCTGGCGTTCGTGGCCCCGGGGCCGCGGGTGACGAAACAGATCCCCGGCCTCCCCGTGAGCTTCCCGTAGGCATCCGCCATCATGGCGGCGCCGCCCTCGTTGCGGCAGACGATGACGTCCACGTTGGCGTCGACCAGAGCATCGAGCACGGCGAGATAGCTCTCACCCGGTACGCAGGTCAGGCGCTCCACGCCTTGAGCAACCAACTGGTCCACAAGGATGCGACCGCCCGGGCGGCGCTTGCGAGTGCTCATGCAGGCCTCACTTCCACACTGTCATTCGTAAACAGGCTTGGTTGATCGAACGGTCGAGCGCGCATTGCCGGATCACTCGATTGTCCCCATCGATCGCCGGTCACTTCCGCGGCCGACGATCGAGCGCGCTTCGCGTCAGGCGTTCCAGGAATTCGAACAGGTCAGCCACCGCCCTGACCGCACCGTTGGCATCTCGTTTGGCCACCAGATTGGCTATGGCGCTGTGGTGTTTGGCGCCGGCCGGGAACGACTCGGTCGGCTCATAGGTGTACCAGAAGCGCCGCGATTGGGCGTGCAGCGCGGTCATGGTCCGCGTCAACACCTCGTTGTTTGCCGCACCGACTTCCGCCGCATGCAGTTTCCGCTTCGCCTGGAAGTATCGAACGCGATCGCCGGCGGCCGCCGCGCTCGTGAGCTCGCGCGTAATCGTTTGCAGATCCTTGAGTTGTGCAGGTGTGCCGCGATCCACGGCAAGGCGCACGACGCTCTCTTCCAGGGGGCGGCGCACCTCCAGCAACTCCAGGTGACGGATGACATCAACCCCTGAGACAAGCGTGCCTCTGCGCGGGTGAACCTCGACGAAGCCGATGTGCTTGAGCCGCGCGATCGCTTCACGGATCGGCGTACGGCCCATCTTGAGCTCGTTGGCGATCTGGATCTCGGAAATCATCGTGCCGGGAGCCAGCTTTCTGGCGACGATCATCTCCTCGATGGAGGCATAGGCGACATCGGCCAGCGATTTGGCTTGATCCGCGCTTCTCGATTCGCCTGTGCTCGTCGTCATTGCCGTGGTCGGCCGGATGGGACCGAATCCTGTCCGCTATTGAGGTTGGTGTGATCTCCTAGCACGAGCAGGAACCTGGACCACAACATAGCTGTTGACAACGATAGCGACAGACCATTTAGTACGCAACTGACATATCAGTCGTCGACAAAGTTCCAGTGGCGCCCTTCACGTGCGCCCTGGCGTGCAGCCGGCGGGCGAAAAGTGGAAGGCCTCGACAAGAGGCCCGGTGAGGAGGCGCTCTTTGACCGCTGTTCTGCGGACACGTTGCCGTGCGCTCAGCTGCGCCGGTCCTAGCAACTTGAGCGCCTCGTCGCGCGTGAGTCAGATTTTCATATTGATTCACTTGATCAAGATTGATTTTGCCTCCGTTGTAGTGTCTTTAGCCACGAAAGCGAGCAGCCCGAAGAAGAAAAAAGCCGCTTGGACAAGGGAGAAGGCACGCCAATCAGCGCGAAGCCCCGTCTGTTGGGGCACACCCAGGTCACTCGAGAATTCTTTGAATTTCGGAAATCATCAGGAGAACCCACCATGGGGAAGCTGAGCCCGCAGACGCGCGACAAGCTCAAGAAGATCAGCACCGCGACGCTCACCACGGCATTGTTCAAGCGCGGGCTGAACCATCAGATGATCCAGGACGTGCATCCGATCAATCCTGACGCGCTGCCGATGGTAGGAGAGGCATTCACACTGCGCTACATCCCGGCGCGCGAAGACCTCAACAAGATCGAGGTGTTTCAGGACCGCAAGCACCCGCAGCGGGTCGCCGTCGAGGAATGTCCCCCCGGTGCGGTGCTCGTCATCGACAGTCGGAAGGATGCGCGGGCGGCATCGGCCGGCGGAATTCTCGTGTCGCGTTTGATGAAGCGCGGTGTTGCGGGCGTCGTCACCGACGGCGGCTTCCGCGATTCACACGACATCTCGAAGCTCGGCATGCCAGCCTATCATCACCGGCCTGCCGCGCCGACCAATCTGACCCTGCATCAGGCTCTCGACATCAACGTGCCGATCGGATGCGGCGATGCTCCGGTCTGGCCGGGCGACGTCATCGTCGGGGATCACGACGGTGTCGTGGTCATTCCCGCCCATCTTGCGGACGAGCTCGCCAACGAGTGCAGCGAGATGACGGCATTCGAGGACTTCGTGCTCGAGGAAGTGCACAACGGACGCTCGATCCTCGGTCTCTATCCGGCGACCGACGAGAAGACCAAGACCGACTTCGCGGCCTGGCGCAAGACAAAAGGACGCTAGGCGGCCTTCCGAACCATTCGAGGTGCTGCATGCAAACCGCGACACTATCCACGGCAGTAAAAAAGAACCTTATCGGCGGCGCCTGGCTTGATGGCGTGAGCGTCACGAAGGACATCAATCCTTCCAACACGCAGGATGTCGTCGGCCAGTTCGTGCACGGCGACGGCAAGCAGGTGAATGCGGCCGTCGCCGCCGCGAAGGCCGCTTTCCCGGCGTGGTCGCGCTCCAATCCGCAGGTCCGGCACGACATCCTCAAGCGCGCCGGCGACGAGATCATGGCGCGCAAAGACGAGCTCGGACGGCTCCTGTCCCAGGAAGAGGGGAAGACCGCTCCGGAGGGCGTCGGCGAAGTCGTCCGCGCCGCGCAGATATTCCTGTTCTTTTCCGGCGAATGCCTGCGTCTCGCCGGCGAAAAGATTCCGTCCGTGCGGCCCGGCCTCGACATCGAAGTTACGCGGGAGCCGGTCGGCGTCGTGGGAATGATCACCCCGTGGAATTTTCCGATCGCAATTCCCGCCTGGAAGACCGCGCCCGCCCTTGCGTACGGCAACTGCGTCATTCTCAAGCCGGCGGAGCTCGTTCCCGCCATGGCGCATGCACTTGCCGATATCCTCAATCGCGCCGGTGCGCCTCCTGGCGTGTTCAATCTGGTGATGGGCCGCGGCTCCGTGGTGGGTCAGGCAATGCTCGAACACAAGGATATCGCGGCGATCTCGTTTACCGGGTCGGTCGGCACGGGGCGACGTATCGCGGCGGCCTGCGTAGCGTCCGACCCGATGAAAAAAGTGCAGCTCGAAATGGGCGGCAAGAATCCGATGATCGTGCTCGATGACGCCGACCTCAAGGTTGCGGCGGAGTCCGCGGTGAATTCTGCGTTCTTCGCGACCGGCCAACGCTGTACGGCATCGAGCCGGTTGATCGTCACCGAAGGCATTCACGACAAGTTCGTCGATGCAGTCACGGAGCGCATGCGCGGTCTCGTCGTCGACGATGCGCTCAAGCCGGGCACGCATATCGGACCGGTCGTCGACGAAACCCAGCTCAATCAGGACATGTCGTACATCCAGATCGGGAAGGATGAGGGCGCCAAGCTCGTTGCCGGCGGCGAACGGCTCAACCGCGAGAATCCCGGCTTCTATCTCTCGCCCGCGCTGTTCACCGAAGCCAACAACAAGATGCGCATCGCATCGGAGGAAATCTTCGGACCGGTGGCCGCCGTCATCCGGGCGAAGGACTACGATGAGGCGCTCGAGCTCGCCAACGACACCGAGTTCGGGCTGACCGCCGGCATCTGCACGTCGAGCCTCAAATACGCAAGCCACTTCAAGCGCAATGCCGAGGCCGGAATGGTGATGGTCAACCTTCCCACCGCCGGCGTCGATTATCATGTGCCGTTCGGCGGCCGCAAAGGCTCGAGCTACGGTCCGCGCGAGCAAGGTCGCTACGCGCAGGAATTCTACACGACCGTGAAAACCGCGTACTCGTTCGATCTCAACGAACCGTACGTCCCGAAAACCAAAGGAAGCGAATAACCCCGAACGCCCGCGCTCGCGTCGAGGAGTCCTAGGAGGAGAGGCGATGGAACGGACGATTGAACAGAGGACCATGAACAAGGTCTCGTGGCGGCTGCTCCCGCTGATCGTCGTGATCTATTTCGTTGCTTACATGGATCGAACGAACGTCAGCTTCGCATCCCTGAGCATGAACAAGGATCTCGGCTTCACGGCCTACATCTATGGCTGGGGGGCCGGGATCTTCTTCCTCGGGTACTTCCTCTTCGAGGTCCCAAGCAACGTCATTCTTGAGAAAACCGGAGCGCGCGTCTGGATTGCCCGCATCATGATCACGTGGGGCCTCGCCGCGGCCGCCATGGCCTTCGTCGGCGGACCGACCAGCTTCCTGGTTCTCCGATTCCTCCTGGGCGTGGCCGAAGCAGGGTTCTTCCCGGGGATGATCCTGTACTTCACCTATTGGTTCCCGTCGAAGTACCGGGCCCGCGTCATCGCGGCGCTGTTCCTGGCGGTGCCGGGGGCCAATGCGCTCACCGCTGTCATCTCGGGCGCGCTGCTGCAAATGGACGGCATTCTCGGGCTTCGCGGCTGGCAGTGGTTGTTCATCGTCGAGGCCGTGCCCGCGGTCCTGCTTGCATTCGTGGTTCTCGCGATGATGACCGATCGGCCATCGAAGGCGAAGTGGTTGAGTGCGGAGGAACGCGACTGGCTGGAAGGCGTGCTCGAGGGAGAGCGCAGCAGCAAGGTCAAGGCGCATGGCGAGTTCACGTTGTTTCAGGCGCTGACCAATTCGACCGTCCTTCTGCTCTCGGCCATCTACTTTACGATCGTTACGGCGACCTACGGCATTACATTCTTCCTGCCGCCGATCCTGAAGTCGCTGGGACTTTCGGATTTCGGAACCGGGATCGCCACTGCAATTCCGTATATCGTCGGCACCGTCGGGATGGTGGCGTGGAGCTGGTCGTCCGATCGGCACAACGAGCGACGCATGCATTTCGTCGTCGCTTGTGTGTGGGCCTGTATCGGACTGATCGCCGTCGGCTGGCTCAACGGCACCTATTGGGCGATCGCCGCAATGTCATTTGCCGCGATCGGCATCTATGGCTCCAAGCCGTCGTTCTGGCCGCTGCCGTCGAGTTTTCTCAGCGGTCCGGCGGCGGCAGGCGGAATTGCGCTGGTGAACTCGATCGGCAACCTGGGCGGCTTCGTGGGTCCGTATGCGGTCGGATGGATAAAGGACTCCACCGGGAGCTTCGAAGCAGCTCTCTATTTCCTGGCGGGTTGCGCCCTGGCGTCGGCCTTGATCGCATTCT
>Ga0081540_1004058_pt1 | contig 11338 bp, 9 predicted proteins | sample TabmetS2T1R1_FD_71024 | JGI IMG/M metagenome (GOLD analysis project Ga0081540, IMG submission 71024) | Tabebuia heterophylla rhizosphere microbial communities from the University of Puerto Rico - S2T1R1 | ecosystem: Host-associated > Plants > Roots > Rhizosphere ...
TGGGTCAGCATGCCGCGCGCGGCGCGCGCCAGGCCCGTCGCATCGCGGTGGGTGACGCTGGAGCGTTCGCGGCTGCCCGATTTCAGAACGTCGAGCCCCTCGCGCTCGAAGCGGTCGCCGGTGTCGTGCGCGCGCTTGTTCCAGACCTCGCGGGCCTCGTCCTTCTTGAAGCCCGGGCCGGTGTCGATGATCAGAAGCGCGCGGACGCGGTCCGGATGGGCACGGTAGAATGCCAGCGACATGTAGCCGCCAAGCGAGAGCCCGCCGACGATCGCCTGCTCGGCGCCGACGGCGTCGAGCAACGCCGCCATGTCGGCCACCGTCAGCGCTTCGCTATAGGCCGCGGTATCCTCGGGGTAACCGGACTGCCCGTGACCGCGCATGTCCCACAACACGAGCTTGTGGTGCCTGGATAAGGTTTCGATCTGGCCATGCCACATCCCGCTGGTCGACGAATAGCCGTGGGTCAGCAACAGCGGCGGGCCGGAGCCGTGAACCTCATAATAGATGTCGACCCCATCACGATTGATCTTTGGCATCGCGACTTCCCATCCCGAGTTCCCGGCAATAATGCAGACCCATTCCCATTCATCCTAGCGCGATCCGTTTGCCCAAGGGAAATGCGGAAGGGGATGTCGGCATCTGGGCATCCAACACGCCGTGGCCGTGCCATCTTCGCAGCCGCTACCGCGTGCTGGATCATCCGCTTTCGCGGATGATAGCGGTTTCGGGTGCGGCGCATCACGAATCAGATCGCTAAAATTTTAGCGTCTACGGTAGCTTACATTCACGATGCCTCTTAAGCCCCGGGGAACCGATTATCCGCTAGCCTCGGCTGCACGCATCACTGCTAGGGGCCTGGGGTTTCATGACATCGGTAGCCAACAAGACTTCGACCAAGCGCCGGCTGTTGCTGGCCTCGGATCGGAGCGATCAAAGCAGCGAACTCGCCAGCATTCTGCGATCCGTCGGTCAGGTCGACACCATCGCGACATCAGATATTCCCGACGCGCCGGAGCGCGATCTCGCCGGCATCGTGGTCGACATCAACCTGCGCTCCGCCGAGAGCGTGCAGCTCGTGCGCAACAAGCTGCGCGCCGAGGCCTATCGCGAGATGCCGCGGCTGTTCGTGCTGGCGGACGCGCTTCACCACGGATCGATGCAGGCCTGGGCGCTCGGCGCCACCGACACCATCGCGCGTCCGTTCGACGCGCAAGGTATCCTGCAGCGGATCCGCGCCGCGTTTCCGGACAGCGACGGATTTGACGAGACCGATCGCGGCAAGGCCCTGAACAGGGGCGTCGAGGCGGCGCATGCCGTGATGGTCAAGATCTTCGAAAAGCTTCCGGCCGGCGTTCCCCTGAAATTTTCCGACATCGTCGAGGCCGAGAACAAGATTCTCAAGGCGATCAAGCATTCGTCCCTGCGGGAATGGTTGACGACGGTCGGCTGTCATCACAGCGGCAGCTACCGGCATTGTCTCTTCGTCACCGGCTTTGCGGTCGCTTACGCGCAGCATCTCGGCATGCGCGAGGACGACCAGCGCCGTCTCGCCCGCGCCGCGCTGCTGCACGACGTCGGCAAGGCTTTCATTCCGGTGGCGATCCTGGACAAGCCGGGCCCGCTGACGCTGGAAGAAATGGAAGAGATGCGCCAGCATCCGCGCCGCGGCTATGACGCGCTGTCCGCGCAAGGCGGTTTCCCGCCCGAAATGCTCGACGTGGTGCTGCACCACCACGAGTTCCTCGACGGCACCGGCTATCCCAACGGCCTGAATGGCAAGCAGATCAGCGACATCGTGCGGCTGACCACGATCGTGGATATCTATGCCGCCCTCGTCGAGAAACGCGCCTACCGGCTGCAGTTCACCCACGCCCGCGCCTTCGGCATGATGGAAGAAATGGGTGACAAGCTGGATCAGCACCTCTTGCACGCCTTCCGCCCGGTGGCGTTCGGGTATTATTGATTTCTTGCCACGCCGTCATTGCGAGCGAAGCGAAGCAATCCATCTATCCACGCGCTGAACTCTGGATTGCTTCGTCGCTTTGCTCCTCGCAATGACGAGGATAGAGTAGCCGCTCAACGCAAGCATGTGACTTTGCAGACCGCTAGTTATCGGCCATCATCGGCACTACACGCCGATGACCAACGATCGCTGGCAGGAATTCCATGGACACGACAGCGACCTCAAGCGACAACCTCGACATCCCCGCCGACATCGCGGCAACCCTCGTCGATCCGGCCGCTTATGCCGACCATCGCATCCATGACAGCTACCGCTGGCTGCGCGCCAACAATCCGTTAGGAATCGCCAGGCCAGAAGGATTCGATCCGTTCTGGGTCGTGACCAAGCACGCCCATATCCAGGCCATCAGCCGCCAGAACGAGCTGTTCCACAACGCCGACCGGCCAACCACGCTGACGAACCGGTCGGTCGAGGAGCGCGTCCGAAAAATCACCGGCGGGCCCAATCTGGTGCGCTCGCTGGTGCAGATGGATGCGCCGGATCATCCGAAATACCGGGCGCTGACGCAGGGCTGGTTCATGCCCGCCAATCTCGGGAAATTCGAGGGCCGGGTGCGCGAGATCGCGCGCGCCACCGTGCAGCGCATGCTGGAGAAGGGCGGGAGCTGCGATTTCGTCGAAGACGTCGCCCTCGGCTACCCCCTGCACGTCATCATGGAAATTCTCGGCGTGCCGGAAAAGGACGAGCCGCGGATGCTCAAGCTGACGCAGGAACTGTTCGGCCCGCAGGATCCCGATACGGCGCGGATGAAGGAAAAGCTCACGGCGGAGCAGTTCTCCGTGATGATGCAGGCGGTGGTGGCTGATTTCGGCGCCTATTTCCGCGCCATCACCGAGGACCGCCGCCGCAACCCGCGCGAGGATCTCGCCACCGTCATTGCCAACGCCAGGATCGGCGGCGACTACATGCCCGATCATGATGCGACCAGCTATTACATGATCGTCGCGACCGCCGGCCACGACACCACGTCATCCTCGACCGCCGGCGCGATCTGGGCGCTGGCGGAGGACCCCGCGCAATTCGAAAAGGTGAAGGCCAATCCCGAGCTGATCCCGGGGCTGGTCGACGAGGCGATCCGCTGGATGACGCCGGTCAAGCATTTCATGCGATCGGCCACCTCGGATACCGATCTCGGCGGACGCAAGATTGCAAAAGGCGATTGGCTGATGCTGTGCTACGCGTCCGGTAATCGCGACGAAGAGGTGTTCGAGGAACCTTATCAATTCCGCTGCGACCGCAAGCCGAACCGGCACGTTGCCTTCGGCTACGGCGCCCATCTCTGCCTCGGGCAATATCTCGCCAAGCTCGAGATGCGCATCCTGTTTGAGGAGTTGCTGCCGCGGCTGAAATCGATCGCGCTCGACGGCGAGGTGAAGATGACGCAGGCTTATTTTGTGAATGGCCCGAAGAAGTTGCCGATCCGGTTCGAGGTAAGTTGATCTTGGTTCGTCATTCCGGGGCGATGCGAAGCATCGAAATATAGTGCGCAATTGCGCACCTGAGAATCTCGAGGTTCTCCGATGTGCGCTTGCACATCGTAGTTCAACGCTGCGCGTTGCCCCGGAACGACGCGGTGAGATATCGCAGGCCGTAGGGTGGGCAAAGCGAAGCGTGCCCACCATTCAGAGCAGCGCTAGAAGTGGTGGGCACGCTTCGCTCTGCCCACCCTACGGACTACGCACCCCACTAGCGCGGCTCCTCGGCAAACGGCGAGGCCGCATACACCACCTTGCCGCCGACCATCGTCAGCACCGATTTGATCTTGCCGATGTCCTTCACCGGCACCGTGAGATAATCCGCCGACAGCACCGCGAGATCGGCGAACTTGCCCGCCTCCAGCGTGCCGCGCTTGTCGTCGTCATTGGCCATGAACGCCGAATTGCGCGTGTACATCTCCAGCGCCTGGCGCCGGCTCGGCGCTTCTTCCTCGCCACGGGTCTTGGTGCCGCCGATCGTGGTGCCGTCGAGATACCATTGCAGCGACACGAACGGATTGTAGGACGACACCCGATGTGCGTCGGTGCCGGCGCCGACCGTCAGTCCGAGCTTCATGGCGGTTGCGATCCTCGGCATCAGCTTGGCCTGTTCGACCCCGACCTCCTTCTGCAGGCGTTCGCCGCCGAAATAGAGCCCGTCCTGCACGCCCCAGACCAGGCCCAACGCCTGCATTCGCTTCAGGCTGGCTTCGGAGGCATTGTAAAGATGCAGTACAGCCCAGCGCAGGTCGCGCACCGGAAAATCCTTGTTGACGTCCTCGACGACGTCGAGCAGGTCGTGGACGGTGCGGTCCGGATTCCAGTGCAATTGGATCGTGTAGCGCTTTGAAGCCGCCCAGCGCAGCAATTCGGCAAGCTTCGCCTTGCCGTCCGGCGTGATGTCGCCGTCGGTCCAGTCGGCCCAGATCAGGATTTCGCCGGGACCGTTGAAGTGCAGCATCGAATCGCCAAAACCCGGCGGCGAGAGCTGCGTCAGGTTTTGCAGGTCGGCGAGCTCGCTGCCGGGCTTTGGCGCGCAGAGGTGATAGGCGACGCGTACGGTCAGTTGCTTGTCCTGCCATAGCCGGAACACGGCCTGATAGTTCGCCGGATACATGCTGACGCCGCCGCCATCGACGATGCCGGTGATGCCAAGGCTGTTCATCTCGCGGAAGAACTTTTTGGAGCCGTCGACCTGCTGCTCGAGCGTCGGCTTCGGCAATTTGTCGAAGATCTTGCCAAGCGCAGCGCCACCGGCGTCGATGATGCCCGTCGGCTTGCCGCCGCCGTCGCGTGCGAGCTTGCCGCCCGGGGTGACATCGGCGTCGTCGCGGATGCCGAGCGCCTCCATCGCCTTCGGCGTCAGCAGCAGCCAGTCATAGAGATGCTGGATATAGACGGGATGTTCGGGCGCCGCAGCGGTGACCTCCTCCGGCGTTGGCCGGCGTTTTTCCGCAAACTGCTCCTCGGTCCAGCCGCCGGCGACGACGATCCATGAGCCCGGCTTTTGCTCTTTGGCCGCCTGGCGAATCTTCTCAAGCGCCTCCTTCAGCGAGGGGAGGCCGATCCAGTTCACCTCGGTGCCGAAGGTCAGCGCGGCGCGGATGCCGTGGATGTGTCCGTCGGTGAGTCCGGGAATCACGGTGCGGCCATCGAGATCGATCAGCTTCGCAGTCTTGCTGGCGAGCTTCTTCATCTCGACTGAAGCGCCGGTCGCGAGGATCTTGCCGTCCCCGATAGCCACCGCCTGCTGCGTGGAGAAATCCTTGTCGACGGTCAGGATTTTGCCGTTGAAGAGGATCGTGTCGGCGCTTTGGGCCGACGCGATGCCGACAGGTGACGTTACGATGAAAGCCGCCGCAAAATAGCAAGAAAGCTTCGCAGAATTCGACCTCGGTCCTGGCATTACGCACTCCCCTGTAATTCTTTTTGTTGTTCGTCTGCTCTTCGGTCGTTGCGCTTCTCGCAATGACCAAGCCGAAATCGTAGGGTGGGCAAAGGCGCTCTTGCGCCGTGCCCACCATGTTCTTGCTGTGGTCGTGAAGGGTGGGCACGCTTCGCTTTGCCCACCCTACATTCGCCGCCTTACCCCAGCATCTTCCGCAGCTCCGCCTTCGCCACCTTCTCCAGTGTCGAGCGCGGCATGTCGTCGACGAAATGGATTTCGCGCGGCACCTTGAAGTCGGCAAGGGCGTTGCGGCAGGCGGCCATCACGGTGTCGTGCAGGCCCGCCGGTGCGCCCGCGACGCCGGCCTGCGGAATGATAAACACGACCGGCACCTCATCCAGCATCGGATGTTTCTTCGCCACCACGGCGGCTTCGCGCACGCCGGGCACCACCGCAATCACCTGCTCGATCTCGGACGCCGCGACATTCTCGCCGCCGACCTTCAGCATGTCCTTGGTGCGGTCGCCGAAGCGGATGAAGCCGTTGTCGAGCAGCGTGACGCGGTCGCCGGTGATGAAATAGCCGTGTTCGTCAAAGCTTTCGCGCGTGGCTTTTTCATTGTGCAGATATTCGGCAAATAGCGACAGGCCGGGAATACCCTTGATCAGCAGATTGCCGGTGTCGCCGACGCCGGTCGGCGTGCCGTCGTCCTCGACGATGCGGATCTGATATTCCGGCGCGGCGCGCCCGATCGACATCGGAATATTGGGCTGGTCGACCTCGCCGACGATCCCATGCGTGATGGTTTCCGTCATACCCCACCAGCCGATCATCTTGATGCCGAACGCGGCAAACGGCGGCGGCTCGGATACCGCGGTGCCCCAGAGCCGGAACTTGTGGTTTTTCGGAATCTCGTGCTCCAGCAGCGCCTTCATGCAGAAGGGGATCGTCGAGGTCCAGGTGCAGTTGTGCGCCAGCGCGACGCCCCAGAACCGGCTGGCGGAAAAGCGCGGCTGGATCACGCAGGAAGCGCCGACCCAGAGCGAGGCCAGCATCGAATAGGCCAGCGCATTGGTGTGAAACAGCGGCAGATAGGTCTGGTGCACGTCGGTCGCATGCAGGTCCTCATGCGCGGCGTTGATCTTGGCGCCCCACAAGGCGTTGGCATGCGTCCACAACACCGCCTTTGGGCGCGACGTGGTGCCCGAGGTGTATTGCACGCTGCACGGCGCGAGCGGGTCGGTGGCGCGGCGGGGCCGGTCGGCGCTGTCGGCGAATAATGATTCAAAACTGTCGCCGCGCGGCACGCCTTGTGCTGGCGTAGCTCCGGCGTCGTGCGAGATCACGGCGATCCAGCGCAGGCCACGGCAATTGGCCGAGATCGGCTCGGCATAAGCGGGCTCGGTGATGGCGGCGACCGCGCCGCAATGGCCGGCGAAATACTCCATCTCGGCCGCCGCCGAGCGGGTGTTGGTGGTGACGGCAACGGCGCCGAGTTCGACACAGGCAAACCAGACCAGCATGGCCTCGATGCAATTGTCGAGATGGATCAGCACATATTCGCCGGGCTTGACGCCGCGCCGGACGAGGCCCGCGGAAAGGGCGCCGACGCGCTCGTGAAATTCGCCGTAGGACCAGCTCCGCGCGGGACCATCGAACGGCGCCCAGATCAGGAAAGGATGGTTGCGGCGGCTTTCGGCGCGCATCCGCAGCAGCCACGGCACGTCGAGGCCTGCGAACGGTCCGACAATGCCCGGCGCGGCCTGCGAAACTGGCATGGAATTCCTCCCGTGCTGCCTTGCGGCGGCTTTTGATCTTGCTTGGGAGTAGTTCTGCCATCGGAAGGCGCGATGAGCAAATCGGGATTTTGCGGGTCTCTTTCCACGTCATTGCGAGCGCAGCGAAGCAATCCATGCCGCCCCGCGGACGGAATGGATTGCTTCGTCGCTTCGCTCCTCGCAATGACGGGGAGGGAGCGATGCCTACTTCGCCCCATCCTCATACGAGGAAATCTCGATCAGGCTCCCATCGGGATCCCGGCAATAGACCGATCGAAGCGTGCCGCGGGCGCCCTGCTTTGCCACGGGGCCTTCCTCGATCGCCACGCCATTGGCCTTCAGATGCGCCACGACTTCATCCGGCGTGCTCGACGTCAGGAAACAGAGATCGTCGCTGCCGGCAGTCTCATGGTCGGCGGTGAACCATTCGACCTTGTCGGCGCCGCGCGGCCGCACGTTGATCTTCTGGTTGCCGAACACCAGCGAGGTCCGCGGCGTTTTGCCTGGGCCGGGATCGAACACCTTGACCTCCATGCCGAGGATCGTCCGGTACCACTCGGTGGAACGCGCCACGTCGGACACATTGATGACGAGGTGGTCGAGAGCGTTAACCCTGACAGTCATGCCTTATCCTTTCGTCGCGGTCGGCGGCGCCGGGTCGCACTGGCCGCACCTGACTTTGTTTGTTACAACGCGGCCCGCGTTCGGTTCAATAGAACCGCGCCTCAATAGAAACGGACCGGGCTCTCAACCCCGGCCTCCAAGGAGAAGCTTTATGATTTCACGTCGCACCGCGATTTGTCTGGCCGTCATGGGTCTTTCCACTGCCGCTTCGATCGGCAGCGTTTCGGCGGCGGAATATCCGACCCGGCCGGTGAGATGGGTCGTCGGATATCCCCCGGGCGGCGCGACCGACATCATTGCACGCCTGATCGGCCAGCGGCTTTCCGAGCGGCTCGGCCAGCAATTCGTGATCGAGAACAAACCCGGCGCCGGCAACAACATTGCGACCGAAGCCGTCATCAATGCGGAACCGGATGGCTACACGGTGCTGCTGGTCAATCCCGCGAACTACATCAACGCCACGCTCTACGCCAACCTGAAGTTCAACCTGGTTCGCGATATCGCGCCGGTCGCCGCGTTCAATCGCGTGCCGAACGTGATGACTGTCAACAAGGACGTGCCGGCCAAGACCGTCGCCGAGTTCATCGCCTATGTGAAGGCCAATCCCGGCAAGGTGAACATGGCCTCGTCGGGCAACGGCACCTCGGTGCATCTGTCGGGCGAAATGTTCATGGCGATGTCGGGCGCCAAGATGCAGCACGTGCCCTATCGCGGCGCAGCGCCCGCCATCACCGACCTGCTCGGCGGCCAGGTCCAGGTGATCTTCGACAACATGCCTTCTATCATCCAGCACGTCCGCGCCGGCTCGGTACGGGCGCTGGGCGTGACCAGCGCGGCGAAGTCGCCGCTGCTGCCCGACGTTCCGCCGGTCGCCGATACCATTCCGGGCTATGAGGCGAGCGCGCTGTTCGGCATGGGCGCCCCGAAGAACACCCCGAAGGAAATCATCGCCAAGCTGAACAAGGAGATCAACGAGATCCTGGCCGAGCCCGGGATCAAGGCCAAGCTGGTCGATCTCGGCGGCGAGCCGCTGATCGGCACGCCGGAAGCGTTCGGTGCGATGATCGCGGCCGAGACCGACAAGTGGAAGAAGGTGATCGAGGAAGCCAAGGTCGAAAAAGTACAGTGATCTACCTCACGGAACATCGGCGCAGCCGCGTTGTTTTATGGCAGAAGCGACGCGGCTTTTGCGTCATGTGAGGGAGATTGAAGATGCGCAATGCAATGTTGGCGATACTGGCCCTGTCGGCGGCGACGGTAGCCACGGTATCGGGTAGTTCGCCGGCGGCGGCTTACGATTACCCCTATTGCGTCCAGGGCCGGGGCATCGGTATCCCCGGCGACTGCTCGTACAGCACCTACTCCCAGTGCATGGCATCTGCCTCCGGGCGCGGCCTCTACTGCAATATCAATCCGCGCGCGGCCTTCGGACAACAGGGGCGGATGCGGATTCATCGGGATTATTGATCGGGGCCGCCAATTCCTTGGGATGGCCGGACTGACGCGCAAAAGGCATTTGCGCTGAATGATCCGGCCATCCGAGTTTCTGTCACAACTCTCGACTTCGTGATGCAAACGCCGGCTTGACGGCGTTTCTTTTGCGTCTATACTAAACCGTATGGTTAAGTATCAGGAAGACATTCTGGACCGTACCTTCGCAGCGCTTTCCGATCCGACCAGGCGCGCGCTGCTGGCGCGGCTGGGGAATCGCGAAAGCCTGTCGGTGAGCGAGCTGGCGCAACCGTTTTCGATGTCGCTGCCCGCGATCATGAAGCATCTCGATGTGCTGTCGGACGCCGGGTTGATCGCGCGCGAAAAGACCGGCCGCACGGTGGCGTGCCGGTTGACCGCCCAGCCGATGGAGCAGGCGATGGACTGGCTCAATCGCTACCGCCGCTTCTGGTCCGACGCGCTCGACCGCCTTGCCGCCTTTGTGGAGGAAGACCCATGGCCACCCAGTCAAGCCTTGCCAAGCACGACGCCATCAGCGACGCCGAACTCGCCGCGCGGCCAAGCCTCACGCTCACGCGACGCTTCAGCGCGGCGCCCGAAAAAGTCTACGCCGCGTGGGCCGACCCGCAAAAGCTAGTGCAATGGTTCGGGCCAGGCTCGGTCGAGGAGGGCTCGGTCACGGCTGACATCGATCTGCGCGTCGGCGGCCGCTACCGCATCAGCTTCAGCGCCAAGGGAACCTATAACGAGGTCGGCGGCGTCTATCGCGAGGTCGTTCCGAACCAGCGGCTGGTCTTTAGCTGGGCGTGGCACTCCACGCCGGAGCGGGAATCGCTGGTGACCATTTCGATCAAGCCCGAAGGGAGCGGCACGCTGCTCATCTTCAATCACGCGCAGTTCGTCGATACCACCGCACGCGACAATCACGAGCGTGGCTGGACGGAATTTCTCGGCAAGCTCGAGAGTTATCTGGCCTGAACATAGGAGCCGCGCATGCACCCCGTCGTCTCCCGCGAAGAATGGATCACCGCCCGCAAGGCGCACCTCGCGCACGAAAAGGAGTATACCCACGCCCGTGAGCGCCTGAACGAGGAGCGCCGCGCGCTGCCATGGGTCAAGGTCGAGAAGGATTATGTGTTCGACGGTCCCGACGGCAAGGCGTCGTTTGGCGACCTCTTCAAGGGGCGCACCCAGCTCGTGGTGCAGCACCTGATGTTCGCGCCGGACTGGACCGAGGCCTGCAAGAGCTGCTCGTTCTGGGCCGACGGCTTCGAACGCATGATCCCGCACCTCGCCGCCCGCGACACCACGATGGTCGCGATCTCGCGCGCGCCGCTGCCAAAGCTCGCCGCGTTCAAGCAGCGCATGGGCTGGACGTTTGACTGGCTGTCGTCAGGCGGCAACGCGTTCAATTACGATTTTGGCGTGTCGTTCACGCCGGAGCAGCTCAAGTCAGGGGCCACGCTCTACAATTTCGGCACCACGCCTTTCGGCGGCGAGGAAGCGCCGGGGATCAGCGTCTTCTGCCGCGACGAGGCCGGGAACATCTTCCACACCTACTCCTGCTTCTCGCGCGGCCTCGACATGATGAACGCTGCTTATCACTATCTCGACCTGACCCCGCTCGGGCGTCACGAAGACGGGCTGCCCTATCCGATGGATTGGGTGCGGCTACGTGACCAATACCAGCCGGCGCAGGATCGGGCATCTTGTTGTAATAGCTAGTCGTTATCCGCGACACATTTTCAGCCGTCATTCCGGGATGGTCCGAAGGACCAGACCCGGAATCTCGAGATTCCGGGTTCGATGCTGCGCATCGCCCCGGAATGACGCCAAAGAACAAGAGGAAGTTGCAATGCCTTACGTCGATGGCTTCATCGTCGCCGTGCCGAAGAAAAAACTCGATGCCTATGTTCGTCTTTCAAAGAAGTGCGGCAAGGTCTGGCGCGAATACGGTGCGCTGGATTACCGCGAATGGGTCGCCGACGATGTCAAGGTCGGCAATCTCACCTCGTTCCCGCGCAGCGTCAAGCTGAAGCCGGGCGAAACCGTCGTGTTCGCCTGGATCACCTACAAGTCGCGGGCCCAACGCGAC
>Ga0081540_1004059_pt1 | contig 11337 bp, 12 predicted proteins | sample TabmetS2T1R1_FD_71024 | JGI IMG/M metagenome (GOLD analysis project Ga0081540, IMG submission 71024) | Tabebuia heterophylla rhizosphere microbial communities from the University of Puerto Rico - S2T1R1 | ecosystem: Host-associated > Plants > Roots > Rhizosphere ...
GTACCCGGCCCCGTGTCGCCGGCTTCGGAGCGTTGTCAGCTGAGCACGGAATTGCACGGCCGATGGTTCGCCTGTGGACTGCTTGTGGAGAATCCGGGCCAACAGGGGGATAACTTCGGCTGAACTGTGGACAGTCTGTGGATGGTTAAAAAATCTTGAAATTGCTGGCCGAAACCCCTTGTGCGGCGGCCCGGAATAGGCGTAGAAATCTCTCACCGCCGAAAACGGGAACCACCGGGGGGCACCCCGGACGCAAGAGGAACCGGGCAACTGGGACTTCAAGCGGGTATCCGGCTTGGTGGCTGGTCGAGCGGCACGGGCGCTGAGCATGAGTTAGCGGTGTCTGAGCTGCGAGATCGGGAGAGCCCCTCCATCTCATGCGTGGAGGGGCTCTTCCCTTTGTTATGCCCGGCCCTTACCTTATTGTGTCCGGCCCTTCCCTTATTGTGCTCGTCTCTTGTTGTGCGCGGCCGGTGTCAAATTGTGCCTGCCAATCTAACCCAGCACGTGGCCGACGCCAATCTGTGGACTTCCTGTGGAGAATCCGGGCCAACAGGGGGATAACTTCCGCTGAACTGTGGACAGTCTGTGGATGGTTAAAAAATCTTGAAATTGCTGGCCGCAACCCCTTGTGGAGCCCGGCCGGGAGGGCGTAAAAATCTCTCACTACCGAAAACGGGGACCACCCGGGGGGCACCCCGGACGCTAGAGGAACTGGGTGACTGGGACTTCAGGCGGGTGTCCGGCTTGGTGGCTGGTCGAGCGGCACGGGCGCTGAGCATGAGTTAGCGGTGCCTGGCGCTGCGAGATCGGGTAAGGCCCCTCCATCTCATGCATGGAGGGGCCTCTCGTATTGTGCCCAATCCGCCCGCCGGTATCCGTGAGCGACACGCCGGGGAATTCTCATCATCAGACAGCCGTGCCTCAATCCGGCGGCACGGTTCCGGCGGATAGCTCGCCGTGCCGCCAGACCGCGGCCACGAGCGGGACGCCCGGCCGGTAGGCGAGGTAGGCGTGGGACGGCCCGTCCAGCAGGACCAGGTCCGCGCGGGCACCCACACCGAGATGGCCGACATCGGTGCGGCGCAGCGCGTGGGCCCCGCCCGCGGTCGCGGCCCACACCGCCTCCTGGGTCGTGAGCCGCATCTCCCGGACCGCGAGCGCGATGCACAGCGGCATGCTGGAGGTGAAGCACGACCCGGGGTTGCAGTCGGTGGCGATCGCGACGGCAGCGCCGGCGTCGAGGAGTGCCCGGGCGTCCGGGTACGGCGAACGAGTGGAGAACTCCACTAGGGGCAGCAATGTCGCCACAGTGGAACCGGCGGCCAGATCGTCCACATCAGCCGAGGTCAGGTACGTGCAGTGGTCGGCGCTTGCCGCCCCGAGCTCAACCGCCAGTCGAACGCCCGGCCCCGGCCCAAGCTGGTTGGCGTGCAGCCGGGCGCCCAACCCTGCGGTCAGTCCGGCTTGTAGTACGAGACGGCACTCATCGACGCTGAACGCGTCGGCTTCGCAGAACGCGTCGACCCACCGTGCGTACGGAGCGCACGCTGCGAGCATCGGTCCGCAGACGCTCGCGAGGTAGTCCTCCCGTGCGACCTCCGGCGGCACGACGTGCGCGCCGAGGAACGTGGTTTCCGGCGTGAAGTCACCGGCGAGTCGCAGTGAGCGCTGCTCCTGCTGCGCATCAAGTCCGTATCCGGACTTGCACTCGAAAGTCGTGACGCCCGCGACGAGAAGCTCGCGGGCCAGCCGGGCGAGGTTGGCCCGCAGGACATCGTCCGACGCCGCCCGGGTAGCTGCCACCGTCGTCTGGATGCCGCCGGCGGCATAGCGGGTCCCGGCCATCCGTGCGGCAAACTCGCCCGCCCGGTCGCCGGCGAACACCAGATGGGCGTGGGAGTCGACGAAGCCGGGCAGCACCGCCCGTCCCTCGAGATCGGCGTGCTCATCGGCCGCCGGCGCTTGCGCCGATGGTCCGACCCACGCAATCCGATCGTTGGCCAGCACGAGCGCCGCATCGGTCAACTCACCGAGCTCCGGGTCCTGTGTGGCCAGCAGCCCGATGTTGGTGAGCAGAATGCTCATTCGGCTAGGGCGCGGGCAGCGTCTAGGAACTGGTCGTTCTCGTCGGGTGTTCCGATTGTCACCCGGGCACCCTCGCCGGCGAACGGCCGGACAATGACCCGTTGTTCCGCGCAGCCCGCGGCCCAGTCGGCGGTGCGCTCGCCCAGGGCCAACCAGACGAAGTTCGCCTGGGTCGGCGGGACGGCGTACCCCATCTCACGTAGCGCATCTCCGACCCGGGCCCGCTCGGCGAGAACCGCCTCGACCCGCGTGAACAGCTCCTTTTCCGCTTCCGGCTCCAGACACGCGAGGGCGGCATCCTGGGCGAGCTGGCTGACCGCGAACGGCACCTGTACCTGCTTGAGGGCGGTCGCGACCAACGGGTCGCCGGCCAACGCGTAACCAACTCGCAGCCCGGCGAGCCCATATGCCTTGGAGAACGTGCGCAATACCACGAGATTGGGATGATCGTCGAGCAGCATCCGGCCGTCCGGCACATCCGGATCGGTCACGAACTCGTGGTAGGCCTCGTCTATTGCGACGAGCACATGATCCGGCACCGCGGCGAGGAATGCAGTCAGGTCGGCGGTCCGGACGGCCGTGCCGGTCGGATTGTTCGGGTTGCACACGAACACCAATCGGGTGGTGTCGGTGACCGCGTCGGCCATCGCCGCGAGGTCGTGCACCTCGTCGCGCAGCGGCACCCGGGTATGCGCGGCACCGGCAATTGCCGCCACGATTGGATAGGCCTCGAATGCCCGCCACCCGTAGACCACCTCGTCGCCGACCTGGGTGCTGATCTGGACCAGCTGCTGGCACAGCGAGACGGATCCGCAACCTATGACGACCTGAGTGACCGGCAGCTGGTAGCGCTCGGCCAGCGCGGCTGTGAGCTTGGACGAGGCGGGGTCGGGATACCGGTTGGCTGCTCGTATGGTGTCGCTCAGCCGAGTGACCACATGTGGCAGGGCCGGGTACGGCGTCTCGTTACTCGCGAGCTTGATCGCGTTGGGCACCGTGCGCCCACCGACGTACCCGGGCAGCGTCGCTAGCGCCTCGCGCAGCCGGACGGGCATGTCTGTCAGCCTCTCACAGGTTCCCGCGACGTTCTTGCTCGCGCTCGATGGCCTCGAACAGTGCCCTGAAGTTCCCCTTGCCGAAGCCCAAGGAGCCGTGCCGTTCGATGAGTTCGTAGAACATCGTCGGCCGATCCCCGACCGGCTTGGTGAAGATCTGCAACAGGTAGCCGTCCTCGTCGCGATCCACGAGGATCCGGCGCGACTTCAGTTCTTCGATGGATACCCGGACGTGTCCGATCCGCGATCGCAGTTCCGGATCGTCGTAGTAAGAATCGGGCGTGTCGAGGAATTCGATGCCGCGGGAGCGCATCTCGTCGGCGGTGCGCAGGATGTCGTTGGTGGCTAGGGCAATGTGCTGGCAACCCGCGCTGCCGTAGTACTGCAAGTACTCGTCGATCTGACTTCGCCGCTTTCCGATCGCCGGCTCGTTCAGTGGGAACTTGACGCGATGGTTGCCGTTCGCCACGACCTTCGACATCAATGCCGAATAGTCCGTGGCGATGTCGTCGCCGACGAATTCGGCCATGTTCACAAATCCCATGACTCGGTGGTAGAAGTCCACCCACCGGTCCATCTGACCCAACTCGACGTTGCCGACGCAGTGGTCGATTGCCTGAAAGAGCCGCTGGCGCTTGCCGGTCCGCGGCGACGAGCGTTCGATGTAGCCGGGCAAATAGACGCCTCGATAGCGGGACCGGTCGACCAGCGTGTGCCGCGTATCGCCGTAGGCGGCGATGGCAGCCACCCGCACAGTGCCGTGATCGTCGCTGACGTCGTGCGGCTCTTCGAGGACGTGGGCTCCAGCTGCCCGAGCGTGCGCGATGCACCGGTCGACGTCAGGCACCTCGAGGGCGAGGTCGACCACTCCGTCACCATGGCGCCGATGGTGGTCGAGGTAGCGCCCGTCCGGGCCCACTCCGCCGAGGATGACGAAACGCGCCGAGCCGGACGTGAGGACGTAGCCGACGTGATCGCGGTTGCCTGTCTCTGGCCCGGTGTATCCGATGAGATTCATGCCGAAGGCGTGCTGGTAATAGTGCGCGCTCTGCGTCGCGTTGCCCGCGATGAACACCACGGCGTCCATGGCCGTCACCGGGAACGGGTCGGTCGACTCGTCATAGTCCACGAGTCCGACCAGCTGCTTGAGGCGCGCGACGGTCAGGTGCGCTGCCCGCTCCTCCGGGGTCAGATCGACAATGCTCGACATCGGGCGCGCTCCTTTTGCCACACGGCCTTTACCGGCCACCGTGCGCTGGTCCATCCTGCTACGCAACTGTGCGTTTCCTAGCCGCACATGGTGTGCAGTATGACGAGCATAAAGGCAGAAATGGTATACAGATGTGCTGGATACTAGCCGCGGATTGCGTTAATGGCTGCGAGCAGGGCGAGCACCGCGAACAACCCGCCGGTCACCCGGTGCACGATCCGAACCGGCACACGCCGAACCAGGAGCTGGCCCGCTCCAACGGCGATCACAGCGGCCGACACCACCGCCGTCCACGCCCCTAGCGCGACCGCGACCGCTTCGCCCTGCCGGGCCACCAGGCCGGCGGTGGCGATCTGGCTCGCGTCCCCCCTTTCCGCTGCGAAGAGCACGCCGAACGAGGTGAGCGCGACCCGCCAGCCCGGAGTGGCCGTCCGGGGTGGCGACAACGCCGCGAGGCGCCATCTGGGCCCGGCAGACCCTGGACGAACTTTCGGTCGTGACCACTAGGCTCGTGGGCCGTGACACATGCCCGGCCCCGGCTGGCATTTCTCGGCCCCGCCGGCACGTTCGCGCACGCCGCGTTGCGCATGCTCCCGATCGCCTTCGAGGCCGAGCTGCTCCCGTGTAGCACGGTGACGCTGGCCGTCGACGCCGTGCGGGCCGGCAAGGTCGACGGCGCCTTGGTTCCGATGGAGAACTCCGTCGAGGGTGCGGTTCCGGCCACGCTGGACGAACTCGCGGGCGGCGCGCCGCTGGTCATCGCCGAGGAGACCTACTTGCCGGTGGTCTTCGATCTGCTCGCCAAGCCAGGGACCGAGCTCGCCGACGTGCGCACCCTCGCGACCCACCCGCACGCCGAGGCGCAAGTCAGACGGTTCATCCACGAGACCTTGCCCACCGTCGAGGTGTCGCTTGTCTCCTCGACCGCGGCCGGCGCGCAAGCCGCCGCAACCGGGGCCTGCGACGCCGCAGTCGCGCCGCCGGCTGCGGGCGAGCTGTATGGCCTCGCCTCGTTAGCCCAGGACATTGCCGACCACCGGGGGGCAGTTACCCGGTTCGTGCTGCTGACGCGGGCCGGCGCGCCACCGCCGGCGTCCGGGAATGACCGCACCACGCTCGTGGCCTACCTTCAGGCGGATCATGCCGGCGCGCTGCTGGAGATCCTCACCGAATTCGCCTCCCGAGGCGTGAACTTGACTCGCATCGAGTCCCGCCCGACCAAGGAGCGCATTGGGCAGTACTGCTTCTCGATCGATTGCGAGGGGCACATTTCCGAGGAGCGGGTCGGGGACGCACTGGCCGCATTGAAGCGGGTCTGCGCCGACGTACGGTACCTAGGTTCGTATCCTCGCCGCGACGGTGCGCTCGACGCGGTACCGCGCGGCCGAACCGATGCCGATTTCCTCGGCTCCCGCGACTGGTTGGTGCGGGTTCGAGAGACGGGCCGAGGCAGCGGCTGATTGGTGTATCGCGCTCAGAGGTAAAGGCCGGTGTTCGACTCGACGCGTTTGGCCGCCACGGCGTGAATGTCCCGCTCGCGCAGGAGCAGATAATCCTCGCCCGAGATTTCCACCTCATGGCGGTCATCCGGGCTGAACAGCACGTGATCGCCGACCTCGACGGTGCGCACGTGGTTGCCGACCGCCAGCACTTCGGCCCAGATCAGCCGCTTCGATATCTGAGCGGTCGCCGGAATGAGAATCCCCCCGGACGAGCGTCGTTCCCCCTCCTCGCGGGACATCCGGACCAGCACGCGGTCGTGCAGCATCTTGATCGGCAACCGGTCGCCCACGAAGCACAGCCTAATCGGACTGCTGTTCACGAGCTGCGCGCTCGTCACTCCCGGCGGCAATTACGCTTCGCCTTACCCGTGATGATCTAAAGGCGACAGGCCAGGCCGACGAGAAGCTCAGCCCCAGCCGAGTTCGTGCAGCCGTTCTTCGTCGATGCCGAAATGGTGGCCGATCTCGTGGACCACCGTGATGGCAACCTCGCGCGCGACCTCTTCCTCGTCGTCGCACTGGGCCAGGATCGGCAGCCGGTAGATCGTGATCGTGTCGGGCAGCGCAAAGGTGTAGTCGGCCAGCCGGTCGGTGAGCGCGGTACCCCGGTAGATGCCGAGCAGTGTGGGATCGTCCGGGTCCTCGTCGGCGGTCTGCACGACCACGTTGTCGAGCATTCCCAACAGTCGCTCCGGAATCGTGTCGAGCGCATCGTCGACGAGCACGTCGAACCGAGACCGCGATACCGACAGCACCCATGCATTTTGCCAGCGCGGTACGCGCAGCGCGCCGAGGTACCGAATGGCGGTCAGTAACCTGGGCGCCGTGATCGATCTCCGCCTGGTCCGCGACGACCCTGACCGGGTCCGCGCGTCGCAGCGTGCCCGCGGCGAGGACGAGGCGGCGGTCGACGCGCTGCTCGCCGCGGATGACAAGCGACGGGCGGCCGTCACCCGGGCCGACGCGCTGCGGGCGGAGCAAAAGGCCATGGGGCGGGCGATCAGCCAGGCGACGCCAGCCGAACGGCCACATCTGCTGACCAAAGCCCGGCATCTTGCCGACGAGGTCAAGTCGGCCGAGGCCGACGAGGTCGACGCCGATGCCGCGCTGCGACAGGCTCATCTCGCGGTCCCGAACGTCGTCGAGGACGGCGTCCCGCCAGGTGACGAGCGGAACTCGATCACACTCGAGATGGTGGGCCTACCGCCCCAGGTCGAGGATCCACGTGACCACATGGAAATCGGAACCCGGCTGGACGCTATCGACACCGAACGCGGCGCCAAGGTCAGCGGGAGCCGGTTCTACTTCCTCACCGGCGTCGGGGCGGAGCTGGAGATCGCGCTGGTAAACCTGGCCATGGCCCAGGCGGCTGCGGCCGGCCTGACCCCGGTGATCGCGCCGGCACTCGTCAAGCCCGAAGTGATGGAGGGCACCGGCTTTCTCGGGGCGCACGCGGCCGAGGCCTACCACCTGGCCACCGACGATCTGTACCTAGTTGGCACGAGCGAGGTCGCCCTCGCCGGGTATCACGCCGACGAGATCCTCGACCCCGCGTCGCTGCCGCGCCGCTACGCGGGCTTCTCCTCATGTTTCCGGCGGGAAGCCGGCTCGTACGGGAAGGACACCCGCGGCATCATCCGGGTGCACTGGTTCGACAAGGTCGAGATGTTCTCCTACACCACGATGGAAACCGCCCGGGATGAGCATCAACAGTTGCTCGCGTGGGAACGAGAATTCCTCGACAAGTTGGAATTGGCCTACCGGGTGGTTGACATTGCCGCCGGGGATCTCGGTTCGAGCGCGGCGCGCAAGTACGACATTGAAGCCTGGTTCCCGTCGCAAGGTGAGTATCGGGAACTGACGTCGACGTCGAACTGCACGACCTTCCAGGCTCGGCGGCTCAACATCCGGACTCGCACCGCGAACGGAACGGTTCCGGTGGCCACGCTCAACGGGACGTTGTGTGCGATCGCCCGGACGATCGCGTGTCTTCTCGACCATCACCAGCGCCCCGATGGCTCGGTCTACGTGCCCGAGGCGCTGCGCCCTTGGCTTGGCGGCCGAGAGCGCCTCGAGCCGTCGTGACGATCCGCTTGCTCGCGAGTGACCTGGACGGCACGTTGGTGCGATCGGACGGGAGCGTGAGCGACCGCACCCGAGAAGCGCTGCGCCGGGCCGCCGAGGCCGGCCTGCTTGTCGCGTTCGTCTCCGGTCGGCCCCCGCGCTGGTTGCACGAGATCGCCGACGCGGTCGACCATCGCGGCGTCGCGGTAGCTGCGAACGGCGCCGTCATCTATGACTTGCGCACCGAGACCGTCATCCAGGAGCACCCGCTCAGCCCCGAGTTGCTCACGGAGATCACCGAGGAGGTCCGCTCGGCGTTTCCGGCGGTGCGATTCGGCGTGGAATACGGCCTCGACTTCGGCTACGAGCCAGGGTACCGGCACGACTGGGAAATGAGTCCGAGCCACGACCGGCAGGGCAATCCGTTGCCACCGCCCCGCATGGCCGACCTGGCCGAGATCATCCGGAAGCCCGCGGTGAAGCTACTTGCGAAGGACCTCACTGCCGATGCCGACGAGATGATGGTCGCCACGTCTCGGTTGCTGGCCGGACGGGCAACGGTTACCCACTCGTCCCGACTCGCGTTGCTGGAGATCGCGGCGCCGGGCGTAACCAAGGCCACTGGTCTGGCGGAAGTCGCGGCCGGCCACGGCATCCCAGCAGTCGATGTGGCGGCGATCGGTGACATGCCGAATGATGTCCCGATGCTGGAGTGGGCCGGCCACGCGTATGCCGTGAGCAACGCGCATCCGGCAGCCATCGCGGCAGCCGACGAGGTGCTCGGGCGCAATGACGACGATGCCGTCGCCGGGCTCATCGAATCCTTGCTCAGTCGGGGCGCAGAGCGCTGACGCCGAGAACTCAGAGGTACTGGCCGGTCCCGTGCTCACCCTCCTCGCCGCTCGGAGGACGCGGGATAAGCCGCGGACCGGGCGGGCCCGCCAGGATCTGTCCGCCCGGGCCGACGACCACCTGGCCGCCGCCGCCCCCCGGACCGGCCGGCAAGGCCCGGCGCATCTCCTCCAACTGGGCGCGGGCGGCCATCTGCTGCGCGAACAATGCGGTCTGGATGCCGTGGAAGACCCCCTCCAGCCAACCGACGAGCTGCGCTTGCGCGATGCGCAGCTCAGCCTCAGACGGAACGCCGCTGCCGAAGGGGAGGGTGAGCCGATCGAGCTCCTCGCGCAGCTCGGGAGACAGGCCCTGCTCGAGCTCTTTGATCGAGGATTCGTGGATTTCCCGCAACCGTTGGCGGCCGGCCTCGTCCAAGGGCGCGGCTCGAACCTCCTCCAGCAGCTGCTTGATCATCGTGCCGATCCGCATCACCTTGGCCGGCTGCTCGACCATGGCCGTAATGTCGTCGCCATCATCGGACTCACGAGAGACCCCAGGACCGGCCGTGTCAGCATCGATTACCTCGTTCGTTGGGCGTGTCGCGGCCGAATGCACCTCACGCCGGGGGTCATTCGCGGTGTACTCCGTCATGGGCCCCAGTCTGGTCATCCCGTGCCCGAGAGAGCAACGTGACTGGATCGCCGTCGCCGAGCTGACCACGTGGAGGGCTAAGGAGGTAACACAGCGAAATGAGCTTCGACGTGGCTCGGGTGCGCGGTTTGTACCCGACGCTCGGATCGGGCATCGTCCACCTCGAAGGCACTTATAGCGCGTTACAGCCCGAGTCGGTCGTGCGGGCGATAGTCGGCACGCTCCGCTGGGCGCCGGCGCAGCCGGGATCGCGTTCGGAACGGTCGCGACGGGCTGCCGCATCGGTCGATGAGGCGCGTCGAGCAATCGGCGACCTTGTGGGCGCGCCGGCCCAATCGGTGGTCATCGGCGGGAGCGTGTCGGCGTTGTTGACCTGGTTCGCGGCTGCCGTATCTCGGACGTGGCAGCTGGGTGACGAGGTCGTGCTCAGCCGGCTGGACAGTGACGAAACCGTCCGGGTGTGGTCGGCGGCCGCTCGGGCCGTGGGCGCGACCATACATTTCGCCGAGGCCGACGTGGAGACGGGCGAACTTCCGGACTGGCAGTACGAATCCCTGGTCGGTCGCCATACCCGGCTGGTCACCGTGCCGCTCGCGAACCCGGTCACCGGCGCTGTGCCAGACGTGAAGCGGATCACCGAAATCGCCCACGGTGTGGGGGCCCTGGTTGCCGTGGACGCTGGAGCCGCGGCAATGTCGCTCCCGCTCGACCTGGATGCCTCCGGAGCCGATCTGCTGACCGTGCAGACGCAGTCGTTCGGGGGACCCACGATGGCGGCGCTCAGCATGGCCGTCGGTGTCCGACACGAGATCGAGCGTCTTCCGGCCTCCGTGCGACGGACGCTGCCCTTGATCGGTCCGTTGCCGGTTGAGCTGCTGGACGGCGTCACCGCGGCCGTCGACCACCTCGCGGGGCTCGACGAGGCCGCGACTGGCTCCCGGCGGGAACGACTGCTCACGTCGGTGACCTCGGCCCGGGGCTATCAAGATCGGTTGTTCGAGCGGCTCGACACCATGCTGCGCCGGATTCCCGGGGTGACGCTCATCGGTGCACCGGTACCACGGGTGCCCGTGTTTGCCTTCACAATCGCCGGAACGCTGCCGAATCGGGTGGCCGACTTCCTGTATTCGCGTGGTCTGTCGGTCTGGACCGGTCCTCACGGCATGTCGGAGCTCATGACGGCATTAGGAGTCGACGAACTGGGTGGTGCCGTGCACGTCGGACTGATGCCGTATACCACCCATGTCGAGGTCGATCAGCTGGCCATTGCGCTCGACGATCTGCTCGGCAGCCGCCAATGACAGGCGTCGGCGTGACCCGCCCTCGGATGAAACGACCCCGGCCGGATCAGTGCAGGTTCATGCGGAGGACCTCATAACCGATCCATCCCCAGAACAAGACAAACAGGATCATGCCGACGAAGAGCATTATGTCCGCAGCCAGATCGGGGTGCGCCTTACGGCGGCGCCCGGCCCGTGCATGCAGGACGGCCATGACCTATGGTCTGCCTGGTCGGAGCAGACCTCAATACCAGACGACGGAGCGTAGGCGAGTCGTTATCAATCAGTGATGACCGCGCCAGCGCCGGACTGGCAGGCTACCGGACCTGCAGCACTACTTTTCCGATGTGCTGGCTCGATTCCACGAGCTCGTGGGCCGCCGCTGCATCGACCAACGGCAGGACCCGGTCGATGACCGGTGCGACATCGCCAGACTCGATCAGCGGCCACACGAAGCTTTCCGTCGCGGTCACAATGGCGGCTTTCTCCGCGGGCGGGCGCGCACGCAGCGACGCGGCGCTTACGCTTGCGCGCTTAGCGAGGAGCGCGCCGAGGTCCAGCTCACCCAGCCGGCCGCCCTGTAGGCCGATGACCACCAGCCGGCCGCCGATCCGGAGCGATGCGATATTGCGCGGCAGGTACGCAGCCCCCAT
>Ga0081540_1004060_pt1 | contig 11336 bp, 11 predicted proteins | sample TabmetS2T1R1_FD_71024 | JGI IMG/M metagenome (GOLD analysis project Ga0081540, IMG submission 71024) | Tabebuia heterophylla rhizosphere microbial communities from the University of Puerto Rico - S2T1R1 | ecosystem: Host-associated > Plants > Roots > Rhizosphere ...
AGCCCCCGTCCGGCATCATCGGCAACGTCACGACCTATGAGCAGGGCGGCCGGCAATATGTGGCCGTGCTGTCCGGCGTGGGCGGCTGGGCCGGTATCGGCTTGGCGGCCGGGCTGATGAGCCCGGAGGCTGCCGCTGAATGGCAGGGCGCTGCGGGCCGTGCAACGGTGGGCCGTGCATTGGAATCCGCCCAGAGGAACGTGGACACCGCCGGTCTCGGCGCCGTCGGCGGCTACGCTGCCCTTAGCAACTACACCGCGCTCGGCGGAACGCTCACGGTGTTCGCTCTGCCGCAATGAGCCAGTCAGCCTCGTCCCGCCCATGGAGGACTCCATTCCACGGACCAACTTGCTTCTGGTATCGAGGACGAGCTCTTGCGTAGAACCCAGTGTGTGGCCGCCGCGCTGATTGTCGTGGCGATTGGTGGAATTGCCTTCGCTCAAGACGCGGTCGATCCGACTGCCGTCAAGTCAGAGGACGGAAAGTACTTCGACAAGGAAGGCAATCCAACCTTCAAGGTCGCGGCCGACGGTACGGTGGATTGGTACACATACTCGGGTTACCGCCGTTATCACTCGGAATGCCATGTCTGCCATGGACCGGACGGGATGGGATCGACCTACGCGCCTGCACTGACCGATTCGCTCAAGACCATGAATTATGGCGACTTCCTCAGCATCGTGGCGAGCGGCCGCAAGAACGTCAGTACGTCGGAGAAGAATGTGATGCCGGCGCTCGGCGATAATCCGAACGTCGCCTGCTACATGGACGACCTCTACATCTATCTGCGCGCCCGCGCCCATGACGCCGTCGGGCGTGTGCGTCCTGCCAAGAAGGAAGACAAACCGGCGGCCTACACCCAGGCGGAAAATTCCTGTATGGGAAGGAAATGATCTCTTGAAGACGGTGGGCACCAACGGTGGGTGTAACGCCGCAAGGCGAAAGTGGAGCCTGGAATGAAGACGCGCGCTGCTGTCGCATTCGAAGCAAAGAAGCCGCTCGAGATCGTCGAGCTTGATCTGGACGGGCCGAAGGCCGGCGAAGTCCTGGTCGAGATCAAGGCGACAGGGATTTGTCACACCGACGCCTACACGCTCGACGGCTTTGACAGCGAGGGAATCTTTCCCTCGATTCTCGGCCATGAGGGCGCGGGCATCGTCCGCGAGGTCGGCCAGGCCGTGACGTCGGTGAAACCGGGCGATCACGTGATCCCGCTCTACACGCCGGAATGCCGCCAGTGCAAAAGCTGCCTGAGCCAGAAGACCAACCTGTGCACCGCGATCCGCGCGACGCAGGGCAAAGGGGTGATGCCCGACGGCACGAGCCGCTTCTCCCACAAGGGCAATACGATCTATCACTACATGGGCTGCTCGACCTTCTCGAACTTCACCGTGCTGCCGGAGATCGCGGTGGCGAAGATCCGGGAGGATGCCCCCTTCGACAAGAGCTGCTACATCGGCTGCGGCGTGACGACCGGCGTCGGCGCAGTGGTCAACACCGCCAAGGTCACGCCGGGCTCCAACGTCGTGGTGTTCGGCCTTGGCGGCATCGGGCTCAACGTCATCCAGGGCGCGAAAATGGTCGGCGCCGACAAGATCATCGGCGTCGACATCAATGACTCCAAGGAGGAATGGGGCCGCAAGTTCGGCATGACCCATTTCGTCAACCCGAAGAAGGTGACGGGCGATATCGTCCAGCATCTCGTCGGGCTGACCGACGGCGGCGCCGACTACACTTTCGACTGCACCGGCAACGTCACGGTAATGCGTCAGGCGCTGGAATGCTGCCATCGCGGCTGGGGCACCTCCGTCATCATCGGCGTTGCCGAAGCCGGCAAGGAGATCGCCACCCGGCCGTTCCAGCTGGTGACCGGCCGCGTCTGGAAGGGCACCGCGTTCGGCGGCGCGCGCGGGCGAACCGACGTGCCGAAGATCGTCGACTGGTACATGAACGGAAAGATCCAGATCGATCCGATGATCACCCATGTCCTCAAACTGGAGGATATCAACAAGGGCTTCGACCTGATGCACGAAGGCAAATCAATCCGTTCGGTCGTCGTGTTCTGAATCAAACAACGTCAAACACAAGGAGGATAGACCATGGCCGTTCAACTCCATCCATCGATCGACAGCGGCGTAAAGAAGGGCTCGGGCAGCTTTGCCGGCGGCACCCTGGTCTGCCAATGCAAGGACAGGCCGGTCAAGATCGGCATCAAGGGCGACGTGGCCCACAATCACGCCTGCGGCTGCACCAAATGCTGGAAGCCCGAAGGGGCGACCTTCTCGGTAGTCGCGGTTGTGCCGCGGGAAAACGTCACGGTGCTCGAGAACGGCGACAAGCTGTCGATCGTCGACGCCTCGGCGGTGATCCAGCGCTACGCCTGTAAGGCCTGCGGCACCCACATGTACGGCCGCATCGAGAACAAGGCTCACCCCTTCTACGGTCTCGACTTCGTCCACCCCGAGCTGTTCCAGGAAGCCGGCTCCGCGGCGCCGGGGTTTGCGGCATTCGTGTCGTCGGTGATCGAGTCCGGCGTCAATCCGTCGGAGATGCCGACGATCCGGGCGCGGCTCAAGGAGCTTGGGCTTGAACCCTATGATTGCCTGTCGCCTGCACTGATGGATGTGATCGCCACGCACGTGGCGCAATCGAGACAGAAGGCGGCCTGATCTCAATTCACGCGCAACCGCCGGCAGCGACTATTCGCCGCCGGCGGATTTGCCACGCGCCGTGACGTGAGGCGATCATCCATCGGTGCGTGCATTTTGACGCCGGGGTCATTCGGAAGTATTTTCGCCATGGTCGCCGTGACCCGAATGGTGCGGGCCGGCTTGTCGCGCAGTTCGCTCGGCGCCGCCAACTGTGAGGCTCCGCAAGGCCTTGCTGAATGAAGAATTGGGCTCGTCTCGTTAAGCGGGACATTCACGCGATCTATCTCTGTAGCAGGGATCCGCGAGTGCCATGGCATGCAAAGGCGCTGGCGATATTTGTTGCGGCCTATGCGCTTTCCCCCATCGATCTGATCCCCGATTTCGTGCCCGTGCTCGGTTATCTGGATGATGTGATCCTGGTGCCGGCCGGGATTTGGCTCGTCGTTCGCTTGATCCCTGCACACATCATGGCGGAGCACCGCGAACTGGCTGCGGCAGCCCACGACAGGCCTGTCAGCCGGACTGCTGCAGCGGTCATTGTCGCCATCTGGATCGCGTCCGCAATTCTCTGCGGCTGGCTGGTCTGGCGCTATTTGGGCGCGACATCGCAGGATTGATCAGCAGGCAGGGCGCGGCGAGGATTCCCGCCACAGACCACGCTACCGCTCTGCGCAGTTCTGATGCACCCATGCTCGGCCACTTTCTCCGAATCGGTCTCCATACCGGATCGCAGAACGGCGCTATCTGGCAGCCGCATGAATCTCCGCGATGTACCCGCCCGGGAACTGTACCATCACCGCCCTCCTGCCATCGGACGTATACGGCTCGACGAGGGTGATTGCGCCCGAAGCCTTGGCCTTCGTCAAGGTCTCCTGCAGGTCCCTGACCTCGTAGCCAGTCAGCTCGCGCCCGTAAGGATAAGGCAGGTGACCATTTGTGACAAACACGGCCATTTTGCCGAAAACGGATTCGATGCGGATTCGACGATAGGTATCCTCGGACCGGCCGATCTCGACGCCCGGAGCCTTGGCATCATCAGACACAATCTTCCCGTGCGAGAAGCGCAAGAAACTCCGCATGAAGGCATCGACGCGTTCCGGCGAGACGTAGACCCGATTCTCGGGAATCGTCTCAAAGGGTGCATACGACGGTTTCGTCGTGTGCCAATAAAGCTGCATGTTGACGCCGCCCGGCCACTGGATCACCGCGTCGCGGCCGATCGGGTCGGGAAAGGTCGCAACCAGAACGTCCGCGCCGGATGCCTTGGCCGCTTTGATCGCTTCGTCGATATCGGTGACGAGATAGCCGGTCCGCTCCGCGCCGAAAGGATAAGGAATGGGCGTCTTGAACCCGAACAGTGACACGGTGCCGACCGGGGTCTGCAGGAGCTGCGACGTCGTGCTGCTCGGCGTAGGTGTCACCGTGGCGACGACCTGCTTCGTGCTCTGCCCGCCAAAGGTGGCGAGGAAGCTGGAAACGAATTTATCGACTTCGTCGGATGCCACGTAGACGTGGGTCGTGTCGTATTGCGCACCGACACCGACCTGAGAAGTCGACTGGTGCTCTGTGTCTCTTGCGAAAGCTGTAGATGCCCCACCGAGCAGCGACGCGATCAGCAGCAACCTGATCAGATGACGATGGCCTATCATGGGATTCCTCGCTTCTGGAGCGCGCTCTGTCCGCGCAGGGACAGCACGGAGATGAGCACCAAGCCCGCGATCAGGCCCAGATGCTCAAAGAATGCATTCAAGGCCATGAAGCGGGCGTTTCCGTCCATGGTCCAAAAATTGTTGGCGGCAAGCATGGCGATTGCAGTCAGGATGCCGAGACCGCCCGCACCGAGCCAAACGAAGCATCCCAAAATCACCAGTGCGGAGCCGCCGAGTTCCACAACGATCGCCGCGATGGCCCAAAGCCACGCAGGCTCAAGGCCGAAATGCGCTTGCTCCGTCATCGCGCCGTTGAAGTCGACGAGCTTCTGGATTCCGCCTATCAGGAAGGCCGAGACCAGCGCAACTCTCGAGATCGGAAGGAGCCACGACCAGGAAAGGATGGCGGCAATCCAGCGCGGAGCGTCGGTCTTCGACCTCATTTCACACCGCCCAGCAGGCGCAACCGAGCGCGCCCCAGAAACTCCTAAAGTCAGACACTGGAAGCCTGCCGGACCAAGCGCGGACGTGATCATGGCCGTGCATGGCGCAGGCATTGGCGCAGCCGCAGGCCTGCATGGCGAACGCTCTTACGGGCTGTGCCTTGCCATCCGAGCCGAGCCAATTGCCGTATCCGCCGAAGCTGCGCACGGGCGACCAGTCCGGCATCGCCGGCGGCGGGATGGCGTCGTCGAGTGATTTGAAATCTCCAGCACCGTAGACAACGCGGCCGCCGACGACCGTGAGGTCGCTCGAGATACCGGCGATCTCGTCTTCAGCGCACGAGAAGAAGTCGCGGTCCGGCACAATCAAATCCGCAAGCTCGCCGACCTGGATTCGGCCCTTCCTGCCCTCCTCGTTCGAGAACCAGGTGACGTTCTCCGTCCACATCCGAAGCGCGGTCTCGCGATCAAGGCAATTGCGCTGCGGGTAAAGACGCAGCCCGCCCACCGTCATGCCCGTGACCAGCCAGGAGAGCGAGACCCAGGGATTGTAGGAGGCGACCCGGGTGGCGTCGGTCCCGGCGGATATCCTGACGCCCTTGTCGAGAATCCTCTTCACCGGCGGCGTCGCTTCTGCCGCGCCGATCCCGTAGCGCTCAACGAAATATTCGCCCTGGTAAGCCATCCGATGCTGCACGGCAACGCCGCCGCCGAGCGCAGCAATGCGGTCGATCGATTGATCCGAGATCGTCTCGGCATGATCGAAGAACCAGTGAAGACCTTCCAGCGGCATGTCCTGATTGACCTTCTCGAACACGTCGAGCGCCCGCGAGATCGTTTCGTCATAAGTCGCGTGCAGGCGCCACGGCCATTTGTTCTGAACGAGGATGCGGACGACGTCTTCCAGCTCGCCCTCCATTTCCTGCGGCATGTCCGGACGCGGCACGCGGAAATCCTCGAAGTCGGCGGCAGAGAACACCAGCATCTCTCCTGCCCCGTTGTGGCGGAAGTAGTCGGTGCCCTGCTTGTATTTCGAGGTCCTGGTCCAGTTCAAAAAGTCAGCCTTCTCGCTTTTCGGCTTTTGAGTGAATAGGTTGTAGGCCAAGCGGATCGTTAATTGCCCGTCATCGGAAAGTTTCTGGATGACAGCGTAATCCTCGGGATAGTTCTGAAAACCGCCGCCGGCGTCGATCGCGCCCGTGACGCCGAGCCGATTGAGTTCGCGCATGAAGTGGCGGGTCGAATTGACCTGGTAGTCGAACGGCAACTTGGGCCCCTTCGCCAGCGTCGCGTAGAGGATGTTCGCATTTGGCTTGGCGAGCAGCAGCCCGGTCGGATTTCCCTTTGCGTCGCGCACGATCTCGCCGCCCGGCGGCTCCGGTGTGTCCCTGGTGTAGCCGACGGCGCGCAACGCGGCCGCGTTGAGGATGGCGCGGTCGTAGAGATGCAGAATGAAGACGGGCGTATCTGGCGCGGCAGCATTGAGCTCGTCGATGGTCGGGAGCCGCTTCTCGGCGAACTGGTGCTCGGTGAATCCGCCGACGACGCGCACCCATTGCGGAGGCGGCGTGATCGCGACCTGCTTCTTCAGCATGACCATCGCGTCGGCGAGCGACCAGACACCATCCCAGCGCAGTTCCATGTTGAAGTTAAGGCCCCCGCGGATGATGTGGAGATGGTTGTCGATCAATCCCGGCAGGACGCGGCGTCCTTTCAGGTCGATGATCCTGGTCGACGGACCGGCTAGCTTCATTACGTCGTTGTCGTGACCGACCGCCGTGAACACGCCCTCTTTGATTGCCACCGCGTTGGCCGTCGGGTTGCTGCGATCAAGCGTAGTGAAGAGCCCGCGGTGGAAGATAATATCGGGAGCGCTCATGTTGCCTTCTCCGCAGCGCTGACAGTTGACGTTTCTCCTCCGGCCTGCCGGCCGGGCAGCATTCCGAACATGTGCGGCGCACATTTCGCCTGGCGCCAGGCAGCGCCGAGGCCCGAGCCTGCAATCATTTGTTTCCCGACTGGAATCACTTGTTCGCCGAGGAGAATCCCAAGCAAGCCCACCAGCGCCACTAGCGGCGGAGCTGGCGAGCGTACGTTGAGGAGGCTGTAGATCACGCCGACGAGGACGCCGGCACCGAGAGACAGGAGATAGACCTTCATCACGCCCTCCTCGCCTTCAGGGTTGCTGCCGGCGGTCGTTTCCGTCGGCGGCGCATGCACTGCGTCGCAAGCCTCGCGTCAGGCCGCCTGCTTGTCTGACGAACCAACGCGCTTTGCGTTCTGGTAGCTCTCCATGACCGCCCGATAGTTCGGCGTGGCCACGGTGTAGATCTCGGCGATTTCCGCTGCCTCCGCACGGCGCCAGGTGCGGTGGAGTTCGCAGATCGTCACGTTGGTCGAGGTTGGCACGATTCCGGCCTGGGTGAAGCGCGCGAGCGTGGTGCGCGACACGAATTCTGTGGGATCGCCGGAGGCGTCCATCACGGCATAAACGTTGAAGCCGGCGGCCTTGGCATCGAGCGCCGGAAACATGACGCAGACGCCGGTCCAGACGCCGGCCATGATCAGCGTCTTCTTGCCAGTCTCGCGAATGGCCTTGACGTAGGCCTCGTTGTCCCAAGCGTTCACTTCGCCCTGGCGTGGCACATAGACGGCATGCGGCGCGTGCTCAGCGATCTCCGTCATCAGCGGCCCATTCGGCCCGTCCGGAACCGATGCGGTTGTGATGACCGGTATGTTCAGAAGCGTGGCAATCCGGGCGAGCGCGATCACATTGGCGCGCAGCTCGGCCACGGTGATATCTTTCACGGTCTGAAACAGGCCCGTCTGATGATCGAGCAAAAGCAAGGCCGTGTCGTCGACATTGATCAAGGCCTTGCCGCCGCCGCTGGGAAGAACGTGTGCCATTTCCTGATCCTTTCCTCGAGGTGATGTCTGGGTTCACATGGTTGCGTGGACCGCGTGATCAAATCACAGCATTCGTCCTCCTGCTTTGACGCTCATGCTGTGACTTGACTATTGATGTCAGCTTGGGTTCAGCCTTGCGATCCAGCGCGACGGTCAACCCGGCGTGGAGATGTCCCTGAATCCCGTTCATCAAGACGCCGCCTTCCGAAAGGGCCAGCACGCCCTCGCCCGCGTAGACAAAGTCCCAGTGCGTGATCCGTCACGAACTCAACCATTCCGGCTTGCTCGATCCCCGCGGGACCAGCACGGTCCGAAATGATCCAGCTGTTCGCGACAAGACCACCTGATCGGTCATCCCCTGGTACGTGCCCAAAGGCGTTTCCGCGATGAACATGTCGGGAGCAATGTTGCGGTGCTCATCGCTCGAGCCGGCGGTCGCTCGCGCATACTCCTTGTCGAAGATACCAAGCGACAGTTGCCACAACACGGTTCTGGTCAGGGATACGACCACCCGATAGCTTCCACCCTCGGCGGCACGCCGCCGTAGTGCGGCGAGTATGCCGATCGTTCCGAGCCAGCCGACCACGTTGTCGCAAATCGGGATGATGGGCGGGGATTTCGGATGCGTTGGAGTGCCTTCGATGCAGAACAGGCCCGATACTGCGGCGCCGATCTCATCAAATCCGGGACGATTCTTCCAAGGACCCCGTTCACCATGGAGAACAACCTGAGCATGGATCAATCCCGGCTTCTTTGCGCACAGCTCTTCGGCGTCGAGGCCATGCCGTTCCAGATAACCCGGGCGCTTGTTGGAGAAGAACACGTCGGCGTCCTTCAGCAGGTTGTCGAATTTCACACGATCGTCTTTGGAGTAGTCGAGGATGGTTGATCGCATCCCAACCTGCGCATCCCAAGCAAAGGCCTCAATTTCGGTGTCATCGGGCCGCCAGATGTTGAGGACATCGGCGCCATAGAAGGCGAGATCTCTGCCTATGGCAGCTCCCGCAATTACGTGTCCCATTCCAAACGCGCGAACGCTGTCAAGCGGGCTCTTTGCGTCCTTTTTGAAAGGCATCGGCTCGCTCTCGCCAATCTTCTCGACCGTGATCAATGGCATTTTGGAGAGCACCTCAGTGTACTGAAGCTCCCTGCGGAATTCCTCGTTGGTGCGCACCATGGCGATGACAAGTCCGGCCTCTGCCGCCGCATTCTCCAGCTCTTCCGCACGCCACTGCAGAATGGCATTCCGTACGGATTGGATATCGGCGCTACACCTGAGGAAGCTAAGGCCGCGGGCGAAAAGCTTGGGGTAGACGTTTAGGGCTACGACGTACCGCCCGTCTCGCGTTTCGCGAAACATCGGAAACTCGAAGAATGGATCAACGGCGTCCCAGCCCATCGCGGGAGGGCGCCCGTTGACGGTTTCCCATTTTCCCTCGAAGAAACCGCAGAAGCGCGTGAACGCCTTGCGAACATCCACTGTGATATCTTGCCCCTCACCTGTGCGGAATCGCCACAGCGCCGCAACGGCAACGGCCTTGGCGGCCAGACCGATGGCCGCCATGGCGCCGAACCGGATAGGGCTGGGAACAATGGGATCCTGACCGTAGAAGCTGAGCTTCCCGCCAGCGTCAGCGGTCGACAGCCCGACGTCTTTAAGCACCTGATCTACGCCGCCGTGCAGGTCAAAATCCGAGCTGCGCTCTGGATTCTTGAGCTTTGATTGAAGCGTTTCACTGAGCAGATCCGGTTCGGGCTTGGTCAAGATATTCATTTGCGACTTCCTTTCGATTGTAGGCGTGTTAGCCGCTCGCCCCCTCACAATGATTCGCGAGCGACTCTTGGAAGAACGGCTGTTCCCGGATGCCTGGTGCGCAGCGCGATGAGGCCGAGCAGGACCTCATCCCGCTCCGCCTCCAGCTCCGCTACGGTGCGCGATCCGGCTTCGGCGTGGACGCTGTCGATAAGCTTCTTTTGCACTTCCGGGGTCAGCACCGGCGCGCCGAGGGTCTTCCACCAGGCCGACATCGGACCGCTGAATTGCTTGAAGAAGTGCTCGATGCCGCCCGGGCCGCCGCCAAGATGGTTGAGCATCATGTTGCCCATGACGCCCCAGCGCAGGCCAGGCCCCCAGGAGAGGGCGGTGTCGACGTCGGCGGCGCTCACCACGCCCTCGGCGACAAGAAAGTAGACCTCGCGCGCCAATGCGGCCTGCAAGCGGTTGGCGACGTGGCCGGGCATCTCCTTGTTGACCCGCACCGTCCGCTGCCCGATCGACGTGTAGAATTCCTCCGCGCGCCGGATTGTTGCTTCCGAGGTCTTTGCCCCGCCGACTATCTCGGTCAGCGGGATCAGGTGCGGCGGATTGAACGGATGGCCGATGACGCAGCGCTCGGGATGCACCGCGGCGCCCTTCTGGATTTCGCTCATGGTGAGCCCCGAAGAGCTCGATGCGATGACCACGTCGGGAGGAAGCAGGTCGTCGAGCTGACTGTAGAGCTTCTGCTTGAAATCGATTCGCTCGGGCCCGTTTTCCTGGACCAAGTCGACGTCGGCGACCGCCTGCGCGAGATCTGCCGTGAACTTGAGGTTCGACTGCGACCCTCCCGCCGACAGGCCCAAGCGCTTAAGCGCCGGCCAGGCTGTCTCCACGAACTTCCGGAGCGATGCTTCCGCGTTCGGCGCGGGGTCTGTCGCCACCACCTGCAATCCCTTGGCGAGAAACAGCGCAGTCCAGCTTGCGCCGATGACGCCGGTGCCGATGATGGCGATGCGGCGAATGGGCTTGTTTTGCGACATATCACTTCTCCTTCGGGATTTCGGCGTAGGCGATGCCGGTGAGGTTGCCCTGCGCGTAGAGGAAATTTCGCTCACCGGATCCTTCGAGCCGAGCGGAGTAGATGGATCCCGCAAAGTTGGTGACGAACATGCGGTCGTTTGGAATGTCGAGCGCGATACCGATTCCCTCCATGAGATGGGTCACCACGATCTCCGGCTCTGCGGGTTTGTTGTCGATCGAGGCGCGATTCACGGTGTTGCCGCGCGGGGGATCACCGCGGTCGGTCCAGTAGAGAACACGCTTCTTGTGATCGAGCTCGAGATCGATCGGCTCCGGCAGGCCCTCGAAAAATATCTCGATATCGGACCTGCTCGCCGCCGTCTGGCCGGCGGGAATTTCGACGTTGGCGCGGAAAATGCGACCGAGCCCGGCGTTGCCGGGACCCTTTTGAGTCCAGTAAATCTTGCGGAATTTCGGGTCGATCGTCAGACCGACGCACCATCGCGTCTGATCCCGTTGATCGGCATCGGTGCGGCCGGCCTCGATCAGCGTCTCCAGCTGCGAGCCGTCGAGATTGCAGCGCATGACGCGCATCCCCTCGCGGTCGCACCAATAAAGCTTGCCGGCTTTTTTTTCGAGGATGATCTGCTTTGGGGTATGGGTCTTTCCTTGTGCGACGAGCGTCTTGCGGTTTTTGCCATCGAGATCGGCGCGCTCAATTGAACCGTCGTTCAGGTTCGGGATACCCATGTTGGTCCAGTAGATATGGCCGGCTTCAACATCGACCACGATGCCGTCGGGCAAGCGGCAGTCTGTGACGATCGTCTTGCGGTCGGATCCGTCTATGTTCATGACGTGAATGCGCCCAGCACTAAGCTCAAGAACGAAGAGACTAGGGGCGACGCTG
>Ga0081540_1004061_pt1 | contig 11335 bp, 7 predicted proteins | sample TabmetS2T1R1_FD_71024 | JGI IMG/M metagenome (GOLD analysis project Ga0081540, IMG submission 71024) | Tabebuia heterophylla rhizosphere microbial communities from the University of Puerto Rico - S2T1R1 | ecosystem: Host-associated > Plants > Roots > Rhizosphere ...
CCAAGGTGGAGAATACCACCCGTTTTCTGGGCGAACGCCACATCGGCGGCGACCAACGCAAGCGACAGCGAACCCGCTGCCGCGAGCGCGCGCAGTTCTCGCTTCATTCCTATCTGCCTCCTGTTCGAGGACGCGGGTTTATGAGACCCGCGGCCGCCTCTTGCCGGCCCCTTTTATTGGGCTCTGACGCGGGATGGCGGCGGCCGTGAGCCTATCACGGTTCGGGCAAGGGCGCTAGCAACGGCTATTTGTCGAGCCGGGTATCCTCGAAGCGCGAGCCGTTGTAGATGCTGTTGACCATGCTGATCAAATTCTTGACGTAGGGCCGCCGGCAGGTGATGCCGCGCACGTACAAGATGTCCGGGCGCGCATCTTCCTCGATCAGCTGCTTCTCGATTTGCCAAACCAGTTGCCGCCGCTTATCGGCGTCGGTTTCCTGCGATTGCCGGTCGACCAGCTCGTCGACCGATTTGTTGCAATATCCGGTGTAATTGCGCAGCGCGCCGCAGACGTAATTTTCGTAGAATTGCGCATCGGGATCGTCGACCTCGCTTTCGGTGACGTTGAGCCCGACCTTGAAATCCTTGCGCATCAGCCGCGGATACCATTGCGTCGTGTCGATAGCTTCGAGCTCGCCGTCGATATAGATCGCTTTCAGCTGGTCAATCAGGATCAGCGCCGGATCCCGCCAAGGCGGAACATTGCGCGCTGCGACGGTGACGGCGAGCCGCTTGTCGGGGCCGTAGCCGAGTTTCTCCATGATCTGCCGCGCTTCGGCACGCCGCTGTGCGACCTCGGGGCCGTAGCCCGGCAGCGCCTTCAGCATCTCGGCCGGCATGCCCCACAATCCCTCGGGCGGCGGCTCCATCGGGCCGCCGATCGCGCCGTTCCCCTGGCCCATGATGTCGATGAACGCCCGGCGGTCCAACGTCAATGACATCGCGCGCCTGAGATCGGGGTTGTCGAAGGGCGGCGCGCCGCGATTGACGATCAGGTTGCGGCTGCCGTTCACGAGGAAATCGTCACAGATCGCGTCCGGAACCTGTTGCTTGACGTCCTGCAGCTGCGGAAAGGTGACGCCGAAATAGACGTCGGCCTGGCCGGCGATGAAGCTCAAGAGCCGCGTCGAGGTATCCTTGACAATCGCCCATTCGATGCCGTCGAGGTAGGGTCTACCCGGTTTCCAGTAATCGAGGTTGCGCGTCACAGTGATCGACTGGTTCGGCTTGAACGCGACGAATTTGAACGGGCCGGTGCCGATCGGGTGATTGCGCATGTCGCGCGCCGGCACGTGACAGGGATAGACCGGCGACCATCCCGACGCCAGCAGGGTCAGAAACGAGGGCTGCGGCCGCTTCAGCCGAAAGGTGATCTCGAAATCGCCGTTGGCGGTCATGGCATCGAGATTGTCGTACCAGGATTTGCGCGGGTTGATGCGAAGCTTGTCGTTGCCTCTGCCGGTCAGCAGATCCCAGGTGCATTTGACGTCTTGGGCGGTAAACGGCCGGCCGTCATGCCACTTGACGCCGCGCCGCAGCGGCATCGTCAGCTCCGTGCCCTCTTCATTCCAACTCCACCCCGTCGCCAGATCCGGGACGATCGATTGCGGGCTGTTCTGCGCCACGTGCTGGTCGAACATCACCAGATTGTTGAAGACCCCCATGATCGGCCGGTTGACGGCGAGCGTCGACTCCTCGAGCATCGACATGCTGGCCGGGCTGTCGAAGTGACCCGCACGCAGGACGCCGCCCGGTTTCTCCGCGACGGCCGGCGTGGCCGCGGCCATCGCCAATAGCCCCGCCGCTGCCGAGAGCCTGCGCCGATCTCGCTTCATTGCCGTTTCCTCCTTGACTGGTCATTGATCGAGCCAGACGTCTTCCATGCGCCAGCCATTGAAGATGCTGTTGACCGTGACGGTCAGCCCTTTGACGCGCGGCTGCCAGCAGGTGGCGCGGCGGTCGTAAAAGATGATCGGCCGAGCGCCGTCCTCCGCCAATTTCCGCTCGATCTCCCACACCAGTTGCTTGCGCTTTTCCTGGTCGGCCTCGCTCGATTGCCGATCGATCAGCCGGTCCACTTCAGGGCTGCAATAACCGTTGTAGTTCAGCTCCCCACCGCACCCGTAAAGCAGTTGGAGATTCTGGTCGGGGTCCGGCCCGCTTCCCGCACCGGTAAAGCCAACGATGTAGTCTCTGCGCATGACCTTGGGGAACCAGTTCGTGGTGTCGATGGTTTCGAGCTCGCCATCGATATAGACCTGCTTCAGCTGGTCGAGCATGATCACCGCCGGATCCCGCAAGTATGGGAGGTCGCGCACCGAGACCTTGATCTTGAGCCGGTTATCGGGCCCATAGCCGAGCTTCTGCATGAGGTGGCGGGCGTCAGCGCGGTTTTTCTGAACATCGGGGTCATAGCCTGGCAGCGTTTGCAGCATGTCTGGCGGCATGCCCCATAATCCGGCCGGCGGCGGCTGCATGACCCCGCCTATGTCCCCCTCTCCCTCGGTGAGGATGTCGATGAACGCCTGGCGGTCGAAGCTCAGTGCCATCGCGCGCCGCAGATCGGGGTTGTCGAAGGGCGGCTTATCGCGGTTGACAATCAGATTGCGGTTGAGTCCGACCGGCCCCATTTCGCAGAGCGCCTGCGGCATCTGACTCTTCACGTCTTTGAGCAGCGGCACAGTGAGGCTATACGGAAAGGCCATATCAAACTTGCCTGAAACGAGCGCCAGGACTGCCGTCGACAGGTTCTTGATGATCGTATACTCGATACCATCGAGAAAAGGCCGACCCTTCTTCCAGTAATCAGGGTTTCGCGTCACCTTGACGTACTCGTTCGGCTTGAACGCGACGAATTTGAACGGGCCGGTGCCGATCGGATGCTGGCGCATGTCGCGCGGTGGCACATGGCAGGGATAGATCGGCGAGAACCCGGAAGCGAGATTGGTGAGAAAGGCCGGCTGCGGCCGCTTAAGGTGACAGGTCACCTCATAGTCGCCGTTCGCGGTGACGCTCTTTAGGTTATTGTACCAGGACTTGCGGGGGTTGACGCGGAACTTCTCGCTCGACGTACCCGCCAGCAGATCCCAGGTGCATTGAACGTCCTTGGCGGTGAAGGGCTTGCCGTCATGCCACGTGACGCCTTGGCGCAGCGGGAAAGTCAGCTCGGTCCCCTCCTCGCTCCATGACCAGCCGGTGGCGAGATCGGGAATAATCGATTGCAGGCTGTTCTGCGGCATATGCTGGTCGAACATGACGAGGTTGTTGAACACCCCCATCATCGGCCCTTCGGCAAAGACGGTGGCCTCCTCGTGGATCGACATGCTCGCCGGGCTGTCGGGACTGTACATCTTGAGAATGCCGCCCGGCTTTTGGGCTAATGCCGGGTTGGCGGCGATCAATGCAAGGGACAACGCACCCGCCGCCGCGGGCGCGCACAGAACTCGCCCCATCTCGACCTCCTCTGTTCAATAGCGCGAGCTTGGCAGCCCGCCGCATCTTTGTCGGCTTTGTTTCAGCTCCTGCGCCGATTGCAACGTCGGAAATTAGCACAAATCCTGACGGCAGCGAAATTGGCGCGATCGGCGCGCGTTGCAGCAACCAACGCCCGCCGGCTGGGTTACTTGTCGAGCCAGACGTCCTCCATTCGTAACCCGTTGTAGATGCTGTTGATCATCGGCGTATAGCCTTTGACATAGGGCTGCCAGCAGGTGCCGGAACGGCTGTGATAGAGGATCGGTCGGGCCGAGTCTTCGGCCAGTTTGCGCTCGATCGCCCATACCAACGTTTTGCGCTTGGCCTGGTCGAATTCCATCGATTGCTGGTCGACCATTTTGTCGAGCTCGGGGTTGCAGTAACCGTCGTAATTGCCCTCGGCGCCGCAGGTGAAATTCTCGTAGAGCGTCTGGTCGGGCTCGTCGAGGCCGTTGCCGGTGAGGTTGAGGGCGGCCGTATACTCCTTGCGCAATAGCCTCGGAAGCCATTGAGCCGTGTCGATGGGTTCGAGCTGGCCGTCGATATAGATCTCCTTCAACTGGTCGATCAGGATGACCGCCGGGTCGCGGTATGGCGGAATGTTGCGTGTCGACACCGTGACCGCGAACCGCTTGTCCCGCCCGTAGCCAAGCTTCTCCATGATCTTTCGAGCTTCCGCGCGGTTGCTCTTCACGTCGGGGTCGTAGCCGGGCAGCGTCTTCAGCATCTCCGCCGGCATACCCCACACCCCCTCGGGGGGCGGCAGCATCGCGCCGCCGATATTGCCCTTGCCTTCGGTGAGGATGTCGACAAAGGCCTTGCGGTCGATGCTGAGCGCCGCGGCCCGCAGCAGCTCAGGGTTGTTGAAGGGCGGTGCCTCACGGTTGAGCATCACGTTGCGATTGACGTTCGACGGCAACAGCTCGCAAATCGCCCCGGGCGCCTGGTTTTTCACGTCCTTCAGTACCGGAACCTGCAGAAAGTAGTAGGAAGTCATGTCGAAATTGCCGGCGGCAAAGGCCATGACGCCGGTCGAAACGTTCTTGATGATCGTATATTCGATGCCGTCGAGATACGGCCGACCTTTTTTCCAATAATCTGGGTTTCTGGTTACTTTGATCGACTCGTTCGGCTTGAACTCGACGAATTTGAACGGGCCGGTGCCGATCGGGTGCGAGCGCATCTCGCGTGGCGAGACATGACAGGGGTAGACCGGCGAGAACCCGGAAGCGAGCAGAGCAATGAACGCGGGCTGCGGGCGCTTCAGCTGGAAGGTGACCTCGTAATCGCCGTTGACGGCGACTCTCTCCAAATTCTTGTACCAAACCTTGCGCGGATTGATGCGCAGCTTCTCGCCCGACTTGCCGGTCAGCAACTCCCAGGTGCAGGCGACGTCCTTCGCCGTGAAGGGTTTCCCATCATGCCATTTTGCTCCTTGGCGCAGCTGAAAGGTCAACTGGGTTTTGTCTTCGTCCCACGACCAGTCGGTGGCGAGATCCGGAATGATCGACTGCAGCCCGCTTTGCGGCACATCCTGCTTGTACATGACGAGGTTATTAAAGACGCCCATCATCGGCCCTTGCGCCGCGATAGTCGCCTCCTCATGGATCGACATGCTGGCGGGGCTATCGAAAAAATAGACCTTGAGCACACCACCGGTTTTTTCGGCGTGGCCCGCATCGGCCGAGGACAATGCGGCGACCAACACACCAGTTGACGCCAATACACGCCAATTTCGCACCATCTCCCACGTCCTCCGTTCTGTGTTATGACGCAGCGTCCTCCGCCACGCGATCGTTGACGACGGCGCTACTTGTCAAGCCAGGCGTCCTCGAGGCGCCAGCCGTTGTAGTTGCCGTTGACCATCATCGTGTGGCCCTTGAAATAGGGCTGCCAGCACGCTGCCGACATCGGATAGAAGAGAGCAGGACGGGCAGCGTCCTCCGCCAGCCTGCGCTCGATTTCCCAAACGATTTGTCTGCGTTTGCCGGTATCGGGCTCGCTCGATTGCCGATCGATCAGCTGGTCGACTTCCACATTGCAATAGCCGGTGTAGTTGCGCTCGGCGCCGCAGGAGAAATTCTCGTAGAACTGCTGGTCAGGATCATCGAGCCCGTTCTCGCTGACGGTCAGACCGATTGTGTAATCCTTGCGCATGACGGTCGGATACCATTGCGTCGTGTCGATCGCATTGAGGGTTCCGTCAATGTAGATCTCCTTCAGCTGGTCGATCAGCAGCACTGCCGGATCGCGATAGGCCGGAGCATTGCGCGTCGTCAGGGTCACCGAAAGCCGCTTGTCCGGTCCGTAACCGAGCTTTTTCATGATCTCGCGGGCCTCGGCACGGTTCTTGGGGATATCGGAGCCATAGCCCGGCAGGGTCTGCAGCATCTCGGGTGTCATCCCCCAACTTCCTCCCGGCGGCGGCATCATGGCGCCGCCGACCTCGCCCTGCCCGTCGCTCAGAATGTCGATGAAGGCCCGGCGATCGAGTGTAAGCACTATCGCCCGCCGCAGCTCCGGGTTGTCGAAGGGCGGCTTGCCGCGGTTGACGATCAACTGGCGCGGGATGTTCCACGGCACGACCGTGCACTCCGCACTCGGCACCTGGTCCTTGAGCTGCTTCATTAGCGGGATTGACATGATGCCCTGCCAGGCGCGGTCGAACTTGCCGGCAGCGAAAGCCAGGATCGCGGTGGACGGGGTGGACATCAAGGTGTACTCGATCGCGTCGAGATGGGGCCGCCCCGGCTTCCAGTAATCGGGGTTACGGGTAACCCTGACCGATTCATTGGGTTTGAACTCGACGAATTTGAACGGGCCGGTGCCGATAGGCCGAGTGCGCATGTCGCGCGGGCTGACATGGCACGGATAGACCGGCGACCAGCCCGAGGCGAGCAGCGCGATGAACGAGCTCTGCGGCCGCGTCAGGCGAAAGGTGACCTCATGATCGCCACCGACGGTCACTTCTTCGAGATTGCTGTACCAAGACTTCCGCGGATTGACCCGAAACTTTTCGCTCGACTTGCCGGCGATCAGGTCCCAGGTGCATTTGACGTCTTTGGCGGTAAACGGTTTGCCGTCATGCCATTTGACGCCCGGCCGCAGTTTGAACGTCAGCTCCCTGCCGTCCTCGCTCACGGACCAGCTCGAAGCGAGGTCGGGCACGATCGACTCCAGGCTGTTCTGCGGCACATGCTGGTCGAACATGACCAGATTGTTGAAGACCCCCATCATCGGACCGAGCGCCGCAATCGTCGACTCCTCGTGGATCGACATGCTCGCCGGACTGGTGATCATCGGCATTCTCAGGACGCCACCCTGCTTTTCTGCCTGGGCCGGCTCGCATAGCGATAGGGCTGCCAGCAACCCGCGGGCCACCGCGCTCCACGGATTTGTCTTCATGTGCTCCACCCGCGCCTGTCCACGGGGTCATCTTCGGTGCCCCGAAGCTACTTGTCGAGCCAGACGTCCTCCATCCGGTAGCCGTTGTAGATGCTGTTGACCATCGTCACGAGCCCCTTGACATAAGGCTGCGTACAGGTGCCGCCGCGCGGGTAGAAGATGATCGGCCGGGCGCCGTCCGCGGCCAGCCTTCTTTCGATCTCCCATACCAGCTTCGTGCGTTTTTCGCGGTTGGCCTCGGCCGATTGCTGGTCGATCAGCGCGTCAACCTCTTTATTGCAGTAGCCGGTGTAGTTGCGTACCGCCCCGCACACGAAATTTTCGTAGAACTGCTGGTCGGGGTCGTCGACGCCGCTCTCGGTGCCGTTGATCGCGATCGTGTAGTCCTTGCGGTAGATCTTGGGGAACCAGTTGGCGGTCTCGACCGGGTCGAGCACCGCGTCGATGTAGATCTCCCTCACCTGGTCGATGAGGATCACCGCGGGATTGCGGTAGGCAGGGATATTGCGCGACGACAAGGTCACGGCGAGGCGTTTGCCGGGCCCGTAGCCGAGCTTTTCCATGATCTTTCGGGCCTCGGCGCGGTTTTTCGCAATATCTGGATCATAGCCCGGCAATGTTGCCAGCATTTCCGGCGGCATCCCCCACAAGCCTTCGGGCGGCGGCAACATGGTTGCGCCGATATCCCCCTTGCCCTGGGTTTCAATGTCGATGAACGCCTTGCGGTCAAGGCTGAGCGCCACTGCCCGGCGCAGATCGGGGTTGTCGAACGGCGGCTTCTCCGGGTTGAGGATCAGGTTTCGGCTGACATTCGTCGAGGTCAGCTCGCAGACCGCCTGCGGGGCTTGGCTCTTGACGTCCTCGAGTAGCGGAACCGTCGTGCCGTAGGGCGAGGAGATGTCGAATGTGCCGGCAATGAACGTCAGGTTTCGCGTGGCGACATTCGGCATGATGTGCCACTCGATGCCGTCGAGATAGGGCCGTCCCGGCTTCCAGTAATCCGGGTTCTTCGCCGTTTTGACCACCTCGTTCGGCTTGAATTCGACAAATTTGAACGGGCCGGTTCCGATCGGACGGGTGCGCATCTCGCGCGGCGGCACGTGGCAGGGATAGACCGGCGACCACCCCGACGCCAGCAGCGACAGTATTGCCGGCTGCGGTCGTTTCAGGTGGAAGGTGACCTCGTAATCACCGTTGGTCGTCACCTTGTCGAGATTGACGTACCAGGTCTGCCGCGGGTTGACACGCAGCTTCTCGCCGGCCTTGCCCATCAGCAGGTCCCAGGTGCATTTAACGTCGGCGGCGGTGAACGGCTTGCCGTCGTGCCATTTGACGCCCTGGTGCAGGGGAAAGGTCAATTCCTTGCCGTCCTCGCTCCACGACCAGCTCGTCGCCAAGTCGGGGATGATCGAGTCGGGGCTGTTCTGCGCCACGTGCTGGTCGTACATGACGAGGTTGTTGAACACTCCCATCATCGGACGCAATGCGGCACCGGTCGCTTCCTCGTGGAGCGACATGCTCGCCGGATTGTCGAAAAACGAGATCTTCAGCGTGCCCCCGGCTTTTTGAGCGAAGGCCGCATCGGCGCAGCACGCCGCGATCAAAATCCCGCCGACAGCCATTACCGTTCGAAGATCGCCGATCATTGATTTGCTCCTCCCGTTTTCTTATTGCGCTCCCTCGATGCCGCGCACAGCCTCGATCGGGCCCGCTCCTGAGCTTTCGCCAAGGGCAGCGATCGAAGGTTACCACGAAATCGGAGGACAGCCTAATGGACGGCATCGGCAGGTGATCCGCTCGCCCGTCGATGCCGAGCGGCTAGCCATCATTCTTGAAGCCAGTGCTCGGATCCAACCGTATGATGCATAGGGCCGGCGGGCCCAATAGCACTAAATCCATCTGCTGCGGGCACTTGCAGGTCTGCTTTGGGAGGCGATTGGCCCCTATTCGGCGTCCGGCTGCTTTGCTGGGTGGGCGTCGGCGAAAGCCGGGATCGCCATGCAGCTGTCGTAGACGCGCATGACCCGCGGATAGGGAGCAAGCGGGCAGTCGAAGGTTTTGGCCGGCGTCACCTGGGTAACGAGACAGATATCCGCAATGGTTGGACGCTCACCGTGACAGAAGCGGCCGCTTGCGGAATGCCGGGCGAGCAGCGCCTCGATCGCGTCGAGACCGGCGCCGAGCCAATGCTGAATCCAGGCGAGTCGTTGCTCATCGGTGACCTTCAGCTGGTCAGTGAGATAGTGCCGGACGCGCGGCACGATCAGCGGGTGCGAGTCGGCCGCATTGATCAATGCGACCCCACGCACCCAGGCCCTTGCGAGCGGGTCGGCGGGCAATAGCGGAGGCTCTGGATACCGCTCCTCGAGATATTCGAGGATTGCCAGTGATTGGAACAGCTTGATGTCGCCGTCGACCAATGTCGGCACCACCATCTGCGGATTGACCGCCCGGTACGCATCGGCGAACTGGTCGCCCTTCTCGAGGTGCAGGAAGCTGTCCTCGCGGGCGATCCCCTTCAAGTTCAGCGCAATGCGCACGCGGAAGCTCGCTTGCGAGCGGTAGTATGTGTAGAGCTTCATCCTTCCCCTCCTTTGACCGCGGCCGATCACGCCGAGCCGCCAGACAGCAACGCGGTCAGCTCGTCTTGTGTAGGGATAGGGTGAGCTTTGGCGGCACCTGCAAGCTCTGATAAACGACGCAATAGCGCTCGGTGAGCTTGATCAGGCTGTCGAGCTTGTCCGCGGGGGCGTCGGTTTCGAGCTCGAAACGCAGTCGAATGTCGCGAAAGCCCACTGGAGCCTCTCTACTGACGCCGAGCGTGCCGCGAAAATCGAGATCGCCCTCGGCAGTGACAAGGCCGCCGCGCAGATCGATCTCGAGCGCGGTCGCCACTGCGCGCAAGGTAACGCCGGCGCAGGCAACCAATGCCTCGAGCAGCATGTCGCCCGAGCACGCACTGAGCCCGTCGCCCCCGGTGGCCGGGTGCAGGCCCGCTTCCACCAGCGCGCGCCCGGTCTCGACCTTGCAGGTCAAGCCATCGCCCTCGAGCCGGCCGGACGCCCGCAAGGTCACGAGCGCCACTTCCGGCTCGGCGCGATAGCGCTCCTGGAGAGGCGCCTGCAATGCCCTCAGCTCTCCAGCGTTCACGGTGCCTCCCAACAATTGTCATCTACGCACTGCGAGCAGGCGGCGCCCGCCTGCTCGCGCACTTACAGCGCTATTCGACGATTACTTGGCCATACATCCACGGGTGCGGCGTGCAGATGTAGTAATAGGTGCCCGGCTTGTCAAAAGTGACGGTGTTGGACTCGCCTGAGTTCAGAACCCCGGTATCCCAGCTCCCGAGTCTGCCGTTTTCGAAGGCCGTGGCAGTGTGCGGAGTGTCACCGAGATTGGTGAAGGTCACCGTGGTCCCCGCCTTCACACGAGCGCGCCGCGGCGCATAGGAGTACTCGATGTTGAAGTCGCCGATTTTGACCGTATCGACACCCTCGGCGACCGGTCCAGTAGGTCCGGCAACGGTCGGCGGCGGGGGCGGCGGCCACAGCGGGTGCAATTGCCCCTTCAGGGAGAAAGTCCATACGGCATCGCCATTGGCGCTGCCTACTCCCTGATTGCCGCCGGCAGCAATCGCGATGTACTGGTCTCCGTCGACCTCGTAGACCATGGGGGGCGCCTCCGCACCAAAGCCGGTTTGGAATTGCCACAGCAGCTCCCCAGTTTTGGCGTCGTAGGCCAGAATCTCGCCGCCCGGATCGCCCCTAAGGACGATGCCGCCAGCAGTAGTGGTCGAGCCGCTGCCGCTGCCGCCGATCATATATTGTGAGCCGACGCCCATGATCGCTTTCCCGGCGTTCACCGCCGAGGTGTAGGTCACGAAGCCGTAGCGGATATGCGTGCCCGGCTGAATGTTCGCGGCCATGGTGCTGTAGAAGGCGATCACCGCCGAGCGAAGCGCCGCGATGCGCGAGCCGCTTTTCTCCGGCACATAATAAGCGGTTGTATTCGGATAGCCGGACACGCTGTCATTGACGCTGCCCGACGAGGCTCCGGGCGACGAATCGCTCGGTCGCGAATAGCTGACCCAGGATTTGTTGCTGTTGACGGTGCCGACATAGTCGGAGCAATCGCTGCTGCTGTCGCTTGGCAGGCATGCCATCGAGCCGGTGGTGTCGAGTACGAAGATGATGTCGGTGTCGGCGACGTCGTAGCGCGCCTCGCAGTTCACCGTGATGGTCTGGTTCGGCATGCCGAACATCTTCATCAGCGTCATCGGCACGACGGCGGTCGCCGTGCCCGCGACGCGGCTGTCGCTGGTCTTGGTGGGCGTGAAGACGACATTCTGCGTCGACATCCAGCCCGGCTTGAAATTGTTGGTAAAGAAGGCCTGGGCCTGTGCCGTGGCCGTCTCGTCGAGCGTGGTGGCGGAGGTGTCGGTCATGGATTTGCGTCCG
>Ga0081540_1004062_pt1 | contig 11331 bp, 18 predicted proteins | sample TabmetS2T1R1_FD_71024 | JGI IMG/M metagenome (GOLD analysis project Ga0081540, IMG submission 71024) | Tabebuia heterophylla rhizosphere microbial communities from the University of Puerto Rico - S2T1R1 | ecosystem: Host-associated > Plants > Roots > Rhizosphere ...
CGCGGTCTTGCCGATGGGCGTGCACGGATCAACCCGGACCATAGCGCTATTGTGGCTCTTGGATGCAGGCACCACCTGCGTCTGCGCCCAGGCCGGCGACGACGCAATGACAAGTATCAGCAGCAGTTTCTTCATTGGCACGCTTCTCCGTCCCGGAAGTCTAGTACGTCCGTCAGGTCCGGCATTGCTGAATATTTAGCCGATTTGATCCGATGACCAAGAAATTTGCTCGCAGCTTCGTGACGGGCGCGGCCCTGAAATTGGGCGCGGGGCATTGCTACGTCGACGCAGCATTACGAAACGTCGATCCGCCAATCCCTCTCGGAGACAAGAACTATGCGAAATGACTTTCTCACCCTGCTGGGCGCCGTCGCGATTGCGGCTGCTAGCGTCCAGTTCGCGATGGCCGGCGAACGCCAAAAAATTCGCAAGCCCGCGCACGCCTCCAAGACCACGACCGAGCAGTTCCGCAACTCGAACGCGGCCTGGACTGCGCCACTGGTGGTGCCCGACGCCTATCGCTATTCTGGCGGATGGTCGGCCCCCGCTGGCCGCTGAGATCAACTGTAACAGGATCTCGGGGGAGGCCCATCCCCTCCTCTGCACAGCATTGAGTTGCGATTGAGTTGCGGCGCCTTCGGCGTCGTCGAGCCGGTTTGTGCTGGTGCGAAGTCGCGAACCCTCATGCCGTTCCTATCGCTGATGCTTTCGCAAAAGGCATGAAGCTCCGCTGGACCGCCCGCTCGCTTGCAGTAACCACAACCAAATTCGTTATGAGAGGGAGAGATCATGATGAAATGCGACCGGCGCGCGCAATTCGCGATCCATGCGGTGATGCTACGCCCTGGCGCTCTCGTGAGGAAATGGTGGTTTCGTTCGCGCCGAGTTGAGTCAGATTAGATGCGACACTGCAGGGTGCAGTGCTGGACCAAGCCGCACGGTGAAACAGGACAGAGGAGTAGCTGCCAAGAGTAACTTTGTGGGAAGAGAGTAACAATGCGGGAGGAAGAATCGCGAAAATGCTCTTCGCATCAATGGCTTATATCTTTGGTGCGCTCGGAGGGCGCACCATTTTGTTGTGATTTCAATGAGTTAATCGATTCATTTGATCCGTTGGGTGCATTTCCTGCGCAAAAGTGCCTTTCGAGAATCGAAGCTGCAGAAGTCCGCGGCCCGCACCCAGTGAAGGGCTCACTCCGGCCCATGTGGACGTCCCCTCACCGTCCCAGATCCCCTTGTCGATCGAAGTCGAATGCCGTGTTCCGGCGTCGGATACGTCGAGGGTCCAAACAGCGGCCATTGCATATCCTCGATATCGGCCGATCGTTTGGTCCCTGCCCTTGTGCAGAACTATCGATGATGGAGATAACCCAAGGACCTTGCGTTGGCCAAGAACCCCGCATCGCGATCGATATCTTGGCGGCAGTAGAGTAGAAAAGCGTGCGTAGCTAAGTCACCCAAAGTACGTGCGTATCGATCGGCGAGCCTTTTACCGGTAGGGTTTCGTCCGCTTTTCGCTTCAAACCGGGCGTGCCGGCAGCCGCCGCGCATGTCAGCAACCAAAACGCGACATTTCGAACGAGAGAGGCGTCCGCCGCGCCAGAACGAAACGGCTTTGATGGGGCGCCCAGACCAACAGAATTTGGCGAAACGTCAAAAGCGAAATGCAGTCATGCCAGCGTCACTCAAGTCGAAAACGCCGCCAGCGCGATGAGAACGAGGAACACGCTGGGCAGAGGAAGATCCGAATATTCGCGATGACGCAGCACGGTCAACACTGCGGCGACGATGATTATCGTCCCGAGAACCAGACCTGCCTCGCGTCCAGCCGGAAGCGCAATCAGAATGGCGCTCAATATTTCCAATCCACCGGTGAACAGGTGCCACCAGCTCGGGTAACCGCATCGGACGAAGCTTTCGCGCGTCGCGCGGGTGCCGATCGCATTGAACACGCCTGCGCCGAAGAATGCGGCGACAAGCAACCAAATCGCAACGGCGTGGATCATCTCATGCCCCTCCAATGATCAGGGGAACAGCGGCCAGGATCATCACTAGCGCCGTCACGCCGTGCATGCCGAAGGCAGCCCTCGCCGAGCCTTTCGCCGCAAGAATGACCAGCATGTCGCCGACGGGAATGATCGCTTCCACGAGCAGGATGATGCCGACCATATGAGAGCCGCCCCACACCAGGAACGCCAGCACGGCGAGCCCTGACGCGATATCGCGCACGCCCTTGAGACGAAGCCACCAGGTGATATTCGGACCCTCTTCGGGAAGCGGCAGGCCGAAGCTGAGGGTCGCGGCTCTCGGCCTCGACAGGTACAGAACTCCAATCACGATGATCGCGAGGGCCACAACCGCGGCCAATCCAAGGGCCAACTGATGCACGTCCGCCTCCCTCCTGCTGCCGCCTAAGCGAATCTAACGTGCGCCACAAAGTTATGTGATGTCCGCAACAGGTCAAAAGCGGCACCCGACCGCAGCATCAGCCGAAGCCGGCTAAGGGCCCCGCAAGCGGACTTAGCCGACTGCATTGCGCTAGGAGCTCAGGCTTCTCAGGTCGGATATTGATCATCCAAGTTGGGGGCGGCGCACGCTTTTCGAAATACCCAGCCCACCTTCCACTTCGCCACAACATCATGGCGGAGAGAGTGTTATCCCAATTGAAAGATCGAGCATTTTCGACGGCAGGCAATCAAATCCACGATTTGCACTATGTCGGGAAAGAGAGTTTCACCGCGGAGCCACTGCCAGCATCTGCATCGTCAAGTCGACGAGTTGACCAGGAACTTGAACCCGTATTTTTCAGCGATAGCCTTCGCGGCGCTCGAGCCAAGGAAAGCGAGATAGTCTGACGTCTCCGGCTTCGCAATGGTCGTTGCAGCCACCGGATAGATGATCGCGGGATGCGAGTCGGCCGGAAAGGTGCCGATGATCTTGACACTAGGCTCGACCTTGGCATCGGTCGAATAGACGATGCCGAGTGCGGCCTCGTTGCGGGCGACCAGCGTCAGCGCGACGCGCACGTTTTCAGTCATTGCGAATTTCGGTCCGCGTCCCTTTGAAAAGCCCTGATTTTGCGCCGTTCCTGCAGCGGGTCAAGGAAGCAGCTCCGCAGGCGTTGTTTGTGTTCGTACCCTCCACGCAAGCCGCGACCTTCGCCAAGCAATTCGTCGAACGGGGTCTCGACAAGGCCGGCATTGCGCTGATCGGCCCCGGTGACCTGACCGACGACGAGGCCTTGCCGAACATGGGCGATGCCATGCTCGGCGTCGTCACCGCACACTTCTATTCGGCTTCGCATCCGTCCGCCGTCAATACCGCGTTCACCGACGCTTATCGTAAGGAAGCAAAGGACGGCGCGAACTTCATGGCGGTTTCCGGCTATGATGGGATGCACGTGATCTATGAAGCGCTACACATGACCTCCGGCTCAACGGATGGCAAAGCCCTCATCGCCGCGATGCGGGGTATGACTTGGGAGAGCCCGCGCGGCCCGATGGCGATCGACCGCAATACCGGCGAAGTCGTGCACAACATCTATATCCGCAAGGTCGAGAAGAGCGATAGTGAACTCCGCAACATCGAGTTCGAAACTTTTAGCAAGGTCAGGGACCCTCGCGTCGCGGCAAAATGAAGAAACTCAAAATTATCGTCGCCGGAGGCGGCATCGGCGGGCTGAGTCTTGCGCTCAGCCTGCAACAGGCTGGAGTAGCGGTGCAGGTCTATGAGGCCGTGCGCGACCCCTCTCCACTCGGTGTTGGTATTAATCTGCAGCCTACTGCGGTACGCGAATTGACCGAGCTTGGTCTCGGCAGTGCGCTCGCGGAGACCGGCATCGCCACCCACCGGCTGAATCTCTGCAACAAATACGGCCAATTGATCCATGCTGAGCGCCGCGGACTCGACGCCGGATATCGCTGGCCGCAATATTCGATCCACCGCGGCGAGCTTCAACTGCTCCTGTTGCGTGCCGTCCGCAACCGCATCGGCGATGAAAATGTTCGAACCGGGCTGAGGCTGACCGGCTTTGATCAAGATAGCAGCCGGGTAAGGGTCCGCTTCGTCGATCGTCAATCCGGATCTGAAGAGGTCGACGAGGCGGATGTTCTTGTCGGCGCCGATGGGATTCATTCCGCCGTTCGGCACCAGCTTTATCCTGCGGAAGGAGCGCCCCGTTTCGCCCAACAGATGTTGTGGCGGGCGGCAATCGAAACCGAACCTTTTCTCGATGGCCGGACGATGGTTATCGCCGGCCATTTTCACCAACGCATTATCGTCTATCCTATTGGCAGGGGACGGGACGGCCAAGCACTGATCAACTGGATTTGTCAGAAAACGGTGTCTGACCGTCCACCTCCTCGCGAAGACTGGAGCCGGCGCGTTGCGAAAGAGGATGTGCTGGCAGCGTTCGGCGGCTGGAAATTCCCCTGGCTGGACCTGCCCGCATTGATCGAGCGGTCACCCGACATCTATGAATTTCCATTGGTCGATCGCGATCCGGCCGCCGCTTGGTCATTCGGCCGCACTACACTGCTTGGCGATGCAGCTCACCCCATGCAGCCGATCGGCGGCCAGGCTGGCTCCCAAGCCATCCTTGACGCCCGCGCGCTGACCCGAGCCTTGGTGGAAACCGATGATGTTGTCGCAGCACTAAAACGCTATGACGCCGAGCGCCGCCCTTCGATGAACGACATCATTCAGCGCAATCGCAACCTTGGGCCAGAGGCTGCTATGCAGCTTGCTGAAGAGCGTGCGCCGAACGGATTCGTCCGCGTCGACGAAGTTATCTCACGGCACGAGCTCGATGCAATCGTTGCTTCCTTTGCAAAGGCTGCGGGTCTGGACGTCGAAACGGTCAACCTGCGGCCGTCTTACGTCACTGGTTCAAGCCGAACCCTGCGAATGTCCGCTAAAGGTGGTCAAAACCGGTAAGGCTCAGGTCGAGCACAAGAATCCTGCTTAACCCCGAATACCTGACATTTAAGTGAACATCGTCGAGCGCCGCTTCGGGCCACTTTCGGACTCGTGCGTCGTCACCTTGTCGGCGCGGGCGAGGAGCAGCGCCGGAATGGTGAGGCCAAGCCTGCGGTCTGATCCGCTCGCATTGCCGCCCAGCTGTGAAAAGCTGGCGCGGTCGTCCTTGGAAATGGTTGGACGGCATCTCGTCTATCGCGAATCAAGTGTGACGTGGTTCACGCTGAGGAGCGTCGCAGCCTGCTATCGTTGGTGGAGCTTGGGGGGCGTTGCGATCTTAGGAGTTAGATCATGAAGCGCTTTGTCGTCGCACTCAGTAACGTCGCAGTTCTGTGTTTGGGTGTTGGCCTCTCTGGCGCCGCCATGGCACAGGCCGCCCAGACCCAACCGGCACCAGAGGCCGCCCAGACTCAACCCAACCCGCAGGTCACCCAGAATCTACCCAGCACAGCAAAAGAAGTAATTCCTCTCAACCTCACATCGGCGCAGCCGACCAGAGGAGTCGTTTTCTTTACAGCCACAATCAATTCTAACGGTACTGTTGCCGCTTGTTTCGGCTGCAACCCTGCGAACACCATGAAGCTAGGCACCGGTCAATACCAGATCGATTTCGGACAGAACGTACAGGCGGTCAATGGCTGGAGTCGCTGGGTGCAGGCCGATCCCCTGAACGGAACCGTCGAAAACGCCTGGTGCAATACCGCTGACCGACTTTTTAATAGCAATGCCATTTGGGTGAATTGCCAGACTTCAGGCGGGCCGGGTAGCCAGGGAAACTCCAAGCCGATTGATGCCTCCTTCTTTTTATTTGTCGCAAGGTAAGTGGGCTCCGTAGCGCCACGTTGAACACCAGCCGCCGATTTGGCTTACCGCGAGGGAGGGTGGCGCACCGCAGTTGTTGTGGCGCCTCATCCTTCCCTTTTCGAGCTTGGTCTGGTTTGGGTCAAGCGCGTCGGTTTCACCTTCCGCAAACGACGTCCGGTCTACCCCGGATAGTGTTGCAAAAGCCGAAAACTGAACGACGCCGAAAATCTCGCAAAGCTGATTTTTAGCCAGCTCCACCACTGCAATACTCCATAGCGCTCATACGAAGCTCTGTGGTCGTCTTTGTGTGAAACGATGTGGTCCCTCGTATCGCCGTGCTCGAAACGCATCAGCAGCCCTGAAAAATTTTGGTCGTCACTCCAAAAAGACTTTTTCAACACTATCCCCCGAAAAACGGACATCGCCAGACCGGCCCGGTTGGTCCGTTCGGTGCCAGAAACGGACTTGCATCACTAAGCGCTCGGTCACACGTCGGCGGTAGCTTTGCTCTCGGCCTGATCCGAGCGGAAGATGAGATCGTTGACAGGCTTGCCTTGCGCAAGCCGCTCCGCCAGAGCTTCCGGGTCGAAAGGCTCGCCGATCGGATTGGCCGCGAAGGCGGGCCCGCTCATGAACTCGTTCGCATCCTTTTCTTCCATCAGGTCAATCTGAAACTCCAACCCGTTGCCATCGGGGTCGCGGTAGTAGAGCGACAGTGTCAGGCCGTGCCGGATCGGCCGGGCTGGCATCACGCCCCGGCTCTTTAGCCGGGTGTAGGTATCCATCAGCTCCTCGATATTCCGCCAAGTGTAGGCTAGGTGATTGAGGCCGGGTGCCATCGCCGGTCGTTCCTCGACGAGGCCGCCTTTGGCTGGGCCGAGGTTGACGAAGGCAAAGCGATGGTGCTCGTCGTCATAAGTCAAGAATGCCAAGCGGCTATCGCGATGCTGCACCCGCGCCTCGAACACCCCTGCGTACCAGTCGATCATCTCGTCGTAGCGGTGGGTGTTGAAAACGGCGTGAGCGAATTTGCTGGGTGCGACCATGCTAATCTCCCTTGGGTTCACTCGGTGGGTATGCTCCGGCCATCCTATCGGCTGGAGCAGGAACACTGAAGGGCTTACGATGTCTGTCTTGGGTCATAAGCGGACATCCGCTGCGATTTCAGCCAAGTCCGCTAAGGGCCAACAGCGGTCATTCGATCAGCTCATCATCTCGGTTAAGAACCGAAGGCGGAATGACGTTACTCAGCGAGTTGGCGGCTGCAGGGTTGACGGTCATCTCGGATAATCGAATGACCTAGCGCTTTGAGAAAGGGAACAAATGACAGCGTCAAACATCTCCCACTATCGTGGTGGTACCATCGACGTTGTGGCACCCGTGACCAAGAAGTTGAAGGCCGCCTATCTCAAACACGGGATCGCCTATCGGCTGAGCCGCTTCGAAACCGGCCCAAATGTCGGCGACTGGTTAGTCGTTGTGCAGTACGACCAGACGGCCCAAGAGAAGTTGCAGGCAGCTATTGCGCAAGACCCGGAAATTCAATGGGCCTTTGCCGAGATTGCAAAGTTCGCGAAGAGGATTAGCCAAGAAAGGGTAATCGATCTCGATCTTTGACGCGGTCGGGATTTACTGCACTGTCTGCTTGGCCTTCCCAATCGCCGTCGCGGTCACATCTGCAAAGGATAAGCCCATCTGGTATTTTGAAGAAATCGAAGTCGGCGCCAGCCGCAAGGCGGCCCCTATATAGTCTCCAAGAACGAGATCGTTCAGTTCGCCAAACAATATGATCCCGTGCCCCGCCATATCGACGAAGACGCTGCGAAGGTTCAGTTTTTGGAGGACTGTCGGCATCGAGCGTCAGCTCTTTCTCGATCTTCATCCTGCTAACGACCAAGCTCGATCACCGATTTCATGTCCTCGCGGGAATGAGCTGGAATGAACTGAGGCTGCCGAACCCGGTCCGCCCTGACGACAAACTCGACCTTGAGACGACCGTTCTGGACAAACGCGAGTCTAGATCGAAGCCCGAAAGGGGAATTGTTCGCGACCAAATCCAGCTGCGCAATCAAAGACGTGAGACGGTGTTGCAGTCTATCGGCAATCTTCTCGTTGCGAAGCGACCGGATGCGGAAGCAAAGAGATGAGCCGTTCGATAGGTGCCTCCTAGGTAGCTGGCTGAAAAGCAGATGCGAGTCTGATGTCCGTTGTGGGTCATTCGCGACTAAGCAACCGGTCCTGCCCGCCCATTTGATGTCCGTTTTTTAACTGAAAGCGACCTGACTGTTGTGCACACGCGAAGTGACGCGACGGGCCATCAATAGCGGAAGTCGGCACTCTCCGCGAGAGCGGTCATGCCGCGATAGGAACAGACCATTTGGCGATGGTACCCACCGCATGTAGAGCGGCCTCTATCGTGGCTTGGTTACTGGTCACCACAGGCACGCCGAAACGTCGCATGAGCAGCGGCCGTGCTTCGACAGCGCGGAAATTGGTGCAGGAGACGAACACGATATCAAAGGTCTTGCCGGCCAATTCCCGTTCAGCGAAGGCGACAATCTCATTCGGCGTCACGTTGGCGATGCGGAAATTGTCGGTCATACCGAGCCCCGTGATATGCACGACAGTCAGGCCGCGCCGTTTGAGTCCGGCCTGAATTGCCTGATTCAGCTCGTCGACATAGGGCGTGAGGACGGCAACGCGTTTTCGGCCTAGCCGCTCAATGGCCTCGCCCACGGCATCGTTGGTGCTGACGACAGGCGCGGCAGTCTCGCGCGCGATGCGATCGATCAGCTCGGCTTCTCCGGCGGCCCCGAGCACAGCACCAGCGCTGGTGCAAGCGAACGCTACTACGTGCGGCCGCAGCGTTGCTAAATCAGTCACGGCCACGGGTACGTGATCAAAGATCATTCGCCGTTCAGCTTCCGCCGTAGTCTCGGCAAGGAACATACGCGCGGGATGAACCATCACGCCATCGGGCGCCCCGAGGAGGAAGTCGGCTTCCACGGTCGTGTTGGAGGACGGCACGATAACGCCAATGCGCCGCCAATCGTTACGATCACTCATCAGATTGCCTCCGTAACCGCAATAATTGCCATCAAAGAGAGCCGTCTAGCTATGTCAAGACAACAGCATAACCTCTCAAAGCGCACTCAGCTACGGCCAGCCACGTTCGGCTTTGGGTCAAAAGCTGACATCTGCGGCGGGCTCAACGATGTCTGCAAAGAGCTAGATTCAGACGTTTCGACCTCACCGAGCATCGAATCGGTTAGACGGCTGGCGGAGTGAGTCGGGGAAGCCAGCGCGGCACATTGGCGCAATAGCTTTCATACTCGGCTCCGAAGCTTTGGCGGAGCGTCGGCTCCTCATAGGCAATTACGACAACGTGAAAAAAGAGCCAGATCAACGCGCCGTAGCCGAGGAGATGCCAGTCAGCGAATAACACCGCCTGACCAAGAATGACGGCAACGACTGCAACATAAATCGGATTGCGCACATAGCGATATAATCCGCTCACCACGAGATTGCGTGGTGGCGCGATCGGCGCGGGCGTGCCCAGACCCTGCAACGCAAAGCGCGCAAACGAATCTAACAATCCAGGCACGCCGGCAATAATGAACGCGAGCCCAGCCAAGCGTGTCGCTTCGGCGGCTAAAAAGGGTGGCCGAAATTCCCAATGCGTGATCAACCATGGGATGACGCCCGCCAACATCGCCGGTGCAACGAAGAAAAACAGCGCGGAACCCAGGATTGCTGTGATCTTCGACATGCGTCCCCCTAATGTTAAGCAAGCGTAGGATGGGCAAGGCGGCCCCGGAGTTTCGATTAGTGTAGTGTGGTGCCCGATTCCACAGGAACTTCAATTCCACCGCACTAGCCGCGTAGCTTGCCGGCAATCGTCTCCATCAAACCCACGGTCCAGCAGACCGGGCAACCACGAAACAAGACGAGTGCGGCGCCGATGGAGAGGACGGACAGAACCGGCTCGCTCTGGTGGGTGAAGGCCCAGTAAACGGCAACAAATCCCGTCAAGCCTCGCAGCAAATGGCCGATCAGGGATTTGCTGCCAAAGACGCTGCCTGCGCTACGTTCGAACAGCATCATGTTCGCCTTCGCCTTGGAGATATTCCCTGATGAGGCTGCGGGCGCGGTGGAGCCTTGCCTTGACCGCCGCACGTGTCGTTTTCAGCGCGTGCGCGATCTCGCCGATTGTCATTTCCTGGAGGTCACGCATCAGGATGACCTCCCGGAGATGTGGCGACAGGGATTCCAGAGCGCGCACCAGATCGATGCGCAATTCATCAGTGGATACGCGCGCAAATCGCGCCGCATTTTCGATTTCGGTCAGGCCCTCGATGCCGCGCATGAACATCAAAGCCGGGAGCATGCATAGACGCAGGACGATTTTCGCTATCCAGCCGCTCAGCGAGGCGAGATCGCGCACCTGTCCAATCCGACGATAGACAACAAGCAATGCCTCCTGCACCACCTCCTCGATTGCCGATGAGCTTCGGCACTGCTTGCGGGCGTAGCGTCGGACGTCCGGTTGCAACCGGATCAGGAGGCTCTGTATCGCGGTCGGATCTCCGATCTGTGCCAACCGGAATGTCTGCTCATCGACCAGCGTACTTGCGGACCTGTACATTGGTGCCCCTATCGGCTGCTGGCGGTCGGCTCGCGTCCCGCAACCGCACATGCGGGACAATAGCTGAAAATACCCGTGATGAGGCTGACTCCGCCGACGGCGGCGACTGCGATCCCGAGAGCCGACGAATGCATCGCCACTACTCCGGTACAGATCAATAGTGCGCCGAACACCATGCGCGCCACCCGCTCCTTGGACCCCATGTTTCGCTTGAACATCATCTTCTCCCTCGCAAAGGCGAGTGCACCATGCACCGCCATTTGCAAAGAGAGCGAATTCCGCCGAATGGATTCACGCTCCAAACTATTTATTTGCAGAGGTCGGCGCCGCCGAATTCCGGCCGGGCTCGATGAGGGATAGACAGGTTAGTGCACCTATTTGGGGTCCGCCTTTGCCCACGCGGACGGGCCCGCCAATCGGGCCGAGTGCCAATCGCGTGGGCAAGGCGGAGTAGACGCCGTGCCATCGTCGGAACGCCTCGGCCGCCTTGCCCACCCTACACCAACCGTAATCGCCCGCAATGTCTCTTGAGGGTCACGGGCGGTAAAACTCCGGGTGAGTACAAGTACTCCGCATTGCCCCAGGTAGCGGACATCGCCAGGAGCGCGTTTCATCGGATCACGCGTTCTGGGTGCGAGCAATTCCATGCTCAGCTAGGGGCCAACAACGCCACAAGATTATCCGGAATGGAGTGGCTTTGGTCGGCGAAGAGAGCGTGAGTGTGGGTCACCGGCGGCAGCCGCTGCCGGGTCAATCAGGAGACCCCACGCATGCGCATCTATATCATCGGCAATGACGGCATCACGCTGTGCCGCGAGGCGCCGGCTACATTGAATGAGGGTGAGATTGCCGTCGCTTCGAACGAGGATTTGCATGCCGCCCCACTCAGCGGCAAACGGCTGCTG
>Ga0081540_1004063_pt1 | contig 11329 bp, 1 predicted proteins | sample TabmetS2T1R1_FD_71024 | JGI IMG/M metagenome (GOLD analysis project Ga0081540, IMG submission 71024) | Tabebuia heterophylla rhizosphere microbial communities from the University of Puerto Rico - S2T1R1 | ecosystem: Host-associated > Plants > Roots > Rhizosphere ...
GGCGCAGCGCATCCTCGAGGTGGGCCGGCAGTCGATCTGGCAGGCGCTGGCCGACTGGTCGCCGGACGAGCGCGAGCAACTCGCCACGCTGTTCCACCGCATGGTCGACGACTTCGTCCGGCACGCCACCGACCGGGGCATCCTCCCGCCGCCCCAGTGACCTGACCTCAGAACCAGGTGGCGGTGTCCGGCGGCAGCTGACCGTCCACAAGGGAAGCCACTGTCCACAAAGGACGTTGCCCGCTCACTGAGGAGCAGCGGCTCGCCCGGACCGGGCAGCGGCCCCGCTTGGCTCATGGCGGGCCGACCTCCGTCAGCCCGCCGTCGAGCAGCAGCCACCGGGTGACACCCAACGCGCGCAGGAACGGCAGGTCGTGGCTTGCCACGATGAGCGCGCCCCGGTAGGAATCCAGCGCCTGGGCCAGTTGCCGGACACTGACGGTGTCCAGGTTGTTGGTCGGCTCGTCCAGCAGGAGCAGCTGCGGCGGCGGCTCGGCCAGCAGCGTCGCGGCCAGCGTGGCACGGAAGCGCTCGCCGCCCGACAGGGCGCCCGCGAGCTGGTCGGCGCGCTCGCCCCGGAACAGGAACCGGGCCAGTCGCGCCCGGATCTGGAACGGTGAGGCACCCGGGGCGAGCCGCGCGACGTTCCGCGCGATCGTCTGCGCGTCGTCCAGCACGTCGAGCCGCTGCGGCAGGTACCGCAGCGGTACCGGCACGTCGACCGAGCCCTCGGCCGGCGCGAGGGCACCGGTCAGGGTCCGCAGCAGCGTGGACTTCCCGGCGCCGTTCGCGCCCAGCAGCGCGATCCGCTCCGGCCCGCGTACCAGCAGATCGACGGCTGCGCCGACGTGCGCGAGGCGGGCGTGCACGGTGACCACGGTCCGGCCGGCCGGCACGTCGGTCGCCGGCAGGTCGACGCGGATCTCGTCGTCCTCGCGGACCGCCCGCTCCGCCTCGACCAGGCGCTCGCGCGCCTGTTCCAGCCTTTCCTGGTGGGTGTCGCGGAGCTTGCCGGCCGAGACCTGCGCGGCCCGCTTGCGCTCGCCCATGACAATCTTCGGCTCGCGCTTGCTGTCCCACATCTTCTGGCCCTGGCGCGCCCGGCGGTCCAGCTTGGTGCGCGCCTCCACCAGCTCCCGCCGCTGCCGGCGCACGTCGCCCTCGGCCGCCCGCACCAGCCGCTGCGCGGTCTCCTGCTCGGCGGCGACCGTCTCCTCGTAGGAAGTGAGGTTGCCGCCGAAGAACCGCACCCGGGCCTCGCGCAGCTCGGCGACCTGGTCCACCATCTCCAGCAGCACGCGGTCGTGGCTGACCACGACCAGTACCCCCGGCCACGATGCGACCGCCTCGTAGAGCCGGCCGCGGGCGGCCAGGTCGAGATTGTTGGTCGGCTCGTCCAGCAGCAGCACGTCCGGGCGCCGCACGAGCTGGGCCGCGAGCCCGAGCAGCACCGCCTCGCCGCCGGAGAGCTTCCCGATCCGCCGGTCGGGATCGACATGGCGCAGCCCCAGCCGGTCGAGCACGGTGCGGGCCCGCTCGTCGACACCCCAGTCGTCGCCGACCGCGGCGAACAGCTCCTCTGCCGTACCGCCGCGCTCGATCTCCCGCAGGGCGCGGCGCGCACCGGCGATGCCCAGCAGTTCGTCCACGCGCATCGACGCGTCCAGGGTGAGGTCCTGTCGCAGGTACCCGAGGCTGCCCGCGACGTGCACGGTGCCCGCGGATGGCCGCAGCCGTCCGGCGATCAGGCGCAGCAGGGTGGTCTTGCCCGAGCCGTTGAGACCGACGAGCCCGGTGCGGCCGGTGCCGACGGTGAAGGAGAGTGAGTCGAACACGCGGTCGCCGTCGGGCCAGGCGAATGCGAGGTCCGTGGCGACGATGGGAGTTGACATGGGGCGGCTCCAGCGGTGGTCGATCCGGGCGGGAAAACGGCACGGATGGACACCACGGGAACCTCGGGATGGCCGCGACCCAAAGGGGCAGACGATCCGGATCGGCGCACGACGGCAGGTCGTGGTGTCCCGATCTCAGATCAGCACAGAACGTCTCCCAGGGGCGGCGGTGATGTACGGCAAGCCTAGCCGGCCGTCGACACATCGACCAACGGTTTTGTCCGACCGTTGCGGCAGCGCCCCGGGCGCGACACGTTGCGTCCGATGTGGACAGCCGATCGGCAACCCGCTTGGCGTCCACGATGGACCCAACCGGCGACATTGTGCAGATGCCGCGAACTCGGGCTGCCACCGGTAACGGATCTCGGCTTCTCAGTCGGGGCTTGAAACACGACATCCGTGCCTGTCAAGCGCGGCTGTGTACCGAAACTGCCGGTGTCGGTCATCTGACAGCAGGTGCCGCAAGCGCCGTGTTAGACCGTTCACACGTCCGCACCGGCCAATGTGGACGGCCATCAACCGGCGGCACCGGGCACCGTACCCCGGCGACCGCGTCGCTCTCCGTACCCGCCCAGCGGGCTCGAATCGCGCCGGGAGGGGTCCCGGCGCCGGCGGTTCATGCACGGCAAACCTTCCGCTGCGCCCGGTACCCGAAGGCCGCAGGCGGTTTCAGACCCGAAAGGGTTGGGGGCTGGAATGTTCAAGCGGTTGAAGCGTTCGCTCGTCCTGGGCACCGTCCTGGCGCTGGTCGTCAACGGCTTCGTCGTGACCGGGTTGGCCACACCCGCGCACGCCGCCGCGGACACGGACGTGGCCGGCATCCTCACCGGGCTGGACAAGTTCGGCACGTTCACCAAGGACCTCACGCCGGTCGGCGCGTTCGGCGCGGCGCTGCCTCTGGTCCAGTTGACGCCGGCCGGCGACAACGCGCTCAAGTTCGCCGACGCGTTCGGCAAGTCGCTGCACGACCCGCTGGCGGCCAAGGAGCACTTCGCCGACCTCGCGGGCAGCTACCCGCTGAACCTCGGCGACGGGCGCACCGGCACCCTGACGGTCGCCACCACCGCCGGCAGCGTCGAGGCAGTGACCACGGACCTGACCCTCAGCCGCACCGTCTCCACGACGCTGCACGTCTCCACGGCGGCTCCCCGGGTGGACCTGAGCGTACCGGCGAACGTCACGCTGACCCTGACCGCGCACCTGGTCTGGAGCTACGACCAGTCCACCAACGTGTTCGCGCTGCAGCACGCGACCGGTTCGCCGTCCATCGGCGTGACCGCGCACGCGACGCTGGCGGCCTCCGGTGACGCGGCCATCGGCATCATGGGCGTCACCGTCCAGAACACCTCCACGTTCACCCTCGACGTCGCCGTCAACACCTTCGTCGACGACCCCAACGGCGACGGCCACCTCGCCTTCACCGAGGCGGGCGGCGCGGCCGGCGAGCTGTCCGCCAGCGGCGCCGCGGCCGCCCTGTTCCACCCGTCGCTGGCCTCGCCCGCCGGCAGCGCCTCCGGCCACGTCGACGTGCTGACCAAGCCGCTGACCGGATTCGCGGGCAGCGGCCTGGCCGCCTCGGTCACGGTCTCCTGGCCGAACGTCGGCATCGGCGGGCCCACCGTGACATCGTTGGGTCTCGACCCCCTGGCCCGCTTCCAGTACCTGTCGGCCAAGGACCTCTCCGACGGCATCAAGCACCTCGCCGACACGGTGACCGCGTTGCAGCGCGCCAAGTTCAACGGCGGCGCCGGCGCGCTCGGCGACGTGAACCTGCCGTTCATGAAGGGCTCGGTCGCCGACGCGGTGAGCGCGGCCGAGACGCTCGTCTCGTTCGTGACCGCCAACACCCAGCCGGCCACCGCCGGCACCGCGGTCGCCGGGCAGCCGAAGTTCGCCTCGGTGCAGGCGTTCCTGTCGTTGCTGGACAGCACGGCCGGCCCGGGCGGCTCGACCCTGCACGTCTCGGGCACGGTGTTCGATCCCGCGACCAACAAGCTGTCCTTCACCCTCGACCTGGCCCGCACCGCCGCCGACACCCCGCTGAACCAGCCGACGACAATCGCGGCGAACAGCGGCGGCACGGTCAGCTACGCGGCCACGACGCTGACCGACACCGCCCAGTCCTTCACGCCCAACTCGCTCCAGGGTCGGGTCGTCAAGTCGGGTGCCAACACCGCCACCGTCGCCTCCAACACCGCAACGGTGCTGACCCTGACCGGACCGTGGAGCCCGGCGACCCCCAACCCCGGCGACGCCTACCTGGTGCAGAGCGCCGACCCGAAGACCGGGCAGGTCGAGTTCGGCAACGCGCTGGGCGCGGCCGGCATCGCACAGGCCAACGCCCTGTCGGCGAGCGCCACCGTGCGCCCGGTCTACGACGCGCACCTGGGCGTGGTACTCGACCTGCAGGACCCGAAGACGGGCTCGGCGTGCGCACCGGCAACGGATCCGCTGCGCGACCCGTCCGACACGTCCACGGGCTGCCCGTACAAGCGCAAGAACCTGGACGGCTCGCTGACCGTCATCGACGAGCAGCCGACCAACGTCGACCGCATCCAGTTGCACACCGGCGCGCCACTGTTGTCGGCGGGGCTGCGCGTCAACACCGCGGTCAACCTGGACGTGACGATCGGGTTCCTGCTGGTGCACCTGTCCGGAACGCTGCGGCTGTGCTCGCGCTCGGTCGCCGGTACCGACTGCGCGGCGGCGGGTGACCCGTCGGACATGGTGAGCCTCGCCCTCAAGCCGCTCGGCGATTTGCCGCTGGACCAGGTCTTCGCCAAGCTCGCGCAGGACCCGACCTCGCTGCTGACCGGCGACCTGTCGGCCCGGGCGTACGCGTCGGTGACGGCGTCGGTACCCGGGCCTGGCGGCAGCGGCTTCCCGGCCATGACCGGATCGGTCGCGATGGACGACATCCGGCAGCCGACCGCCGTCACCACCAACCTCAGCGGCTTCGACCCGGTGACGGCGTTCAACTTCAACCCGGACAACCCGACGCAGATGCTCGGCCAGATCCTCAAGGCGCTCCAGGTGATCAGCGACCAGCTGGACAACCTGCATGCCTCCGGGCCGACCGAGAGCCTGCTCGGCACGAAGATCCCGGTCGTCGGCAAGAGCCTGCGCGACCTGATCGGCGCCACGACGACCTCGGACGGGAAGAACACCACCTACACCGCCAACGGCCTGACCGACACGGACGCGACCTTCGACTCCACAGTGGACGGTCACGCGGTCGTCATCGGCACCTACGTCGGCGTGGTCACCGGGCACACCGACCATGGGCTGACTCTGTCACCGGCGTTCACCTCGCAGCCGGCCGACCACACGCCCTACGCGTTCCGCAGTGAGCTGGCCGACGCCATCGACAAGCTCGCCGACCCACCGGACAACCTGCAGGAGCTGGTCACCCAGTTGAACGCGGCGCTCGGGCCGGACAGCCCGGTGTCGATCGGGTTCGACTCCGGTACCCCGCCGAAGCTCATCTTCGATGTGGACTGGAAGCAGTCCGCGCACACCGACTCGGCGGTGTCCTTCAACCTCGCCGACGCCGGCATCCCGCAGGACGTCATCGGCGCCCAGGTGGACGGCAGCGTGCACCTGTCCGTCAACGGCGAGGCGAAGCTGCGCCTGCTGATGCCGCTGCAGGCCGGTGACGGCCCGGCGACACCTGCCGACCTGATGGTCGACCGCGACCCGAGCCACACGTCGATCACCCTCGGCGTTCAGGCCGACGCGAACGCCTTCGACGTCACCGCCAACATCGGCCCGCTGGCGCTGTCCCTCGGCCAGCCCGACGGCAACGACAAGGCGCAGGCACACGCGAAGTACGGCGTCTCGCTGACCTCGCCGGGCGGCGGCCAGGTCTCGCTGGCCACCTTCCTGTCCGGGCTGTCCGCGGGCATCGACACGTCGACCACGGCGGTCACCTGCGGTACCGGCGTCGACCAGGCGAACATGGCGCTGTGCGCGCACCTGCCGCTGTACGTCAACTCCGGCGGCGGCTGGACCAAGATCGACCCGACCGACTACTCCATCAACGTGCGGCTGCCGCGTACCAATAACGTCAGCGACGCCTTCGATCTGACCGGCGCCCAGGTCGACGGGGCCGACCGGCTGCAGTTGCCGGCCGACCTGGCCTCGAAGATCGCGAACGCCGTGCTCGACTTCGGCGCGCTCAACGACGGGCTCGACCGGTACCTGGCCATGCTGGAGGCCGGGCTGCGAGCGGCCAGCGCCAACGGCAAGCTGCCGCTGGTCGGCGACGACATCCAGAAGGGCGCGGACTTCATCGGCGACGTGCGGGCGAAGTTCCAGAGCGCCCTGGGCAGCGCCTCGGGCATCACCGACTTCACCAGCCTGCAGTCCTGGGCGAGCACCACGCTGAGCAACGCGCTCGGGTTCACGGTGCTGGTCGACCCGCGCTGCTCGTACACGATGCACAAGGCGACGAACGTCGCGGTGTCGGTGCAGGGCACGGCGGGCAGCACCAGCTACACGTATGCCGTGATCGCCCGGCAGGGCAGCACGGACACCGCCATCTCCGACCCGTCCGCGCCGATCACCGGCCCCGACACGTTGGACAACACCAACTTCAACCGGATCAGCTGGACCGCGGTCGTCGGCGCCGACAGCTACCAGATCGTGCGGCAGAATGGCAGCGCCTGGGACCTGGTCGGCACGGCCACCGGCAACGGCACCATCACGTTCGACGACAAGGGCGCCGCGGTCGTCCAGGCCGGGTACCCGACAACGAATACCGAGGCGACCGTCACCACCTGCGCCAGCGGGGTCGGCCTCGACGCGCTGACCGGTGTCGACTTCACCGTGGACATCAAGAACAACGCGGGGGTGACCTTCGCGGACGGCGGCGGCTGCGCCAGCAACTGCACCTCGCTCGCCTCGGTACCGCTGGACATCGGCATCCCCGGCCTGTCCCTGTCGGCCAACGGCGACACGGCCGACGACAAGAAGATCTCGGTCGACGTCGGCTGGTCCATCCACCTGAAGTTCGGCCTGAACAAGGACTCCGGCTTCGTCATCTACACCAAGGACGGCGCGCAGCCGACGCCCGAGCTCCAGGTCGGCCTCGGCCTGAAGCTGCCCAACGAGGTGGTCGCCAAGGTCGCCTTCCTGCAGGCGAAGATCTCCAACCACAACGCGGGGAACCCGCTCCTGTTCGGCGGTACCTTCGGCATCGACCTCAAGCAGACCGGCGACGGCACCTGCTGGGCTTTTGACGCGTCCAACCCGGACTGCGCCACCGCGCCCGACGGCAAGCCGATCACCCTCGGCGACCTGGCCGACATCACCGACCACGTAAGCGTCGCGCTGGTCGGCGGCGTGCACATCGACTGGGACTTCGACGCCGGCATCGACCCCGCGCTGCCGGGGCTGGCCGGCGAGTTCAAGCTCGACTGGTCCTTCGCGGCCGGCGACGCACCGGACAAGACGACCGACCTGTCGATCAGCTTCCCGTCGGTACAGCTCGACGTGGGTACCTTCCTGGAGAAGCTGCTCGGCCCGGTCTTCGACGAGATCAAGACGCTCACCGGCCCGCTGCAGCCGATCATCGACACGCTGTACGCGCCGATCCCGGTACTGAGCGACCTGAGCCACCTGGTCGGCGGGCCGGACGTCACCCTGGTGTCCATCGCCAAGGCGTTCAGCACCATCGCCGGCGGCCCCGACCTGGAGTTCGTGGACAAGGTGCTGGCCGCCGTGCAACTGGCCAACAAGGCGCTGGGCGGCAGCGGGCGCATCAACCTGGGCAGCTTCGACGTCAGCGGCAGCGCGGCGCTGAGCCACAAGAACACCCCGGACGCCGCGCCGTCGCTGATCAGCAGCTCGAGCCCCAACGGCAACGCCAAGACGGACCTCGACAACGCGTCGAACTCCGACTCCAAGGGCGTCGTCACCGGCGGCGGCCAGGGCAGCAAGGCCGGCTTCGCCTTCCCGCTGCTGGACGACCCGAAGAAGGCGTTCGGCCTGTTGATGGGGCAGGACGTCGACCTGGTCACGTTCGACTCCGGGCCGCTGACCCTGGCGTTCTCCTACAGCCAGGCGTTCGGCCCGGTGTACGCGCCGCCGCCGGTGCTCATCACCATCTCCGGCTCGGCCAGCGTCTCCGCGCACATCAAGGCCGGGTTCGACACCTTCGGCATCCGCAAGGCGGTCGAGGCGAAGAAGGTCGACATCGGCATCCTCGACAGCCTCTACCTCGGTACCCGCAACGACGACGGCACCACCCTGCAGGTCCTGCAGTTCAGCGGGAGCATCGGCGCCGGTGCGCAGGTGAGCGTGCTGATCCTGACCGTGGGGGTCGAGGGCGGCATCACGCTGACCGTCAGCTTCAGCTGGAACGACCCGACGCCCACCGACGGCAAGTTCCGGTTCGGCGAGTTCACCGCGGTCGCGCTGAACAACCCGATCTGCCTGTTCAACGTCAGCGGCAAGCTGAGCCTGTACCTGAAGGTCTACATCACGATCGGCATCTCGATATTCTCGGTGTCCTTCGACATCACGCTGGCCAACATCACCCTGCTCGACTTCAGCGTCAGTCCGGACTGCTCACCACCGCCGCCGGTACTCGGGCAGGTGCAGGACGGCGTGCTGCTGGTGCACGCCGGGCGGCTGGCCACGAGCAACGGCGGCCTGGCCAACCTGCGCGGCGACCCCGCCTACGACCCGATCCAGGACCCGAGCAAGGCGAGCGAGGCGGTGGACAAGGTCACCGTCACCGAGCTGCACGACTGGACCCAGGCCGGGCACCCGTTCATCGGCTTCGTGGTGGCCGCCGCCGGTGACCGCCAGGAGTTCAGCACCCGCACCGGGTACAACCCGGACCGGGTACTGGTCGACGGGCACGACTTCGCGGGCGGCCTGAACCTCACCTTCCAGGGCGACGGTGACACCACCAAGACCGACGGCGGCGACGGCCAGAACGTTGCCTCCTCCCCGTTCGACAAGGACGTCATCGTGTTCGGCGGCAAGGGTCCGGACGTCATCCGCACCGGGCAGGGCCGCGCGTACGTCGACGGCGGTGACGGCGACGACCAGATCACCACGGGCGACGTGCGGCCGCTGGGCATGCCGGCGGGCAGCAGCCCACCGTCCGTGGTGGTCGCCGGGGGCCCGGGCAAGGACCAGATCACCGTGGGCGGCGGCGACGACTGGGTGGCCGGCGACGCCTCACTGAACTGGACCGGCAAGACGGTACCGGGCAAGTCGGTGCAGGTCTTCGACTGGACGACCGACTTCACCTCCGGCCCGGCCAAGGGCTCCACGAACGACGCCGGTACCGACCGGGCCGACGTCATCTCGGTCGGGCTCGGCCACGACACGATCTACGGCGGCGGCGACTCCGACACCATCGGCGTGGCGACGGACAACCCGCTGTCGAAGAACTCCTCCGACCCCGCGTACCGCTCGCGCAGCGTCACGGTGGTCGGCGGCGGTGGCGGTGACAAGATCTCGGCCGGCTCGGGCGACGACACCATCTACACCGGGGCCCAGGTGGCGACCACCGAGGACGGGGACGGTACCGGCGACGTGTCCGGCGACGTCAACGTCGTCGACACCGGTACCGGCAACGACACGGTCTACGGCGGCCAGGGCCAGGACAATGTCGCCGGCCACTCCACGCAGACCCAGGTCGACAAGGAGTACGGCGGCAAGGGCCGGGACACGCTGAGCGGCGGCTTCGGCCAGGACCAGATCTTCGGCGGCCCCGACGAGGACACCGTGCTCGCCGAGCCGTCCACAGTGGACGGAGGGGTGGCGACGCTGCTGCCGCTGCCGTCCGGCGTGGTACCGCAGCACAAGCTGCTCGTCGGCGGCGACCAGAACGACGTCATCTACGGCGGCAACGGCGGCGCGGACATCTTCGGTGACCGGCACGAGTCTCCGTGCGCACCGCCCAGCACCGATCCCGAGTCCGATCCGCCGGGCGAGACGCAGACCGGGTCTCCCGGCGCGGACACCATCTTCGGCGGCAGCGGTGTCGACGTGGTGGCCGCGGGCGGCCAGGACGACGTCGTGTACGCCTACGCCGGCAACGACCTGGTGTGCGGCCAGTCCGGCGACGACGTGCTGTACCTCGGCAACGACGACGACCGTGGCTACGGCGGTACCGGGGACGACGTGGTCCTCGGCGACGACGGCAGCGACCGGGTGTACGGCAACGACGGGCAGGACACCCTCTACGGCGGCGACGGCGCCGACATCGTCGAGGGCAACGACGGCTCGGACGTCGCGTCCGGCGGGGCCGGCAACGACCTCGTGGTCGGCGGCACCCGCGCGGCGGCCCGCCAGGACCGGGGCCCCGCCCCGACTCCGGAGCTGGGCGACACGCTCTACGGCGACACCGGTGACGACACGCTCATCGGCGACAACGGCGTCGGCGCGGTCGGCGGCGCCGAGCCGCGGGCCTACGACCTCGACGGTGCCAACGCCGCGTACGGCGCCCAGGACACCATCTACGGCGGTGACGGCGACGACCGCGCCTTCGGCGGCCTGGACAACGACACGGTCAACGGCGGCAACGGCGACGACTGGCTGGAGGGCGACAACGCGGTCGACCACGTCAACGGCGACGCGGGCGAGGACCGGCTGCTGGGCGGCGGCACCGAACAGGCGTCGTCCGGCGTGGGCCGGCCCGACAGCGGCGACATCGTGCGCGGCGGGGACGGACCTGACCTCATCGTCGGCGACAACGCCGTGCTGACCCGGCACACCGCCGGCTCGGGCACGCCGGTCACGCTCGGCCGTGGCTTCTTCTACGGGTACGACGTCACGCTGCTCGACCTCGGGCTGACCCCGGTGGCGGGCACCTCCGGCGACGACGACCTCGGCGGCGACGGCGGCAACGACGTGATCTACGGCCAGGGCGGCCGGGACCGGGCGCACGGCGACAACGGCGACGACGCGGTAGAGGGCGACCAGGGCGTCGACTGGGTCGAGGGCGACCTGGGCAACGACGACCTGGTGGGTGGCTCGACCACGCCACTGACCGGTACCGGCGGCACCGACACGGCGACCGGGCAGCTCGACGACGACGACGCGATCTGGGGCGGCCCGGGCGACGACGTGGCGATCGGCGACAACGGCGCGGTCCTGCGCACGGGCTCGCCGTCCCGGGTCACCGTGCGGACCGGCTCCGACGGTGCGGCCATGACCCCGCGCCAGATCCAGCTGTTCGACCAGCGCAACGGCGGCAGCCTGCTGACCGCGGCGCCGGCCGACCGCAGCGGCTCCGACCGGATGTCCGGCGGCGCCGGCAACGACCTGCTGCTCGGGCAGGACGAGACCGACTACCTGTCCGGCGGCGGGGGAGCCGACTACCTCGAGGGCGACGGCGGCACCGACGTGCTGCGCGGCGACCTGCCGTTGACCGCGCCGTCGTCGGAGACCGTGGTGTCGCCGTTGGGCGGCGTGTG
>Ga0081540_1004064_pt1 | contig 11327 bp, 8 predicted proteins | sample TabmetS2T1R1_FD_71024 | JGI IMG/M metagenome (GOLD analysis project Ga0081540, IMG submission 71024) | Tabebuia heterophylla rhizosphere microbial communities from the University of Puerto Rico - S2T1R1 | ecosystem: Host-associated > Plants > Roots > Rhizosphere ...
TGATGTCATTCTTCCCGAAACTGCTGATCACCCCGCTCTCCAACGCGATCGATCCGCAATTCGCATCGACGCTGGTGTGGCAGGGCATGTCGCTGGAGATGATCTACGGCTACTGGAATCCGGTGCCTGTCATGGCCTTCGCCGTGATCGCATCTATGATATTGCTCGGATTGTTCTGGCTGCTGCAACGAAGCGGCTGGTGGGCAGCCATCGCAAATGTCGAGATCGGTGGCACGCGATCAAGCCTCTACAAAGGCCTCACGACTGTCTTCACGATGCTGACGCCTCCATGGGCCGGCGCGCTCTGGGGCGGACTGACCAAGGCCACCACGACCTCTGCCGACAGGATCCGGATCCTCTACACGGGCAACGGCCAGACCTATAACCTCTACATTTTGTATTACTTTCTTGCTCTGTACGCGGCCGCTGGCGGCGTTCGCCATTTGTGGGCGGCGGTCAGCTAAACTAGAGCGGGCACCTTAAGAGAACTCGTCAACTCGTCGCACGATCACAAAGAGCGTCGCACGAGACCTGTTTTGTTCTCGGTGAGCTTCCCTCTGACTTATTGAGGAAGAATACTTTCGCGATGGTGGGCGCACCAGGGCTCGAACCTGGGACCCGCTGATTAAGAGTCAGCTGCTCTACCAACTGAGCTATGCGCCCGGAACTCGTCCGGAAAAGCCTTTGCGAGGGGGGTCCTTTAGCAAAGCGACCCCCCATTGTCCAGCAAAGGACGACGAGTTTTCCCGCCCCTTGGGGGATGCCCGGAACAGCGAAAAGCCGCCGGATTCCAGCGGCTTCGCGCAATGCCCGTAATTGGGTCCGGAGCGGTCAGAGCCGCTCGCCGCCGCCCCTGCCCGGCGCGTCGTCGCGGTCAAACCGGTCGCGGTCGAAGCCGCGGTGGCCGGGACCGCCGTCGCGGTCGAAATCGCGGTCCATCATGCGGTGGCGCCAGCCCCCAAAACGGCCGTCCATGCGGGTCAGGACGGCAAGGCGGCGCTTCTGGCCCTCGTCGAGGGTCTTGTAGAGGGGATCGGCGGCATCGGCGATCTTCTTCATCGCAGCAGCGGAGGCTGCCATGTTGTCCGCATGCTCGCGCAGGCGCGTAACGGGATCCGGCCTCGGCGCATCCGCCGGCGCATTCATCCGCGCATTGGCGCGATCGATGCGCAGCTTGGCGAAATCACGCACCGCGGTCTCGACCGGCGGCCACAGCTTCTCCTGGTCCGCATTCAGCTTCAGCCCGGCATGCACGGCGGCGATCCGCGCATCGACGAAGGCCGCCCGATCTTCCGGCGCCATCCGCATCTGCCCCCAGTGCCGGTGATGCTGGGCATAGACCGCCGTCGAGCCGGCGATGGCGAGCGCGGCAACGGCCGCGATCCAGAAATTCCTCATGCGAACCTCCATGCAAAAAGGTCGCTTGAGGATCGCATGCAATCGGCCGGTTTCAAATTAACGATTGGACAGGACCGCCTCTCTTACCAAGATGTAATGTGCGATGGCGAATGTGAGGTGACCGCAATCGCCGCAACTTTGACGAAATCTAGAGCATGCCGAGCACGCGCGGCAGCCACAGCGACAACTCCGGCACATAGGTGACGATGCCGAGGAAGATCAGCATGGTCAAAAGCCACGGCCACACCGCGATGGTCAGCTCGGTGATGCCCATCTTGGCGATCCCCGAGGCCACATAGAGGTTGAGCCCGACCGGTGGATGGCACATGCCGACCTCCATGTTGACCACCATCAGGATACCGAGATGCACCGGGTGGATGCCGAGCTTGACTGCCACGGGAAACAGGATCGGCGCCATGATCAGCACGATCGAGGACGGCTCCATGAAATTGCCGGCGAGCAGCAACAGCACGTTGACGACGAGCAGGAAGACGATCCAGTTGACGCCGATCGAGGTGATCCAGCTGGCGATCGCCTGCGGAATGTTTTCGTTGGCCATCAGGAACGAGAACAGCACCGCATTGGTGATGATGTAGAGGATCATCGCGCTCATGTTGGCCGAGCCGAGCAGCACTCTCGGCACGTCCTTCAGCGTCATGTCGCGATAGACGAACACGGCGATCACGAAGGCATAGACCGCGCTGATCGCGGCTGCCTCGGTCGGCGTGAAGATACCGGCATAGATGCCGCCGAGCACGATCAGGATCAGCAGCAGGCCCCACATGCATTTGCGGAACGCGGTGATGCGCTCGCCCCAACTCGCCTTCGGCAGGCGCGGATAGTCGTTGCGCCAGGCACGGTAGAAGGTGGTCATCCCGAGCATCGTCGCCAGCATCAGGCCGGGAATGACGCCGGCGATGAACATCTGGCCGACCGAGGCCGACGACACCCGTTGGCCCGTCGGACCGAGTGCGATGCTGCCGCCGGTCGCCACGCAGTAGATCACCATGACGATCGACGGCGGGATCAGGATGCCGAGCGCGCCCGAGGTGGTGATGACGCCGGCGCCGAAGCGCTTGGGAAAACCCTGGTTGATCATCGCCGGCAGCATGATCGCGCCGATCGCAATCACGGTCGCCGGCGAGGATCCGGAGACGGCGGCGAACAGCGCGCAGGCCATCACGCCGGCAAGTCCGAGGCCGCCGTACCAGTGACCGACCATCGATCTGGCAAAATCGATCATGCGCCTGGCGACGCCGCCATGGGTCAGGAAGTTGCCGGCAAGGATGAAGAACGGGATTGCCATGATCTCGAAATTGTCGATGCCGGTGAACAGTTTCAGCGCCACCGACTCCGTCGGCACATTCGTCATCGTGTAGATGAAGGTGAGCACCGTCAGACCAAGCGCGATCGAGATCGGCATGCCCGTGAGCATCAGCAGGATCAACAAGCCGAAGATGATGAGCGAGGTCATCGCGTCACCTCCGCCGCGCCAATCCCGGGCTCGGTCACGTCAACGCCCTCGACATGGGCATGGTCGTGATGCGGCAGCTCGCCCGTGAAGAAGTAGTTCCAGGCCACCTGCAGGAAGCGGAAGCACATCAGATAGGAGCCGAGCGGAATGCAGAGATAGACGAACCAGCTCGGTATCTCGAGGTCGGGCGATACCTGATCGGTGAAGTAGAGCCCATAGACGAATTTTGCGCCCATGGTCCCGATCACGGCGGTGAAGAAGGCGCCGGCCAGCAAGCCGAACATGACGATGGCATTTTTCCACGGCGGCTTGATCTGGTTGACCACGACGTCGACGCCGACATGAATGCCGGTGCGCACGCCGTAGGCGGCGCCGAACTTCGCCACCCAGACGAACATGTAGATGCAAAGCTCCTGCGCCCAGGACAGGTTGATCGGGAACAGGATCGGGAAGAGGAAGGGAACGCCGAGCAGGTAGCGATGAACCACGGCGAGGAAGATCAGCGTGGTCGCGAGCGCCATCAGCGTCGCGATCAGGGTCTCCTCAAGCCGGTCGAGGATGCGAAGCAGTATCAATATGTCCCCCACTCTCTCCCCCTCGTCGTGGCCGGGCTTGCCCCGGCCATCCACGTCTTTATTGCCGGTACGCGGCTAAGACGTGGATGCCCGGCACCCGTCTCCGCCAAGGCTACGCCGGGCCCACAAGGGGGCTCGGCCGCCGAAGCTTTAGCGAAGGCGGCAAGGCCGGGCATGACGAGAATGTACATTGCCGGCGAGCCACATTGCGCTCGTCGGCAATCCCCCCACCTCAATTCGTCGCGCCGCGGGTCTCCTTCAGGAATTCATCGATCAGCGGCTGGCCGACGCGGCTGGCGACGTCCTTGTAGACGCCCTCCATCGCCTTGCGCATGGCGGCATCCTGCTCGGGCGTCAGCTTGATGATCTCGCTCTTGCCGGTCTTGATGATGTCGGCGAGCGCGTCCTCGTTTTCCTTCTGCGACTGGGCATTGCCGTAAGCGGTGGCTTCCTTCATCGCCTTCTCGCAATTGGCCCGGATGTCGGCCGGCAGGCCGTCCCAGAACTTCTTGTTGGTGACCACGACATAGCCGATGTAGCCGTGGTTGGTTTCGGTGATGTACTTCTGCACCTCGTGCATCTTCTGCGTATAGATGTTCGACCAGGTGTTCTCCTGCCCATCGACGACGCCGGTCTGCAGCGCCTGGTAGACTTCCGAGAACGCCATCACCTGCGGCACCACGCCGAGCCCGCGGAACTGCGCTTCCAGCACCTTCGAGGACTGGATGCGGAATTTCAGGCCCCGATAGTCGGTCGGCGTGACGAGCTTCTTGTTGGCGCTCATCTCCTTGAAACCGTTGTCCCAGTAGGCCAGACCGATCATGCCCTTCGGCTCAAGCAGCTTCAAAAGCCTGGCGCCGAGCGGACCGTCGGTCACCTTCCGCAGCGTCTTGAGGTCCGGAAGGATGTAGGGAAGATCGAACACCTCGAATTCCTTGACGCCGATCGGGCCGAACTTCGAGTTCGACGGCGCCAGCATCTGCACCGCGCCGAGTTGCAGCGCTTCCAGCTCTTCCTTGTCCTTGTAGAGCTGCGAGTTCGGATAGACCTCGACCTTCACCTTGCCATCGGTGTACTTCTCGGCGAGCTCCTTGAACTTCTCGGCTGCCAGGCCCTTCGGCGTGTTGGTGGCAACGACGTGGCTGAACTTGATGACGATCGGCGATTGCGCCGTGGCCGGCCCGACCAGGGCAAAGGCCGCGATCGATGCCGCCGCCAGCAGGATTTTCCGCATTCAGTCCTCCCGATTTTCTTGTTGGGGATTTGCGCCCCGCGATTATCCTGCGGCATCCTTACAGACGATTGGCATACAAGGCTATTGCCCGTTAGCAGCAATCGTTTGTATGCATGCTGCGGCGCAATATGCGACATTCTGTCCTCAGACGTTACCTCTGCGAAGCGCGCGGAAAATCTCAAATCACGGCGCGAGAAGGCGATGGATTGGGAAATGATTCCAAAATCCAAGATGCATCCCTCAATTCGTTCCAGTCGTGCCAAAGACTAAAAAAACCTTCCCGTCAAATGCAAAACGCGGCGCCGAAGCGCCGCGTTAAGAAGTTACGTCTCAAGCGAGCACTCAGCTCGCTGCTGCCGTCGAGCTCGTGTCGCGCTGGCGCTTCATGACGATCTTGTTCAGCGCGCCGAGATAGGCCTTGGCAGACGCCACCAGCGTATCCGGATCCGCCGCGCGGGCGCTCATCGAACGGCCCTCATGGGCAAGACGCACCGTGACTTCCGCCTGCGCGTCGGTGCCTTCGGTCACCGCATGCACCTGGTACAGTTCGAGCTTGGCCTCGTGCGGCACCAGGCGCTTGATGCAGTTGAAGACAGCATCGACCGGGCCGTTGCCTTCGGCCTCCTCGATCTTGATCTGGCCGTCGACGTCGAGCTTCATGGTGGCGCGCTGCGGGCCGTGGGTGCCGGCAATGACCGTCAGCGAAGTCAGCTTGATGCGGTCATGCGAAGCCGCGATCTCCTCGTCGACCAGCGCCTCGATGTCCTCGTCGTAGATGTCCTTCTTGCGGTCGGCGAGCGCCTTCATCCGCACAAAGGCATCCTCGATCTGGTTGGCGCCGAGCTTGTAGCCCATCTCCTCCAGCTTGTGCACGAAGGCATGACGGCCGGAGTGCTTGCCCAGCACCAGCGAGGACTGCTTCACGCCGACCATTTCCGGCTTCATGATCTCGTAGGTCGAAGCGTCCTTCAACACGCCGTCCTGATGGATGCCGCTTTCATGGGCAAACGCGTTCCGGCCGACGATCGCCTTGTTGTACTGCACCGGAAACGAGGTCGCCGCCGATACCAGCTTCGAGGCTGCCGTCAGCTTGGTGGTGTCGATCTTGTTCCACCAGGGGAATTTGTCGTTCCGAACGTTCATCGCCATGACGACTTCTTCCAGCGCCGCGTTACCCGCCCGCTCGCCAATGCCGTTGACGGTGCACTCGATCTGACGCGCGCCGCCGGAGATGCCGGCCAGCGAATTCGCCACCGCCATGCCGAGGTCGTTATGGCAGTGAACCGAGAACACGGCCTTGTCGGAGTTCGGCACGCGCTCGATCAGCGTACGCATGAAGTGGGCGTATTCCTCGGGCGTGGTGTAGCCGACGGTATCGGGGATGTTGACCGTGGTGGCGCCGGCCTTGATGACGGCCTCGACGATACGGCAGAGATAATCCATCTCGCTGCGGGTGGCGTCTTCGGCTGACCACTCGACGTCATCGATATGGTTGCGGGCGCGGGTGACGTTGGCGATGGAGAGCTCCAGCACCTGCTCTGGCGTCATGTTCAGCTTGACGCGCATGTGCAAGGGCGAGGTCGCAATGACCGTGTGGACGCGGCCGCGCTTGGCGAACTTCACCGCCTCGGCACAGCGGTCGATGTCCTTGGGGTTCGCCCGCGACAGGCCGGCGATAACGGCGTTCTTGGAGCGGCGGGCGATCTCGCTGACCGCCTGGAAGTCGCCCTCCGAGGTGATCGGGAAACCGGCCTCGATGACGTCGACGCCCATGTCGTCGAGCATTTCGGCGACCTCGAGCTTTTCCTCGAACGTCATGGTCGCGCCCGGGCACTGCTCGCCGTCACGCAGGGTGGTGTCGAAAATGATGACGCGGTCCTTCTCGGACTTGTTGGCCGTAGTCATGGTCTGAATTCCTTTTGGGTCGTGCGCCGGTTCAATAGGCGCTGAAGGGTCTGGTGATCTCGCGCGAACCCCTGAGTGCCCAGGCGCAAATGCCCAGACGGCCCTCAGGGGCCGATAAGAAGCAGAAGCCCGCCAAGAAGGAGGGTGGGCGCGGTCGCAGCCGGAATCGCAGGGGCAGACATGAAGGCAGCCTTGGCCGCTCCACCCCGAATTCCGTTCTTTTCGCTGCGAATCAGCATTGCCAGACCCTTTTGGACGCCAAAAGCCTCGACCAAAACCATTGACGGTTCGTTGCCGGGACGCGCGTTCCGGGGCTGTTCTAGACGAGAATTATGACCGGCCGCAATGCCAAAAGAGGGTCAGGAGGAGTGACCTAATGGATGGGCAAGGAGAATGCGGACACGGCCGGCACCCCGAAGCCATCTTCGGCGTTACCAGCCCATGGGCGTTGAGAGCGAAATCAAGTTCCGGATGCCTAAGCGCAATCTCGGGTCCTCTCCCAGATTGACGGTGCCCGGTTGCACAATCGGCAAGCGCTCGGAGAGCGATCTCAAGTCGACCTACTTCGATACGGCCAAGCAGAAGCTCAAGCGGCGCGGACTTGTGCTCCGGGTGAGACAGACAGACGGCAAGCACATTCAAACGATCAAGAAGACCTCCGGCGCGCAATTCGGCCGCGGCGAGTGGGAAACCGAGATAGCAGGTCACACCCCCGATCTAGGCGAAGCGGACGGCACGCCGCTTCAGCGGCTGGCCTCGAAAAAGCTGCGCCGCAAATTGAAGCCGATCTTCGAGACCTCGGTGCACCGCATCACCATGCCGGTCCGCACCAGACGAAGCGAGCTGGAGCTTGCCATTGATCACGGCAGGATTGTCGCGGCCGGGCATACACACCGCATCGAGGAGGTCGAACTCGAACTGAAAAGCGGCCCGGCGAGCGATCTGTTTCGCGTCGCGAAGGCGCTGGAGCGAAAGCTCGGGGCCGAGCTTTGTTTGAGGGCGAAGGCAGACCAGGGTTACGATCTCGTCAACGGCAAGCGCGCTCAAGCTGTTTTTGCCGAGCCGATCGAGCTTGGCAAGCGAATGACCGCCATCGAGGGCTTTAAGGTCATCGCCCGTTCCGCCCTTCGCCATTTTTCCGGAAACGTCGACGCCGTCCGTAAGCTCGATCCGGAAGGCGTGCATCAGATGCGCGTGGGCTTGCGCCGCTTGCGGGCGGCCATCTCGCTATTTTCAACGGCATTGCCCGAGACGAAAACCGAAGAGATCAAGACGGAACTCAGGTGGCTGACAAACGAGCTTGCCCGCGCGCGCGAGCTCGACGTCTTCCTGGAGGAGAAGATCGGTCCAGTCGCCCGAGAAATAACACCGCGCCGGGGCGGCAAAGCCATCGCCAGGCAGTTTGCCGAGAAACGCACTGAGGCGCTCGAAGAGGCCAGGAAGGCTGTCGATTCGCCGCGATGCCGCGCGCTGCTCGTCGATGTGCTCGAATGGATCGAGGCGCAGCGCGGCCGGACAGACGCCGCAAACACCGAACTTGGCGAATTCGCCGCAAAGCTGCTGGATCGGCGGCTGAGGAGGGCACACAAGGACGCAGGGAAATTGCAGGAGATGGCGGCGCCCGAGCAGCACAAATTCCGGATCGGGATGAAGAAGCTCAGATATGCGGCCGAGTTTTTCGAAAGCCTTTTCCGCAGCAAGCGCGAGCGAAAGGCGCTCGCACGTCTATCGAAACACACGAAGAGGATTCAGGACGCGCTGGGCTCGCTCAACGACTTCATCGCGGACCGAAAGATGGCGGCAGAGGCGGCGCTCCGGGCTCCGCCGCAAGACAGGCGCGCCCGTGCCTATGTTTCCGGCATCATCGTTGGCCGCGAGGATAGGCAGGCAAGGCCGCTGATGAAAGCGGTCGCAAAGGAACTGCGGGCGCTTCGCCATCTTTCCGCACTTGGCTGATATTGTCGTAGCCCGGATGAGCCAACGGGTCGCGCGAACGCGCGCCCGATGACAGGCTCCGTGATATCCGGGGTCTGTGTGAGATGGGACCAGTGATCCGTATCGCTTCGCTCATGCGGGCTACGAGAGACCCGTTGGCTCTACCCATCCTACTTCTTGCTGGCGGCCGTTCATGAGTCACGGTGAGGCATCGCGGCAAAAATATCGCAGTGACGACCTATAATCATATCTCAAGTCAAAAACGCGGACTTCGTTGACCACTGTGTCCGTCCAATTCGCTATGATTCCCGTGTCGCAGGGATCGAGAAGGATTCCTTAGAGTCAGCGTTATTTCTCGCGGTCGTAGCAGGGGCAACGATCGTAAAAGCCAATGAGGGGGCGCCGAGATGCCTGCTGCGGGCGATGCCTGCAGCGGGCAGCTTGAGCCAAATGGGTCAGCATGGCATCGATTGGATTCACAACCATCAATATCCGCACGTTTGGATTGGGGCGGCGCGCAGCCAAACCGACCACCTGGCATCTATGGCGGGTCATCATGCCGAGACGCAGCATCACCGGCCGGCTGGTGCACGGACAGGTTTGGCGGCGTCACGACGGCCGCCGCTGGTTGTACAAGAAATTTGTCGCATAGCGGGCGCAGTCGACGGTGACGACTACGCCGGGACGATGGTCGGGCAAGCAGCCCGCATCAGTGCGGCAACATGCAGGCATCGGAGGAAATAAAGAATCCGGATGCCGGTTCGCTCATCGGACCGCGCTTAGTCGTCGATTATTTGAGGCCAGGCGCGTTTAGGTCCCGGTTGCTGCGCACTCGTAAAACATCCGATGAGCTCGAAAGCCACGCAGAAGGGACCATTGCACTCCCGACCAAAGATCACTCTTGTCGGGCTCGCCCGTACGGTCTCGAATCTGACAGCTCGTTCGTAGCCCTGTAGTTGACAATAATGGTCGGCGGCGGGTTGCCCACAAGAGCTGCCGAACTGCTCGCAATTATCGAGGCGCACTTGTCCTTGTGCCTTGTATGTCGGCCTGTTGAATTGATCCTCTAGCGCGCTGGCGCCGGATGCGCCTAGAAGGACGCTGACACCTACGAGAAAGCCTCTCGCTATGTTTTGCATGGCTGAGCTCCGTATGCATTAACGAAAACCACAACCTGGTGTAGAGCCACAATATAGCGACCGCCTTGCTCACGCGTTGTGAACAAGTTCACACATCCGACAAAGCATCAGGTTCGGGTTACTGACGCGCCCAATATCATCATGCGCCGACGCCACCGAGCGGCCCGAGAACACTTGTCAGCCTGCAGGATGGGTCGAGCGAAGCGAAACCCATCGACCCGCGCCATAGGATGGATGATGGGTTTCGCGGAGCCTGTCATCGGGCGCGCATTCGCGCGACCCGTTGGCTCTACCCATCCCACTTCTTGCTGACCCGTAGGGTGGGCAAAGCGCAGCATGCCCACCATTCGAACGACGCCGCGCACAAGGAATGGTGGGCACGGCGCAAACCCGCCTTTGCCCACCCTACTTCTTTGGGCCCTTCCCCTCCGCCAGCAGCGCCTCGCGGACCTGCTTGAATTCGCTGCGGTCGGCCTTGTCGACTTTCGGAAAGTGCAGGTCGAGCGCTTCCAGCGCTGCGACGATGGTCGAGCCGATGACCACGCGGGCGAACCATTTGTGGTCGGCGGGGACCACGATCCACGGCGCCGCACGCGAGGCCGTATGGTGGATCATGTCCTGATAGGCGGCCTGGTATTTTGCCCACAGCTTGCGCTCGCCGATGTCGGCGAGCGAGAACTTCCAGTTCTTGGCGGGGTCTTCCAGCCGTTCGAGGAAGCGCTCGCGCTGCTCTTCCTTGGAGACATTGAGGAAGAATTTCAGGATCACGGTGCCGTTGCGCGCGAGATAGCGCTCCATCGCGGAGATGTCCTCGAAGCGCTCCTTCCAGATGTCCTTGGTCACCAGTTGCGGCGGAATCTTCTGCTTCGCGAGAATCTCGGCGTGCACGCGCACCACCAGGCATTCCTCGTAATAGGAACGGTTGAAGATGCCGATCCGGCCGCGCTCGGGCAACGCGATCATGGATCGCCACAGGAAATCGTGGTCGAGTTCTTTCGTCGACGGCTGCTTGAACGAGGTGACCTCGCAGCCCTGAGGGTTGACGCCTTCGAACACGCTCTTGATCGCGGAGTCCTTGCCCGCCGCGTCCATGCCCTGGAAGATCAGCAGCATCGACCAGCGGTCCTGCGCGTAGAGCTTTTCCTGGAAATCGTTCAGCCGCTTGCGGTTGGCCTCGATGATCGTTGTCGCCTTTTCCTTGTCGAGGCCGCCCTTCTCGTTGGTCTTGTGCGATTTCAGGTGAAACTCGCCCGAGCCGTCGTAGCGGAACGGGGCGAGATAGGGCTTCAGATCATCGGCCAGCGGCTGCGAGGATTTCTTGCTCATGAGGTGACGGGCTTCTTCCTGGGTTGCGTCTTCAATCTGTCGAGGACGCTACCAAGAATGCCCTTGGGAAGGAATATGATGAAGATGACCAGAAGCACGCCATAGACGAGGTTGTCCCAGCCGACCGCCTTGGTGCCGAAGCCGATCCGCAGCACTTCGGCGAGCAGGATGGTGATGACGGCGCCGACGGTCGGTCCTAGCGAGACGTAGAGGCCGCCGACGATGACGGCGAACACCATCTGCAGCGACACCGCGATGCCGCTCACCGTGTCGGGCGAGATGAACATCTGGTACTGGCAGTACAGCGCGCCGGCGAGCGCCGTCATCAGCGCCGAGATCAG
>Ga0081540_1004065_pt1 | contig 11327 bp, 8 predicted proteins | sample TabmetS2T1R1_FD_71024 | JGI IMG/M metagenome (GOLD analysis project Ga0081540, IMG submission 71024) | Tabebuia heterophylla rhizosphere microbial communities from the University of Puerto Rico - S2T1R1 | ecosystem: Host-associated > Plants > Roots > Rhizosphere ...
GCCGGCGTTGCTGGTGTTGAGGCCGATCGGGATGAAGCCGGCGACGGTCACCAGCGTGCCCGTGAGCATGGGGAAGGCGGTGGAGGTGTAGACGTGCGTTGCGGCCTTCTCCAGGGGATCGCCGAGCTCCAGCCGCGCCACCATCATTTCAACGGCGATCATGGCGTCGTCGACCAGCAGGCCGAGCGCGATGATCAGCGCGCCGAGCGAGATGCGCTGCAGCGAGATTCCGGCATAGGCCATCACGACGAACGTAATCGCCAGAACCAGGGGAATCGCGATCGCAACCACCAGACCGGCGCGAATGCCAAGGCTCAGGAAGCTGATTGCGAGCACGATGACGACGGCTTCGAACAGGGCTTCCGTGAAGCCGGAAACGGCGTGCTCGACCACGACCGGCTGGTCGGCGACGAGATGTACCCCCAGGCCGATCGGCTGCTCAGCCAGAATCTTGGACATCTCCTCTTTCAGCGCCTCGCCGAATTTCAAGAGGTTCGCGCCCGACTTCATGCCGATCGCGAGTGCGATGGCCGGCTGGCCGTTGAAGCGAATTAGCGTCGTGGGCGGATCAGCGTAGCCGCGCGTGATGGTTGCCACATCCGTCAGCGGAAAAAACCGGTTGTTGACGCGCAGATTGATCGCCTTCAGGCTTTCTTCGGACGTGAATTGACCGCTGACCCGAACGCTGATGCGCTCCGGTCCTTCCTCGAATACACCGGAGGGCGCGACGGCGTTTTGCGCCTGCAGCGCCGAGACGATGGAACGGCTGTCGAGTCCGAGGGCCGCGATCTTGCGGGTTGAAAATTCCAGGAAGATTCTTTCGTCCTGCGCGCCGAGGATGTCGACCTTGCCAACGTTGGGCACGGTCAGGACTTTGGCGCGGATGTCCTCGACGCGGTCGCGCAACTGGCGCTGGGTCAGGCCATCGCTGGTGAAGGCGTAGATGTTGCCGAACACGTCGCCGAAGCGGTCGTTGAAGAACGGCCCGATCACCCCTTGGGGAAATTCCGGCTTGACGTCCGCGATCATGTTGCGGATGCGCGCCCAGGTCGGGGCGACATCGGCGGCCTTCGTCGTGTCGCGCAGGTAGACGAACACGGTGGTTTGGCCCGCGACGGTGACGCTCTTGGTGTAGTCGAGCGATTCCAGCTCCTCGAGTTTCTTCTCGATGCGGTCCGTCAGCTCGCGCGTGACCTCCTCGGGGGAGGCGCCCGGCCACTGGGCCCCGATAACCATGGTCTTGATGGTGAAGTCAGGGTCTTCCTGCCGACCCAGCTGCAGGTAGGCGAAAAGGCCCGCCGCCATGAAGGCGATCATGAAATACCAGACCAGCGAACGATGCCCGAGGGCCCAGTCGGAAAGGTTGAAGTTTTTCATGGCGTGGAGTCCTGTTCGATGCGGACCTGCTGTCCCTGTTTGAGGCTGTGGATTCCGGCAGTCACGATGCGCGTGCCGGCGGCAAGACCGCTGGTGACTCGCATGCTCTCTTCGTCCTGGGCGAGGTCGACCCTTTGCAGTGAAACCGTGCTCGCGGGAGCGTCGATGACCCAGACGAACGTCTCGGCCCCTTTTTTGAGGACGGCTGACGCCGGCACGCGGAGAACCGGGCCGGCACTCTCGCTCAGCCTTGCCATGATGGTGCTTCCGAGACGGAAGGACTCGGGCGGATCATCCAGGGCAATGCGAACACGGCGCATGCGCGTCGCTTGATCGGCTTGCGGAGCAATCTCGCGAATTTGGCCGTGGACCTCAACGGCAGGAAGCAGCTGCAAGCTGACCTTGAACGGCAGGCCGACAGTCAAGGGCACGGGGAAGTCCGCGCCGATATCAACCACCGCCTCCCGGACCTCCGGTCGCGCCACAGTGATGACGCTCTGCCCCGGCGACACCACTTGTCCCACCTCGGCGCTCACGGCCGTGACCACGCCGGCGAAATCTGCCTTCACCTCGGCATAACCGAGCTGCTCGGTGGCCTTGGTCAGGTTCGCTCGCGCACGGGCAATCGAGGCCTGGGCTCCGGCGCGAATTTGCTCCGCATCGTCAAGCGTCTGCTTCGTGGTGGCGTCGGTCTTGATCAGGATTCGCTTGCGTTCCTCGGTCCCGATTGCGTTTTCAAGTACGGCTTCGGCCTTCGACAGATCCGCCCTTGCCGAGCGCACCGTGAGGGCGAGTGCGGTCGGGTCGATTGCCGCAATCGTCTGCCCCTCAGCCACGAGATCTCCGACATTGACAGGACGCGCGATCAGCCGGCCCAGCACACGAAAACCGAGATTGGTCTCGTAGCGAGGCTGGACGGTTCCGACGGCCACCGTGCCGCCGGATACGACCGGTTGCAGGACCGTCGACAGCACGGGCCGGACAGGCTCCGGGGCTTTCGTTTCCTGCTTGCACCCGGCCAGCGCGAGTGCCGCAGCGGCCGTGCTTGCGATGACAAGAGCGTGCGTTTTCATGAGCGATCCTCGACGTAGGTGACGGGCTGGCCGGCGCTCAGCAGCTTGCCGCCGTCGACCACGACGCGGTCTCCAGCCTCAAGTCCTTCCTTGACCAGCACCGCTCCTGCTTCGTAAGCGCTGATGATCACCGGCTTCAGCGATGCTGTGTTGGTCTTGTGGTCGACGACCCAGACGGCGGGCTTTGATCCGACTGCGGTGAGCGCGGTCCACGGCAGCTTGATCTCTGCGGCAGGCTTGGTCGCCGCAGTTCCCGCAATAGCGCTTCCGAGAGTCATGGCAGAGGAGGGCGGATCTTGTATCCCGACTTTCACGCGCACCGTGGAGCTCTTGGCATCGACGACAGGCGAGATCTCTCTGACGTAGCCCGCAGCGGTTACCGCTGAATCGGAGACGAGCGCCAGCGACACGCGGCCACGCTCCACGTCGCCAAAGAACGACGACTCCGGGACATCGAAGACGGCGTCGCGTTCGCCGTCTTGCGCCAGTGTGAAGACCGATTGGGCCGCCTGCACGACTTGCCCGAGTTCAAGGCTTCGCGCGGTGATCACGCCCGCGGCGCGGGCGCGCAGTTCGGTGTCGTCCAGCGCCTCGCGGGCTCTTCCCAGCTCCGCCTTGGCCGACTCCAGCGCACTTTGTGCGGTTCGCAATTGTTCCCGCGCCTGGTCGTAGGTGATGCGCGTGGTGAAGCCGCTCGATATCAGCGAGTTTTGACGCTCGAAGGTCGCCTGCGCCACGCGCAACTGTGCTTCTGCCGCGGCGAGGCCAGCAGTCGCGGCATCGAAGTCGGCCTGCTGCTCGGCGGGATCCAGGCGGGCAAGCAGGTCACCGGCATTGACGTGAGCGCCGACATCGACAAGGCGGGCGAGCACGCGGCCGCTCACACGAAAGGAGAGGTCGGCGCTGAACCGGGCCTGGACCTCACCGGTCAGCGTTACGGCTGCCTGTCCGTGCCGGGGCTGCACGAGTTCGGTGTGCACCAGCATGGCGCGCTCGACAGACGCGGCCGAGTGGTCGTTGCAGGCTCCCAGAGGCGTGGCTAAGAGGGCGAGCGCGAGCGCTGCTCTGAAGGGCCTCGGAAGAGCCACTGCGAGCGGATGGGGAATGGAACCGTGCACGGGTGGTCTCCTTAATTAAACTAAACCGTATAGTTTATTTCTGGGGCCGTCAAGTTCAAAAATTGGCCGTGACGGGCGAATTGTGCGTGGGCAAAGGAAGAACGCCCCGGTGCAAGGCCGGGGCGTCAAAGGCGTCTGCCGCGATCAGTCTCTATCGCAGACCAGAACGCCCCTGCTGCCATAGCGCCTGTAGCTGGACACGTAGTAGCAGCCGTTGTCAGAGGAGGCGTAGGAGTTGCCATAGGCGTAAGCCGCCGCCGCCGCATAAGGCCAATACCGGTAGCCATGGCCGTAGCGATCGCTGCTGTAACTGCCGTAACTATTTCGGGCGTACGCGCTGGCGCTATTGGCCGCGGCACGCCCCTCGACGCCACGGAAATTGGCCTGATTGCCGCGCTCGAGACCATGCAGTCCGCCAGTGCCATCGAGACGAGATAAGCGAGCCGGACCGCCTGCGAGATCGCGCGGAGGTGCGCCGGCGAGGCCACGGGGCGGAAGGCCAGCGACAGGTCCGCCCGCGGGACCACCAACAGGCGGACCGCCGGCGCCCGGACCCGGAAGAGGGCCCGCGCCGCCGAAGCCCGGAGGAGGACCAGCGAGAGCAGGCGGCGGTCCCGGGGGAGGCAAGAACTGGGCGGACGCGGCGGTTGGCGCGGCGAACGTGGCGCCGAGCATGACGCTCGCATAAAGGGTCAGAAGAGCCGTTCGCGACATTGTATGTTTCCTTCGATTCTAGAGGTGTGGCTGGAGGGTGAGGGGAGTTGCCCGCTCGCCCGCGTCTGGTACGGGGAGCACTGGAAGCGTCGTCCTTGCCCGACGGCCGGTCCTGGGCCGGCGGGCGGCAACGACCTTGTTGGCCCGGCGCTCGCCCTGGGTCAGAGGGAAGTCGAGGGCGAACGACGTCAATGTCGCGCCGAATGTGTAGTCGATCCGGCCGCCCAGGCTCTGGGCGAGCTCGTTGACGATTCGCAGGCCGCGGCCAGGTTTGATTCGGCCCACGCCCGATCCGTTGTCGGTGACGCGACAGCTCACCCATGAACCCGTGCGCATCAGCTTGACCTTGATTTCGCCGTCGCGGCCGTCGAAGCGGGCGTGCCGGGCTGCATTGGCCATCAGCTCGTACATGGCCAGCGCCAGCCGCCAGCAGCGCTCCGACTCCACCGGCAAAGTGTCGGCCGAGAGCACGAGGCGGATGTTCATCCGCTCCAGCTTGGAGCGGGTCATGGCCAGGCCCAGCCTGCGGAGCTGCTCGCCCGCGTCGGCGAGGCCGTCACGGTCCGGCATGGTCAGGAGGCTGTGGACCTCGACATGCTGGTGGAGGAGGTCGACGATATTGCTAAGCTCTTCCTTGGCCTCGACGTTGTCGGTCCAGATCGCCTTGCAAGAGACGAGGTTGATGACCGAGGCAAGCTCGTTCTTGATGCGATGGTTCAGCTCGTCCAGCAGGGTTCGCTCCTGCAGGGCTGGCGGATGGGGGGCGGAATGGCACACCGGGATCTCCTGATTCATCTAAACTATACCGTATAGTTTATTTTACTTGCACTTCGATGAGCAACGTGTCAAGCCGACATTGTCGGCGAGCGTGGGCGCTCGCAGCATCGTGAATGCAGGGTGGAGCTGATAGTGAGCAAGGAACACGAATTGAAGCGACCGCGTCCCGGTCGGCCGCCCAAGGACTCGGCCGGGGACGTCAAAACGCGAATCCTCGATGCGGCCCAGCGGGTTTTCCTCAAGCGGGGCTATCAAAGCGCGAGCCTCGACGAGATCGCTGAGGCGGCGCCGGCCAGCAAGCCGACCATCTACGCGCACTTCGAAGGCAAGCAGGCCTTGTTTGAGGCGGTGGTGGGCCGCGTCATCGATGGACTGGCGGACTTCGAAGGCTTTGAGCCGAGGGGGCGCACTGTGCAGGACAAACTCGCGAGCCTCGGCATCGAGGTCGTCGACCGATTCATCGAGGAGACGATCGGCGTTGCGCGTGCCACCATCGCCGAAGCCGAGAGATTTCCCGCTCTTAGCCGTCATGTCCACGAGGCCGGGCGCGACCGGGCGGCGGCTGCGGTTTCCAATGTCCTGAGCGATGCTACGTTCACGGTTTCGCGCAGTCCAAAGGGCCCCTTCAGCGCCAAGCGAAGCCTCGCCACTGCGCAGATCTTCATGGATCTCATTCTGCTTCCTATGCTGATGCGGGCTTTGATGGGGGAGGGTGCCAAGGACCTGCGCAGCGAGTTGCCGGCATTCGTACGCGAACGCGTCAGCTTTTTCCTCGCGGCCTGTGAAGCGGACTGGGCGAAGTAGAACCTCCAGGCGCCGCCATCAACATGCGCGGGCTATTTTGAACTGGCCTGCCGTTTTCACGTGGCGGGTCGTTGCGCCGTGGAGCCCGAACAAGGGGGCAGGGCGGTCGAAAGCACGGCCTGACCGCGACAGGCGCCATTTCCGCGAACGAGTCGGAGGGCAGGCGCGCCGCTTCGGCGGGAGTTCCGCTGTCTGCAATTGGAGCCTCGGTCTCTTCTTTCGCTTCACCGGCCGGCGTCGAAGGCGGCGCCGTGTCCAGCACGACGCGTTCGGGCCACTTGTGGTCCGTATGGATGCGGATGTGGATCTTCTGATCGAGCGGAACGTCGAGCCGTGGCGCAGGCAGCGCAGCGACGCACCAGTTCGCGGCTAGGAGTGCCACGAGCAGGAAGCTCCCCGCCCAACCGAAATACTGAAACACTGGCATGGCCGCAACGTCAACGCGCGTGAGAGAATTGCAGTTCGCGGCGGCAGGCCTCGCTGAAATCGCGCAGCGGATCCATTTCGTTGATCAGCTCGGGCAGATCGACGAATTTCCTGTTCGGGGAGAGATAGGTTTCGAGGATCAGCCGCCCGGCTTTTTCGGCCGCTTCGATCACGGCATCGCCCGAAAGAATTTTCATCCGCGCGATGAGCGCGTAGAGGTCGACCAGTTTTGAAACCTCTGACTTGTCGTTCACCAGGGCATCGGCATACAGCCTTGATGCTTCCTCGATGAAGTCCTTGTAGAGCTCCTCGCGTTTGGATGTGTCTCGCAGGCCGTGACGAACGCGATCTCTGCGGCGCTGGGTCACCCAGCCGGTGACAATCGACGCCAGCGTTCCGGAAGCCGAACCCGAAAACGATGCAAGGGCGGGAATGTAGAACAGGTCCATCTCGTGATCTCCTCGATCCTGATTGCGCTGCGCGGCAGCCACAGGCTTCAATTCGCATCGCTCACGAAAAGCTGAGCAGACCGCGAGAGCCCATCGCCTTGACAGATTTCTATCCAAACTATACGGTTTAGTTTAGTTAACCGCGACAGGAAGTCAAGCCTCTTTAGCGGCGCGCAGCCGGAGAGGGGGCAGGAGCGGTAACCGAGCATGGATCGAAATCGTAAAGCCAAGGACAGACAATGAATTTTCAGCTTCAACCACGTCCAGTGATGGCGAAACGACAGTTGCCGTTCGAATGCGTCGCCTTGCTCTTGCAGGGGGGCGGTGCGCTGGGGGCATATCAGGGCGGTGTCTACGAGGCACTGGCGGAGGCCGACATCCATCCCAACTGGATCGCCGGCATCTCGATCGGGGCTATCAACGCCGCCATCATCGCCGGCAACCCGCCCAATTCCCGCGTCGATCGGCTGCGCGAATTTTGGACGCAGGTGACTTCGACCGCGCCCTGGGATTGGTCAGGCAATCCGTTCGTTGATCTCGCCCGAAGCGACGACGCTCGCAATCTCCTCAATCAAATGAGCGCGAGTCTGGCTGCCGCGTTCGGCGCAACGGGATTCTTCTCGGCACGGGCCATGATGCCGTGGTTGCAGCCGGGCGGCACGATGGCGGCGACCAGCTTCTACGATACCGGGCACCTCAAGCAGACACTGGAGCGCCTGGTGGATTTTGATCGCCTCAATGCCGGCATGACGCGCTTCAGCGCGGGCGCGGTCAATGTCAGGACCGGCAACTTCGTCTATTTCGACACCAACACGCACAAGATCGCGCCCGAGCATGTCATGGCGAGCGGCGCGCTACCTCCGGGCTTTCCGGCCGTCGAGATCGACGGCGAGCAGTACTGGGACGGCGGCCTCGTCTCCAACACCCCGCTGCAATGGGTGATCGAGAGCAATCCACGCCGCCAGGACACGCTGGCCTTTCAGGTCGATCTCTGGAGCTCGCAAGGCGCTCTACCGCGCAACCTTGCGGACGTCGCCACACGTCACAAGGAAATCCAATTTTCAAGCCGCACGCGCGCGAGCACCGCTCAGTTCAAGAACGTGCACCGGGTGCAGCGTGCGCTTGCTGCGCTTCTCCGCAGGCTTCCTGCCAAGCTTGAGGAAAACGATGATCTGAAGATCCTGAACTCGGTCGCCAGCGATAAGGTCTACAACATCATTCACCTGATCTACCGGGCGCAGAACTACGAGGGCCACTCGAAGGATTACGAGTTTTCCCGTCAATCGATGCAAGATCATTGGCGCGCCGGCTATCACGACGCGGTCCGCACGCTGCGCCACCCTGAGGTCCTTGCACGCCCCACCAGCCTCGACGGGGTCTACACGTTCGATCTCGAACGCGACGGCCGCGAGTAGGCAATCAACTGATCAAAGCCAACGCTAAGAGGATTTGAAAATGCGCGAGAAGGAAGTGCTGGAGCAGGCTTTCGCAATGCCGCTGACGAGCCCGTCATACCCGCCTGGGCCGTACCGGTTCGTCAACCGCGAATATCTGATCATCACCTACCGCACTGATCCGGTGAAGCTTCGCGCGGTAGTGCCGGAGCCGCTCGAACTCGACCAGCGCGAGCCGCTGGTGAAGTACGAATTTATCCGCATGCCGGATTCGAACGGTTTTGGCGACTACACCGAGAGCGGGCAGGTAATTCCAGTCTCGCTCCGGGGCCGCAGAGGCAACTACACCCACTGCATGTTCCTCGACGACGAAGGGCCGATCGCAGGCGGCCGCGAGCTCTGGGGCTTTCCAAAGAAACTGGCGCAGCCGACGCTGCGGACCGAGATCGACACACTCGTGGGGACGTTGGATTATGGGCCGCTTCGGGTCGCCACCGGCACAATGGGCTACAAGCACCGTGAAGCCGATCTGGCGCACGTAAAGGCTTCGCTTGCGGCACCGAACTTCCTCCTCAAGATCATTCCACATGTCGACGGCACGCCGCGCATCTGCGAGCTGGTCGAATACCAGCTGGAAAATGTGAGGATGAAAGGCGCGTGGACCGGCCCTGCGGCGCTCCATCTGTCGCCTCATGCCCTGGCTCCCGTCGCCGATCTGCCGGTGCTTGAGGTCGTGTCCGCCACCCACATCCAGGCCGATCTGACGCTCGGTCTCGGCAAGGTCGTGCACGACTACCTACGCCAACAGTCACCTAGGTTAGCCCCTGAACGCGGCAGTTCCTCAACTTCTACAACGCAAGACGACCGCACTCGAACTGCCGCTTGCTGAGGGGCTTTCAAATGAAGAGCGAATGTCCGCTGACTTCCGCCTTCAGGGGTAGAGCGGACCTCCCTTGGCGGCACCACCACGTCTGCTCCTGACCCGTAGCTGACCTCGATGGACCAGGGATCGTCTGCTTTAGCGCCGGATTAGAAAACCGCGATGCGTTCGCGAGGCTCTCAGGTCCGTTGAATCGCCCGAGGAGGATTCATGGGCTCTGCTTCGGCGCCGGGCAACGTGAAGCGAAATACGGCGCCGCGAGGCTCGTTCGCCTCCGCCCACAGCTCGCCCCCATGAGCATGGATGATGGAGCGGCAAATCGACAACCCCATGCCTGTTCCGCTGGACTTCGTGGTGTAGAAGGCGTGGAAGACCCGATCAAGATGCGCCGGATCAATGCCTGGTCCGGAATCGCGCACGGCCACGACGGCGCCCGCTTGCTCCTGCACGGTGCTGATCAACAGCTCTCTTGCTCCCTCTTCAACCGAGCTCATTGCTTCAGCCGCATTTAGAATCAGATTCAGCAGGACTTGCTGCAGCTGAACGCGATCCCCCAGCATCGGAAGCAATCCGTTCGCAAGCCGGGTCTGGACCGAAACGCCGCTCCTGAGCGTCACGCCTTGCGCCAATACGATCACTTCGTTGATTGCCGCGTTGAGATCAAAACGCTCTTTTCGCGGCGGCGCTTTCTTGATTTGCTCCCGGATGCGATCGATGATTTCTCCGGATCGATCTGCGTCCCCAACGACACAGGAGAGCGCTTCCCTGACCTCGCCCAGGTCCGGCGGCTGCATCTTCAGAAAATTCTGGGCCGCCCGCGCGTTATTGCGAGCGCTGGCAATCGGCTGCGTGATTTCGTGCGACAGCGAGGCGGCCAACTCTCCCATCACGCTCACGCGGTTCATGTGAGCAAAATCCGATTGCATCTGCTGCACGCGCGCCAACGCTTGGGTGCGATCCTCGGTGTCGGTCAGCAGAGAGTACCAGCGAACAATGCGGTCAGAGGCGTCCCGGACCGGAATGCCGCGGATCTCAAACCAACGATATTCGCCGTCGTAGCGCCTCAGGCGTCCTTCGGTCTCATAAGGAACGCCGGCGGCGATCGATTTTGTGAAGATTTCAGCGACATGGGCTAGGTCATCCGGATGTATCGTTCCGTTGGTGCCCCAGTTCCTCAGCTCTTCCAGTGGCTGGCCGCAATAGTCCAGGATTTGACGATTCACGGCTTCGACGTCGCCGTTCGGGGCCAAGCTGGCAACGAGGCCAGGTATCCCGTCAATTGCCGAGCGCAAGCTTCGCTCGCTTTCGCGCAATGCCTCCTCCGCACGTTTGCGCTCGGTCAAATCGAGCACGAACGCAAGGCCTTCGTCACCTCCTTCTCTGACGAGCGCGGCGCCAACAAGCACGGGAACGCGGCTGCCGTCTTTCCGGAGATATTCCTTCTCATAGGGTTGAACAGTCCCTGTTGAGTTCAGTTGTGCTCGCGTAAGCAGGTCGCGGTCGCGCCATTCCGGCGGACTCAACTCGGTCCAGCGCACACGGCCCCAAGCCAGGTCCTCCCGGTCATATCCCAGAATGCGGAGAAACGCGTCATTGGCTTCAAGAACCCGGCCTTCGCGGTCGGCAACGAAGATTCCGATGATGTTGGCGTCAACCAAACGCCGGATCTTCGCTTCCCGGTCTGCGAGATCGCGATAAAGCCCCGTATTCTCGAGCGAGATTGCCGCCTGCGATGCCAGCACCTTCAACATGGTAATGCGACCAGGCGTGAAAACGTGCGGTATCAGATTGTTTTCGAGGTAAAGAACGGCGATGAGCTTTCCCTGATTGATCAATGGTAGACAGAGAACGGAACGAACGTGATATTTCACGATGTAAGGATCGGCAGAAAACGGGTTCTCGGTCAGTGCATCATCGAGAATCACGGGATCTCGCGCACGTATCAAGTAGCGAATGAGTGAATCAGGCAATGCCACTGCATCACGTGCGGGATGTTGCCGCACTTGCACGGATACTTCATTTCCGCGAACGACTGCCTCCGCGGAAGTTCGCAGTTCCTCACCTCGTACGGCAACCAGGACGGCTCGCTCGGCGCCGGCCTGCTCGATGGCCGCCCGCATAAACCTGTCGATAAGGTTTTCCACGATCATCTCGCTGGAGAGTGCTTGCGATGCTTCGATCATCGCTGCCAGATCGAGATGTTCAACTGGCGCTTCGATCGTACCCGCCGAACTTGCCGCGCGCTCATCCTGCCCCAGCCACGGATGGAGCTGATCGAGTTGCCGCACCTTTCCGTCCGCTCTCCACCGGAGATA
>Ga0081540_1004066_pt1 | contig 11323 bp, 11 predicted proteins | sample TabmetS2T1R1_FD_71024 | JGI IMG/M metagenome (GOLD analysis project Ga0081540, IMG submission 71024) | Tabebuia heterophylla rhizosphere microbial communities from the University of Puerto Rico - S2T1R1 | ecosystem: Host-associated > Plants > Roots > Rhizosphere ...
GATCGGCAGCTGCAGCTCCCAGACGGAGAGGTCGAAGTTGCCGCCGGGGGCGACATCGGTCCTCAGGGTCGCGGCGAACGCCGTGCCGCTCTGGTTAGCCATCAGGGCCGCTCCGGCGGCGACAGCGGCCGCGATCAGCCCGATCGTGCGTTTTCTGCGCATGGTTCTCCTCGGTTACTGGGGGACGGCTCCAGTACCCCACGGTCATATACATGAACGTCGTTCCGTGGGCTGTGCACATCCTGCGTCACCAAGTGAGGCTCGTCAATATCCGATTCGCTCGGGACGGTGAACCTCCCGTGGTGCGACACTGCGCACAGACCGACGGAAGGGGTGGCAGACCCGATGACCGATCAGGACCAGGCGGGCTCCGACGAACGCGGGGTCGCGGCGCGGCTGTTCAACGGGGTGTGGGAGCTGCTGGAGAAGGAGGACCGCACGGTCGAGGACGACGACCGGATGCTGCACATGGCACACGCCTCGCGGTACCACTGGGGTCAGGTCGGTACCGACGCGAACCGCAGCCGCGGCGAGTGGCAGTGCTCCCGGGTCTACGCCGTCCTGGGCCGCGCCGAGCCGGCGCTGCACCACGCGCGGCGCGGGCTGGAGATCTGCGAGAAGAATGGGTTCGGCGACTGGGACCTCGCGTTCGCCTACGAGTCACTCGCCCGGGCCAGCGCGGTCGACGGTGACCTCGCGGCGGTGCGGGCCTACGCCGAGCAGGCGCTCGCGGTGGACATCGCCGACAACGAGAACCGCCAGCTGCTCATCGACGACCTGTCGCAGATCGAGGTATCCACGGGCGAGGCCGGCCCTCAGATGCGGTAGGGGCGCCGTCCGGCGCCCGACCGATGGATGGGGCGCGGGCATGGAAATCGGCGTTGTTGTTCTGCTGGGTGTGGTGCTGCTCGCTGTCGTGGGCACGGTCCGGGTGCGCCGCCGACGGCGGCGGGCCGCACCGCCCGCCGGAATCGGCGAGGAGGGCGTGCCGACCTTCAACGTGGTCGCCATCGGGCCGCGCGGTTCCGGCAAGACCCTGCTGCTGGCCAGCATGTACCACCAACTGCAGACCGTGTCCGGGCGCGGCTGGTTCCTGACCGCGCCCTACGACCAGGTGGTTCTGCTCAACCAGTGGTTCACCGAGGTGGCCGACCCGGAGCGGGACTGGCCGTCGGGTACCGCCGTCGGGCAGACCCGGGACTTCCTGTTCACCGTGCGGACCCGGGGCGCGTCGGGAGCGCTGCACAGCGTGCTGCGGCTGGGCTACCTGGAGTACGCGGGCGGGCTGCTCACCGACGCACAGACGCCGGGCTCGACCGGCCAGGCCGAACTGCTCACCCGGATCGAGGCCGCGCACGCACTCGTCGGCATCATCGACGGGTACCGGGTGCGGCAGGCCATCGACGGGCACGCCGAGGGGCTGATGCGGATACAGCAGAGCCTGACCGCGATGATCAGCCTGATGATGCTGGTACCGTGCCCGGTCACCTTCGTCGTCACGAAATGGGACCTGCTGCACGACCTGGACGTCGACGAGGACGGTCGGCTGCTCCGGGTGCGCAAGTTCCTGATGTCGAACCAGGGCTTCCACGACCTGGTCGAGACGCACAGCGCACGCCGTGTCGTGCGGCTGATCCCGGTCAGCGCGGTCGGCTCCGACTTCGCCGCGCTGGACGAGCGGGGCCGGGTCGCCAAGCTGCCCGACGGCCACCTGCGCCCGTCCAATGTGGACGTTCCGCTGGCGGCGGTGGTACCCGACGTGTTCGAGCACGTCGAGCGCGGACTGGACCGGGCCGCTCTACAGGCCGCGCTGGACCGCGTCGGCCGCCGGTACCGGCCCGGGCCGGCGGCCGCCGTCGCCGAGCTGGGCCTGTTCGTGGCGCGTACCGCCGGCAAGGCCCTGGGTACCCTGGCCCCGCACGCGGCCTTCCTCGGCGACGCCGCGGTGGAACTGCTCGGCGGCCGGCCGGACGGGGACGGGGCGTCCGAGCGGCGGGCGCGGCTGGACCGCGAACTGACCGAGGCGGAGCGCACCTTCGAGGAGTTCCAGTTCGCCCGGCGCCGGGTGCTGCGCGAGCTGCGCAGCCGGGTGGACGTGCTGGAGGGGCGGCTGCCCAGCTCCCGACTGTCCGGTGAGGACTGAGCCATGGCAACCGCGACCGCGCCGGTCGGCTGGCCGTTCCTGGTGGCGGCCGGCCGTCGGCGCGACTACACGATCCTGCTGGCCCCGGACTTCCTTGTGGCCGAGCTGGACCACGGCGTGCTGGAGCGGGTCGCGCAGCCGGACGGCGAGGACGGCCGACCGACCACAGTGGACACCCGAACCGATGGCGGCCGCCCGTTGAGCCTGGTCTACGCGACGCACCGGCTGACGGACGCCGACGCCGACGGCGACTCCCGGGACGAGCACGGGCGTCCGCTGCGCCTCATCTACGGGTACGCGACGCGGGACGGGCGGGTCGTCGAACCGGCAGCGGCCGACCTGGGCCGGGCGCGGGAGGAGGCACTGCGCGCGTACCGGTCGTTCCTGGCCGACGAGGAGGGGGCCTCGGTCGCCGGTACCGGACCGTTCCGGCTGGCGTCGAGGGTCGAGGCACCGGTGGACCTCCGTGCCGCCGCCGTCCCGGCCGGTACCGGTCGGCGGGTCGGCCTGCTGGCCACGCTCGTCGCGGCGGTGGTCCTCGTGCTGTTCGCGGTCGGCGCGACGCTGCTGTCCGGCCGCCCGCAGCAGCCGCCGTCGCCGTGTGCGAGCGTCGCGAGCCCGGCGCCGGACCGGTCGCCGGCCGCGTCCGGTTCGCCGAGCTGTCCGGCCTCGGCGCGGCCCTGAAAAATCCACAGTGGACGGTCGGTCGGCAAATCGGTTGAGCCGGCCGGCCGTCCGCGCCTACCGTTGACTTCGCGCCGCCCGGTGCGAAGGTCGACGGTTACTTCTTCGGTAGAAACCCTCCTTGTCAGAGGACCCGCGGTTCAAGTCCGCTACGCCGTCGCCGATCTGATCTCGGGCGGCGCCAATCGCGACCTCCGCCTCCAGGTACGGAAGGAGTTTCCCGTGGCGAAGTTCAACCTGGCCGCCGTCCGCGCGGCCGTGCGTTCGCCCGTCCGCAGCGCGCCGGCGGCTTCCGGCCGCACCTACAACGGCGCGCCCGGCTTCGCGCGGGACGCCAAGGGCGAGCTGTTCCTGCTCGCCGTGACGAACATGGTCGGCGAGGACACCTTCTACGAGGGCGCGGGCACGCGGGACCAGCGGTACGAGCGGCTCGTGCACGAGGTCGCGGTGGCCGATCCGGCCTGGATGCTCGACTTCCTGACCTGGCTGCGGTCGGAGGCCAACCTGCGGTCGGCGTCGCTGGTCGGCGCCGCCGAGGCGGTCCGCGCCCGGCTCGCCGCGACCGGTGCCGCACAGGCCCCCGGGACGGCCGCCAACCGGCGGATGGTCGACGCCGTGCTGCGTCGCGCCGACGAGCCGGGCGAGCTGGTGGCCTACTGGCTTTCCCGGTACGGCCGGGCGGTCCCGAAGCCTGTCAAGCGCGGCGTGGCCGACGCGGCGGCCCGGCTCTACAGCGAGTTCAGCCTCCTCAAGTACGACACCACGGCGCACGGCGTGCGCTTCGCCGACGTGCTCGACCTGACGCACCCGTCGCCGGCCGCGCCGTGGCAGGGCGACCTGTTCCGGTACGCGCTGGCCCGGCGGCACGACCGGGACGACGCGGTACCGGAGAGCCTCGCGATGGTGCGTGCCAACGCCAGGCTCCGCGCGGTCGCCGCCGACGAGCCGGAGCGGCTGCTGTCCTCGGACGAGCTCCGGGCGGCCGGCATGACGTGGGAGGACGCGCTGTCCCTGGCCGGCACCCGGGTGGACAAGGCCCGGCTGTGGAGCGCGCTTATCCCGACCATGGGCTATATGGCCCTGCTGCGCAACCTGCGCAACTTCGACGAGGCGGGGGTACCGGACGAGGTCGCCGAGACGGTCGCCGCCCGGCTGGCCGACCCGGCGCAGGTGGCACGATCGGGGCAACTCCCGTTCCGGTTCCTGTCCGCGTACCGGACGGCGACGTCGCTGCGCTGGGCGCACGCACTGGACAAGGCGCTGACCGCGTCGCTGTCGAACGTACCGGCGCTGGGCGGCCGCACGCTGATCCTGGTCGACCTGTCCGGTTCGATGACCGGGCCGGTGTCCCGGCACTCCCGGCTGAACCGGGCGGATGCCGCGAAGGTGTTCGGTGCCGCCCTGGCGCTGCGCGCGGCAGAGCCGACCCTGGTCGGGTTCGACAGCAGCAGCGAGCGGGTGCCGGTGCCGAAGGGCGGTTCGGTGTTGCGGCTGGCGGAGTCGTTCCCGCGCGGTGGCGGCGGAACGGCGACTGCCGAGGCGGTGCGCCGGTGGTACCGGGGGCACGACCGGGTGCTCATCGTGACCGACGAGCAGGCCAACGCCCACGGGTACGGCGAGGTGACCGCCCCGGTGCCGGAGGACCGGCCGGTCTACACCTGGAACGTGGCCGGGTACCGGCACGGGCACGCGCCGTCCGGCTCGGGTACCCGGCACACCTTCGGCGGCCTGACCGACGCGGCCTTCCGGCAGATCCCACTGCTGGAGAGCGGGCGCGACGGGCATTGGCCGTGGGAGGCACCGGTACGGGCCGCCGCCTGACGCAAGCCGACGCACGGCCCGCCCCGATTGGGGCGGGCCGTACGCATTGGTGCTCATCTGTGTCGTCGGGGATCCGACAGCGGTTGTTCGCATTGATGAGATGCACTGGCAACACATCCAGAACAAGTTCGCAGCACGGTCTTGACACGCTCAGGCGTCGCCGTGAAGCTTTGTCCCGAAGTTGTCTGAGAGCGCTCTCACATTGACGGCAGCTGAGCGCGGCTCCGTCCCCGTCCCGACGATCGCGCTCGGAGGAATCTGTTGGCTGGTCAGCACATCGCGTTCTGCAACATCCCGGCGATCGGGCACGTGAACCCGACGCTCCCGGTGGCCGCCGAACTGGTGGCCCGCGGGCACCGCGTAACTTACGCGTCGGTCGACCGCCGGGCGCCGGCGATCGAGGCCACCGGCGCGACCGTGCTGCGATACGACACCACCCGACCGGCCGAGTCGGACCCGACCATGCTGCTGCCGGACCGCAGCGTCTACCTGGCCCAGGCGATGCAGAACTTCGTCGAGGAGGCCGCCTTCACCCTCCCGCAGCTCGACGCGGCCTTCTCCCTCGACCCGCCGGAGCTCGTTCTGTACGACCGGCTGTCGTTCGCCGGCCGCATCTACGCGCTGCGGCACGGGCTGCCGTCGGTGCGGATGTGGCCGATGCTCATCTCCGGGGAGCACTGGTCACTGTTCGACGTCACACCGCTGGACGCCACCCATCCGCTCGTCGTCGGGTACCGGCGGAAGCTGGCCGAACTGCTGCGCTGGTACCGGGTGGACGTGAGCGTGGACGACTTCCTCGACCGTCCCGCGCCGGACGCCGATGTCGCATTCTTCCCGCGCGGCTTCCAGTACCACGGCGAGCGCTTCGACGACCGGTACGCGTTCGTCGGGCCGTGCCGTAGGGCTTCCGACGCGGTGTCGGGTTGGCTGCCGCCGGCCGACGGTCGACCGGTGCTTCTGGTGTCACTCGGCTCGATCTACAACAACCATCCCGAGTTCTACCGGTCCTGCGCGGCGGCGTTCGCGGACTCGCCCTGGCACGTCGTGCTCGCCGTCGGGGAGCGCGTCGACCTCGCCGAGCTGGAACCGTTGCCGGGCAACATCGAGGTGCACCGGGTGGTGCCGCAGGTCGAGGTACTCGCGTCCGCGACGGTCTTCCTGTGCCACGCGGGCATGGGCGGGCTGATGGAGGCGATGCAGGCCGGGGTACCGGTGGTGACCGTCCCGCAGACCATCGAGCAGGAATCCAACGCGGTCCGCGTGGAGCAGTTGGGGCTGGGGGTGCGGCTGGATCCCGAGCAGCTGACCCCGGCGGTGCTGCGGGCCGCGGTCGACCGGGTGGTCGCCGAGCCCGCCTTCGCCGCGCAGGTCGCGTCGATGCGCCAACAGATCGCGGCGGCCGGCGGCGCCACCCGGGCCGCGGACGTGGTGGAGGCGCTGCTGCCGGCGCGTGTGGTCGAGGAGGCGCCCGTTGGACTCGGCTGAGCCGCGGGTCAGCGTCGCGATGCCCGCGTACAACAACGCGGCGCAGCTGGAGCTGACGCTGCGTTCGCTGACCCGGCAGACGGTACCGTCCCGGGCCTTCGAGGTGATCGTGGTGGACGACGGCTCCCAGCCGTCGCTGGAGCCGGTCGTCCGGCCGTTCGTCGCGGCCGGCGGAATCACCTACCTGCGCCACGAACCCAACCGGGGCCGCGCGGTGGCGCGCAACCGCGCGGTCGAGGCGGCGCGCGGTGACGTGCTGCTGTTCCTCGACTCGGACAGCTACGCGCATCCCGACCTGGTGCGCCGGCACCTCGACTTCCACCTGGGCCGGGGCGACCGGCCCGGGGTCCTGATGGGTCGCCGGTTGGAGATCGACTGGGCCGGCGTGGACGTGCTGCGCGGCGGCGGGGTGCCGGACGAGTCGATGGCCGGCGAATACCGTGGCGACCTGCGAGACGGCAACCTCCGGCAGCCGCACGTGCGCCGCGACCTGGCGCACGCGCCGTGGCTCTACGCCTTCACCCACAACGTTTCGGTGGACCGCGCCTCGGTGACGGCCGTCGGCGGGTTCGACCAGGACCTGGTCAACTGGGGGTACGAGGACACCGAGTTGTTCTACCGGGTGTTCACCGCGCACGGGCGGCGCGGCGACGTGTTCGACGTCGACGAGGACGCGGTGTGCTACCACGTGCCGCACTTCCACGCCTGGCACAGCAATCTCGGCCATGCCGGGCGCAACCTCGACCTGCTGTTCGGCAAGCACCCGACATACGACTTCGAACCGCTGATGGCCGGGCTGTCGCCGCTCTACGCGATCCGCACCATCGCCCAGTGGGACGAGGCGCTCGACCTGTGCCGCAAGCACGGGCTGGCCCAGGCCGCCCGGCTGCCCGCCGACGTCGCGGGCGCGGTGGCCGGAGACGCGTGCCTGCTGTTCGGCCTCGGCTCCGGCGAGGTCGCCCGCTCGGCCGGCACGGTGACGATCGACCACGACCGCCCCGCCGACGCGACCAACCTGCACCTGGCCGGGCTGCGCACGCCGTTCGCCGACGACCGGTTCGACCGGGTGGTCAGCGTGGACCTGTGGCGGTTCTTCGGCCCGGACATCTTCAGCCTGGTCCTGCTGGAGGCGCTGCGGGTGGCCGCCGAGGCCGAACTGGTCTGCACCGACCCGAGCATCCCGGCGGCCACCATGCTGCCGGTCCCGTTCATCGACAACATCGACTATCTGGCGCAGCTGGTGGGGCCGCACTTCGACGTCGAGGTGAAGCGGCGAACGGACGGGACGGCCAGCGTGGTGGTACGCAAGGGGAGGCCGGCATGACCAACAACGCTTCGACGGTACCGACCTGGAGTTGGGAGCATCCGGAGGACTGGTGGGTGGGCCTGGCCGAGTGCGGGGAGCTTGAGCTTCTGGCGCTGGAGCCGCCGTACACACGGGAGCAGTTGGTGAGCCTCGGCATCACCGGCATCGAGTTCGGCTCGTGGCGTTCGGCGCTGCCGTTCAGCCTCAGTACCGACCTGATCGGCGTCACCGACGGGAAGACGACGGCCGAGCCCGGCCGACTGTACAAAGTGGACGGACAGAGCCTGTTCGTACCGTTGGACGCCCGCGCTCCGCTGCCCTTCGAGGCCGGCAGCTTCGACTGGGTCTACGCGGAGCATTTCGTGGAGCACATCTCCGCGGCCGAGGCGATCTCGTGGCTGACCGAGGTGCGCCGGGTTCTCGCGCCGACGGGCTTCGTCCGGCTGACCACGCCGGACCTGCGCCGGTACGTGGACAGCTACCTGAGCGCCGACGGCGGCTTCTTTCCCGAGCACCGCGACGGCCTCTACCAGCGCGGTGCGCGCCCGCCGCTGCCGCAGCGGCCGGCGTTCATGATGAACCTCATCTTCTACTTCTGGGGCCACCGCTGGATCTACGACTTCGAGGAGTTGCGGTACGCCCTGGGCGAGGCCGGCTTCGACCCGGACGGCGTGCTGCGCCGCGGGTTCCACGAGGGCGCGATGCCCGAGGTGGCCATGCTGGACCGGGAGACGCGCCGGCACGAGACGATGTACGTCGAGGCGGGCGCGACCGCCCAGCTCTGAGGTCCGCGGGAGTTGACACCGTCCGCCTCGGTCTTGTACTTTCCTGATGGGTAAATTAACCAGAAGGTAGAACACGAATGGCTACAGATCAGCTGAGCGTCACGTTCGCGGCACTCGCCGACCCGACCCGACGGGCCATCCTGGCCCGGCTGGCCGAGGGCGAGGCGACCGTGAACGAGGTGGCCGAGCCGTTCGCGATGACTCTTCCGGCCGTGTCCAAGCACCTCAAGCTGCTCGAACACGCCGGGTTGATCACCAAGGGACGCAACGCCCAGTGGCGACCCTGCCGGCTCGACGCCCGCCCGCTGCAGGACGCGGCGGCCTGGGTCGAGCGGTACCGGCGGCACTGGGAGGAGTCATTCCAGCAGTTGGACGAGCACCTGCGCACGATGATGAAGCGAACGAAGGAGTAGCAGTGGGCACGATCGTCGCGGTTGAGTACCTGACTCTCGACGGTGTCATGGAGGAGCCGGCCTGGAGCGGGCCGTACTTCAACGACGAGGTCGCGGACTTCCAGTTCGACAACCTGTTCGGCAGTGAGGCGCTGCTGCTCGGCCGGGTCACCTACGAGGGCTTCAAGGCCGCGTGGCCGACCATGCTGGACGAGAAGGGCTTCGGCGACCGGATGAACAACCTGCCGAAGTACGTGTTGACCAACTCGTTGACCGAGGGCGAGTGGAACGCCACACTCCTGCACGGGGACGCCGCCGAGGCGGTCGGCAAGCTCAAGCAGGACTTCGAGGGCACCCTGCTGATCAACGGCAGTGCCCGGCTGTTCCAGGCGCTGCACGATGCCGGCCTCATCGACGAGTACCGTTTGATGATCTATCCCGTGGTGGTCGGCAACGGCAAGCGGCTGTTCCACGAGAGCGCATCGGGGACCCCGCTGAGGCTGGTGAAGACCCAGCTCACCGCGAGCGGCGTGGCGATACTCACCTACCAGCCCGACCGCGCAGGGGCGTGACTTTCACCGGACCGCAGCTGTCGGTGGGGTCGGCTAGGCTGCCCGGCATGGTCACCACACGGGACGACATCGCAGAGCTGTCCAGGTTCGCCTGGTCCCGGCTGGACGAGCGGCTTGCCGGCCTCACCGACGACGAATATCTCTGGGAGCCGTTCCCCGGCTGCCTCACCGTCCGACCGGTCGGCGACGGGCGATACCGGTCGGACGGACCGGTCCGGCGCGACGCCGACCAGCCGTTCAGCACGCTGGCCTGGCGGCTGACCCACATCGCGGACATGCTGGGCGAGGAGCGCAACGGGCCCTGGCTCGGCGTGCTGGCGATCGTCGCACCGCGCGACGGGGACCCGGGCACCGCCGCCGACGCCCTGGCCGTGCTGCGTGACTCCCATGACGTGTGGCGGCGGGTCCTCGACTCGACCACCGACGAGTCTCTGGCCCAGCCGATCGGTGAGATCGGCGGTCCGTTCGGCAAGGACACCAGGCGCGCGTTCGCGCTGCACGTCCTGGACGAGCTGATCCACCACGGCGCGGAGGCCGCGATGCTGCGCGACCTCTACCGCGCCTGGCCGGGCCGGCCGGCCTGATCGGCCTGCCTTCCTCATCGGGGTGGGCGCCGATGCGGTTTTACGGCTTGGCCGGGTTGCCGCCCGCGCGGCGCACCAGGTCGTTCGCCTGCGCGTGCGACAGGTCCGCCGTGCCGAGCAGGTCGGTTGCGATGGCCCGCACCTGCGCGACGACCGCGCTGCCCGAGAAGCCAATCCCCGAGCGGTAGGCCTCCGCCGCGTGGCTCACCGCTTCTACGGACAGGTCGGCCACCTTGTGCTCGCCGCCGCCGCTGGACAGCGATCTGCGCAGTTCCCGGGTCGCATCGGCCAGTTGCTGTACCGACTCGGGCAGGCACTCGGGCACCGGCTCCTCGTCGTGGATCAGCGTGACCGCCCGCCGAGCCAGTACCCGCGCGTTGCCCATCGCGCGGTCCAGGTGCTCGGCCGCCTCAACGTATCTGGACAGCGCGCCGCGTGACCGCCAGCGCAGCGGCGCCACCGTCGCCGTCTCCCGGCTCTCCGGCAGCGTGTCGCGGAACTCGCTCAACTGCTTCTGGCCCACGTTCAGCTTGGTCAGCGCGTCGTCGGCCAGCTCCGGCTCGTGCGCCCGCAGCCCGTTGGCGACCAGGTCGAGCCCGTCGGCCAGCACGCCGCACGCCGGCCCGGCCTTCCGGGACACCACCGCGAGCGGGTTGGCCGGCACCAGAAGCGCCATCACCACGAGGGCGACCGCGCCGCCGATCAGCGCGTCGATGAACCGCGTGTAGAGGATCCCGCTCTTCGGTGGCGAAAGCGTCGCGATCAGCACCGAGGACGAGCTCGCCTGGGCCACCACGGCGGGGGTACCGGCGATGAAGACCGACAGGATCGTGGCCAGTCCGACGACGAGTCCCAGCTGCCAGGGGCCAGTACCGATCTCGTAGACCAGCGCGTCGCCGATGGCGATGCCCAGCGCCACCCCGAGCACCAGCTCGAAGGTGCGCCGGAACCGCTGGCCGACGGCGATGTCGAGCACGATGACAGCGGAGATCGGTGCGAACACCGGCTGCTTGTGGTGCAGGAGATCGACGGCGATGTACCAGGAGAATGCGGCGGCGACGCCGCCCTGCACGGCGAGGACCGCACTAGCCCTGGATCGGCCCCACCGCTGCCGAAGCGAGGACTCCGAACGGTTGCGCAGCTTGTCCAACGCCTCGTCCGGGGAAGAACCCACGCGGCGGCCGACGCCGGACCAGGGCCCTCGAAGCATGGTTCCGAGCCTAGGCGGGTGACCTTGCGCGGGGCGGTCGAACGATGACCTGCGGGGTAATAGCCGCAAAAGCACCCTTGTCTGGCTCGGTTGTTACATAACCGTAACCTGAGGGCGGCTCGCTCACGTGTGGTAGCGCTCACAGCCGAGCCGGCCGCCATCAAATCCGGCAAAGGCTCACTTCTCAGTCGAGCGTGACGGCCGCCACGGTAACCCAGGGTGATCAAATCTTGAAATGGCGGTTACCCGTCAGTAGCTACCGCCCTTGAAACGGGTACCAGATGGCGGGACCATCTGCGCACGCAACTCGTCGAAGCCGTCGACGGCTCCGCGTCTCACAT
>Ga0081540_1004067_pt1 | contig 11321 bp, 7 predicted proteins | sample TabmetS2T1R1_FD_71024 | JGI IMG/M metagenome (GOLD analysis project Ga0081540, IMG submission 71024) | Tabebuia heterophylla rhizosphere microbial communities from the University of Puerto Rico - S2T1R1 | ecosystem: Host-associated > Plants > Roots > Rhizosphere ...
CGGCGACCGGATAGAGCATCAGCGCGCCACCGTGCCCGATCGTCGCGACCCTGCTGCCGTCGGGCGAGACCTCCAGGAAGTAGCCCTCGAGATCGGGAGGCGTGATCGCCCGCCGCTCTCCGGTCTCGCGGTCGACCCAGTGAACGGCGAATCCCGGCGAGTCCTCACCCCGGGCGATCACCGCGACGTGGCGTCCATCGGGGGCGAAGCGTGCCCGTCGGATCAGCCTGAGCCCGGTCAGCTCGATGCCCTTCGCCAGCCCGGCGCCGGTGGGAAGCACCAGCAGCTGGCGCGACTCGGGCGTCTCGTGGGCCCGGATGGCCAGGACCGACTTCCCGTCCGGTGAAAGGCCCAGCGCCTTCGCGTCGGCGAGGTGGACCGGAGCGGAACCATCGGTCTTCTGGAGATTGGCGATGCGGTCGTTCTCGCTGAAGAGCAGCGTCGTCCCGTCCGCCGAGATGTCGTCGAGGATCGACTGGTCGAGCCAGGAGAGATCCTCGATCGGCTGCTCCGTGCCCGGGTGGACCACGGCGATCTTGCTCCGCCGCTGGAAGCTCACCGCGAGGACCCGGCCATCGGGCGCGATGTCCTGGAGGATGAGGTCGCTGGTGCCGCGGTAGACCAGCCGAACCTTGTCGGCGGAGTCCACCGCCCAGAGCGACATCGGCGGCTCGTCGTCGCGGGTGAACCAGATCTCCCGGCCGTCCGGAGACCAGGCGACGCCGGCGATCTGCGCCGTGCTGCGGGCAAGGACCCTGGAGTGACCCGACGTGTCCACCACCACCAGCTCGCCCGGGTAGTCGTAGAGCGAAGGGTGATCGATGAACGCCACCCGGTCCCCGCCGGGAGAGACCCGCGGGTGACTGAGCCAGCCGCCGGACTGATAGAGCACGTGCCCGATCGGGTACTCGAGGCGACTCGAGGACTTCACTTGATGGACCACTGCGAGGTTCGCCCCATCCGGCGCCCAGTCCGCGTAATTGACGTCGTCGAGCAGCTCACGCGGAGCTCCTCCGACCATCGGCATCGTGGCCAGCGTTCCCCGTCCGCCGTCCTCGAAGAGGTGCCAGACCGGGTGGAGCGCGACGGCGAGGTCCCCGCGCGGCGAGATGGCCAGCAGCTCCGCCACGTCGAGAGGAAGCGGGCGGTAATCGGGACGATCGAGCGTCGTCGAGTAGATGCGCGTCGGCTCGCCGATCCCGGCGCCGGTGAAGAGCACCTGCCTGCCGTCGGGTGCGAAGCGGGCGGTGATGGCCTGGCCCCTGAGGAAGGTGAGCTGCTGCACGCGCGGGGATCCGATCCTGGCCGGCGGACGGAGGAGGAGCAGCGCGGGGACGGCGACCAGCAGCGCTCCCAGGAGGGCGACGCGCCACATCCGGCCGCGACCGGCTCTCTCCTCCTGCCGGCGCGCCGACGCCGAGCGCAGGGACTCGAGATGGAAGGCCAGATCGCTCGCCGAGTGGAATCGCCGCCCGGGATCCTTCTCCAGGCAGCGCCGGACCACCTGCGCCAGCGGCTCGGGGACGTCCGGCGGGAGATCGGGTGGCTGGTCCCGGAGGATGGCCTGGCTGCTCGCGGCGACGTCGCCGGGGAAGGCCCGCTGCCCGGAGAGCATCTCGTACAGCACCGCGCCGAAGCCGAAGAAGTCGCTCCGCGCGTCCGTGCTCTCTCCGCGCGCCTGCTCCGGCGACATGTACCCCGGGGAGCCGAACACCAGCCCCGCCTGGGTCCCGCCGCCCGAGGGCGGAACCGTCGCCTCCATCAACCCGTGCGTCGACGGCTCTCGCGCGGCCTCGACCGCCTTGGCGATGCCGAAGTCGAGGAGCTTCGCCCGCCCATCCCGGGTGAGGAACACGTTCTCCGGCTTGAGGTCGCGGTGGGCGATGCCGTGCTCGTGCGCGGTGGCCAGCCCCGAGGCGAGCTGGGCCGCGATGTCCAGCGCCTCACCCAGCGGGAGGCGGCCATGGTCCAGCCGCGCACGCAGCGTCGAGCCGCGGAGCAGCTCGGTGACGAAGAACGGCTTCCCCTCGTGAGAGCCCACGTCGTAGAGCGCGACGACGTTGGGATGGTTGAGCGCCCCGGCCAGCCGCGCCTCCCGCTCGAAGCGCCCGAGGAGGGCCGGTTCGGCGACCAGGCCGCCGGAGACCATCTTGAGCGCCACCTCGCGGCCGATTCGCGTATCCCGCGCCCGGTAGACCTCGCCCATGCCGCCGGCGCCGAGGAGCTCGACGACCTCGTACGGACCGAGCCGGGTTCCCGGGGTCAGGCGCACAGGCCGGCAGCGTAGCGGGCGACGGGAAGATTCGCCTGCGCGGGGAGCGTGACCGGCCGTCGCGGGCGGTGACTGTCCCGGTGGCACCGGCGCAACGCCTCACGGCGAGGGGTGTCCCGAGAGAAAAGGGAAAGCGCCGGAGGCCGCCTCAGAGCGCGTTGGGCGCGGCCGTTGCGGCCTCGGCGCGCTCCTGCTTGCGCCGCTTCGCCCGGCGGCGCATCGACAGGCGCTGCAGCATCGGCAGGTAGTCGACGTAGAGCTTCCCGTCGAGGTGGTCCATCTCGTGCTGCGCGGCCGTCGCGAGGAGCCCCTCGCACCGGAGTCGCTGCACCTGCCCATCGACGTCGAGGAACTCCACCGTGACGATCGCCGGCCGCTCGACCTCCTCGGCCTCGCCGGGGATGGAGAGGCAGCCCTCGCGGTAGACCGACGGGCCACCCTCGCTGAGAATGATCCGCGGGTTGATCATCGCCACCGGCTGGACCTCCGGCTGACGGGGACGGGTGTCGAGCACCAGCACTCGCCGGAGCGCGCCGATCTGCGGCGCGGCGAGGCCGACGCCGGGCGCCTCGTACATGGTCTCGAACATGTCGTTGACCAGCGCGCGGACGGAGGCGTCCACCGCGTCCACCGGGACGGCGCGGCGACGCAGGACGGGATCGGGCCAGAGGCGAATCTCTCGAATCATCGGCGTCCGAAATTCATAGCCGCCCGGGTCCGGGCCGCGCAATCGCCCGATGGCGGAAAGGGTCCCCCCGGTGTCGCCGGTCACTCCCCGAGCGAGCGCGCGTAGGCGTTGCGGAGCCCGTCGTCCGACAGCGCGCGCGCTGCCTCGGAGAGGAGCGCCTGCATCCGCTCCGCCCTCGCCTGCACCCGCGGGTCGGGGTGGCCGGTCCAGCGAAGCGGGTCGTACTCGGCTGACAGCCGGGCGAAGGCGCGGGTCACCTCGTCGGTCCCCGCGCTCCGCGGCAGCCCGAGCACCGTGAAGTAGTCGGCGTCCTCCACCTGGGCCCAGCGCGCCTCGAGCCGGGCCGCGGCGACCTCCACCGTCTCCGCCTGCGCCTCCTGCTGCGACGGAGGAAGGAGCTCGATCCACCCCAGGGCCGCGGCGACCGCCAGCGCCTTCCGTCCCGCATCGCGGGAGACACCGGTGGCGAGCAGGAGCTGCTGCACCGTGCGCTGCCCATCCACGGCCTCGAGCATGCGGCGCTCGCGGTCTCCGAGGCCGAGCCCCGGCGCGTCCACCCGGCGCAGCAGCCTCGGCACCGCCCGCAGCGAGGGGACCAGCCGCTCCACCTCGTCGGCGGGAAGCCCGCGCCGCACTCCCTCGGCAGCGAGGGCCGACAGCGGTCGCACCGCGGCCCGCCGGCCCTCCGGCGGCGGGGTGTCCGCGCTGAGCCGGTAGAACGACACCGGCTCGCTGAACGCCTCGAGCGCCCGCGCCTCGGTCACCCGCTGGAGGAACGGCACCAGCTCGGCGTCGGTCAGCAGCTTCCGGCGGAGCAGCTCCTGGATCAGCTCGGGCTCCCCGAGGCGAAGGATGCGCAGCTCCCGCTCGGCCGCGGTGTCCAGCAGCCCGTCCCGCAGCGCGTGGTCGAGGACCGACTCGGTCGAGATGGTGCTCGCCGCCGCAGCCACCGCGCCCTCCTCGAGCCAGAGGACCCGGAGCGCGTCCGCCGCCCGGAGCTCCAGGCGGGCCGTGGCCCGACCACCCTCGAGACGGAAGAGCAGCGCCGCCAGGTCCTCGAGGGTCACCCGTCCCGCATCGGCCACCGCCCAGCGGGCGCGCTCCGTGGCACGGCGCGCCGCCTCGGAAGCCTCCGCCTCGGCGTGTGCACGGGCCGCCTCCGCCCGGCGCTCCTCGTCCGCCCGGGCACGGAACTCCGCCTCCTGCCGCACCTGCTCGGTCTCGCCGCGGGCACGCTCGACTTCCTCGCGGAGCCGGGCCGCCTCGTCGATCGCGAGCCGGCCGGCCTCCTCGGCCTCGGAGCGCGCCGCTGACTGCTGGGCGACGCGAATCTCCGCCTCGGCCATCCGCTCGCGTCCCCGCTCCAGCTCCTCGCGCAGCCGGCGGGCGTCGGTCTTCAGCTCCAGAAGCTCTCGGCGAAGCACATCGGCCTGGTCGCGCTCGGCCTGCAGCCACGCCTCGGCCTGTCGTCGCGCCTCCGCCGAGGCCTGCTCCTCCGCCGCCAGCCGCTCCGCGAGCTCCGCCGCCTCGCGCTCCAGGGCCTGGTTGGCCTCGGCGAGCGCCGCGTTCGTCCCGGTGGCGCCGGTCACCGATCCGCGCAGCTGCTCGAGCTCCACGGCGTACGCCTGCAGCTCCCGGGAGAGCTGGTCGATCTCCGCCTGCGAGCGGGCCTCGAGCGCCAGACGCGCATTGGCCTCCGACTCGGCCCGGGCCTCCGCCTCCCGTAGCGTGGTGGCCAGGAGCTCGGCCTCGGTGGCACCGGTGGTCTGGGCCGATTCCAGGGCGGCGGCGACGTCCGAGGCGCGCTGCCGCGTTTCGTGAAGCTCGCGCTCCAGCTCCGCCCGCACGGATTCCGCGGCCTCGTGCGCCGTCTCCGCCACCTCGGCGTCGACGCGGGCCCGCTCCGCCTCTGCGCGCGCGGTGTCGGCCTCCCCTCGCGCGGCCTCGGCTTCGGCACGGGCCGCGGCAGCCTCCACGCGCGCCGCCTCGGCCTGCGTCCTCGCCTCGTCGGCGTCGATGCGCGCGGACAGCGCCGACGCCGCGGACTCCCGCGCCTCCCGCGTCTTCGCCTCGGCGAATGCCTCGGCCTCGGCACGGGCCGCCGCCGCCTCCTCCATCGCCTGCTGCGCCGCCCGCGCCTGGTCCTCGCGCGCTCGCGCCTCGGAGGCGATGTCCTCGAGCAGCGCGGATGCGCTCGAGCTCGGCCTGGAGATGGGAGCCAGCCGGTCGTCGGTGGCGGCGCTCCAGGCGCCCGCGGCCACCGCGAGCATCGGGGCGGCGTGCTCGAGCTCGGGGTGGAGCCCGGCCACGACCGGGACGGGCTCCTCCGCAGCGTGGAGCAGCTCGTCGTCCGGCGAGAGCACCGGCTCCGGCTCCAGCTCCGGCTCCGCCTCCAGCAGCGGCCCGGCGTCGAAGGCCTCGAGGTGGTCCGGCGCGGGGAGAGGCACGGGCGAGACCTGGGCAGGGTCGAGGATCGGCTCGTCGGGCTCGGCGGTCGCCATGGGCCCGGTGGGCGATTCCCAGTCCAGGTCCATCGTCTCCGGCCCCGTCACGATGGGGATCGGCGCGCTGCCGAACATGTCGGTCACCGGCTCGTCGGTCAGGGGCTCCGCGGCCAGCGCCTCGTCCACCGCGTGGAGCAGCGTCTCGGCGCGGAAGGGCGTGGGAAGGACCGGGCCGCGGTGTCCGTCGACCATCCGCCCGAGGAGCAGGACGCGGAGACGGGCCGTCTCGGGCCTCGACGCGAGCTCGTGGAGCAGCGCCGCACCCCGTCCGCTCTCCACGCCCGGTGCGAGCAGCACCAGCGCCGGCTGCATCGTCGCGGCGGCGGTGAGCGCGTCGGCGGTCGAGGTGGCCAGCTCCACCGTGTGACCGGCGCGGACCAGCGTGCGGCGCACGAGCGCGATGGTCGCGAGGTCGTCGTGGACCAGCAGGAGCGAGGCCGTCACCGTTCCATCCGGACCGGGCTAGCCTACAGCATCGCCCCCGGATCCACGTCGAGGACGACGCGCACCGACGCGGGCAGCACGTCGAGGTCCCGCTCCAGCTGATCGAGCACCGGTCCGAGCAGGGCATGGCGCGGCGCCTTGAGCAGGAGCTGCCACCGGCTCTTTCCGCGAAGCCGTGGCAGTGGTGCGGGAGCCGGCCCCAGCAGACGCACACCGGTGTCCGGACCGGGGAGCAGCACGGCCACCCGCTCTCCGAGCTTCCGGGCCACCGCGGCGGTCTCGCCCGGGTCCTCGCCCTCGATGCGGACCGCGACGAGGCGGCTGAAGGGCGGCCAGGCCAGCGCCTCCCGCCAGGCGAGCTCGTGGGAAGCGAAGCCGTCGTAGTCGTGCGACGGGACGCGCGCGACCGCGTCGGTCTCCGGGTTCCAGGTCTGCACCAGCACCCGGCCCGGCTCGTCTCCCCGCCCGGCACGGCCCGAGACCTGGGTCACCAGCTGGAAGGTCCGCTCGGCGGCGCGAAAGTCGGGGAGCAGGAGCCCGGTGTCCGCGGACACGACGCAGACCAGCGTCACCCCGGGGAAGTCGTGGCCCTTGGCGACCATCTGCGTGCCGACCAGCACGTCGATCTCCCCGCGCGCGAAGCGCGACAGGAGATCCGTGAGGCGCTCGGCGGTGGTGGCGGCGTCGCGATCCAGCCGCGCGACCCGCGCCGACGGGAAGCGCTCGGCGACCTCGGCCTCGATGCGCTCGGTGCCCGCCCCCACCGGGACCAGCATCCCGCCGCAGGATGGGCACCGCTCGGGCACCGGCCGGGTCTCGCCACAGTAGTGGCAGTTCAAATTTCGCGCCTTGAGGTGGAGGGTGAGCGAGACGTCGCAGCGGCTGCAGGGCACGCCCTGGCCACACGACTCGCACACCAGCGCCGCCGAGTGTCCGCGGCGGTTGAGGAAGAGGATGGCCTGCTGGCCGCGGCCGAGCGTCGTGGCGAGCGCGTCCACCAGCGGCGGGGAGAGCGCGGGCGGCTGCTCCGGCACCCCGGTGGAACGAGGGCGCAGCCGGCGCAGGTCCACCAGCTCCACCTCGGGCATCGGCCGGTCGTCGACGCGGGCCGGGAGCAGCAGATGGCGGTACCGGCCGCGCCGCGCGTTCTCCAGCGTCTCGAGCGAGGGCGTCGCCGAGCCGAGCACCACGGTGGCCCCGGCCTGCTTGGCGCGGACGACGGCGAGGTCGCGCGCCTGGTAGCGGAGCTTCTCGTCCTGCTTGAACGAGGGGTCATGCTCCTCGTCGACGACGATGAGCGCGAGGTCCTGCACCGGCGCGAACACCGCCGACCGCACGCCCACCGCCAGGCGGACGGTCCCGGAGCGGAGCCCCTTCCAGTGGAGTAGCCGCTCCCGGTCACGGAGCCCGCTGTGCAGCACCGCCACGGCGCTGCCGAACCGGCTGCGGAACCGGCCGACCAGCTGCGGGGTGAGCGCGATCTCCGGCACCAGCACCAGCGCTCCCCCGCCCCGTCCGAGCGCGTGCTCCGCCGCGCGCAGGTAGACCTCGGTCTTGCCGCTGCCAGTCACCCCCTGGAGGAGGAAGGGATGGAAGCCCCCGGCGTCGAGCGCGCGCTGCACCTCGCCCAGCGCCGCCGCCTGCGCATCGGTGAGACGCTCCGGCCGCAGCTGTCCCAGGCCCTCGGCCACGGTGGGCTCGAGCGTGCGTTCCTCCACGTGCACCCAGCCGCGCTCCACGAGTCGCTGCACCGCCGCGCGGGCGCCGGGCACGGCGCGGCCCAGCTCGTCCAGCTCCGCCCGTCCGCCGACCGCGAGGAGGTACCCCAGCGTCGCCGCCTGCGCCGGGGCTCGCTTCAGCGCATCCACCGAGGGTGCCCCGACCACCACCACCGTGCGCACCACCTCGGGCGTGGGCTCCGGTCCCTCCGCCGGATCCGCCAGCCCCGGAGGGAGCGCCGCCCGCAGCGCCTCACCGAGCGGGTGGCGGTAGTGGCTGGCCGCGAACTCCACCAGCGCCAGCACGTCGTCGGGCAGCGCCGGGGTGTCCTCGAGCAGGGCCGAGACCGGCTTCAGCGCCGCGTCGCCGTCGGGCGCCTGGCCCGGGCCGAGGTAGAAGCCGAGCGCGCGGCCCCGGCCGAAGGGCACCAGCAGTCGCTGTCCGCGCTGGAGCCGTCCCTCGAGCTCCGGAGGCACGAGGTAGGTGAAGGGCCCCTTCACCGGACGCCCCACCGCGACCGAGGCGAGCTGCTCCATCCGCCCGGTGCCTCAGAAGAGGCGGTCCGGGACGTTCGCCCGCGGGTCGCCGGAGAGAGTGGTGAAGCGGACCTGTCGCTCGCCGTTGCGCGAGACCTCGACCGCGCGGGGGAACCAGTCGCCGGCCGGCGAGTTGTAGTCCACGAAGCGCACGTCCCACCGCGTGCCGCCGTCGGTCCAGCGGATGCGCGCCGGCAGCCAGCTGTCCTTGAAGACCCAGAACTGGGCATCGGCGTCGGTCTGGCCGCCCACGACGTACGCCACCTGTCCGCCGAAGCGAGCGAGCCAGGAGCTGCCGACGTTCACCCCCCGCTTCTTGAGATGCGCCTCGAGCTCGGCGCGGCCGTCGCCTGCGCTGCGGGCGCCGAAGAGCGCGCACACCTCACCCAGCCCCACCCCGAGCGCGGCCACGGCGGCACCCTCGGTCTTGAGCTGTCCGCCGGACTGGACCACCGCGAGCTTGCCGGTCTCGGGCCCGCTCGCCTCGAGACGGCAGCGTCCGGGCAATTTCAAATAAACCTTCGCGTCGGACTGCAGCTCGCCCTGCCCGCCGGCCTCCGACGAGGCGCTGCCGGAGAGGAGCATCGTGCCGTCCACACGGGCGGTACTGATCCGCTGCTCGTCTCTCCCGCTGAGGAGATGCCGGAAGATGGCGCCCGGGGCCGGCACGTAGGCCAGGGCGGTCCGGACGACGAGAACGGCGACGAGGAGGAGGGGCAGCGGGAGGCGGCGCACGGGGGCGGAGGACTGTACACGAGCTGTCTGCACGGGCTAGAGCCGTGGATGCCCGTGCCCACGCTCGCTCTCCTCGTCGGTGTGGTGCTGGTGGCCATCGGCCTCGGCACGTACGTCGGAACCGGCGCCCAGCACCCCACCGCCCTCATCCCGGCGGCGCTGGGGATGCTCATCGGCGCGGCCGGCCTCGTGGCCCGAAACCCGCGCCTCCGGATGCACGCGATGCACGCGGCCGTCCTGGTGGCGCTCCTGGGGGTGCTGGGCTGCATCCCCGGGGTGCTGCGTCTTCCCTCGCTCTTCGCCGGGACGGCCGAGCGGCCAGTGGCCGTGGTCGCCCAGGTCGTCACCTTCGTGGTCTGCCTCGCCTTCGTGGTCGGGGCGGTCCGCTCGTTCATCGAGGCGCGTCGGAGCCGCGCGAGCGCCGGGTAGGGAGAAACGCTGCGATGCCACTGGCAGTCCGTCTGAAGAAGCAGGGAGGGCCGGAGGTGATGGCCCTGGAGGAGGTGGCGGTCCCACCTCCGGGTGAGGGCGAGGTGTCGCTTCGGCACACGGCGGTCGGCCTGAACTTCATCGACGTGTACCAGCGGAACGGCCACTACCCCCTGCAGCTCCCGAGCGGGATCGGGCAGGAGGCGGCGGGGGTGGTGAGCGCCGTCGGCCCCGGTGTCACGACGGTGAAGGTCGGCGACCGGGTGGCCTACGCCGTCGTTCCGCTGGGCGCCTATGCCGAGGCGCGGAACTACCCGGCCGAGAAGCTGGTCCCGGTGCCAGAGGGCGTGTCCGACGAGGTGGCGGCAGCCTCGCTCCTCAAGGGGCTGACCGCCTGGTACCTGGTGCGCCGGACGTTCAAGGTCGAGCGGGGACAGACGGTGCTGGTCCACGCCGCGGCGGGCGGGGTCGGGCTCATCCTCTGCCAGTGGCTCCGGCACCTCGGAGCCAGGACCATCGGCACGGTGGGTAGCGAGGCCAAGGCCCGCCTCGCGCGCGAGGCCGGGTGCGACCATCCGCTGGTGCTCGACGCGAGCAACCGGCGTGAGCTCCCGGCGAAGGTGAGGGAGCTCACCGGCGGAGCGAAGGTGCCGGTGGTGTACGACTCCATCGGGAAGGACACCTTCGACCTCTCCCTGGAGTGCCTCGCCCCGTTCGGGCTGATGGTGCTCTTCGGCGCCTCCAGCGGTCCGGTGCCGCCCTTCGATCTCCAGCGACTCGCGGCCGGCGGCTCGCTCTACGTGACGCGTCCCACGCTCGGGACGTACGTCGGCAAGCGGGAGGATTTGCTGGCGGGGGCGCGGGAGCTGTTCGACCTCGTGGCCCGCAAGGTGATCACGGTGCACGTGAACCAGCGCTATCCGCTGCGCGAGGTGTCGCGGGCGCACATCGACCTCGAGGCCCGGAAGACCACCGGGTCGACGGTGCTGTTGCCCTGAGGGCATAGCCTCCCTGGCACGCATGACCCGTCTCCTCGTCCTCGCCTCGCTGCTGCTGGCGTGCCCGGTGCTCGCCTCGCCGTCGCCGATCGACTTCGAAACCGCCCGGGGCGCCCGCGAGGTGGGCATGGGTGGCACCTTCCGCGAGCTCGGCATCGGGGCGAACTCCGCCGACGGCAACCCCGCGGCGGTCGCCCTCTTCTCGGCGTTCCAGCTGGACTTCGCCGGCGCCTACGGCTGGAAGGGAAAGGGCTGGTACGGGGCCGGTTGGGCGCGGGACAGCACCAACCCCGCGCTCTCCGCCGCCTACAGCCTCCACTACATCTCGAACGACTACGGGAACGGGAGCGTCGGACAGTGGGCGCACTCGCTCTCACTCGCGACGAAGCTCGGCGACAAGGTGGCGGTCGGCATCGGCGGGCGCTGGCTCATCCAGAGCGAACCGCACATCAACGCCGCGAGCCTCAACCTCGGCGTCTCCGTCCTCGTGATGCCCCAGCTCACCCTGGGCTTCGCGGCCTACAACCTCATCGACACCCACCACCCCGAGCTGTCGCGCAGCTTCGAGGTGGGATTCGGGCTTCTGCTCGGGCCGGTGCGCCTGGCCACCGAGGTTCGGAGCGACATCGGGCGAGGACCGCTCCACCCCGTCTGGAACAGCGGGCTGGAGCTGTTCCTCGGGCACGCCTTCGCGGTGCGCACCGGCTGGGAGTGGCGCGAGCAGGTGCAGCAGAACTTCTTCACCGTCGGCCTCGGTCTGGTGATGGACAACACCGGGCTGGACGTCGGCTGGCGGCACGGGCTCGCCGGCGCCGGCGATCTCATCGTGTTCGGTCTGCGGTTCCAGCTGCAGTGAGCTCGGGGGCGTCCTCCGGGGCGACCACCTCGAGCGCGGCGAACCAGGGCGCCATGTCCTCGGGCACGGGCGCGATCAGCCGGAGCGTCGCCCCGCTGCGCGGGTGAGGCAACACGAGGACGTGCGCGTGGAGCAGCGAG
>Ga0081540_1004068_pt1 | contig 11321 bp, 13 predicted proteins | sample TabmetS2T1R1_FD_71024 | JGI IMG/M metagenome (GOLD analysis project Ga0081540, IMG submission 71024) | Tabebuia heterophylla rhizosphere microbial communities from the University of Puerto Rico - S2T1R1 | ecosystem: Host-associated > Plants > Roots > Rhizosphere ...
GCAGCACCTTCCACGTCCGCGCGATGCGCTCCAGGACGTCGGCTCCGGACGTGGCTGCGCTCGCGAGCAACTCGGCCCCGAGCATGGCGCCGACGATCGTCTCACCTACCGTCTGCGGATCGAGGTCGTCGCGAAGATCGCGTTCGTCGATTGCCTGTTGGGTGCGTTCCGTCATCTCGGTCACCCAGCCGCCGTACGTGCGTGCTGCCACGTTGTTGAACTCGCCGAAAGCACGCAAAAGTTGCATTCCGCTCCGGGCAACCTGGTCGGTGCTCATCAGGTCTGCGACGACGAACACTCCGTGGATGATGCTTTCCAGTGCGGGCGCAGAGGATGAGGTGATGCTCCGAAACGCCTCGGCCAGGTGGGCACTGGCTTCTTCGATGATCGCGGTCGCCAGCGATTCCTTTGACTCGAAGTGGTAATAGAGGGCACCCTTAGTCATCTCGGCACGGTCGATGATGTCGCCTAATCCGGCGGCCGGATAACCAATTTCATTGAACAACTCGACAGCGGACGTGATGATTCTTCTGCGGGTAGTCTCGGATCGCGCCTGGCGCACCATTGCCCGGGTACCTCCGGATGTTCCATCGGCCTACCCACCGTGGCGATGGCCTGAAAATGGCATCCTAGTGCATCCGCTCAAAGCGGTATCGCCTTCTTCACCGCAACGGCGGTGCGTCGCTTGATGAACTGATTGAGGTACTCGATCCTGTCGGGCTTGACGAAACCCGGCAAGACGAGCACCCACATACTCTCTAGGTCGCGTAGAAACCGCTGGGGCTCAGCCAGATTGCTCGTCTGTCGTAGGCCCAGGTACATCGACACGAGCAGCCGCGCAACCTCTTCCGAGTCACGATCCGCGATGACGTCGCCGTCTCTGACCGCCTTGCGTGCGATTCGTGCGAACGCACTCACCCAGCCCGCGTGGACGTCTCCCTGCAGTGCCTCGGTGCGGCCAATGGATTCGAGCAGGTTCAACCCTGCTCGGGCAGTCTCGTCGCTGATGTCCTCCACGGCGACGAGATACGAGATGTCGATCAGCGTCTCCAGGCCGGACAGTTTCCGCGCGAGTAGCTGTTCGACGGAGGCGCTCGCCACCGCGGTGCGATAGTCGATGATCGCCGACGCGAGCGCATGTTTGGACCGGAAGTGGAAGTACATGGCGCCCTTGGTCACTTCGGCATCGGCGAGAATGTCGTCGACCAGCACGCCCTGCCAGGGTGTATCGAATTTCGACCACTTGGTTACGCAGTGGATGTCACGCGTCATCTTGGTCTGGGGAAGTGCGTTGAACTCCTCCCAGGTCCATTTCTTGATCGGCTTCGGTCCGACGCGCAGGCTGAAATTCCAGCTGCGGGTTTCGACATGCGGTGTTGGACCAGCGGAGAGCACCGGGAAGTCAGTGGTCAGCGATTGGCCGGGCGGGAGCCGATCCTTGAATTCCGTTGGTGGGCGGCGGCCTGTGAACCCTCTCGTGACCATTGTAACTCTCCTGATCTGGCTTCGCGCGGAGATGGCGCCGCGGCGTCAAGCATACAAGAGGCAATAAAGCCATACCACCACCAAGCCTGCGCAGATGCCATCGATTATTCTCGCCGCGACTTATGCCAATGTGCTTTTCTCTGTGATTGTTCGGGGTTTTGCTCTCACGCGCGGCGTGATGTTCGTGGCAACGATGGGGAGCGACGCCGGAAGGCGCGAACTGCGACGCAGTCAGGCTGAGCGCGGCAGGGGGTGAGATGGCAACGCATTCGGGTTCGGAGCGAACAATCTACGCCGCGCTTGCCGGCAATCTTCTGATTGCTGTAACCAAATTCATTGCTGCCGCTTTGACCGGCAGCTCAGCCATGCTCAGCGAGGGCGTTCATTCGGTAGTTGACACTGGCAACGAGCTTCTTTTGCTTTATGGCCTAAGACGCGCTGCGTTGCCGCCGGACCCCAGCCATCCTTTCGGATATGGTCGCGAGCTGTATTTCTGGAGCTTCATCGTCGCACTGTTGCTGTTCGCGCTCGGCGCCGGCGTTTCTTTCTATGAAGGCATCATGCATATCCGCGCGCCCGAGCCGGTCGAGAACGTCATGGTCAGCTATGTCGTGCTGGCTTTTTCGGCAATTTTTGAAGGATTGTCCTGGCGGGTGGCGTTCAAGGAATTCAATCGGCGCAGGGGCAATCTCGACTTCTTCGCCGCCGTTCGGCAAAGCAAGGACCCGACCGCCTTCACCGTGCTGTTCGAGGACAGCGCCGCGCTCGCCGGCATTTTCGTGGCCTTCATCGGCATCCTCGCCGCGCAAATTTTGGAGATGCCGGAGCTTGACGGCCTTGCCTCGATCGGCATCAGCATCATTCTCGCCGTGACCGCGGTGTACTTGGCGCGAGAGAGCAAGGGCCTGCTGATCGGCGAGCCTGCCTCGCGCAAGCTGGAAGCCGCCATTCTCGAGATTGCCGGGCAGGACAAGGCCATCCGCAGTGCCAACGGCGTGCTGACCGTTCATCTCGCGCCCGACCAAATCGTCGCTGCGCTCAGCGCTGAATTTGAAGACAATGTTTCGGTGCCCGATGTCGAAGCCTGCATCGTCCGTCTAGAGCGCCGGCTGAGGTCGGAGCACCCCGAAATCACTGTACTGTTCGTGAAGCCACAGACCTCCGCAACCTGGCAGGCATGGCGGGCAGAGCTGGAAGCCGCTGAGGATAGCGGTTAGCCGCAGCCTAATTGCTTGCGCGCGCCACAGCCGCCTCGGCCGACAGCTTGCTGAGCCAGCGCGCAACCCGCGCCTTGTTCACGCCTAAATCTCCTTTGCCCAACTGCGACCGAGAATAGATTGCGACGGTCGATTGCTCATCGGCGCGCGGTAGGTAGCGGACGACAATAGTGTCGGGAAAGCGCATCCACCGGGTGCGCTGGATATAACGGTCCCCTAACGGCGTGCTGTCGACGGCGATGACATCCGGCTCCGATGCGACCACCTGCGCCATGACTTTTTTCAGCGCCTCTGGTTTGAGGGAATAGATTGGCGGTGCCATGTCGCTCCTGGCACGGCAGACATCGGGCGGGCAAACCAGCGCGTCATTGGGCGTCGTCCGACGCTCCAGCGTCTCAAAATTCACCGAGCCGAGATCGGCCGGGCCGAACAGCGTCCAGATGCGTTCGAGCCCGCCTCCGAAAAATACGGCCAGGAAAGCCAACACGAGCAAGCCGGCGCCGATCAGCATATTCGAAAGCCCCATCGCCTTTCTCATCTGGGCCTCGCATGTGGTGGAAACAGAAAATCCAGAGAGGAGTCAAGTCGGTGCACACTTTGCACCCTGCGCACGTTTCAGTCACGCCTTCTCCCAAGATCGTGAAATGCACTTGACAGGGAACCCCGGTTAGTCTCAGCGCTTTCTGCTTAGTCACTCAAGGGGGGAATGATGGATTTTCTCAAACCTTACAGCGGCGTGCTGCTCAGCCTTTTCCGCTTCATGATAGGCTTGGTCCTGCTCGCGCATGGCACCACCAAATATCTGAATTTTCCTGAGGGACCGATGAACAACGCCTCCCCGGCGACGATGGGTGGTTTTGCCGGTATCCTTGAACTGGTGGGCGGTGTGCTGCTGATTCTCGGTCTGTTTACCCGGCCGACGGCGTTCATCCTCTCCGGCCTGTGCGCTGTGGCCTATTTCTACGCCCATGCGCCGCGTGGCTTTTACCCGATCCTGAATGGTGGTGAGCTGGCCGTGGTGCTGGCCTTTGCTCTGCTGTATATCGCAGCCGCCGGAGGAGGCTCCGTGAGCGTTGACAGGGCGATCCGAGGGCCTGAAGCCTCGTCCCTCGCTTAAGAGAAGCCGCCGATCGGCATAAGCCACTCGGCGGTCTTGTCCTTTACGGTGATTGTGGCGAGATACGATCAGCGCTCCTGCGCATTCTATTAAGAGAAGGCGATGTCGCGGACGCTGATCATTCTCGGGCTGGTCATCATCGCAGTCGGCCTTCTGTGGCCCTGGCTCTCGCGACTGGGGCTTGGCCGGCTGCCCGGCGATATCGTCATCGAACGCGACAGCTACACGCTCTATATCCCGATCGTCACTGGCCTGGTGCTCAGCGTTGTCCTTTCGCTGTTATTCTGGCTGATCGGCCGCTGAGGGCGGCTGTCGCTCCCCTCTCCCAACACAGATCCAGCCCCTCTTGGCGCTATTGGGGTGCGTTATCGCAAGGCGGTGCAACCCATAAGGAACTTCCCCTAAAGACGGGGCTTTATGCCCCTATGGGACCAAGCGCGAAAGATGGACCTCCGGGAAACCGGTTGCTGCAAACACTCAGTACTGAGGCATATGAGCTATTAGCCGCCCATTTCGAGGAAAGCGATCTGCCCCGCGGAGCCGTGCTGACCCAGCCAGATCAGCCGCTCACCCGTGTTCATTTTCCGCGCAGCGGGCTGGTATCAGTGATTGCGGTCTATTCGGACGGCAACACCATCGAGATGGCGGCGGTCGGCCGAGAAGGTTGTATTGGTCTGCAGGGCCTGCTTGGCGGCGAGAATGCGACGGCCCGCTATATCGTCCAGGTGCCGGGAACTATCGGGCGGATCAATCTGCCTCGGCTGAAGAGCATCATGGACGCCAACGCCGAGATCCGTAATCTGCTTAGCTGCTACATTATCGGATTTCTTAACCAGGTGATGGTCTCAGGCGCCTGTAATGGTGCGCATTCCCTGAACGAAAGGCTGGCACGCTGGCTGCTCACCATGCATGACCGCGAAAAGAACAATGACGTCAACCTTACCCAGGAATTTCTCGCGGAAATGCTCTGTGTCCATCGCCCGACGCTGACCATGGCCCTGCGCCTGTTGCAGAGCGCTGGATTGGTGAAGCTGCGCCGCGGGGGCGTAACCATCGTTGATCGGGCCGGGCTGGAGGAGGCCACTTGCGAGTGCTATTGGCTCATCCGCCGCGAGCACGAGAAGCTGGCGCCCTATTAAGCAAGCTGGTGTTACGCAAGGGGTAGCCATCGTTCAGGCTTAGCGGCGCGTCACCTTAAGATGATATTCCTGACATAAACATCGGCAGCGTAGTTTGCTAACGCATTGGCGGCAGACTATCGGAACGAGCCCCGTGGCTTCGGTGGTCCGCGCCACAGCGCTGCTCGTCCTTGCCCAGGCGGTCGCGTGCGCGTTAGCGTTGTTCGCCAGACCCGTGCCAGAGCCCGTTTGCCTCTGCAGTTCGTGCGTAAATCGACAGAGGAATATGGAATGACCGACACGCTCGTCCCGGTGGATCTGCTGAAAAGCCTGATGCGCAGCCCGAGTGTGGTCGGCGCCGAGCAGTCCTTCTTCCGCGTGCTGCAGCGCGAGCTGGAGGAGCGGGGTGCAACGGTGCGCTGGTATGAAGGCGTGCTGGTCGCGTCAGGCAGCCGGCCGCAGGAGACGATGTTCTCCGCCCATATCGACCGTCATGGGCTGATATGCACAGGGCCCAACGAGTTCCAGTATGCCGCCTTCGTGGCTGGCAGCCGCTCGGATCTGCTCGGCAACTCGGTATCCGAGGAAAGGATGCTCACCATCGGTGACCGCTTCAATGACGGTTCTCCGGTCTATGCCTATGAGCCTTGGTCGGGCGTCTATCTGGGCGCTGGCCGGATTACCCGTGGCTCGATTTGCGAGTACCGGCGTAACCTCATCTTTGAGGTGGACGGGTTGGATCATCTGGTTGCCGGGACGCCGGTCGCCTTTCGCGACCAGCTGCGGATCGGGGATGGCAGCTATATTGGCCAGCTCGACAATGTGCTGACGGCCGCCGTCCTCGTCCATCTGTTCGGGATCGGCTTTCAGGGCACGGCCTTCTTCACCGCGCAGGAGGAGGCTGGCCGCAGCTGGCGCTACCTGCTCGAGTGGTTCCGGCGCTTCGGCAGCTCGACCAACCAGCTGATCGTGCTCGACACCAGCCCATATCCGACGCCAGAGGAAGCCGCACGCCAGCATGTTGTCCTGCGCGGTCGCGACGCCAACGCTGCTTTCAACGAGGCGCTGACGAGGCAATTGGAAGAGCGCTGCCAAAACCTGGGTGTTCCGTACAGTTACAAGGACCGCCACATCGCCGAGGAAAACCAGCAGCTGGCCGCCGAGGGTCGCAAGCTGCGCTCGCTCGGCAGTACGGAGATGGGCCGGATCATTGCCGCCTCCAACGGTCTGGTCGACGGCACCACACTGCAGATCCCGACCACCGGCTATCACACCATGCACGAGACGGCGGCCATTCCATCATGCGAGGCATTCATCAAGCTGCTGCAAGCAGTGGCTGGTATTTAATCTGGCGCGCCGAGTTGTCCTGGCTAGCCCGCTGAAAGCTGCGCCTGAAGGGTGAACGGCAAGCCCCGACACACTCCTCGCGCAAGCTTCGCCTCTCATTCTCCCGCCCGACGTGAAACCGGGTGAGCGATGGCCGTTCCCGCCCCAGCCACTTTAGCGCAGCGCAACAGCCGTCAGGATGTGGGCTTTGCCGTCGGCATCGTCTTCATCCTCACCGTGCTGTTTCTGCCGCTGCCGCCGCTTCTACTCGATATGGGGCTGGCTTTTTCCATAGCGCTCTCAGTGCTCATCCTGATGGTGGCGCTCTGGATTCAGCGTCCGCTCGACTTCTCTGCCTTTCCCACCATCCTGCTGATCGCGACGCTCCTCCGACTATCGCTCAACATCGCGACGACCCGGCTCGTGCTCTCGCATGGCCAGGAGGGCGTGCAGGCCGCCGGCAACGTCATCGCCGGCTTCTCCAGTTTCGTAATGGGCGGTGATTTCCTGATCGGCACCATAGTGTTCGTCATCTTGATCACGGTGAACTTCCTCGTCATCACCAAGGGTGCGACCCGCATCGCCGAGGTCGGTGCGCGCTTCACCCTGGACGCCATCCCCGGCAAGCAGATGGCGATCGATGCCGACCTGACCGCCGGCCTCATCGACGAGCGCGAGGCCATGCGTCGCCGCCGCGAGCTGGAGGAGGAAAGCTCGTTCTTCGGCGCGATGGACGGTGCGTCGAAATTCGTGCGCGGCGATGCCATCGCCGGGCTGATCATCACGGCGGTCAACATCTTTGGCGGTGTTCTGATCGGCACACTGCGCCATGGCATGACCTTCGCCGAAGCGACCGACGTCTTCGTCAAGCTCTCGGTCGGTGATGGCCTCGTCACGCAAATACCAGCGCTGATCGTGTCGCTCGCCGCCGGCCTTCTGGTATCGAAAGGTGGCACGCGCGGCTCGGCCGATCAGGCCGTGTTCGATCAGCTCGGCAATTATCCGCGCGCGGTGCTGGTCGCGGGCGCGGTGATGTTCGTGCTGTCGCTGGCGCCGGGATTGCCATTCCTGCCCTTTGCCCTGCTCGGCGGCGTCATGATCACCACGGCCATTCTCGTACCGCGGCGGCAGGCGGAGCTTCGCGCCAAAGAGCAGGAAAAGGTGCGTCAGCAGGAAGAGGAGGCTGAAGAGGAGGCCCGCTCCTCGGTACGCGAATCCCTCAAGACGGCCGAGGTGGAACTCGCCCTCGGGCGCCAGCTCTACAGCGCGCTGATGCCAACCCACAGCGAACTGGCAACGCGCGTCGCCAAGATGCGACGAAAATTCGCCAAGCAGTACGGTTTCGTCGTCCCGGACATCAAGCTGTCGGACGACCTCTCGATCCCAACCAAGACCTATCACATCAAGATTCACGGAACGATGGTCACTTCTGGCGAATTGCGCATCGGCGACATGCTCATCATCGTCGGTGACGGTCCCAAGCCCAGCGTTCCTGGCGATGAGACCCGTGAGCCGGCTTTCGGGATGAAGGCACTATGGGTGCCGGACACCTTTGCCAATATGCTGCGCCGCGAGGGTTTCACGCCGGTTGACAACATCTCCGTGCTACTCACCCATCTCGGCGAGATCATCCGCAACAACCTTGCCCAGCTCCTGTCCTACAAGGACATGCGCACCCTGATAGACCGGCTCGACCCGGAATACCGGCGGCTGATCGACGAGATCATTCCCGCTCATCTCACCTATTCCGGTCTTCAGGCGGTGCTGAAGCTGCTGCTGGCCGAGCGAATTTCCATCCGCAATCTGCATCTGATCCTGGAGGCCATCGCCGAGGTCGCTCCCCATGTGCGCCGCATCGAAGCCCTCGCAGAGCATGTCCGCATGCGTCTCGCCCAGCAGATCTGCGGCGACCTCTTGGACGACGGGACGCTGAAAGTGCTGCGGCTCGGCAATCGCTGGGATTTGGTCTTCCATCAAGCCCTGAAGCGCGACTCCAAGGGGGACGTGGCGGAATTAGACATCGATCCGCGCCTTATCGAGCAGTTCTCCAACGAGGCGACCAAGGTCATTCGCGGGCTGATGGACGAGGGCAACAATTTCGTGCTGGTCGCCGCACCGGATGCGCGGCCCTATGTCCGCATGGTCATCGAGCGTCTGTTCGCAACCCTTCCCGTCCTGTCGCATCTGGAGATTGCCCGCGGCGTGCAGATCAAGTCGCTGGGCACCATCTCGTGATCGAGATCAGCTCCGAGACAGTGCTGTATTACGTCCTGCTGCTATGCCGGATCGGCGGCTGCCTGATGTTCATGCCGGGCTTTTCATCGCCGCGGGTCCCCGTGCAGGTGCGTGTCTTCATCGCGGTAGCCGGCACGCTTGCGCTCTCGCCCGTGCTGCTGCCCACAGTTGCCCAGGCTGTGACCAAGGCCGACGCCGCGGCACCCGTGCAGCTCCTGCTGTCGGAAGTTTCGGTCGGTGCCTTGATCGGTTTGATGGGCCGGTTCTTCTATCTCGCCCTGGAGTTCATGGCGACGGCGGTCGCCTCCTGCATCGGCTTCAGCAATCTGCCCGGCACGCCCATCGAACACACCGACCCGATTCCGGCGATCTCTTCGCTCATCACGATAACCGCCACGGTGCTGTTCTTTATCACCGACCAGCACTGGGAAGTCATGCGCGGGCTGGTCGCCTCCTACAAAGCCATGCCAATCGACCAGGCCTTCGCCACCGATTTTAGTCTCGCCCAAATCGGGGACGTCATGGCCGAGGCCTTCATGCTGACGCTGCAGATCTCCAGCCCGTTTATTGTGTATGCGATATCAATTAACTTCCTGTTCGGCATTGCCAACAAGTTAACGCCACAAATTGCGATTTATTTTGTTTCTGTACCCTTTGTCATGGCTGGCGGTTTACTGCTTCTTTATTCCGTGATCTCAGACTTTATGAGGCTGTTTATGGCGGGTTTCATGCATTGGCTAACGAACGGGTAGGGACATGCCCAGAGACGCCAAACGGGCGGAGCGCTTAGTGGCTGCGCTGCGGAAACTCCATCGGATGGAAGAGCTGAAGAAAATCGAGCTGCAGCGCCAGCTCAGCGAGCTTCGCCGATCGGAGGAGGAGGTTATCACTGGGCTGAACCGCGAAGATGCCCTGCACGGCATGTTCATGGATACCAGCACCCGCTATCTGCGGTCGCTCGCCCGCCAGGCCGAGCGGGTCTCCCAATCCCACCAGCATCAATCGCGCCGCCTGCTTGACCGCGCCGGCAAGCTGCGCCGGGCGGAAAAGCTGCGCGACAGGCTCAGTCAGCAAAACGTCCGCACGGAAGGCCAGAAGCAGCTGTCTGATGTGATCGAGCGCTATGCCGGCAAGGGCGGCACAAGCCTCCCGTAAGTCGAGACATTGATGATGACAATAGAATTTCTCTGAAATCACGGAGTGCGACCGTGGCGATCAATCCACCGTCTGACCTTGTCCTCGATGTAGCCGAGGCCGCCCAGCCCAGCAAATTGCAGGAGGCGACCGCGAGGCTCGAGAGGGCGCGCGCGGAAAATGCTGGCGAGGCTTTTCAGGCGGCGCTCGCAAACGTCGCGGGGACCAGCACGGCTGTGGCCGCAACAGAAGCAGAGGCCAAAACGAGTGCGGCGACGACTGTCCGGAATGCGCCGCTCGTCCGCAAGGATACAAGCCAGACCAAGGCTATGGAGAAATTCGAGGCCTTTTTCCTGCAGACCGCCGTCCAGGACATGCTGCCGAAGAATGCCGAGACCGTGTTCGGTACAGGTCTCGCTGGTGATGTCTGGAAGTCCATGCTCGCCGAGCAGATCGCAGCCGAGATGGCAAAGAGCACCAAGTTCGGCATTGCCGAGCGCCTGGCCGGGTCACATTTTGCCACGGCGCCCGGACGGGGCGCGCCGACCAGCAGTGCCGCGCTCGCTCACCACGACAATGCAAACCTGACAGGGTCCTCCAACAACGTGCCGTTCCTGCAAGGCCGCCGAGCGCCTGACCTGCCTTCGAGCGGTGTCCTGCCGACCGGCAGCGCGGCCACCAAGCGGAGCTGATGATGCGGCGACAGCCAGTCGAGCAATCCCGTGCCGCAAGAGCCGCTGGCCCAGCCCCAAGAAAACTACCATTGCGCGGTTTGGAGGAGAAAACCGCCACCGCAATGCTCGATACGGCCATCAAACGGCTGGTGGAGGTGGTCGATCAGGAGACCACCGCGCTGCGCGACCGCAAGCCCATCGACCTTAACCTCTTCAACAACCGCAAAAGCCAGGGGCTTCTCGAGCTCGACCGCGCACTGCGCCTTCTCGACGGCGCCGACCCCGGCGAGCCGACGAAGAATGCACTGCGCGATCTCCGCCAGAAGCTGGAGACGAATCGCCAGGTGCTGGACACTCATCTGGAGGCGGTGCGCGAAGTGGCCGCGATCATCGCCGATGCGATTCGCAATGTCGAATCTGACGGCACCTATTCCGTCTCGTTTCGCAGCAAGGATCCCGAGCCATGATCAAGCCGATTCTCCTCGGCCTCTGGCTTTGCGGGGTCACTCTTGGCTCGGCTTATGGCGTTATCAGCTGGCAGAAGCAGCAGCGCACAGCAGCCGTCGCCGCGGCAACTGAAGCGTCGGTGCTGCAGCAGGTGCAGACCAAGGTCATCAACGTGCCCATCATAACCGACGGCGCCGTGCAGGGTTATGTGCTCGCGCAGTTCGCTTTCACCATAGAAGCCAACAAGCTCAAGGAGTTGTCCACAAAGCCTGACCTCATCCTGGTCGACGAAGCCTTCAAATTGATTTATGCCGGCGAGGCGGTCGATTTCCGGCACCTTCGCAGAGCCGATGTCGACGCTTTGTCGAAAATGCTCTTAACGAACGTCAATAAGCGTCTCGGCCAGGATCTTGTGCACGACGTGTTGGTGCAGCAGCTCAACTACCTGCCGCGAGACCAGCTCCGCGGTGGCAACGGGTAGGCAGCACAGACGGGGTGGCGGAGGTCGGTAAGGCAGGGACGGTCGGGGGCCTTTTGCGTCGTCTGGTGAGAAGCTAGCGAGATATGG
>Ga0081540_1004070_pt1 | contig 11315 bp, 7 predicted proteins | sample TabmetS2T1R1_FD_71024 | JGI IMG/M metagenome (GOLD analysis project Ga0081540, IMG submission 71024) | Tabebuia heterophylla rhizosphere microbial communities from the University of Puerto Rico - S2T1R1 | ecosystem: Host-associated > Plants > Roots > Rhizosphere ...
TCGCCGATGCCCCGCCAAGTTGCCTCAATTGTTCGTGGGTCGGTCTTTCGGTGCGCCAGATGATCGCTGTCGTCGGAATTTGGAGTTCGCTCGATTCGCCGCTGGAGCAAAGCGGATTCGAACTGCTGGTCCCACTTACAAGGGGACACCCTTATGCGATGCCCTCGGGGTGCAAAAGCGGGAGTATTTCCACGCCGCAGCCGCTCTCATGCTCGCTTTCACAGAAGGCGCAGATGCGGCCACTCTACGCAGTGCGGATCGAGGACCTCGGGCGGGGCGACCTCGTCAAGGTCGATTGCGCCGCCTGTCAGCACGTCGCGCTGCTGGACGCCCTCTTGAGGCTCGGATAGACCCCGCATTCAAGGTGCTCGATCTTGAAGGGGCGGCTCCGGCTCTGGTGCTACCGGCCGCACTGCGCGCGCTCCACCGGCCGTTGCGCCCCATTCGGCGAAGGAGCGGTGCGGGGCTGGAGGAAGCGCTTGACGCCGCTCCCCGCAGGCTTAGCACTGACGAGGTATCAATGATAACCCGGGAATGTCGATGACATGTTCCAATGATAGCGCTAGGCTATGATAAGCCAACAATTGTTCTTGCTGAGCATCGCCGATCCCGCAACCGTTAAGCGAAGAGGAACACAAGATGGCCGAGTACGACCTGATTATCCGGAACGGCACGATTGTGGATGGGACTGGAGGCATCCCCGCCTATCGGGGCGATGTGGCCGTCAAGGACGGAAAGATCGCCATGATCAGCGGACGCATCAAGGCGACGGCGACGAAAGAGGTGGACGCCACCGGATGCATTGTCGCGCCGGGGGCTATCGACCTGCACAATCACTACGATTTGCAGCTGAACTGGGATCCTTATGCAACGATGTCGGGCTGGCACGGCGTGACCTCGGTCGCGATCGGCCAGTGCGGCTTCGGCTTCGCCCCATGCAAGCCGAAGGATCAAGAGGCCGCGATGCGTCTCCTTACGCGCATCGAAGCGATTCCCTTGAGCACAATGGAAAAAGGTCTGGCCTGGGACTGGGAAAGCTTCCCTCAGTGGATGGACAGCTTGGCCAAGCGCCCGCTGGGCGTCAATGTCGGCGCGCTGGTCCCCTTCAATCCGCTGCGGCTCTATGTGATGGGCATCGAAGAGTCGCGCGAGCGGGTCTATGCGACCGAGGCAGAAACCCGTCAGATGCAGGCGCTCGTCCATGAGGCAATGAAGGCCGGCGCTTTTGGCTGGTCGTCGATGAAGACGCTGATCAACCGCCCCGATGACGGCCGCTTCATCCCAAGCCAAGTGGCCTCCAACGAGGAATACCTCGCGCTGGCGCAGGTGCTGGCCGATTTCGGGGTCGGCAGCATCGGCTGGACGCGCGGCGCGGCCGAGCGACCGCTGCCGCCGGGCGAACCGGATCTGCTCGGCGGCGCGACGCCGACCAGCTCAGGTATTCAGATGGACCCGGTCGAAGGCGATGCCCCGGGCAAAGGCCGGGAGGACTTTCTGATCGAGATGTGCCTGGCGAGCGGACGGCCGTTGCAATGGGGCGCGGTCAGCCAAAGCGAGGCGGCACCGGGGCGCTACAAGGAGCAGCTCGCCTTTCTCGAGCGCGCCCACAGAGAAGGCGCTTGGATGTACGCGCAGACCGCGTCGAACCCGCCCTCGCCGGTCTTCGAGCTCGCCGAATATAACGGGTTCGATGCAATGCCAAACTGGATCGATCCGTTTGTAGGCACGCCCGAAGAGCGCATCGCCAAATTGAAACAGCCTGGGGTGCGCGACCGCATGCGCCAGGACGTCGGCGCGTGGACCGGCACCGGCGGTCAGGCCGATGTCGTCTCAAATTGGGCAAAGATGCGGGTCGTCGAAGTGCGGTACCCACGGAATTACAAGTATGAGGGAATGACCGTCGCCGAGCTATCCGAGGCGACCGGCAAGCACCCGATGGACGCGATGCTCGATCTCGCGATCGACGAAGACCTGCGGACCGAATTCTCGACTGATCCAACCAACGGCACCGACCCGCGGGCGGTCGCCGAAATCCTCAACCACCCCTACATCCATCCCTGCGTCTCGGACGGCGGCGCGCATGTCCGCTACCTGACGCTGGGCACTTGGCCGGTCAATCTCCTTGCGACTTGGACGCGGGATCGCCAGGTCATGAGCCTGGAGAAGGCCCACTACAAGATCAGTGGTTTGCCGGCGTGGATCGCCGGGTTCACCGATCGCGGCCTCCTGCGCGAGGGCTTCGCCGCTGACATCATTGTCTACGAGCAGGAGAAGCTGGGCTTTCTCTATGACAGCCCGGTTTACGCCGCGGACTTCCCAGGCGGCGAACGGCGTCTGATCCAGAAGGCCAAGGGCATCCGCTATACCATCGTAAATGGGGGAATTACGTTTGAGGAGAGCGAATGTACTCAGACGACGCCGGGCAAATTCCTGCGCAGCTATGACATGGTCATTCGCTGAGTAATGAACCGGAAGAGTCCCGGCGGCCGGGGCTCTTCCAACGTATTATTGGCACAGCGATCGCGAAAGGAACGGCAGTGCCAATCATCAGGAAGCAGGAGTTGAGCAAGCCGGCATGGGCCGCCGAGGGCGCGGAGAGCAGTATCCTGGTCGGTGTCGACCAGGGAAGCCAGTCGCTCCACATCGAAGAGGTGAGCGTGGCGCCCAATGCCCGGATTCCCCGGCGCATCAATCCGCACACGGAAGTCGCCATCATCGTGCAGGAAGGAAAGCTGGACGCGATCCTTGGGCGCGAGCGGGTGTCGATCGGTCCCGGCGACACCGTGCTAGCTCCGGCCGGGAGCGCTCACGGCTTTCTGAACCGCTACGAAGAGCCGGCGCGTTTGCTGTTTGTGTACCCGACGCATCAGGTAGAGCAAGTAGAAGTCAGCATCCCGGGGGCGACGTTGGGGTTCCCGTCGGAGCGGGGATTGTCTGGTTACCAATCACCCGAGGACCGGCCCCTGGGAGAGAGACGCTGAGGCGAGGGACAGATGCTCTTAGTGTACTTAGGAGAGCATCGGGCTTGCGCGGCAACGCTTTCGCTTGGTCGGCATGCCGTTGCAGCGACATGACTCACCGGTGGAGGAAGCAGGATTCGAACCCTCTCGGTCCCCGAGACGGAAGCTATGCTCACGAAACTGCCCGTTTTGACCGTCACAGCATTTCCCGTCCTTCTCGACCGCCGCCGCACGCGATCTCGAATAGCACACAGCCGAGCGTCTCATTGCGGAAGGCCGATTGCTGGGAGACGATGAGCTGAGGCAATCCAGGTATCGGACCCGAGCGCGGCGGTGATGCGCCGTAAGGAATCCACCCAAAGATCGCAGCGAAGCGACGGCAAAATGCAACCGGCGGTGGCGTCCAACCTGACAATAAGCCTTTGGCCCGTTCTCATTGGACACGTTAAAAGGGTTGCTTAAGCGGTTCAACTGCCCTCCTGCTCATCGTTCACGATCGTGAAGCCGATCAATCTGCGCATCGCCGAGGAACTCGGCATTCGCGAGCAGCAGGTCGCTGCCGCCATCTCGTTGCTCGACGGCGGAGCGACCGTGCCCTTTGTTGCCCGCTACCGGAAGGAGGCGACCGGGGCACTCGATGACACCCAGCTGCGGCAGCTCGAAGAGCGGCTGAGATATCTGCGCGAGCTGGACGAACGTCGAGCCGCCATCCTCGATAGCATCAGTCAGCAAGGAAAACTCGACCCGGCGCTCAAGCAGGCGATTGACGCGGCGGACAGCAAGGCGCGGCTCGAGGATCTCTATTTGCCCTATCGGCCGAAGCGGCGGACGAAGGCTCAAATCGCGCGCGAAGCGGGCCTCGAGCCGCTGGCAGAGGCGCTTCTCTCGAGACCCGACCAAATCCCGGAGCAGGTGGCGCACCGATACGTCGAAGCAAGTAAGGGAGTGATTGATTCGGCCGCTGCTCTCGAAGGCGCTCAAGCGATCCTCACTGAACGTTTTGCCGAAGATGCCGCGCTGATCGGGACCTTGCGGGAGGAGGTGTGGTCACGCGGCCGCCTCTGTTCGCGAGTTCGTGCGGGCAAGGCGGAGAGCGGTGCCAAATTCGCTGACTATTTCGAGTTCAGCGAGGCTCTGGCTAAATTACCGTCGCACCGCATCCTCGCGCTGTTCCGCGGCGAGAAGGAGGAGGTGCTCGCCCTGGAACTGGTGCCCGACCCGCCACCATCGGATCGAGGCGAACAGAGCGCTTTCGAGCGGCAGATCGCGAGCCGGTTCAAGATCGCCGATCATGGGCGGCCCGGCGACCCTTGGCTGATCGATACAGTGCGCTTGGCCTGGCGCACGAGGATCCTGGTTCACATCGAAAGCGACCTGCGCCTTCGGCTCTGGCAGGCGGCGGAAGATGCCGCAGTGCAGGTGTTCGCCGGGAACCTGCGCGACCTGCTGCTCGCGGCCCCCGCGGGCGGGCGTCCGACGATGGGTCTTGATCCCGGGTATCGGACCGGCGTCAAAGTCGCCGTGGTCACCGGGACCGGGCAAGTCGCGGGGACGACGACAATCTACCCGCATCAGCCGCAGCGCCGTTGGGACGAGTCGATTGCTCAGCTGGCGCGGCTTGCGCAAGAGCATCGGGTGGAACTGATCGCGATCGGGAACGGCACCGCCTCGCGTGAAACCGACCGGCTCGGTGCCGCGCTCATTCGGCTGCACCCCGAGCTTGAACTGACCAAGGTCGTCGTCTCGGAGGCCGGGGCTTCGGTCTACTCCGCTTCGGCTTTTGCCTCGCAGGAATTGCCGGGGCTCGACGTGTCCTTGCGCGGAGCGGTCTCGATCGCCCGGCGGCTTCAGGATCCGCTCGCCGAGCTGGTCAAGATTGATCCCCAATCGATCGGGGTGGGCCAATATCAGCACGATCTCAGCGAACACAAACTTTCGCGCTCGCTCGATGCGGTGGTCGAGGATTGTGTCAACGCTGTGGGCGTCGATGTCAACACGGCCTCTATGCCGTTGCTGTCGCGAGTTTCCGGCATCGGCGAAGGACTGGCGCGCAGCATTGTCAGTTACCGTGAAGAACACGGTCCTTTCCGCACCCGCGCGGTTCTCAAGAAGGTGCCGCGGCTCGGGCCCAAAGCTTTCGAGCTTTCAGCAGGGTTCCTGCGGATCCGCAACGGCGATGACCCGCTCGATGCGTCGGGCGTACACCCGGAAGCCTACCCCGTAGTGCGACGCATTCTGGCGGCAACCAAGCACCAATTGGAGAGGCTGATCGGCGATACATCAGTACTGCGCCAGCTCGAGCCAAAGGCTTTTACCGATACCGTGTTCGGTGTGCCGACCGTCACCGACATCTTGCGGGAACTCGAAAAGCCCGGTCGTGATCCGCGCCCGGCTTTCAAGACAGCGAACTTTCGTGAGGGCGTGGAAAAGCTTGAGGATCTGGAGCCCGGCATGGTTCTCGAAGGGGTCGTGACGAATGTCGCGGCGTTCGGCGCCTTCGTCGATGTGGGGGTCCACCAGGACGGGTTGATGCACATCTCCGCGATGTCCCATGCTTACGTCAAGGACCCGCGTACAATCGCAAAGCCTGGCGATGTCATCCGTGTCAAAGTGTTGGATGTCGACCCGAAACGCCGTCGGATCTCGTTGACAATGCGGTTCGATCAAGCTCCGGAGGCGCGGCCGACTACAGCAAACGCAATCGCCCCAACGGGATCGGATAGATCGGATAAACATGTCCGACCCGCCGAGATACGCGCAGGCCGAAGCAATTCTGTGCCCTCTAGCGGCGACGCGATGGCCGAGGCTTTTCGGCGAGCGGGGCTGACGGGTAAGCCCCCAGGGCGGCAATAGCGCAATGGGCCTTCGTGTCTGACTCCGAACCCCAAAACGCGAGCCAAAGGCCTCTTTCCCTGATCCGGCTGGGTCCGCTAAGTTGACAATGCTGCACCAGGCAAGAGCTGTCGGCCAATCGATGTATTCGGCGGGCACCACCCTGGCATAACGTCCGCTTTGTCCCAGCCTTCGACCGTCCTTCATCGTGGATAGCAATGTATCGTAAAGGCTACGTACGCTGTCCTTCAGATCAGAAGTTTTAGGGCTTCCACGTCTCGGATCATGATCGAGCTCTTGCCGAGATCGATCAATCCTTGCCGGTGCCAGACCTGCAGCTGCTTGTTGACACTTTCCCGACTGCCGGCCGCCATGTTGCCGAGCTCGCGCTGTGAGACATGAAGCTCGACCGATGGGCTACGGACGGCGTGAAGACCGACGCTTTCGGCGAGCTGCACCAGTGCTTTGGCAATGCGCGACTCGAGGTGCCGAAATATGACATCCTCGACCTGTTCTGTCGTCAACCGCAGTTTGCGGCACAGGATTTTAAGAAGGATCATGCAAAGATCGGCCCGGTTTTCGAGCACCGGCAGAATATCCCGCCGGTTCAGTACCAAGAGTTCGCAGTCGGTCAATGCGGTGGCGTCGGCGCTTCGCTCGTCGCCATCGAGGATGGCGATTTCGCCAAAGATCTCGCCCGCGTTGAAGATCGTAAAAACGATCTCTCTTCCGCTCTCAGAGAGCGAACTGATTTTTACGCTGCCCCGTAGGACCGCCATCAAGCTTTGGCCGGGCGATCCTTTGGCGAAGATCTGGCGCCCGCCTGGATAGCGCACGACCCGACAGTAGCTGATTAACGCGTCGAGTTCACTGGCGCTCAATTTCCTGAACAGGAAATGACGCTCGAATATCTTCCGCTTTTCGTTATGGTTTGCTGACTTCGCATGATCTTCTTTCCTACATTCCGCCTTAGCTCCGACGAGTTTGTGAACGTTCCGCAAATCTCCGAGATAGTTAACGCCAGCGTTATTAAGCTCGACCGTCACTCGTTCGAGCGGCAAGCACTCGAGGTCGGTGATCGGCAAGGCCTCGATTTCGGAAGCAGAGTAATTTTCCGTCTCTGAGCTTTCCTCGTCGAGCGATGTTAGGAGACGCTCTGCGGGGGGAGTCCTGTTCTGCGGGATCATCTGAGTCTCCGTTTGACGAGAGAGGAGGGTTCCTGCTCTTGTTAGCGGGCTCCGCATCCGCATTAGTTGTCATCGTGGGCCCTCCCCATTGGTTCTCACTGTGTAAATTTGGCGTGGCTCTGTGCGCTGGTCGCGTTAATGGTTGTGAAATCGTGCAAAAGCGCTTTGCAACGATTTTGCAGGCACTGCCAATCGCTCCTTTTCCGCAAGCATATATTGCCAGGGTGGCGGCAGATGGGAACGATCCGATATGAATACGCGCGACGCGCACGTGAAATGCCATTCTCGAGATCTAATGGGCCGCGGATCTATGGGACAGTTCTTCGCAGGGTGATTCCAAAAACTATCTGGCACCGAGTAAGATTAGGATCCTCGGCGAGCGCATTGCCAATGGCCAGGGAGAACGACGTGATAAAGTTTAGCTGCAGTATGGTTTCGGGCAGCGATTTATTTTACGCCACGGTGATAGCCGAAGATGCCAAACAAGCCAGAGAACATCTGGGATCACGTGGACGCCGTGCGCCCGCGGGTATTGGCCCTCACCCTAGGAGCGCAGGAACTTGCCGTTGCGATCGAACACGATCATCGGGTGGTCGCCGCGGTTGACGACATAGACATTGTCGCGGCTGTCGACCCCCGACCCCGCCAAACTCCTTGAATGACCAGCCTTCGGGCAGCTTGGCCCAGTCCGCATTGACCCGATATCGATAGTCCCCACTTCCAACGATCATCGACCACTCCTTCTCGTGACCGGCTTGGTGGGTTCGTTCCTAGGTCGACACCAGCTGAGGCTCGGCTCTCGCCTCGCGGGGGTGCACCGGCCCTCCAGCGACGATCTGTACGATGCCGGCAGCAAACCCGACCAAGACCCCAATTTTCCAAGCATCGTCATAGGACCCGGTGACATCTAAAATCATGCCGCCACCCCATGCTCCGAGCGAAGCACCGACCTGGTGCACAACGAAGGAGATCCCGAGGAGCGTCGCCATGTAGCGGGTGCCAAACATCTCGGCGACCAGACCGCTGAGGAGCGGCCACACCCCGGGAAACCACAGCAAGCCCATCGCCGCCGCAAAGATTAGGGTGTTGCTCGCCGTCGGCGGGGCTACGAAGTAAGCGGCGAAGGCAACCGACCGCAAGATATAGAGCCAGCCCAACACGACGTGCTTCGGATAGCGGCCGCCGAGCCAGCCCGCCAGCAAGGCACCGACGCAGTTGACAGCGCCGATGACCGCCAGCGCCTCGGCGCTCAGCATCGGGTCCTGGCCGCAGATTTCCAGGTAGGCCGGCAGGTGCGTCGTAAGGAAAACAAGGTTAAGCCCGCAGACGAAATAGGCTCCCGACATCACGAGAAAGCCGCGATGGCGCAGCGCCTGGGCCAGCGTATCGCGCATCGTCGTCTTCGCCGCCGCCGTCATCACCGGAAGCTTGTCCGACGCACCGGCCCAGAAGGCGGCCGGCAGCATCGCGGCGGCGAGGACCGCAAAGAACATCGCCCCGATTTGCCAGGGGTAGTATTTCAGCACACCCTGGGTCGCGAGCGGCACGATGAGCGTACCGAGCGAGCCGATCGCCGCCACCACACCAAGCATCTTGCTGCGGCTCCGCTCCGGCACCGCCCGGGCGCAAGCCGCCAGCGCCAGGGAGGAGGCCGTGCACGCCAGCGCGATGCCGATCAGCATACTCGAGACGATCAGAGCCATCTCGCCGCCGGCGGCCGCCATCGCCGCGAGACCGGCGATATAAATCACGGTCCCCGCGACCAGAGTAACGCGCAGCCCGAAGCGGTCGGCGATGGCGCCAGCCGGCGCCTGCGCCAGACCCCAGACGATATTCTGGATCGCGATGGTGAGCGTGAAATCCGCCGCGGTGAGCGCCAGATCACGGGTCACCGGCGTCAGAAACAGGCCGAGACTTTGTCGCAGACCCATGCCGATGCTCAGCAGCATGGCGGAGCCGATTAGGATCAGCCGAGTCGAGCCTTGCGCCACATTCGATGCCATTTGTAAGGGAGACTAAGATGAACGGGCGCGGTCGGCCAGTCTGCCCGATCGGTGGCGCCCGCCAATCGCCATCGACCAGGCGTTGACTAATTCCGTCTGCTCCGTCTCACCGAATGTGAGCAGAATCCGGCCCCTTGTTTGCGAGCACGGCCGCCGATGATTGCAAGCGCCTACAGATAGCTCATCCGTTCTCCGCGGTCGCTGGGTGCTGGCGCCTCCAATGCTCGGCAATCTCGTTGCGTCGGCAGATCCAGACCCGGTCGTGGCGCAGGATGTGATCGACGAAACGGGCAAACGCGGCGGCGCGCGCCGGCTTGCCGGCGAGACGGCAATGCAGAGCGACGGTCATCATCTTCGGCGTCTGCTCGCCCTCGCGGTGGAGCGCATCGAAATTGTCGCGCAACGAGACAAAGAAATCCTCGGCCTGACCCCAGCCCAGGCCACGCGCGAGGCGCGTGTCGTTGTCGTCGAGCGTATGCGGGATGATGAGATGTGGCCGGCCGTAATCGTAGGTCCAATAGGGTAGCTCGTCGTTGTAGGCGTCGCTGTCGTAAAGGAACCCGCCTTCCTCAACGACAAGGCGCCGTGTGTTGGCGCTTGGCGTGCCGATGTACCAGCCGATCGGCCGCGTTCCCGTCAGTCGCCGAATGGTCTCGACGGAGAGGCGGATATGCTCCCGCTCGGTTGCTTCGTCGATGCCGTGATAGTCGAGCCAGCGCCACCCGTGATCGACAACGTCGCAGCCCTGACGCGCCATCGTCTCGGCGGCTTGCGGGTTGCGCTCGAGCGCCATGCCGACGGCATAGATCGTCGGGATCACCTGCCGCTCGGCGAAGACGCGCATGAGACGCCAGAAGCCGACACGACTGCCGTATTCGTAGGCCGACTCCATATTAAAATCTCGCGCGCCCTCGAGTGGGGCCGGCATGAGAAGGTCGGTCAGGCGCGTCTCGGCGCGCTGATCGCCGTGCAGCACACTGCTCTCGCCACCTTCCTCATAGTTGACGACGAAATTGAGGGCGAGGCGCGCCCCACCGGGCCAACGCGGGTCCGGCGGCTGGTCGGCATAGCCGACGAGATCGCGCGGATAGCCGGTCATCGACGCCGAGCTGCCGTCATGCCGATGAGCTTATCGCGGGGCGCGATCGCCATGCTACCGTCAGTCGCGCGCAATCAGCCAGGAGTGCCCGACGAAGGGGTCGCGCAAGCAGTATGGCGATAAGGCCATCGAGCAAGGCGCCACACCGCAGCGGCGGGGGCGACGCTCGATCTCTGTCGCGCGTGACCTCGCCGATCGATCCGTCTCATCTTGGCCCGGACCACGCGGCCCTATGATAATGAGAGGGAGGCACGATGAAGAGCACCGCTGGGCAGCGAGTTCACGTCACCCGGCCAACGCCCTCGGCGCCGTTGATCCGCCTCAAGCGTTGTGGAACACGAGGGTCCTCACCTCGATGCTCTCGCGCGGCAGCACATTGGCGGGAGCGGTCGGATCCTCAAAGGCGGAATGCGCGGTAAAGCGCGCCGTGCCGTCCTCTGTCGAATCGTAGCATTTGATTAGGACCGCTTCGTCGGACCCCATCTCCGGCACGTAGAACCAGCGGTGAGCGGGGTTGTACCGGACACGGTAGGTCTCGCCTATCCGGTCGCGGTAGACCAGATCAGAGGCGACGAAATCCGCGAAAGCGACGCTCGTCGCGTCGCAAACGGCGAGCGGTGCATCGCGCAACGGCCCGCGGATCGGCCGCCACAGATTGACGATCTCAAAGCGATGGCGAAGCAGCTCTTCGGCTTCCTCGCCCATCAAGTCGCGGACCCGCTGCGGGCCGGATTTTACCGTATAATCGTTGTGGACACTGGTCACCGGCTGGCGTGGCGTCCCCGGTGAGCGATCGACGCCGCCCGCAACGCGACGGCGGATCGTGTGGTCGAACACCAGCACCCGGCTGGCACCGGTTGCCTCGGCGACGAGTCGTTCGGCTTCCGGATAATAGACGTGGCGCAGCTCGTCCTCGTCATAGAAGTCCTTGACCGCGCTGCGATGCTCGACAAGAGCCAAGCCTTGATCGTCGAGCGTGAGGCGACCCGCGACCGGCCGAGCATCATGAATCCGCATGACATGCGGCTCCGGAACTCCAGTCGACCGCGGCATGCCCGGCGGCGGGTCATAGGCGAGGTTCATCGGCTTCTCTGCCATCGGCGAGAGGTAATTGAGAAGGCCCTCGACACTTGGCAGGCGCTCGATCACGTCACTGGAAAGGCTCATGGTTTATTTCTCCGAGGGTTTGGAGACGAGGTAAGCAATTTCTCGAACATTTCTTCGAATCGTCGAA
>Ga0081540_1004071_pt1 | contig 11315 bp, 6 predicted proteins | sample TabmetS2T1R1_FD_71024 | JGI IMG/M metagenome (GOLD analysis project Ga0081540, IMG submission 71024) | Tabebuia heterophylla rhizosphere microbial communities from the University of Puerto Rico - S2T1R1 | ecosystem: Host-associated > Plants > Roots > Rhizosphere ...
CGAACCCGGTCGCACAAGGTGATCACGTAGTCGAACTGGCGGCCGATGAACTCGCTCAGGTGCGTCGAGCGGTGTCCGGTCAGGTCGATGCCCTGTTCGGCCATCACCGCCACCGCGTGCGGGTGTACCGGCTTGGGATAGCTGCCCGCGCTGCATGCCGTGACCGCGTCCCCGGCCTCGTGCCGTAGCAATGCCTCGGCCATTTGGGACCTTGAGCTGTTACCGGTGCACAGGAACAACACCCGGGCCGGCGTTCCACCCGGCTCCCGGGCCGGCAAGGCGGCCGGAGCCAGCCGCAACGCGGGGTGCAGCGCTCCGCCGGTCGCGGCCAGAAGCTGGCCGCAGCGGGCCAGATCGACGGTGTAGTACGTGTCTCGACCATCAGCGGCACTGCGGTGGGCGGCGACCAGATTTGCACGCCGTAGCTGACCCAGGTGGTAGGAGAGCAGGTTCTGCGGTTGGCCCAGCATGAGCGTCAACTCGTGTCCCCGCCGGTCGCTGCGGGCGAGCTCCCCCAACAGTCGCCACCGCAGAGGGTGCCCGACAAGAGTCAGGAACTCCGGTGCCCCCGCCTCAGCAGCTTCCCGTGGACGGCCCACCAATGCAGAATACATCAAATCGGTTTGATTGATACGCCCTAGTTCCGCCTCGTACTCAGCTGGAGTGTCCACTATGGACAACTCTCCTCGCCGCGCCTCTCCTCGCCATCGGAGTCATCTACTCGGCCGCAGGGAGTGGACTGGCTTGAACATCCTGGCCGGCCGACGTGCTTTGGCCGGCAAGTCGGGACCGGCCCACATCGGGCGTCCTCATCCGCGTACGTCTCCTGAGAGCCGTTCTTCCGCTTGACCGTGCCAAAGCACCTCGAAGTCGGCGGCGGTGACCGGCTCGCAGCGGATAGCCCATCGGGTCCATCTGCCGACGCCGAACCTCGACTGAGTTGTCGAGCGGACTGGTTCCGGGGTGACGCTTCCTATTGGAGGAGTTCGATCTCACCGCGTGCCTGGGCGAGTAGGCGGTCGGCGTTTGCCGCGGTCGAGTACAGGAAATAGATAAGTCCGAAACTGTCCGAATCGGCCCACATACAGGTCGCCTGAGGCGTGCTGCCACCGCTCGCGGCGGTGCACCGGGCAGCGCCGTTCAACGCACCGGGGTCGACCGGGTGGAACGCGGGCTTGCTTGACGCGACGCTTTCCACGGCGTCGAGCATCTCGTTGGGGTCCGGGTGATGGCCGGTCACCGCCACGAAGGCGATGGCGTCCTTGCGACTCGCGCTGCCGTACACACCGGACGCCTTGATGCCTCCGGTCGGGGCGCCCACGCCGTCGAGGACCTTGCTCACGCCGTCCTTGAGCGCTTGTTCGGTGGCTGCCGACCGGCCGAGCAGTGTCTTCGGCGAGACGACCGTGACCGCCTGCGGCGTGCTGGTCTGGGGCGGGTCCGGGGGCGGCAGGGTGGGTGATGCCGACACAACGGCCGTTGGGCTCGGCGCCGCCGCCGATGCAGCCGGCTGCGCAGCGGACCGCCCGCCGCAACCCGCGAGCGCGCCGGCCGATATCACAGCCACGACCACTGCGATCGTCTTCATCCAGCCGCCCCCGTAACCGTTGCGCTGCCCCCGAGCGGCGTCACGCTACAGGACGCTGACCTTCGCCGCGGTAGCCCGATCGTCTGAATCCACCCCGCTAGACGACCAGCTGTCCTGCGGCGGCCAGGCACTCAACGGCGCCCGAGGGTCACGCCTCACCGCCGCCTTGGTACCTATGCGGGCGGTTGGGACACCGACTACCCTGGTATCGCGGGTGGATCGATGACGTGCACGGCTGCCTCGGCCATTTCAAGGCCGGTGCCGGTGGCGTCGAGAGTACCCTGATCAACGCACTCACCACCCAGCTCAACGGATAGCAGTCCGGCGGGCGCCGAAGGTACCCGGGCTCGCCGTCCAACCATGGAAAGGGACCCGTGCGCCCGCGCATTCTCGTGCCGCTCGTCCTCCTGGCGGTCGTGGTGCCGGTCGCCGCCGTCCTCGTCCTCTCGGACCGGCACACCCAGCCGCCGGGCGGGCAGCCGGCGAACGTCAGCGTATGGCCGACGCCCCAGCGGCTGGCCAACCGGCCGGACGGGTTCGAGCTGACCGGTCCGGTCACCGTGGTGCGCCGCACGGACGCCGATCCGGCCGCGGTCGACGCGGTTATCGCGGCGTTGCGCGCGGCCGGCGTCGCGGGGGTCGTGGCCTCGACGGAGGACGGCGGTACCGGCGTCACAGTCTGGCTCAGCGACACAGCCGGACCGCTGCGGCAGCTCGGCGTGGCAGGCTCGGCCGGCCTGCCCGCCGAGGGGTACGTGCTGGCTGCTGGCCGAGCCGGCAACCGCGGGGAGATCGTGCTGGATGGCGTCGATCCAGCCGGCGCCTACTACGCGGCACAGACCTTGCGCCAGCTGATCCGCACCTCCGACGGCCGGCCTTGGATGCCCGGGGTGACCGTCCGCGATTGGCCGTCGGGCAGGCTGCGCGGCGTGGTGGAAGGCTTCTACGGCACCCCATGGACGCAGCGCGAGCGGCTGGACGCCCTGGACTACCTCGCCGCGCACAAGGCCAACTGGTACATGTACTCGCCGAAGGACGATCCATACCTGCGTGAGCGCTGGCGCGACCCGTACCCGCCAGACGCGCTCGCTCAGCTCCGCGAGCTGATTGAACGCGCGGTTCGGGACCATGTCACGTTCAGCTACGCGTTGTCCCCTGGCCTGTCGATCTGCTACTCGTCGCCCGAGGACATCGCCGCGCTGCTGGCGAAACTTGACTCGATCTACGCGCTGGGAGCGCGGTCGTTCGCCATTCCGCTCGATGACATCGACGACCCGCCAGGCTCGCACCACTTCGTCTGGCATTGCCCCGGCGACTCAGCCTTCGGTAGCGGCCCAGGCGCGGCCGGCGCCGCTCAGGCACAGCTGCTCAATCGGGTCGACGACTGGGTGCGCGCCAAGGGCGACGTGCATCCGCTCCAGACCGTGCCTACCGACTTCTATGCTGTGGCCGACACGCCGTACAAGACAGCGTTGAGGGAGGGCCTGGCACCGGACGTAATCGTGATGTGGACCGGTGATGGTGTTGTCTCGCCGACCGTCACCGTGGACCAGGTGACGGCGGCCCGGGCCGTGTTCGGCCACGACATCTTGTTGTGGGACAACTACCCCGTCAACGACTACATCCTGGATCGCCTTCCGCTCGGGCCGTACACCGGCCGACAGGACGGGCTGTCGGGGGCACTTGTCGGCATCCTTTCCAACCCGTCCATCCAGCCGACGGTCAGCCGCGTCGCGCTGTTCTCCGTGGCAGCATTCGGGTGGAACGACTCGACGTACCAGCCGACCGCCGCGTGGTCGGCGGCGCTTCAGGAGCTGGCCGGCGGGGACTCGCAGGCCGTCGCCGCCCTCCAGCTATTCGCGGACGTCTCGTGGTACGACAAGATCCTTCATACGAAGCAGGCGCCGCGGCTGGCGGCGGACTTGGCGGCATTCTGGGAAAGTTGGCGGCGCGGCGACCGGCCGGAAGCTATCGCCGCGCTGCGGCAGCGTGCGGACGCCGTGGCCGACGCTCCGGCGATCATCCGGGCCCGGGTACCGGACGGTGCCTTCGCCACCGAGGCGGGGGCCTGGCTCGAGTCGATGGCGCTTTGGGGAAATGCACTGCGTGCCGCGACCGACATGTTGGCCGCGGAGGCGGCCGACGACGACGGCGCCGCCGCGGCGGCGCACGGCCGGATCGACGCGGCGACGGCGGCGGCCGCGGCCATCCGGGACCCCCGCACGACAGTGGGGCCGTCGATCGGGGACGGGGTGATCGACCGGTTCCTCGCCGACGCCGACGCCGAGGTGTCCCGTTGGCGCGGCGCCCAGGGGCGCGCGGGTACCGCGTCGGCTTCGATGGATGCGTATCAGGACGATGTACCGGCCCGCATGGTCGACGGCGACCCCGGCACGTTCTACTCGAGCGACGCGCCCGTCCAGGTGGATGACGCCGTTACGGTGGACCTCGGCGATTCCCGGCCGATCGGCGCGGTGAGTCTGCTCATGTCTACGTCCGACGGCCCCAATGACTACATACACCACGGTACGGTCGAGTACTCGCTGGACGGGCAGCAGTGGCAGCCCTTGGGCACTGGTTCGACGGCCGAGCTGGTGGTACACGCTCCGCCCGGTACCGCGGCCCGCTTCGTCCGGTACCGGGCCACGGCGGACAACGACGGGTACTGGCTCGCGGTACGGGAGTTCGCCGTTGCCGTGGACGGTTAGCCCGATGCGCATTCACTCATCGACCGGTACCCACCAGCCGGCCGGATCTCGACCCGTGGGGGCGCCCATGGGGTAGCAGCGACCCCAGCACGTCGAGCCGGGCGAATAACCGGTAGTACGCCTCCTCATCGGAAGCCTGCGAGGTGGCGAAGGCGGTGGCCTCGTTCAACGATTCGCCGTTGCCCCACACCTCCCGCGTGCCGAACGAGTAATCAAGGTTCAACCGCACCGTCCCGTCGCTTTAGACGCGGGGTGGCACGATCTACCTGATTGGCTAGGGAACCTGTAGATACGGGACGCGGACGTCATGTCGACGTGTAGCGTGCCGCGCATGCGCAGCGGAGCGGGGACTGGTGCGAGAGGTCGGTTGTGGCCGGCTGGGTTCGCGGCAAGGATGTTGGCTCGTTTCGCCGTCGTTACTGTGGCGGTGGTGTTGGCTGCGGTGGGTTTGAACCCCACGCCGGCGCGGGCGGCTCCGACGACTTTCCTGGCGGCTACCGCCCGGGTGGAGATCACGCCGACGGCGCTGGGTTTCCCGGACTATTACCCGGCTGGCTACGGTAGCGACGCACCGGACGACGTTACGGGTGGCTCGCCGTTGTTCGCGACCGGGTTGCTGATGGTGAACTCGGCCGGCCAGCGGTGGGTGGCGGTCTCGGCCGATGTTCTCGCGTTCCCTGCCTCGGTGACGGCGGCTATCCAGAGCGCCGCGTCGTCGCAGTTCGCGATCGCGCCGGAGCGGCTGCTGTTGACTGGCACACACACCCATTCCGGTCCGGTCATCGGCGACCAGCCGAACGTGTCCATCACATACAACATCGCGCCCGGCTCGGCCGCCGACACGCTGGTGCGTTCGTACACGGCCGCTTTCCAGGCGCGGATCCTGAACCTGCTCTCGACACTGGTGGCGGCCCCGACCACGGAGGTGACCGCGTCGTTCGGGTACGGCGTGGGCAATGTCGGCTTCAACCGGGCCTCGCTTCGGCCCAGTGCCGTGGACGGGAACATTCTCGTGCTGAGCCTGCGGTCGGTCGCGAACTCCCAGATCGTGGCCGTGTGGTTCTCCGCCAGTGCCCATGCGGTCAGTCTCGGCCCGATCACGTCGTGGAACGGCGACTTCCCAGCCGCGACGGTGGCGTCGGTGGAAAGCCAACTCGGTTCGGCTAATCCCGGCGTGCGGGCCCTGTACTTCCCGGGCGCGGACGGCGACCAGAATCCGCTGCCGGGACTGACCCCGGCCACGATCGCCGCCCAGATCACACCGCAGGTCCTCGCGGCGGCCGCCGCGAACGCGGGCACCGGGGCCGCCGAAGTCCAGGAGCCGACAGTGGCCGGCCTGCAGGACGTGTCCCTGCCGCTGGACATCCGGGTCAGCGACGCGGCCCTGCGCGCCCACTACGTGGCGGTGCTGGGCGCCCCGGCGTCGTTGGCCGACGCCACACACGCCCACCTGATGATCGACCAGATCGACAGCGGCACCCTGCGCCGCGCCATGACCGTTCGCGTCACCGGCTGGCGGTTCGCCGCCGCGACCGGCGTCAAACCACTGGTCATCCTGGCCATCGCCGGCGAACCCGTGGTCGACTACAGCATCGGGTTCGGACGCATCCTGGGCGACCAGTACCGGCCGTGGACGCTCGGCAAGACCGACGGCCACCCCGGTTACCTTCCCTCCGACGAAGTGCTGGCCCGCGGTGACGGCTGCCCGAACAGCGGCTGCTTCTACAGCGACTACGAATCCGGATGGGCAGTCGTCGACGCCGGCCAGCGCTACCCCGTATCGTCCTCGATCACCTACAACGACGGCCTCGCGGCGCCCCTGGCACCCGGCGCCGACAACCTGATCTGCCGCGCCGCGACAGCGATCGTGCTCGGCGCGGCCGCCGACTGTTCCGGCTTCACACCCGGCCGCGTCATCCCGCACCCCGCCCTGAGCACGACCGGGCCGGCGTTAGCGAACTGGACCGACGCGGCAGGGCGCACGCACCTGGAATACCTGGTCCTCGGCACCGACTCCTGCCTGCACCACCGCACCTGGACCGGCAGCGCCGAAGGAGGCGGCACCGGCACCTGGTCAGGCTGGGACCCGGCACCCATCTGCGGCGGAATCCTCGGCCCCAGCTCGGCCGAGGCCTGGGTCGACCCGACCGGCAACGCCCACATCGAGATAGCCGTACGCACCGTCGACGGAGCGATGTACCACGGCAGGTGCGCCGGCGACGACACCGGCTGCTTCGGCCGCACCTGGACCTGGACACAGATCGCGACCAGCGCCAACGGCTTCGCCGAGCCACCCGAACTGTCGCTGTGGAAACAACAAGACGGACTGCTACGCATCGACGCGTTCGCCGCGCAGGGCCCCTCACGCTGCGTCGCGCACCAAGGCTTCATCGCCACCACCCAGAACGGAACCGGTTCCTGGTCCGGCGCATGGTCACCGCAACCAGGCTGCGGCGGGATCGTCGGTGTCGTAGCCGCCGCGTCCTGGCGCTCCGGCACCACCGTGCGCCACGACGTGTTCGTCCGCACCGGCAACGGCTCACTATTCGCCGTGCGATGCACCGGCACCGACAGCGGCTGCACCTGGGGACCCTGGTCCGCCCTGTCCGCCCCGCCCGGCGCGACCATCGCCGACGCGCCGGCCTACTCCACCACCCCAATCGCCGGCGGCCAACGGTTCGACCTCTACCTCAGAACCGGCGACGCCTGCATATGGCAAGGTAGCTGGACCACAACAGCGATACCAACAACACCGTCCTGGCGCAAACTCAGCGGCTGCGGACTCACCTCACGGGTCGCGGTCACCGACTGGCGCGACTCATTCGGACGCGGACGCACCAGCATCGCCGCGCTCGACGGCGGAACCAACGGCCCACTATGGGTACGAACCGCGACCTCGACGACCGGCGCCCCCAGTGGCGACATCTGGCGCGCCTGGGAAGACGTAGCCGACCCGACCGCCGCCATCAGCTCGCCCTGACGCAACCCCCGCCCTCGCCCCGCTGAGACCGGACGGCCGAGGGCGGTGGTTCTCCACTGCCGCCGCTCCGGCTCAGCGTGGCCGCCGATCCCGTAACGCAACAGCGATGCACATCGCCGCAGCCGGTTGCATCTACCGAGTCACGATTCGCCTTCAGTTGTACGACGGTTCGGGCTCGACTCATTGATCGAATCTCAGCGGAACATCGGCGGACGTAGGTTCGTTGGCGTGGAGTTTCGGGTCCTGGGCCCACTACAGGTCTGGCACGACGGGCAGCGAGTGTCGCTGGGCGGCCCGCAACCCGAGAAGGCGTTGGCGGCTCTGCTGCTCGCCAGGGACCAGGTGGTGCCTCTCGATGCGATGATCGCCGCGCTCTGGGACGGCGAACCGCCACCGACCGCGAAGCATCAGGTACATAAGCTGATCGCCGGCCTGCGCCGCCGGATCCCAGGCTTGATCGAGACCGACGGCCGGGGGTACAAGATCCGGTTGGTCGTGGCGGCGCTGGACGCGGCGACCTTCACCGAACTCGCGTCGGTGCCGACGATTCCGAACCTCACCGCGGCCCTCGAACTCTGGCACGGACCAGCACTCGCCGGGATCGACAGCCGGGCGCTTCAGGCCAGCGCCGCTTGCCTGAACGAGCGTCGACTAGCGGCCACCGAGACGCTGATCGACCTCCGGCTCGCCGCCGGGCAGGCGGCCGACGTCGCGATGGAACTACCGGCGTTGATCGCGACGCAGCCCTTCAGGGAGAGGCTGCGGGGCCAGCTGATGGTGGCGCTCTACCGCTGCGGCCGGCAGGCGGAGGCGCTTTCGGTATACGCCGAGACCCGGACGGTGCTCACCGAAGAGTTGGGAGTCGAGCCGGGGCCGGGGCTCGTCCGACTGCATCGGCGAATGCTGAGCGCCGACCTGGCGCTCGATCCGGCCGCTCCGCGTACCCTGCCTTACGACCTGTCCGATTTCTCCGGTCGCCGCGCCGATCTGGACCGGCTGCTCAGCGCCGCCGACACCATCGTGATCAACGCGATCGACGGAATGGCCGGAGTCGGCAAGACGGCGCTGGCCGTGCACGCCGCGCATCGGCTGGCCAACCGGTACCCGGACGGGCAGCTCTTCTGCGACCTCCACGCCCACACGCCAGGCGCCCTGCCGGTCGAGCCGGAGGCGGCGCTGGAAATGCTGCTGCGGATGCTCGGCATACCGGCTGCGGCGATTCCGGAAGGGCTGGAGCAGCGGGCGGCTCGGTGGCGCACGGAGTTGGCCCGTCGACGTGTGCTCGTCGTGCTGGACAATGCGGCGAGCGCCGCCCAGGTGCGACCGCTGTTACCAGGTACGCCGCAGTGCATGGCTCTGATCACCAGCCGGGGGCGCCTGGGCGTGATCGAGGGCGCAGCCGTTGTCTCACTCGACGTGCTCCCGGCCGAGGATGCGCTGGACCTGTTCCGTGCCGTGGCCGGTCGGGCACGGGTCGCGGCGGAGCCGGCGGCCGCGGCAGAGGTTGTCGGGCTCTGTGGCCATCTTCCGCTGGCGATCCGGATTGCGGGTACCCGGCTCGCCCAGCGGTCCACCTGGACCGTCGCGTCACTCGCCCACCGGCTGCGAGCCGAGACCGACCGGCTCTCCGAGCTGACTCTGGGGGACCGGGGAGTTGGCCCCGCCTTCGCGCTGTCCTACGCACACCTGAGCGCGGCTCAGCAACGGATGTTCCGGCTGCTGGGCCTGCATCCGGGTGCCGACTTCGACGGATACTCCGCGGCGGCTCTGGCTGACGTCTCGCCGGCCCGTGCCGAATCCATGTTGGAAGCCCTCGTCGACGCGCACCTGCTGCAGCCCTCGGCAGCCGGCCGCTACACCTTCCACGACCTCTTACGGGAGTACGCCCACGGGCTTGCGCGCGGAGAGGGGGACGAACCGCTGGCCCGGCTCCACGACTACTACCTGGCGGCGGCGACGGCCGCCGGGGACGTCATCAGCCACGAGACACGACGCTTCGAACCCTGTCTCGCCCACCGGCCGCGACACCTGCCGCGGCTGGCCGATCTGGATGCGGCGCTGTCCTTCCTGACGGCCGAACACCAATGCATGTTGGCGCTGACCGCCGCGACCGATGACTGGCAGCTGGCCTGCTCTCTGCGGGCGTACTTCGAACACCAGGGCCACTTCGCCGACTGGCGCGGCACCCACGAACGGGCTCTCCGCAGCACCACCATCAGTCCAGTTGGGACGGCTCTGATCCGGTTCAACATGGGTGCGCTGGCGATGTGGACGGATCGCCTGGTCGAGGGGATGGAGCACTTCCGCCAATGCCTGCTCAGCAACGTCGACGATCGGCACCTTGAGGCCACAGCCCTGACCAACCTCGGCATGCTGGCGCACCTGCTGCATCGCGATGCCGAGGCGGCCGGCTACCTGCGCACCGCACTCGCGATCGACCACAGCAGCACGCGTACCACGGCGCTGGGCTGGAACAACCTCGGTCTTACGGAGGGCCGGCTGGGCCATCGGCAGACCGCGCTGGAGTACCACCGCAAGGCGCTGGCCCTGGCCAGGAGGATCGGCAGCGCCTCCGCGCAACGCGGCATCCTGCTCGGTCTGGGTGAGACGTCGTTGCGACTGGGGCTGCCCGCCCGAGGTCCGTTCCAGCGGGCCCTAGAAATGGCCCGGGCCGGACGTTTCCGCATGCAGGAGGCGCTGGCCCTGGACGGGCTCGCCCACGCGACCGGGGATCCGACCTACTGGCGGGGGGCGTTGGCGATCCTCACCGAACTCGGCGTCGCCAAGGCCGAATTGGTCCGCCGGCACCTGGACAACCCAGGCATGTACTGCTGTGACCTGTGCCGGGCGGCATCCCCCGTGAATGCCGCCCGACGCGGGCTGGTCGGCGCGTACCCGGGATCAGGCGGAGAGCAGGTGCACGTTGTCGATCGCGACTGACCACTTTCCGTGCTCACGCACCAGGGTCATGGTGACCGCGAAGTGGTGGTCGTAGTTCTGGCCCGGCTTGATCGTGTGCGCCTCCAGGATGGCGATGCCGGGGTGGTAGTCGTAGACCGTCTCGGACGCGATGGAGTATGTCCAGATCCAGCCCGGAACGGCGAAGTTCGCCCGAGCGGTGGCCATGATCGGGTCGCGGCCGTACGTGACGGTGCCGTCGTACCAGAAGATCATCCGAGGGTTCTGGATCGCCTCGTATGGTCGGCCGCCGTGCGGGCCCATCCGGCGGTGACGTCGGGCGGGGTCTGGGACGCGCTAACAGCGTCCACAGCCAGACGCTGTCGCCGTCGTTCGCGATGAGCGTCGTCGACTTCAGGTACACGCAGAGGACCTGAGCGGCATGCTCACGGCGCGACCGACTCCGCGATGCCCACCGCGGTCACCGGCGACCCGACGCCTTCCAGCCGGTACGTAACGTTCCGGTCCTGCCACACCAGTACCGGCCCGGCCAACCGGCCGGTGTCCGAGTGCGCCACCCCGGCACGGTCTACGTACTGCACCGGGTGCGGCTTCGGCAGCCACATTGCGGGTTCGCCCTGTACCCGCATCCACTGCGTGTCCTCGGTGCTCTTGAGGAAGCCGCCGTCCAGCGTGCCGTCGAACTCGTCGAGGCGGATCGCGCCGCCCTGGTAGAACAGCGACACCACCCGGGGCGCACCGCTGGGCGCGGGGTCAGCGACCTCGACCCGCTCGGGGTCGCCCAGTGCCGCGGGCACGCCGAGCGGGAACGCCGCGAGCGCCCGCGCCTGCGCCAGCGTCACCGGCCCGGCCGACGGCAGCGGGCGCGCGAGGCTGGGCAGCGTGATCGGCGTCGCGACCACCTCGACGCCAGCGAAGCGCAGGACGGCATGCACGGCGTGCGCGACGGCGTGGCGGGCCGGGGGTATGGCGAGGATGGCGGCGCAGGCGACGACGATGGCGGCGAGCGTCGCACCCAGCCGGGTACGCAGCTTGGCTAGCGCGCGGGAGGCGCGGGACTTCACCGTACCCTTCGGCACGGCCATCGCCGCGGCGGTCTCGGCCTCGCTCAGACCCAGCA
>Ga0081540_1004072_pt1 | contig 11315 bp, 8 predicted proteins | sample TabmetS2T1R1_FD_71024 | JGI IMG/M metagenome (GOLD analysis project Ga0081540, IMG submission 71024) | Tabebuia heterophylla rhizosphere microbial communities from the University of Puerto Rico - S2T1R1 | ecosystem: Host-associated > Plants > Roots > Rhizosphere ...
GTCCGAGCGGTCGCTCGGCCGCCGCGCCCGGGCGGAGGAGGGTGTCGCGGGGTCCTGCGTCGCGGCGGCGGTCAGGGCGGCGGACGCGTCGACCTCGAGCGGGCGGCGCAGCACGATCGTCGAGCGAGGCGAGGTGACGACGACGTCGGCGGGTGCATACGTGTCGCCGCTGTCGGACGTCCACGTGCCGTCGTCCGCCGTGTCGATGAGGACCGACCACCAGGTGCCGTACTCCTTCGGCGGCAGCGTGAACTCCAGGTCCTCGTGGTGGGCGTTGAACAGCACCAGGAAGGAGTCGTCCAGGATCGCCTGACCCCGCTTGTCCGACTCCTGGATGCGTTCCCCGTTCAGGAAGACGGCGACGGCCCGCGCGTCGCCGTTCTGCCAGTCCGACTGCTGCATCTGCGTGCCCGTCGGCGTGAACCAGGCGATGTCGCCGAGGTCGCTCTGGCCACCCTCCGACGCGGCGCCCTTGAAGAACCGCCGGCGGCGGAACACCGGGTGGTCGCGGCGCAGCGCCACCACCCGCTGGGTGAACGCCAACAGCTGCGACCAGCGCTCGTTCGGCGTCCAGTCCACCCAGGACAGCTCGTTGTCCTGGCAGTACACGTTGTTGTTGCCGCGCTGCGTCCGCCCCATCTCGTCGCCGTGCAGGATCATCGGGACGCCCTGGGAGAGCAGCAGCGTGGTGATGAAGTTGCGCTCCTGCCGGTTGCGCAGCTCGATGGTCGACTCGTCGTCGGTCTCGCCTTCGACGCCGCAGTTCCAGGAGCGGTTGTGGCTCTCGCCGTCGACGCCGCCCTCGCCGTTGGCCTCGTTGTGCTTCTCGTTGTAGGACACGAGGTCGCGCAGCGTGAAGCCGTCGTGGGCGGTCACGAAGTCGATGCTCGCGATGGGGTGCCGCCCGTCGCCCTGGTAGAGGTCGCTGGAGCCGGTGATGCGGGAGGCGAACTCGCCGAGGGTGGACGGCTCGCCGCGCCAGAAATCGCGGACCGTGTCCCGGTACTTGCCGTTCCATTCGGTCCACAGCGGCGGGAAGTTGCCCACCTGGTATCCGCCCTCGCCGAGGTCCCACGGCTCGGCGATGAGCTTGACCTGGGAGATGACGGGGTCCTGCTGGACGATGTCGAAGAACGCGCTCAACCGGTCGACCTCGTGGAACTGCCGGGCCAGGGTCGCCGCGAGGTCGAATCGGAAGCCGTCGATGTGCATCTCGGTCACCCAGTACCGCAGCGAGTCCATGATCAACTGAAGCACGTGGGGGTGCCGCATCAGCAGGCTGTTGCCGGTACCCGTGGTGTCGTAGTAGTGCGCGGGGTCGCCGTCCACGAGGCGGTAGTACGCGGCGTTGTCGATGCCGCGGAAGCACAGCGTGGGCCCCATCTGGTTGCCCTCGGCCGTGTGGTTGTAGACCACGTCGAGGATGACCTCGATGCTCGCTTCGTGCAGCGCGCGCACCATCGCCTTGAACTCCTGCACCTGCTGACCACGCTGGCCGGCCGAGGAGTAGGCGTTGTGCGGCGCGAAGAAGCCGATGGTGTTGTAGCCCCAGTAGTTCGACAGGCCCTTGGCCACGAGCGTGGTGTCCTGGACGAACTGGTGCACCGGCATGAGCTCGATCGCCGTCACGCCGAGGTCGGTGAGGTGCTGGATGACGCTCGGGTGGGCGAGCGCGGCATAGGTGCCGCGGATGTCCTGCCCGACACCCGGGTGCGTCATCGTCAGGCCCTTGACGTGCGCCTCGTAGATGACGGTCTCGTGGTACTCCCGCCGCGGCGGCCGGTCGTTCCCCCAGTCGAAGTAGGGGTTGACCACCACGGACAGCATCGTGTGCCCCAGGCTGTCGGTGTCGTTGAAGGCGTTGAGGTCGTCGAAGCGGTACGAGAAGAGCGCCTCGTCACCGTCGATCTGTCCTTCGACGGCCTTCGCGTACGGGTCGAGCAACAGCTTGTTCGGGTTGCAGCGCTGGCCGCGAGCGGGGTTGTACGGGCCGTGGACGCGGTAGCCGTACCGCTGCCCCGGGCCGATGCGCGGCAGGTAGACGTGCCAGACGAAGCCGTCGACCTCGGGCATGGCGATGCGCTGCTCGTTGCCCTCGCCGTCGACGAGGCAGAGCTCGACGCCGTCGGCCACCTCCGAGAAGAGCGCGAAGTTGGTGCCCGCGCCGTCGAAGGTCGCGCCGAGGGGATAGGGACTGCCGGGCCAGGTTTCCATGACTTCCCAACACGAGGACATGTGAGCGCTTCATTGTGACGGTCCGCCGCCCCGGGCTCGCATCGAGACGACGGCCGCAGAGCCTTGCCGCCCCGTCACGTGGACTCGGCGGGCAGCGCCCGATCGACGATCGCCTGCGTGGTCCTGCGGCCGACGGGAAGTGTGCCGAGCAGGACTCCGCCACCGCCGCTGACCCTCGTCGCGAGGAACGCCGAGGCCACGGCCTCCGGGGCGTGCCGCACCAGGAGCGACGCCTGCAGCACGACGGCAAGCCGCTCGACCATCCATCGTGCCCCGGCCTCCACCGCCGCCGGATCGCGCCGCGCCTCCCGCGACGCCGCCTGAAGGAACCCGGCGACCTCGTCCATGGCCCGATCGAGGCGGGCGTCGGCGCCGCGGGCGCGGTCCACCTCGCCCAGGAGCACCTCCATCGCGCGCGGTTGCAGCGACATGGCCCGCAGGACGTCGAGGGCGGTGACGTTGCCCGGTCCCTCCCACAGTGCGGCGAGGGGCGCGTCCCGGTACACCCGGGCGAGGCCGTGCTCCTCGACGTAGCCGTTGCCGCCGAGGCACTCCATCGCCTCGGCGGCCACCAGGACGATCCGCTTCCCGATCCAGTACTTGGCGACCGGCACGCCGACCCGTACGAGATCGGTCTCACCGTCGGCGACCGCGGCGGCGAGCCGCATGCCGAGCAGCGTCGCCGCCTCGCTCTCCAGGGCGAGGTCCGCGAGGACGTTCTGCATCAGCGGCTTGTCCGCCAGCGCCGACCCGAACGCCTCACGGTGCCGGGCGTGATGCACGGCCCGGACGACGGCGTGCCGCATGACGCCGGCCGCGACCAGGGCCGCGTCGAGGCGGACCGCGGACGTCGTGCCCAGCAGGGCGCGCAGCCCTCGGCCCTCGTCGCCCAGCCGCACCCCCCAGGTGCCGTCGAGCTCGACCTCGGCCGTGGCGCTCGAACGGTTGCCCGGCTTCTCCTTCAGCCGCGACAGCCGCCACGTGTTGCGGTGCCCGGTCTCCAGGACGCGCGGGACCGCGAAGAGGGTGAGGCCGCCCGGCGTGTACGCGAGAACCAGGAACAGGTCGCTCATCGGCGCCGAGACGAACCACTTCTGCCCGCTGATCCGGTAGGTCGGGCCGCCCTCGACCGGACCACCGGGTTCCGCCTGCGCGGTGGTCGTGCTCGATCGCACGTCGGAGCCGCCTTGCCGTTCCGCGATCGCGACCCCCGCCAGGCACCCGAGCTTCTCCCCGGGGATGCGCAGCGCGGACTCGTAGGCCCGCGAGGCGAGCCGGGGGAGCCAGATCGCCTCGATCTTGTCGTCTGCCCGCAGCGCAGGCACGGCTGCATAGGTGGAGGAGAGCACGCCGACGTGCCCGGTCTCGGTCTGCGCCCAGACCACGAGCGCCGCAGCTCGGGCCACATGCGCCGCGGCCGGCGCCTTCTCCTCCCATGGGGCCGCGGTCAGACCCGCCCGGACGCCGTGCTGCAGGAGCCGGTGCCACGCCGGGTGGTGCTCGACCTCGTCGACGCGCCGACCCGCCGGATCGTGCGTACGCAACCGCGGCGGGTAGCGGTCGACGAACTCCACCCAGCGGGCGGTCCGGTGGGTTCCGGCCAGCCGTCCGAGGTCACCGAGGCGGGTCAGGTGCTCGGCGGCCCCGTAGCGGCGCACGGCCTCGACCAGCGCCAGGTGCCGGCCGAAGACGTCGAGGTCGACGGGCGCGGACACGAGGTTGAGCGCGTCGTCGGTGTCCGCCACGGAGGTCACCGTAGCGAGCAACGACCGTCAGGGGACAAACAAGCACATGGCGCGGCGCCGCCGTGCGGTGACGCACCGTGGCTACCCTTCAACGCGTGGTGATCAGCCGACCCCCGCGGCCGCAGCTGCACAGCCGGACCGCGGCGGTCGCCGACGTCGCCGACCTCGCCGAGCTGGCTGCCGGCACGCTGCGGACCTGCCTGCGGTATCGAGTCACCGGTCTCGCGGCGGAGGCGGGCTTCTTCGCGCTGCTGTCGCTGCCGTCGTTCGTGCTCGGACTCGTGGCGTCCGCAGGCTACGTCGGCCGCGGGCTCGGGACCGACCTGCTCGGCGACCTGCGGGCGAGGATCGCCGAGCTCGCGGCCACCACGCTCACCCCGGACGTCGTGCACGGTGTGATCCTGCGCACCTTCGACGAGGTCGTGCGCGCCGGCCGGCCCGAGGTGGTCTCGCTCGGCTTCCTGCTCTCGGTCTGGTCCGGCTCGCGGGCGCTCAACGTCTACCTCGACACCATCACGATCATGTACGGCCTCGGTGGCCGGCGAGGAATCGTCCGTACCCGGCTGCTGTCCTTGCGGCTCTACCTCGTCGCGCTCGCCGGGGCCGTCGTCGTCCTGCCCCTGCTCCTGCTCGGCCCTGGTCTGCTCGAGCGGTTCGCTCGCGACCGACTGGGCGCCGGCCTGGACTCCGCCGCCTGGGTGGCCGTCGTCTACTGGTTCGTGCTCGTCCTCGTCGCGATCGCCGGGCTGGCGACGCTGTTCCACCTGGCGCCTCCGGCGCGGCCGGCGTGGCGAAGGTGCCTGCCCGGCGCGGGCGTCGCCCTCGTGCTGTGGATCCTCGCCAGCGCGGCGCTGCGGGCCGTGGTGGGCGGGAACGCCGTCGGCATCGGCACGACCTCCGTCTACGGACCGTTGGCGGCGCCCGTGGCACTGCTCGTCTGGCTCTACCTGCTCGCGCTGGCGGTGCTCGTCGGCGCCGCGCTCAACGCCACGCTCGAGCGGCGTCCGGTTCCCCTGGCTGGTGCCGCGCAGTCACTCCCGCGCCCGAGAGCGGGCGTCCTCGACGATGGCGCGGACGCGCGCCGCGGGAACGCGCAAGGCGGCCGCCACGTGGCCGATCCGGAGCCAGTCGGGCTCGCCGCCGCCCTCGACCGCGAGCACCAGATCGGCGAGCCCGCGTAGCAGGCTCTCCCGGCCCAGCGGCGTGAGCTGCGGAGCCAGCTGCTCGAGCACGGTGAAGTCGCTGCCCTCGCGATGCGCCGCCAGATCCGCGGCGAGCAGCTCCGGGGTGTAGTCGGGGCCGAGCGAGGTCTGCAGCACGCCGGCGGCCACCGACAGATCCGCGGCGACCAGGCCCACCAGGCCGGTCAGCACGTAGGCGGCCGACGTCCGCACGCCGCGGGACAGCAGCTCGCCGAGCCGGGCCGACGTCGGAACCTCGAGCACCGCCGGCTCGTGCCGGGCATGGCAGGTGTCGCACTCGACGTAGTCCGCCCCGTCGCGCAGCGGCACGACGGGCAGCCGGACGACGTGGATCCACGCCCGCGGACGACGCAGCTGATAGCGCCTGTCGCCGCCGCACGAGGGGCAGTGGAAGAGGCCGTCGGCCACCACGGCGGCCAGGTATCGGACGCCGAAGACGAGGAGCATCGCGTCATCGTAGGGCGTTCCGCCGAGGCGACGTCGTGCAGATTCGCGATGTCCGTGAGCCCGACCGAGACGGCGGCGTCGGCCGGGAAGAACGGCGATGCCGGGGCGGTTTCCCGGGGGCGAATTCCGCCACGGAAGGACTCCTCGATGGTTGCCAGCTTCGCCGACGTCGGAACGGTCGGCTTCATCGGCGCCGGACATCTCGGCGCCACGCTCGCCCGGCTCGTCGTCCGGACCGGTCGCGACGTCGTGCTCAGCAACTCCCGAGGACCCGAGACGCTCACCGACCTGGTCGCCGACATCGGGCCTCGCGCGTGGGCGGCCACCCCGACCGAGGCGGCCTCGGCCGCCGACATGGTCGTCGTGTCGATCCCCTTCAAGGCCTACCGGAACGTGCCGCCCGAACCGCTCGACGAGATGGTCGTGGTGGATACGGACAACTACTACCCGCAGCGCGACGGGAACGTCCCCGAGCTCGACGACGAGTCGACGACCGTCAGCGAGCTCCTCCAGGCGCACCTGGTCAGGGCCCACGTGGTCAAGGCCTTCAACAACATCACCTGGCGCCACCTCATCGGCCAGGGAGTCCCGAGCGGAACGCCCGGACGGCGCGCGCTGCCGATCGCCGGCGACGACCCGACCGCCAAGCACGTCGTCACAGGGCTCGTCGACGAGATCGGGTTCGACGTCGTCGACGCCGGGTCGCTGGCGCAGGGGTGGCGGTTCCAGCGGGACACCTGGGCGTACGTGGTGCGGCTCGATCGATCCGAGCTCGTCGCCGCGCTCGCCCGAGCCAGCCGGTACCGCGACGTGACGGCCGAGGAGAAGCGGGAGATCGCCGAACGGATGCAGGCGGCGTTCAGCACCTGACGTTCCACGATCGGCGTCGGCGCCCCCGCCCCGTCCCCAGCGATCCGGCCGGACGCCGAGCATCGCGCCTGATCCTGCTGCATGGTTTCCCCATGCCGAGCCCTCAGGACGATCAGCGCTACGCACCCGACGGGCGACCCCGGGCTCGTGGTCTGGGCATCCCCGTGCCGGGAACCCCCGGCCCTGCGAACGCGGTCACGGACGTCGCCGGCGTGGCGGTCGGGTACGTCACCCTCATCTCCGGCGAGGGACCCCTGGTCGTCGGCGCCGGTCCGGTGCGAACCGGCGTCACGGCCCTCCTGCCGAGGGGCGCGGACGGCGTCGGCGTCCCGTGCGCCGCTGGCTGGACCTCGCTCAACGGCAACGGGGAGATGACGGGCACCACCTGGATCGACGAGGTGGGTGCGGTGGAGGTCCCGATCCTGATCACGAACACGCATGCCGTGGGCGCGTGCCACCAGGGCGTCGTGGGCTGGGTGGGGCGGTCGCACCCGCTGCTGACCGCCGAGTGGCTCCTGCCCGTGGTGGCGGAGACATGGGACGGCTATCTCAACGACATCAACGGGGGGCACGTGCGCCCGGAGCACGCGGCTGCGGCGCTCGACGCCGCGACCGGCGGGCCCGTCCAGGAGGGATCGGTGGGCGGGGGCACGGGCATGAACTGCTACGGCTTCAAGGGCGGATCCGGCACCGCGTCGCGGCTCGTCCCGTACGGCAGCAGTCGCTACACCGTCGGCGCCTTCGTCCAGGCGAACTTCGGCCGGCGGTCGGAGCTGACGATCGCCGGCGTCCGGATCGGGCCGCTGCTCGCCGACGATGATCCTCTCGGCGACCCTTCCTGGCTGGTGGGATCCGGATCCGTGATCGTGGTCATCGCGACCGACGCCCCGCTCCTGCCAGGACAGTGCAAGGCCCTCGCACGCCGGGTGCCGCTCGGCCTGGCTCGCACCGGGACGACCGGGAGTCACTTCTCGGGGGACATCTTCCTGGCGTTCTCCACCGCCAATCCGGGAGCGCTGAAGAGCGCGATCCCGGTCGGGCCGGCGTCGGACGACGACTACGACCGTCTCACCTTCGTGCCCTGGGGCCACCTCGACCCGTTCTTGGCGGCGGTCGTCGAATGCGTGGAGGAGGCGGTGCTCAACGCGCTGATCGTCAACAGCGACATGGTCGGGCGAGACGAGCACCGGACGCCCGCGCTGCCGCACGCGCCGGTCCTCACCGCCCTGGCCGACGCCGGTCTCCTGACTCCTACCTGATGTTGATCACCTTGGCGACGCTCGGTGTGCCATTGGCGTCGAGAGCGAACAACATGTAGTTGCCCGGGAGCACGACGCCCCTGTCACCGGGAAGCTGCAGGGTGTATGTCGTGCCGTTGGCGGTCGCCGGCTCGAGTGGAATACGGCGTTGATCGTTGTTCACGCTGTGTGTGACCGCCGACATGCGCACGAGCGCGAACGTGAGCCCGGCGGAGTCCGTTGTCACCGAGACAGCTGAGCCGGCTGTGGCGCTGGCAGGGACCGACGCGATGACCGGCCGCGTTCTCGGCGAGCCGTCGGCGGCGAACAGGTAGGGCGGCGAGAAGATCTGCCCGTTCAGGTGGTTCGTCGTGCAGCTGCCACAGAGTCCACCGCCGCCGGAGAACACCCGGCCGTCGGGGAGCAGAGCGGCCACGCTGTGGTAGTTGCGCGGTATCGGCTGCGGCGCCATGACCGTGAACGCGCCCGTGGCCGGATCCCACAGCTCCGGGCTCGTGACCGAGCCCGTATCGGTGAACGTCTGAGGGTGCTGTTGGCCGCCGAGCACGAGCACCTCGCCGTCAGGCAGCACGACGCTGTTCCCGAAGGCCCGCGCGTACGCCATGTTCGACGTTCTGGCGGAGAGAACCGGCCGCGTCGGCCCACCTGAGATGTCGAGTGTGTAGGCATGGTTCGTCGCCTGCGTATTGGTCGCCGTGCCGGCATCCTGGTAGGCCGTGGCTCCGCCCACGGCGAGGATCTTCCCCACGTCGTACATGACCGCGTTACCGTTCATGGCGTCGTTGCTGTCGCTGCGGTTCCCGGCGCCCGTGATCGTGCCGTTGCCGCTGGTAGTGATCCAGTTCATCTGCTTGCTGGGTCCGGCGTGGAAGGCCGTCCCATTGGGCTGCGCGAACAGCCAGGCGTGGTTGTCCGCACGGTAGACGCCGCCAGGATCTGCCGTCAGGATGTTCGCGGCGAGCACGCCGGGCAGCGTCTTCCAACTACCGCCCGCGCCACTCGGCGTGAAGATCTCCCCATTCTTGTTCCCTGCGGCGTCGTACCACGAGCCACCGAGCGTCAGCACCTGGCCGGTGGAGAGCGTGGTGTCGCCTTCGTAGGCCCGGGGAATGGTCATCAGCGGCCCGACCGACCATCGATCGGTCACCGGATCGTAGATCGTCGTGGCGGTGGTGTTGCTGCCGCCGTTGATCAGCACCCGACCGTCCGACAGCAAGGCCAGGCCCTCACAGAACATCTGATGATGCGTGTTGACGTCCGTGGGTTCGGTGACGGCTCCGGTGGTGAGATCGAGGATGGCCACCTTGGTCACGGCGTCGCCGGTCTTGCTGTAGGTCATGCCGTCGACGGCAGAGAAGGTGAGCAGCTTGTTGTTCGGCAGCACGACAGCGCTGGTGGGGACGATGGGGAAGCCGATCGTCGCGCCCCACGCCCCGCCGACCGCCGTCGTCGGCGCCCTGCCGTGAACCTCGATCTCGGCTGCAGACGACCACTGTCCGCGATTGCCTGACTCGGTCAGCGCGGTCAGCCGGACGAACCTGGCCGACACCGCGGAGAAGACGGCATACTTCGACGTCTTGTCGTTCGCCCATGTTCCGGTCGCGACCGGCGAGCTCCAACTGCTGCCGTCGCCGCTGACCGCAATGGAGTACTTCCCGATGGTTCCGTTCGGGCTGGTGTCCTGCCTCGGCAGGTAGGAGAGTCCGGTCACGACGTGGGTGGCGTGCATGTCGATCGTGAGACTGTGTGGCAAGGGTGGGACGGCGCCCGTGTAGGCGGTATGCCACATCGTGAGGGCGTTACCGTCCAGGACGTTGCCGGCGGCGTACGCCCCCGATGCCTGGCTGTCGGCGGAGGCCGTCCAACCGGCTCGCGACAGGGCCGGTCCGATCGCCGGATTCCCCAAGAGCGCGACCTCTGCCGAGGTGGACCACGGCCCACGGTTGCCCGCCTCGGTCAAGGCCGTGAGCCTGACGTATTGGGTCGTCACGCTCGCGAACTCTGCAGTCTTCCGGGTCTTGTCGTCCGACCACGTTCCGGTCGCCACCGCGGCACTCCAGTTCGTTCCGTCGCGGCTGACTGCGATCGAGTATCGGCCGATCGTGCCGTTGAGCGAGGAGTCCTGCCGGGGAAGATAGGTCAGCCCGACGACCTGGTTGGTCGCGTGCATGTTGATGGTGATGCTGTGCGGCAACGGCGCCGGCGTCGGCGAGTACGACGAATGCCAGAAGGTTGCCGTGTTGCCGTCGATGGCATTGCTGGCTGGGTAGCTGCTCGATTGGTCGCTCGCCGTCGCGGTCCACCCTGCTGTCGGCAGCGCGTCCACCTTGGCGGTGAAAGAGTCGGCAGCAGTAGCCATGAGCATGTGCGAAGGGTCGCCGGTCGTCGGCATGGCGCTGGCTCTGGTGCCCCCGTTCACGTATGCCACGGCCAAGAAGACCATTCCGGCGACGATCCCGGCTATCCAGCGCAGCCGCACGGACGACGTCATGTTCGAGCGAGCAGTCACCACTCCCCCTGAGGGCGGCCGAACCGGGCAGCGCAGACTGTACGCGCAAATGCTCCTACCGACGCAAACTCGGCGAGTCCCGTTCTCCCTCGTGTTCTTACTATCCGCGTTCGACTGCCTACATCTGGTAATCAATGATGCGCAGTGAGCCGTCAGGGCGGCAGGTGCGGAACGAGGCGCTCGAGCACGCGCGCAGGGCGGGGCAGCTGGCGACCGAGCGTCGAGACCTGATCCGTGCGCTGATCGCGGAGGGGCTCTCCCAGGCAGACACCGCACGAGAGTTGGGAGTCAGCCGGCAGGCGATCCAGAAGATGCTCGCCTGCTGACCGAACACCCGGCCCGGTTCACGTCACCATCGTCATCAGGGGACTCCGCTCGCGGCGCAACGCCCACCCGGGAGAGTGCGATCATGTGCCGTGTGACGGCGTGGCGCGATGTCGAACGGGAACAGCCGGACTTCGCGCAGCGTGTGCGGGCGCTGTTCGACGCTCACCGACACAAGACCATGGCCACCGTGCGGGCCGATGGGTCGCCGCGGATCTCCGGGATCGAGACGGTCTTCGAGGACGGCGAACTGGTCTTCGGCTCGATGGCGAACGCGCGCAAAGGGGCGGATCTCCGTCGGGATCCACGGTTCGCCCTGCACAGCGCCACGATCGACCCCGTCGAGGGGTCCGAGGCACAGTGGCCGGGCGAGGCGAAGATCTACGGCCGTGCCGTCGCCGCCGGACCCATCGACGAAGGGCCGGACGGCGACCTCTTCCGTGCCGACATCGCCGAGGTCGTCCACACCCACCTGAACGAGGAGGCCACGATGCTGGTCGTCGAGTGGTGGACGCCTGAGCACGGGCTTCGGACGATGGAGCGCGAATAGTGTGGTCAGTCGCCGGTGACGCCATCGGTGAGTTCGCGGAGGGTATCGAGGTGGCCGTTGTGCCGGGCGGTCTCTTCGATCAGGTGCGTGATGATGTACCGCAACGCGATCGGCGTGCCGGTGCGGCCCTCCTCGACCACTGATCGCGCGTCCCAGTCGTGGTGCGCGACCACG
>Ga0081540_1004073_pt1 | contig 11314 bp, 11 predicted proteins | sample TabmetS2T1R1_FD_71024 | JGI IMG/M metagenome (GOLD analysis project Ga0081540, IMG submission 71024) | Tabebuia heterophylla rhizosphere microbial communities from the University of Puerto Rico - S2T1R1 | ecosystem: Host-associated > Plants > Roots > Rhizosphere ...
CTTGGACGGGCGGACCGGAACCCCCCCCGCGCCGCCCAGCCGGTCCACCACCATGAAGCCGACGTTGTGCCGGTGCCCCGCGTACTCGCGGCCCGGATTCCCGAGCCCGACGACGAGCCTGGCCCCGTGCACGGAGGGCTACTTCTTCTTCTCGTCCTTCTTGGCCGGGGCGCCTTCCTTGGCCGCCGCCGGAGCCGCAGCGCCGCCCTTGCCCTCGGCCGCCTTGGCATCCGCCGCTGCCGGAGCCGCACCCGCCGCGCCCGCCGCCGGAGCACCGGCCGCCGGGACCGCCGCCGCCACTGGAGCGACCTCCTCCTTCTCCGGCACCGAGACCACCGCGAGGGTGTAGTTGACGTGGCTCTTCACCCGGACCCCCTCGGGCAGCTTCACCTCGTTGATGTGGAGGGACTGGGCGATCTTGAGGTGGGTGACGTCCGCCTCGATCTTCTCCGGGATCGCCGACGGCAGGGCGTAGACCTCGATCTCCCGGCGGGTCTGCGACAGGATGCCCCCCTCGGTGGTGCCCACCGCCTTGCCGGTGAGGACCACCGGGACGTTCACCTTGACCTGCTCGTTCTCGCGCACGTCGATGAAGTCTGCATGGAGCATCTCCCGGCTGACCGGGTCCTGCTGGTAGTCCTTGAGCAGCACCAGCCGCTCCGGCTGCCCGTCGAGCTTGAGGCTGAGCAGGGTGTTGAACTTGTGCGGGGTGGCGATCGCCTTCTTCACCTCGATCGGGTCGACCGCGATCTGGACCGGATTCTCGAGGTGCCGTCCGTAGACGACAGCGGGGACCAGCCCCTCGGCGCGCAGCCGCCGCGCAGAGCCCTTGCCCGCGCCATCGCGCACGCGTGCCGCCAGGGTGTTCCGGGTGAGTGCCATGGTGTGTTCCTCTTCCAGAGTCAGGCCCTGGACCGGCATCCCACCCCCTGGTGGGCCCCGGGTCCGGGGCGAAGGCCGCTCTACTTGCCAACCTCGGGCCCGGGGGTCAAGTCGTCTCCTCGTGGCCCACCTTCGGGTGTAGGTCCTTCCCATGTTTCCCACGCGTTTCGTGCACCTCGATGAGGCCCGGCGCCGGTTTGGCCCGCGGGTCGAGCGGATGGGGGCGCTGTTCTCCGCGGGGGATCCGCTCGCCGACAGGGCCGTGGAGGCCCTCGCCGACCGCACGCCCGAGGAGCGAGAGCGGCTGGTGGACCAGGCCCTCCGCGGCGACACCTCCTCCCTTCCCGCAGAGCTCCGTGCCTTCCGGCAGGCGCTCTCCGCGCTGCCGTTCTGGGCAGACCTCGAGCGGGCGCGCCGGGGCGGCGAGGTGCTGCTCCGGACGGGCTTCTTCGGCGGAATCGTCCTCGGCTTTCGTTCCCTGGTCGCGGGGTACTGCAGCCCGGCCGGGAACAAGCCGCTCGCCTTCTCCGGGCGGCTCCGCGAGGCCGCGCCCCGGCGTCTGTCGGAGACGAGCCGCTTCGTGAGCCTCGTGTACCAGCCGGGCTCGTTCGCCCCGGGCGCGCCAGGATGGGTCGCCGCAGCCCGGGTGAGGCTGATGCACGCGCAGATCCGTCGGATGCTCCGCGCCTCGCCGCGCTGGAACGCCGCAGCATGGGGCGAGCCCATCAACCAGGTGGACATGGCCGGGACCACGCTGCTGTTCTCCCTGGCGCTGGTGGACGGCCTGCGAATGCTCGGCTTCCGCATCGAGCGCGACGACTGCGAGGACGTACTGCACCTCTGGCGGATTGGCGGCTGGATCCTGGGCGTGGACCCCGAGCTGCTCTGCGCCACCGAGCCGGAGGCCCGCGTCCTCTGGGAGCTGCTCGAGTCGACGCAGGAGCCGCCCGACGCCGATTCCGCAGCCCTGGCCGCGGCGCTGGTGGAGGGCCCGCTTCACGAGGCTCGCACCGCCGAGGAACGAGCGCGCGCCGAACGCTTCCTCCCCGTGGCGTACGGAATCGCCCGCCATCTCGTCGGCGACCGCTACGCCGATGCACTCGGCTATCCGAGGACGGCCTGGCGGTTCGCCGCGCCGGCGCTGCGGACGCTGATCTCCGGGACCGGGCGCCTTGTGGGGCGGCTGCCCGGGGTGGACCGCCTCGCGCTCGAGGCGGGCATGCGGTACTGGCGACGCACGGTGGAGGTCGGGCTCGCGGGCCGTGAGGCGCGCTTCGAGCTTCCCGCGCGAATGCGCCACGTCTGAGGACGCGAGGACCGCCGGGACCGGACACCACAGCTGTCTGATCGCTGCGGGGAAGAGCCGCGGGCGCAGGAGGCCGGAGACTTCCGCACAGCGCCCCACGCCGGACCCAGCGAGCGAGCGTAGTACCGTTCTTCCCCACGTGAGCTCGAACGGGAACGCTCTGGAGGGGTGGGCAGCGGGTCGCTGGCAGGTGGAGCGGCGGCTGCGGAGGGGGCGGGTGGCGGACGCGTTTCAGGTGCGTGGTCCAGAAGGCGAGGGCCGCGTGCTGCGGCTGCTCCATCCGGTGCACGTGGTGGACGCTCGCGCCATCGCGCGATGCCTGGACGAGGCCCGCGCGCTGCTCTACCCGCCTCACCCGAGCATCGTTCCGGTGGAGGACGCCGGACAGCTGCCCGATGGGCGGGTCTACCTGGTGGGCGAGGACTCGGAGCTGCCGCTCTCCCTCGAGGGAAACCCGGGGCTCTCACCGGACGCGCTGGTGTCCATCGCCGAGCAGCTCGCGCCGGCCTTCGATGCGCTGCACACCCGCGGCCTTCTGCACGGACAGCTCGAGGTGGACTCGCTGGTGGGCGATCCCGCGCGTCTCGCGGGCGTGGGCTTCGGCGTCTTCCAGGGTGGCACCACCCAGGAGTGGACCGGCGGGCGCGACCCCGGCCGCCGCGTGGACCAGGGTCTTCTGGGGCGGCTGTTGCTGGCGCTCGCCGGGACCGGTCCGGAGTGGGCCGGCATCCGCGCCATTCTCGAGCGCTGTACCTCGGTGGACGATGCGCTGCCCTTTCCCAGCGTGAGCGTGCTGGCCCGTGCGCTGCGCGGTGCCTGCGTCCCGGACCCGATGGCCGAGACCCGCCACGTGCCAGGTCCTCCTCCCACCATGACCCTCGGCGTCCGCGAGAGCGTGCCGGTCGCGGTGGGGCCCTACCGGGTCCTGGGCCTGCTGGGCGAGGGCGCGATGGGGCGGGTGTTCCGCGCCGACCGCGACGGGCGGCAGGTGGCCCTCAAGCTGCTCCGGCGCGAGCACCTCCGGTCGCGTCTGCTCCTGGATCGCTTCTTCCGCGAGGCGCGGGCGGTGAGTCGGATCCGCCATCCGCACATCGTCGAGGTGCTGGAGGTGGGCGAGGAGCGCGGACCGGAAGGCCTCGAGCGCGCCTGGTGCGTGATGGAGCTGCTGGAAGGGAAGACGCTGGGAGCGCTCTTCCGCGAGCGTGCGCTGGACGTGGCGCGCACCGTCGAGATCGCGGCCCAGGTTTGCGAGGCGCTCGAGGCGGCCCACGCCATGGGCGTGGTCCACCGGGACGTGAAGCCGGACAACGTCTTCGTGGTGTCACGTCGCGGCGCGGACTGGGTGAAGCTGCTCGACTTCGGCATCGCCAAGCTCCTGCGGGTCGGCCCGGAGATGAGCCGCACGCCGGCGACGGTGATCGGCACCCCGCACTACATGGCTCCGGAGCAGGCGACGGGCGCACCGGTGGACGGGCGGACGGATCTCTACGCGCTCGGGGTGGTGCTCTACGAGATGCTGGCCGGACGACGTCCCGGCAGAGTGCGCGGAGCGCCCGAGCCACTTCCGGCGGAGACCCCGGCGGGCGAGGCGATCCCGAAAGGACTCGTCCGCCCCGTCATGGATTGCCTCGCGACCGAGCCCGGCGGGAGGCCGGCATCCGCTGTGGCGCTCCGCACCGCGCTGCGGGAAGCGGTCAGCGGAGAAACTTCTCGACCAGCGCCAGCACTTCGTCCAGGTCGAAGGGCTTCTTGACGTAGCCCACCACTCCGGGCAGCTGGGCGGCGCGCTCCACCGTCTCGTTGGCGCTGATGAGCAGGACCCTGTCGCCTTCGCGATCCTTGCGGCGCTCCAGCTCCTCGAGGAAGGCGAAGCCGCTCATCACCGGCATCATGAGGTCGAGCAGTATCAGGGCTGGAGGGTCCACCTGCGCGAGCGCCGCGAGGCCTTCGGCGCCGTTGGTCGCGGTCACCACCGGGTGGCCACCGGCGTCGATCATCTCCTCCAGAACCTCACGGATGTCCGGATCGTCCTCGACGATCAGCACCGTCTTCGATTGGCTCCGGGCAGGCATCCACTCTCCGCGACGAGAGCCCGCTGTGGTCCACGGGCGAAGCGCTCGCACCCCGAGCCGCGCTCCCCAGGACCGACCCGGGATCCAGCGGCTTCCGAGTATGACGGAAGGTTGCCGCCTCCGCCAACGACCGTCCGCTGCCTCGCACGCCAGGGTGGGCGCATGCGCGAGAGAGGGGGCACCGGTGCGATGCGAACGCCGAGACCACTTGGATCGACGTCGAGCGACACAGCTACACGAAGAGCGAGCTGAGCGAGTCGCCGGAGTAGATGCGCTGGATCGCGTCCGCGAACAACCGAGCAGTGCTGAGCTGGCGAATCTTCGCGCAGGCCGCGGCGGCAGGTCCGAGCGGCACCGTATCGGTGAAGACCGCCTCCTCCAGCATCGACTCCTGGATGCGCTTCACCGCAGGTCCGGAGAGGATCGGGTGCACCGCGTAGGCGACCACGCGGCGCGCGCCCTGGGACTTGAGCGCCTGTGCTGCCTGAGTGAGCGTTCCGCCGGTGTCGACCATGTCGTCGATGAGCACCGCGTCCTTGCCGCGGACATCTCCGATGAGGTTCATCACCTCGGACACGTTGGCCTGGGTGCGCCGCTTGTCGACGATGGCAAGCGTTGCGTTGAGCCGCTTGGAGTAGGCGCGGGCGCGCTCCACGCCTCCTGCGTCGGGCGAGACGAGGACCAGCTCGTCGGGTGCAGGGAAGTTCCGGCGGATGTCCTCGAGGAACACCGGCGAGGCGAACAGGTGGTCGGACGGAATGTGGAAGAAGCCCTGGATCTGCGCCACGTGCATGTCCATGGACACGACGCGGGTGGCGCCGGCGGACTCGAGGAGATCGGCGACCAGCTTGGCGGTGATGGGTGTGCGGGGGACCACCTTCCGGTCCTGCCGCGCGTAGCCGAAGTAGGGGATGACCGCGGTGATCGACTGTGCCGAGGCGCGCTTGAGCGCGTCGCACATGATCAGCAGCTCCATGATGTGGTCGTTCGCCGGCGGTGAGGTGGACTGGACGATGAAGGTGTCCTGCCCGCGGACGTTCTCGCCGATCTCGATCTGGATCTCCCCGTCGGAGAACCGACCCACGTCGGCCTTTCCCAGCGGGCGCTTCAGGTGCTCACAGATGCGACGGGCGAGCGGGAGGTTGGAGTTTCCAGCGAAGACCTTGAAGTCGCGCGCCGTTGGCATTGAGGAGTGGTTGTTCACCTAGACCACCGCCGCCCGATGTGGAAGTGCGGCGAGCGGCCGGGCAGCGCTACGCCGCGCCGAGCCGGGCGGCGCTGCGCTCGTACTGGTCGAGGATGACGCGCTCCATTCGCGCTCGCATGTCGGTGTTGAGCGGATGAGCGATGTCCTTGTAGGTGCCATCCTTCCGCTTCTTCGCCGGCATGGCGACGAAGAGCCCGGCCGAGCCCTGGATCACCTTCAGGTCGCGCACCACGAAGCATCCATCCAGCGTGATGGTGACGTAGGCCTTCAGCTTTTCCTCGTCGACCGGGAAAATTTTCACGTCCGTGATGTCCATGGCCGCCCCTCGCTGGGGGAAGCATCCGTTGGGCATCAGACAGAAATCAAGCACCACCGCCTACCCAGCGTACGAGCAGGCACAGGTGCATCACACAGACCCCCCCGTAGAGGGCCACCCCTCCGGCCAGGGCTCGACGCGCCAGGACGAACCGGGCCGCATGGCGCTGGAGGATGGCCGCCGCGGTCCCGACCGCCACCACCTTGCAGAGGAAGAACCAGCCCGGACCGCCGTCGTAGGCCAGGCGCATCAGTGGGTTGAGCTCCTCGGCGACCCGGGCCTGCAGGAACACGTGGGTGAAGACCCCGTCCACCAGATTGAGCAGCACGAGCATCGCTGCTCCCAGCACGCTTCTGGTCACCGCCGCCGTCTCCGCCCGAGTCGTCGAGGAGTCTTCACTTCCTCGTGAGACCCCCGCCCCTCTGCCTTCGTTTCTCCAAGAACCACGCCAGCGGCGAACCCCGTGGAATCCCTCGCCGAGGCCCCCGTGGCGGAGCGGTAGAGTGACCGCCATGGCTGAAGACTTTCCGGTCTCGTGGGCCCCCGGAGTGCGGGTGCTCTTCGGGCAGGCAGACCTCGCCACGCGCATCGCCGAGCTGGGCAGCCAGATCACCTCCGACTACGCCGGTCGGCCGCTGACCGTCCTCTCCGTGCTCAAGGGGGCCTCGCTCTTCACCGCCGACCTGGTGCGGGCCATCGAGCTCCCTCTGCGGCTGGAGTTCCTCGGGGTGGCCTCCTACGGCACCGGGACGACCTCCAGCGGCGAGGTGCGGATCACGAGCGACACCGGGACACCGCTCCACGACCGGCACGTCCTGGTGGTCGAGGACATCGTGGACACGGGGCTCACCCTGCGCTTCCTGCTGCAGGCCCTGGTGGCGCGCGGCTGCCGCAGCGTCCGCACCTGCGCGCTCCTGGACAAGCCGTCACGCCGCGTGGAGGCGGTGACGGTCGACTACACCGGCTTCGTGGTCGAGGACCGCTTCCTGGTGGGCTACGGGCTGGACCTCGACGAGCAGTGGAGAAACCTGCCCTTCGTCGGAGTGCTGGAGAGCGCGCCGCCCTAGATGAAGGCGCCGACCATGGCCAGCGCGAACGCCGGGGTGGGAGGCATCTGCTGCGCCTCACCCACGAGCTTCATGGACTGAGCGCCGCCGTACTCCCCCGGTCCGGCGAGCTTCACGAAGTTGAGAGACTTCGTGCCCGTCCGGACCTTGATATCGGCCTCGGTGACCTCGATGCGAATGATCCGGTCGAGCACCGACCCGACGATCGTGGTCAGTCCACCCTCCCGGTTGATCGACAGCCGGATGTTCGCTCCGACGAACTGGCCGCCCTGGAAGGTCGCGTCGATCGGGGTGGGGAAGGAATTGCCGGCGTTGATGGTCCCGCCCCAGCTCCCATCGGAGCGTTGCGAGGCGTGGACCTTGGGGCCGTTGACCTGGGTGGCGTTGAAGCTCGCGCCGTTGCCCGAGGCGACCACGATGCTCCCCGTGGGCTGGAAGTCGGGCGTTGCGCCGCTCCCGGACGAAGCGCCCTCGGCGCAGGCGAGGACGACTGTCGCGAGCGACAGGAGCGTGGTGCGGATCCGCATGACGGAGATTCCCCCTTTTTGGCGTCCCTGGGGCGGACGCTTCCCGTGAGTGCTCGAGCATCGCCGAGCGCACGGGCGGCCGACAAGCGTTTCGTTGAAGGCGCTCGAAGGATTCAGCGAACCGATGGGCGCTCACGCCTTCGACGGTGTGCGCTGCGCGCCCAGGTTTGGTTGCTCAGATGAACGCGCCGAGCACGGCGAGGGCGAACGCAGGAGTCGGAGGCATCTGCTGCGCCTCTCCCTCGAGCGTCAGCGACTGCGGGCCGCCGTACTCACCCTGACCGGCCAGCTTCACGTAGGTCTCGGAGCGGCCGGTCCGCGTGCTCGAGGCGGTGAAGACGCGGATCTCCGTCGGCCCCATCTCGAAGCGGACGATGCGGTCCTGGATCGAGCCGAAGATGCGGGTCTGCCCGCCCTCACGGCTGATGGTGAGCCGGATGTTGGCGCCCACGAACTCGCCGCCCTTGAAGGTGGCGTCGATGGGGGTCGCGGTGCGGGAGTTCCCGTAGAAGGACCCGCCCCAGGTGCCGTCCGGGCGCTGGTTGACCTGGACCTTCGGGCCCACCACGTGGGTGGCGTTGAAGCGGGAGCCGTTGCCGGAAGCGACCCGGATGCCCCCGGTGGGCTGGAAGTCTGCCGTGGCGCCGTAGCCCGAGGCGCCCTCGGCGCAGGCGAGCGACAGCATCGCGAGCGAGAGCAGTGTGGTGCGGACCCTCATGACGAGATTCCCCCTTGTTTTGCGTCCTGGGTCGGACGGGCTCCCCTCGGCGGCGCAGCATCGCCGAGGGCCAGGGGCGGGGACAAGCTGCTACCGGGTCCCTCCGTCCACCGTCACGCGGCCGGCCGGCGGACTGCTGGCGGCGGCGGGCCCTGGCCCCTCCTGGCCATCGGAATCGAGGGTGTAGACGGCACGACGCAGTGCCTCCTCCAGGGCCCCGGCAGGGGCCTCCACCGCGCCCAGCATCCGGTGCGCGGCGCGTGCGTGGCGGCCCCCACTGTCGGCGGCGATCCGGAGCTGGGTCATGGCCTCGGCGACGTCCCGACGCGCCTGGTCCAGCCGGCTGCGGGCCTGAAAGAACGCCACCTCCGCCTCCAGGCCCCTCAGCGTCTTGCGCTGCTCGTCGGTGATGCCCCCCAGCTTCTGCATCCGCCCGAGCGCCACCAGGCCCTGGGACAGCACTGCCGGGTCATCGGAGACCAGGCGCGGACGGGCCAGGCCCTCCAGCAGCTGGAACAGCGCGCGGTCCATCGCGTCACGCTCGTCGAACCGGGCCCCCTCGAGGCCGGCGGGGCTCCCCCCCATCAGGTCGATGGGCGCGTAGGCCGCGGCCAGCCCGGGGTCCGACGGACGGTACGGCTCGGAGCCCACCGGGAGCATTCGTCCCTTCGTCACCAGGAGCTTCCCGTCCTGCAGCTGGAGGGTGAAGGTCCGGGCGTTGAGCTGGGCCAGGAGGACCCCCACCGCCCCGAGGAGCACGAAGACGAGGACCGTCACCACCAGGCGTGTGAAGGCGCGGCCGGCGCGGCGTCCGAACGAATCCGAGGTCGAGGACATGAGGGTCTCCTGAACACCGGTATACTCCCTGTCCGAGAACGTCGGCCTTGAACCTGACCTTCCGCCGCCTGGGAGTCAGTGAGCTGCTCCCTCGCTACATTTTCGCCGAGAGTCTCTTCGTGCGCCGGCGCGTGCTCGAGGTCGGCGCGGTGTCCGCGACCGGCGGAGCCACGGCCGAGTTCCTCGTGTCCCGCGGGGCTCGGCTGGTCGTTGCCTGCGACGACGACCTCACGGCGGTGGAGGCCGCCCAGGCGCGCTCGGGAAGTGAGCGGCTGCGGTTCCGGCCCGCGGTGTTCGACGATCTTCCCCCCGGCGGGTTCGACCTGGTCCTGGTGGCGGACCTCGCGCCGTACGTGCGCGCCCCGGCGCTGCTCGCGCAGCTCGCCGAGCAGGTGTCGGGGACCGGCGTGCTGGTGGGCGGGGTGCGCAACCCGGCGGGCCTCGCGCTCGCGCAGCTGATGGAGCCGGACGGCGACGGCGCGCCGCCCACCTACGGGCAGGTGCTGGACGCGCTCGCGGCCCACTTCCCCCACGTGGAGACCGCCACCCAGAGCCCGCTCCTCGGTTACCAGCTGGCCTTCGAGCGGAGCGAGGGCCTCCAGGTCGATGGCTCGCTGGCCGGGTCCGGGGAGGCGGCGTACTACGTGGTGCTCGCGAGCCGGGAGCGCCTCCGTGCGGTGGACCCCACCTGGGTCCAGCTTCCCCCGGCACCGCTGGCCTTCACCGGCGGCCGGCTGGACGAGGTCTCCACCCGGGCCCGCGAGTGGGAGGAGCGCGCGCGCCGGCTGAAGACCGCGCTCGGCGAGGCGCGCGAGGAGCTGGCGCAGGCCAGGGCGGACCTCGAGGCCACCCAGGGAGCCCTGGAGCGGGCCCGCGAGGAGGCCGCCCGGGCACAGGCCGAGGCCGAGGTGCGCGGAGCGGCCGCGCTCCACCCGGTGGTGCAGGACGAGCTCGCCGCCCGCATCCGCCGCCTGGAAGCCGAGCTGCAGACCGCCTCGGAACGCGCCGGGGAGGCCGAGCGCCGCCTGGCGGCCCGGGCCGCCGAGTCCGAGGCGGCGCGCGTCCAGGAGCGCCAGCAGCACGCCGAGGTGCTCGCGGCCCAGGAGTCGGTCCGCCTCGAGCGCGCCCGGCGCGAGGAGCTGCAGCGGCAGCTCGACGACGCCCGCACCAAGCTGACCACGGCATACGACGAGCTCCGCGGCGTGCGCGAGGAGCTCACCCGCATGCGCACCGACGGGGAGCGAGGCCGGCTCACGCTCGAGGCCCGCGGCTCGGAGCTCACGGCCCTCGAGGAGCGGCTGACCCAGGCCCGGGAGCGCGAGCTGCGGCTCGCCGAGCAGCATTCACTGGTCCTCACCGCGCTGGAGGGCAGCCAGGGCGAGCTGGCCCAGGCCAGGAGCCGGACCGAGGCGCTGGAGCAGCGCACGCAGTGGCTCGAGGCGGAGCGGGCACGGGAGGAGCGGGCGGCGGAGACGGACCGGCTGCGGTGGGAGGAGCAGCTGACCGAGGCGCGTGCGGAGGCCGCCCGCGGGCCCAGGCCCGAGGAGATGGAGGCGCTGCGCACCGAGCTGCTCGCCCTCGGCGGCGAGCGCCAGCGGCTCGAGGATCGGCTGGCGGTGGCGGAGAAGCAGGAGGCATCCGCCCGGGCACTGTCGGCGGCGCTCGAGGAGCGGCTGGCCACTGCCGAATCTGCGCTCGCGCAGGCCAACTTCCAGACCAGCGAGGACGCGGCCATCACCCAGGAGCTGGCCGTGGCCCGCCAGGCGCTGGAGCAGGCCCAGGCAGCGGCGGCGGCGGCGCGGGCCGAGCGCGATCGGGACGTGACCGCGATGTCGGCCGAGCTGGTCGAGGCACGGGTCACCCTCGCCCAGGTCGAGGAGCGGGCCTCCACCACCGCCGTCTTCGCCCGGGAGGCGGTGGCCCGCGCCGAGCGCGCCGAGGAGGAGGTGCGGCAGCAGGCCCTGCGCGTCGAGGCGCAGGAACGGACGGTGGCCGCGCTCGAGCTGCAGCTCCGCCGCACGGAGGACGTGGAGAGCCAGCTCCACTCCCTGAAGGCCTGGGCCGAGTCCGAGGCCGAGGCCGACGCCGCGCGCCAGGCCGAGCTGGTGAGACTGGAGGAGGCGCGCGCCGCGCTCGAGTCCCGCCTCGCCGGGTCCGAGGCTGAGCTGGCCCGGCTCGCGGCAGAGCTGGTCGAGCGGGGCAAGCAGGACGAGGCCCACGCCGCCCTGCAGGCCCGGGCGGTGGAGCTGGAGGCGGAGCGGGAGCGGCTGGAGCAGGAGGCGCGGAGCCGGGGCGGGGCGCTCGCGGCGGCGGAGTCGGACCTCGCCGGGACGCGCGAGAGGCTCGCCGAGCTGGAGGCGTCCACGGCCAGCCTCTCGACGG
>Ga0081540_1004074_pt1 | contig 11313 bp, 11 predicted proteins | sample TabmetS2T1R1_FD_71024 | JGI IMG/M metagenome (GOLD analysis project Ga0081540, IMG submission 71024) | Tabebuia heterophylla rhizosphere microbial communities from the University of Puerto Rico - S2T1R1 | ecosystem: Host-associated > Plants > Roots > Rhizosphere ...
TGGTAGAGCCGGGACAAACCGGGGCATCCATCAGCACCGGCAGCACCACGGGAACGAGCGGTTCGACCTCGGCGAGCACGGTCGGCGCCGGCACAGCCGCAACTCGCCCGCCCGGTTGCTAGAGCGAGATGACTTTTCTTCGAATCGTCATCTCGCTCTACGGTTATTGTTGGAGCATGATCTTTTCCGAAAACCGGTATCTACTTTTCGGGATCATGCTCTAGGGCACCAGCTCTTCTTTCCCTCCGAGACGTGCGCTGGCCTTGTGGCCCGCGCATCCGGGTTTGAATGTTTCGGCCGCATTGCGTAAGGCCACACAGAACAGGCCCCAGATCCAGAGCATCACGATTTTGAGGCGGCCCCACCGCCGCTCTGACTTCGCTTCGAACTTACCTTCCCGTTCGCGCGACAAAGATGGATGGACGGCGGTAGAGAAATTATCTGCCGTCCCGTTACGGGTGTGACGTAGATCACCCGTACGGATGAGGACGCCCGCTATCCTTCTTGTCACGGGGTGGCTCGTCGCCCGACGAGCCGACAGCCTCAAGCGGTTCCGGTGGAGAAAGGGGTCTCACCATGGAAATGCATCAAATCCGATACTTCCTGGCGCTGTGTGAAGAGTTAAATTTCACCCGCGCTGCCCGTCGCTGCGGCGTCACCCAGCCTTCCCTCACCAATGCGATCCGGGCACTCGAGCGTGAGCTCGGCGGCTCGGTGTTCTACCGCAAGCCGCGCATCGCGCTCACCGACCTCGGTCGCGCGGTTCGCCCATATCTGCAGGAAATCGCGCAGCACGCTGCCAACGCTCGCGAGACGGCGCAGATGATGACCACATCGCTGCCGGCGGTACCGCCGCCGCAATTCCGCGTCGCCACCAACGGCAGCGGCGAGTTCCACACCAAGCTGTAACCGCTCGCGGTTGCTGCTTTGCGGGTCGCTTGCTCCGCCAACGGGGGTTGGGTGGAGCAGCGGCCCGCATCGATTCTTGTGCTGTAAATGAAATGAGGCCGCCTGTTCGGCGGCCTCTTGGCGTTCCGACACCGCAATAATCGTGCCGCCCGCGCAATAATGCACTTGCGGGGCCGGCGACGTCTTCCTAGCTCAAAGAGTGAGCGGTCAACCTCATTCCGGCCCACTGCGATGCGAATTGCTGCTCTCGTCGTACCCCTGTTCCTCATCCTGGCCGCTTCGGTCTGGTGGGCGACGAGCGTTTGGATGTCGGTGGAGGGGCCCCCGATGCCAGCCGAGGGCTATGTCGCCATGTGGCTCGGGATCGCGCTTTCTTTCGTAGTCGGCTGCGGGCTGATGGTGCTGGTGTTCTACAGCAGCCGCCGCGGCTACGACGAACGGGCGCGCGGCATCCGCGAATAAGCCGTCACGGCCCGGCCGTCCTAATCCGTCCTGATCTTTGCGCGCTCAACGACCGGAGCCCACCGCTCGGCGCTCTGGCGGATGAGGTCGCGCATCTCCGCGGCCGTGGTGCCGCGCGGATCGACATCGAGCGCCGCGATGCGGGCATGCACCTCCGGCTTCCTGAACGCGCGGCCGATGGCGTCCGACAGCTTGGCGACGATATCCTTCGGCGTGCCCGGCGGCGCCACGACGCCCATCCAGGTGTCGGCCTCGTAGCCCGGCAGCGTCTCGCGAATCGGCGGGATATTGGGGAACGCCGCCATGCGCTCGCGCCCGGCAGTGCCGATCAGCTTCATCTTGCCGGCTTCGATATGCGGCTTGGTGGCGGGTAAGAGATCGGGCAGCACGTCGATCTGCCCGGCCAGCAGCGCCGTGATGGCGGGCGCGCTTCCGCGGAACGGCACATGCACCATGTCGATGCCGGCCATGATCTTGAACAGCTCGAGGGCGAGATGGCCGATCTGCCCAATGCCCTGCGAGCCGTAATTGAGCTTGCCCGGATTGGCCTTGGCGTAGGCGATCAGCTCCGCCGGATTGCTGACCGGCAGATCGGGGCGCACCAGCAGGATCGACGGATAGGAGGCGAGGATGCTCACCGTCTCCATGGCGCCGGGATCGAACGTCATCCTGGCGTTGAGCCTGGTGGCGATGCTGAACGTGAGCTGCGGCGCGCACAGAATCGTGTAACCGTCCGGCGCCGCACGAAAAACCGATTCGGTGCCGACCAGCCCGCCGGCCCCGCCCGGCCGATTCTCCACCACCACGTTCTGTCCCAGTTCCTCGCGCAGCTGCTCGGCCGCGATGCGCGCCAGGATGTCGGCGGTACCGCCGGCCGGCAGCGGCACCACCATGGTGATGCCGCGGTTCGGAAAGCCGGTCTGCGCCGGTGCCGCCACGACACCGATGCAGCCCGCCACGGCGGCGGCGAGACCCGCACACGCAATCGATCGCCACATCGCGAGCCTCACTCAAGCTTGACGTTCGCCGCCTTGATGACCTTGTGCCAGCGCTCGATCTCCTGGCGCATATAGGCGGCGGTCTCCTGCGGCGTGCCGCCGACCGCCTCGGCCGAGAAGTCGGGAAGCCGCTGGGCGATCTCCGGACTCTTCAAGGCCTCGTTGATGTCGGCGTTGATCTTGTCGACGATGGCCTTGGGGGTCTTGGGCGGTGCGACGACGCCGTACCATGCGGCGGCCTCGAAGCCGGGCAGCGTCTCCGCGATAGCTGGAACCTGCGGCAGCGACGCCATGCGCTTCTCGGTCGCGACCGCGATCAGCTTGAGCTGCCCCCCCTTCACCAGCGCCAGCGATACGCCGAGATTGTCGAACATGATCTCCACATTGCCGCCGACGAGATCCTGCAGCGCCGGCGCCGATCCGCGATAAGGCACGTTCTGAAACTTCACCTGCGCCATCATCTGGAACAGCTCGGCGGTCAGATGCGAGGTCGAGCCGTTGCCCTGGGTGGCAGCCGTGATCTTGCCGGGATTGGCGCGCGCGTCGGCGATGAATTCGGACAGCGTGTTGGCCTTGACCTTGGGATTGACGACGAGCGCGTTAGGCACGCGGCTGATGATGATGATCGGCACGAACTCGGTCGGATCGAAGCCAAGCTTGGGATAGAGGTTGTGGTTGATCACCAGCGGCGGCGGCGGCGCCGACAGCAGCGTATAGCCGTCGGGCTCGGCCTTGAACGCCGTCTCCGCCCCGATATTGCCGGCAGCGCCGGTGCGATTCTCGATGACCACCGGCTGGCCCCATTTGCGCGCCAGCCAGTCGGAAACGAGGCGCGGCATGGCGTCGGCGGTGCCGCCGGCCGGAAACGGCACGATGATCCGCACCGGACGCGACGGATAATCCTGCGCGGCAACCGGCGAGGTGGCGGCGATTATCGCGGTCGCGGCGACCGACGCGGTCGCGATTATCGCGACGACCACGGAGAACAGCAGGCTTCGCACCACCGATACGGCAACCGGTGCAGGCTTTCGATCAGTCATCTTTTTTTCGAGCGTCGGCGTTCCTCGAGGCGCGAGGCTAGCCGGTCCGCCGGCCACGCGCCAGAAGCGCACGCACGCCCCGAAAAGCGCACGCGCCAGGAAGGTCTACCCATGGGCGGCAAAGTGGGGCAAAGTGCAGCAAAGTGCAGCCGGTCGGGGCAAGGAGAACAAGGGTGCGCACAACTGGTCGACTCCTGGGCGTGGTGGCCTTGGCGCTGATGCTCGCCGGCTGCGACAAATGCGGCAGCTGGTTCGGGTTCCAGGCGCCGTCGATGCTCGACACCTGCAAGAACACCGTGCCGCCTCAGTGAGCCTGCGTCGGAGCGCGCGTCCGCTGCGGGCCGCGCGCCTGCCCGCCTGATCGTGGGCTAATCGTAGAATTCCGGCGCCATCTTCTGTCCGTCGCGCTGCGCCTTGTCGTGGTTGATCCACAGCTGCGCCTTGTGCTGGGCCATCAGGTCGGACATGCGCTGCAGTGACGCGACGGTCTGCTCCTTGCTGAAGTTGCCTTCGGGAACGCCGCGGTTGTCCCAGTTGCTTTTGAAGTGCACGGCATCGCCGGAAAGCAGCACTGTACCGGTCTTGGCGAGTTTAACCAGCAGCGACTGGTGTCCCGGCGTGTGGCCCGGCGTCGAGATGATCATGACGCTGCCGTCGCCGAAGACATCGCGATCGCCTTCGAGCTTGGTCACCGGATGCTCGGCCTTGAAGCGCGGCCCGACCGGCGACGGCCATTCGTACTCGGCCTTCTGCACCAGCAGCATCGACTGCGGGAACAGCTCCACATTGCCGATGTGATCGGGATGCGTGTGCGACACCGCCACATACTTGATGTCGGAAGGCTTCACGCCGAGCTGCTCGAGCTGCGAGGCGAGCGTCTTCGGCCGCCGCCAGTGCGTCATGCGCGGATCGGCCGGCCGCTGCCCCTCCGGCAAGTTCGCGATGGCATCGGCCAAGCCGGTATCCCACATCATCCAGCCCTGGGCGTGCTTGATCAGGTAGCAGTTGTCGACGAAGTCCATGGACTTGCCGACGTTGACGCCGGGGGACCAGCGCGAGATGTCGCCGGCAACGCCTTCGCCACAATTGAGAATGTAGAGCCGCTCGACCGTGCCGCCCTGGGCGAGACCAGGCTGCGTCCACAGCACGACCGCCGTCGCGGCTGCGCAAACCAGGCGAATCAGATTCATCGCGTCCTCCCGCGGTTCGTCCGCTCGTTGTCGATTGCGTTCGAGGCAAGCTTAACACGCGGCTGTTGCGACAATCGATGGTGAACGGCAGGGAGGAAAAACGGCTGGTGCCGGTTGCAAAACGGGAGCCATGTCCGGCGATTGCTTGAACCGCGCGCCTCCCCGCCGCGACCAATTGGGGCGAGGGGAAGACACCGAAACACTCCGCCCCTGGCGACGAAACAATAATGAAATCATGCGGAAACAACGCCGCGTTAGCTAACCGGAACCAGCGACGAGCGTCGCGCTTTAATAAGGCTGTGGAGGCTGTCATGACCTTTTCTGTCCCGACCCGCTTCGCTCGCGCGCTGACGCTGGCGACCCTGGCCACTGCCGGCGCCTATGTGGCGCTGCCGGCCCAGGCCAAGACCAATTACGACGGAAACTGGAGCGTCGTGATCATCACCGAGAAGGGTACGTGCGACCGCTCGTATCGCTACCCGGTGCGCATCACGGACGGCAATGTCGGCTACGGTGGCGAGGGCTCGTTTGTCGTTTCCGGCAAGGTCGCGTCGAACGGCAAGGTAACCGTGAAGGTGAGCCGCGGCGAACGGTACGCCAGCGGTTCCGGCCAGCTCACCGCGTCCGCCGGCGGCGGCTCGTGGACGGGCGGCGAGTGCTCCGGCACCTGGCAGGCCGAGCGCCGTTCCTGACGCCTAACGTGTCGTGGCGCCACGCCACGGCGGCAAGCGAAATTCTCCCGGGCCGCAGCGGTCGCGCTGCGGCCCGCGGCTTTTCGAAGTCCGCTTTTCGATTTGAAGGGTCTTGGACGAGTTGGCGCAGGAACCTCAAATCGGCAGCACCGAACCTGCTATACTGGGCTCACCGCAAGCAACAGGACCAGAACCGTCATGAGCCGCTCCCTCTCGCAGGCGCAGTTCGGCGCCAATGCCGCCGAATATCTCACCAGCAAGCCGCACGCCGAGGGAAAGAGCCTGGAGCGCATGGTGGCGCTGGCGCAGCCGCAGCCCGATTGGTGCGCGCTCGACGTCGCGACCGGCGCCGGCCACACGGCCTATGCGTTCGCCCCGCATGTGGCCCGCGTGTGGGCAAGCGACATCACCGACGAGATGCTGAACATGGTGCGCGGCGAGGCCGCCAAGCGCAACTTCGCCAATCTGCGAATCGCCCACGCCAAGGCCGAGGCGCTGCCCTTCGAAGACGGCACCTTCGACCTCGTGACGTGCCGAATCGCGCCGCACCACTTCGAGAGCATCGCGCTGTTCCTCGACGAGACGCGCCGCGTGCTCAAGCGCGACGGCACGCTTGCGTTGGTCGACAACGTGGTGCCGGCGGGCAGCGTCGGCGATTACATCAACGCCTTCGAGCGCTTTCGCGACCCGAGCCACCTGCGCGCGTGGACGGCGGAGGAGTGGCGCGACGCCTTGCAGCATCACGGCTTCACCATCGCGCACGAGGAGCTGCTGTCCAAGGATATGGACTTCGCCTACTGGGCCGGTCGCCATGATCCGGTGATGAAGGCCTATCTACGCGCGCTGCTCGAGCACGCAACACCCGACGTCCAGGACGTCCTGCAGCCGCACCAGAAGAATGGCGCCCTCACCTTCCGCTTGAGCGAAGCGCTGTTCATCGCCCGCCCGTCAGGAAACGGTTGAGCCGGGAAGAACATGGCCGGAGTGAAACGATGCGCAGACTCGGCACAATCATCATTGCGTTGCTGTTGACCGCTATCGTCGTCGCGCTGCTGTTGAGTGAGGTCGCGTTGGCGCAGACCATCGGTCCCGGCGGGGTGCCGCTGGCGCCCGGCCCGTCGCAACCGCGCGACTTCACCCCCGGCGGCAACAGCCCCGGTGGCGCCGTGGCGCCGGGGCCGGCGGCACGCGGTGTCAACATCGAGCGCACCGGGCCGGCCGGCGACAGGCTTGCGCCTGGACCTGCCGGCAGCGTCAGCACCGATCCGACGCCGCGCACGCCGGTCATCGCTCCATTGCCACGGGATCTGAGGACGAGCATACGGTCGAAGCGCTACCACCATCGCAAGGGCAAGCGCGCGCGCCCGATGGCGAGGCGCTACTGAACCGCGGCCGCTCGCAGCGCAAGAAATTATATTATTATCAGTTGGTTATAAGGATAACCGGAAGCGCTATCTGACCAGCTCGCGCATGGCGCGGTCGAGCCCGTCCGGCGTGAGCGGGTACATGCGGTTGCCGAGCAGCTGGCGCACCATGCGGATCGAGGCGGTGTAGTCCCACTGGTGCTCAGGAACCGGGTTGAGCCAGACGCAGGCCGGATAGGTTCCGGTCACGCGCTCCACCCACATCTGCCCGGCCTCCTCGTTGAAGTGCTCCACCGATCCGCCGGGGGCGCTGATCTCGTAAGGCGACATCGACGCGTCGCCGACGAAGATGACCTTGTAATCGTGCGGATAGGTGTGCAGCACCTCCCAGGTCGGCTTGGTCTCCTGCCATCGCCGCCGGTTCTCCTTCCACACTTTCTCGTAGAGGCAGTTGTGGAAGTAGAAATGCTCCATGTGCTTGAACTCGGAGCGCGCCGCCGAGAACAGCTCCTCGGTCGCCTGAATGTGCCAGTCCATCGACCCGCCGACGTCGAAGAACAACAGCACCTTCACGGCATTGTGCCGCTCCGGCCGCATCTTGATGTCGAGATAGCCGCGATGCGCGGTCTCGCGGATGGTGCCGTCGAGGTCGAGCTCGTCGGGCGCGCCGGTGCGGGCGAACTTGCGCAGCCGGCGCAGCGCCACCTTGATGTTGCGGGTGCCCAGCTCGACCGTATCGTCGAGGTCGCGGAACTCGCGCTTGTCCCACACCTTCACGGCGCGGAAGTGCCGGCTCTTGTCCTGGCCGAGGCGCACGCCTTCCGGATTATAGCCCCAGGCGCCGTATGGCGACGTTCCGGCGGTTCCGATCCATTTGTTGCCGCCCTGATGACGCCCCTTCTGCTCGGCGAGGCGCTTGGCCAGCGTTTCGAGGAGCTTGTCGAGGCCGCCCATGGCTTCGATCTGCCGCTTCTCCTCCTCGGTGAGGTATTTTTCCGCGAGCTTCTTCAGCCATTCGGCGGGGATCTCGGCGGTGAGCGTCTCCTCCATCAGTTCGAGGCCTTTGAACACGTGGCCGAAGACGCGGTCGAACTTGTCGAGATTGCGCTCGTCCTTCACCAGGACGGCGCGCGACAGGTAGTAGAAATTTTCCACCCGCCGGCTGGCGAGATCGGCGTCCATCGCCTCCAGCAGGGTGAGATATTCGCGCAGCGTGACCGGTACGCCGGCGGCCTTGAGCTCATGGAAGAAGGCGACGAACATGTCGAGGGTCTAGCACATATCTCGCCCGGCCTGGAGCAGCAGCGGGCGGCTCATATTTTGCCTTGCTTTGCCCTGATTTGGTCCCGCTCGATGCGCTAGAAGACGCTTTCCTCCCAGGAGGTCCTATGCGCCGGATCGTTGTGGCCGGTCTCGCGGCCCTGTGCACCACGCTTGTCGCCGATCAGGCCGTTTCCCAGACCCTGGTCGGCCCGGAGCCGACGATTTCCTGGCTGGTGAAGAGCCGTTTCCGGCTATTCCGCTACGAGGCCGATTTCCTCAAGCACGTGGATGCCGACCGCGGCGACGGCCTCGTTGCGGCCGAGCAGCGCCTGGCGCAGGCAACCGACGGTCACGGCTGGGCGCGCACGATGCTCAACAGCCTCTGCCTCGACCAGAGCGGACGTGTCGTCGAAGTCTGTGACCGCGACGGCGAGAAGGAAAGCTACCTGGCGCCCGCCGACCATCGCGTCGGCGTCGTGGTGACGAACGCGGCGCCCGGCGCAAGCTGCGCCTGGACGTTCGACAATGGTCAGGATCCGGCCCAAGCCGTCACCGTGCCGTGCGACGAGGAGGTACGCCTGCGCGTCCGCTACGGCCGGCCGACGATCGGCACCGCCGATATTCCGCTCCCCGACGGCACGATCAAGCGCCTCACGGCGGAAATCCTGGTGCGCGACCTGCTGATCGCCGGCCTCGGCGATTCCATCGCCTCCGGCGAGGGCAATCCCGACCGCCAGATCGCGCTCACCGACGAGGGCTTCTGCTTCCGCCGCTTTCTCGGCACCGCGCGAAGCGACTATTACCGGCCGGGGCGCGCCGGCTACCGCGGCAATCGCACCTGCGGCGCCAATCCGGCCTCGAGCGCCGACCAGGATTGGACGCAGCACCGCGCCCGCTGGCTCAGCGCCGCCTGCCACCGCTCGCTCTACGGCTATCAGGTGCGAACAGCGCTGGCGCTCGCCGTGCAGAATCCGCACGTCGCCGTCACGTTCCTGCCGCTCGCCTGCACCGGCGCGCAGATCACCAAGGGCCTGCTCGACTCGCAAGGCGCCAGCGAGATCGTCTGCACCGGACGCGGCCCCTGCCCCAAGACCGTCCCGGCGCAGCTCATCCAGCTTCGCGATGCGCTAACCGCCGCGCGCCGCCAGCGTCCTGACCGCACCCTCGATCTCGTGCTCCTCACCGTCGGAGCGAACGACATCCATTTCTCCGAGCTGGTCTCCAACGTGATCCTCGACCAGTCGGCCGAACGCGTCGTGTTCACGCGCAGCGGCCTGATCGCTACGGTCGACCAGGCGGAGCGCGCGCTGACGAGCCAGCTTCCAGGAGACTTTGCGCGCCTGCGCGCGGCGCTGAAGACGCTGCTTCCCGGCGGTGATCTCAGCCGCGTGGTCTACGTGTCGTACAGCAATCCGGCTCTGACACCGGACGGGTCACCGTGCCCCGCCAGCCGCGCCGGCTTCGACATTCATCCGGCCTTCGCTCTCAATGCCGAACTGGTGCGCCAGGCTGCTGCCTTCGTCGACCGGCGATTTCTTCCCCGGGTCAAGGCGCTGGCGTTGTGTCAGGGCGGCACCCTGTGCCAGGACGGCGATCGTATGACGTTGGTCGATGCGCACCAGCGTGTCATGTCCGAGCACGGCGTATGCGCACGCGCTGACAGCGATCCGGTCTTCGACCAGGAGTGCTTTTCCGCCGACGGCCAAAGCTTTCACACGAGCCCGGTCGAAGGCGCGGAACAGCCGCTCAAGTGCGGCCTCAGCGTGCGCGAATTCCGTCCCTACGCGCCGCGGGCGCGGTGGATCCGCACCGCCAACGACAGCTACTTCACGGCCATGACCTACCCGGAAGGACTGGGGCCGGCGCAGCCCGCCGACATCCATGACGCGACGTGGGGCGTTGCCAGCGCCGTCTATGGTGGCGCCGTTCATCCGACGGCTGAAGGTCATGCCGCCATGGCCGACGCGGCGCTCGCCGAAGCGGGCCACGTGCTCAGGCTGGCGCCCCCCAACGAACCCGTGGTGGTGGCACCGCTACCGGGCCCCGGCACGACGCAGTAATTGCGGCGGCGGCAAGGCCGCCGCGGTGGCGAGATCAGGCGACGCCGAGCTTCTTCTGCAGGCTGGTGGACGAGGTCGTGTACTGGAAGACGAGGCGCTTGTCCGGATAGACGTAGCGATGCGCCTTCTGCGACATCAGCGCCACTTCGTGGAAGCCGGACAGGATCAGCTTGAGCTTGCCCGGATAGGTGTTGATGTCGCCGATGGCGAAAATGCCCGGCTCGCTGGTCTCGAATTTTTCCGTGTCCACCGGGATCAGGTCGCCTTCGAGATTGAGGCCCCAGTTGGCCACCGGGCCGAGCTTCATGGTCAGCCCGAAGAACGGCAGCAGCGCATCACAGGCGATATTGAAGTTCGAGCCGTCGTTGCGCTTGACGACCGCGCATTCGAGCTGCCCATCCTTGCCCTGAAGCGAGGTGACCTGCCCGAGCACGAAGTCGATTTTGCCCTCCGACACCAGCGACATCATCTTGTTGACGCTGTCGGGTGCGGCCCGGAAGGCATCGCGCCGGTGCAGCAGCGTGAGATGGCTCGCAAGCGGCGCCAGATTGAGCGTCCAGTCGAGCGCCGAGTCGCCGCCGCCGACGATGAGAACGCGCTTGCCGCGGAACACCTCCATCTGCCGCACCGCATAATGGACCGAGGTGCCCTCGTAGGCCTCGATGCCCTGGATGGGCGGGCGCTTCGGCTGGAACGAGCCGCCGCCCGCCGCAATCACGATGATCTTGACCTCGAACACCTTGCCGCCGTCGGTGACCACGCGGAACAGCGGATCGCCGATGCGCTCGATGGTCTCCACCATCTCGTTGAGATGGAACGTCGGACCGAACGGCTTGATCTGCTCCATCAGCGCGTCGGTCAGGCCCTGGCCCGTAATGTAGGGAATGCCGGGAATGTCGTAGATCGGTTTCTCGGGATAAAGCTCGGCGCACTGGCCCCCGACCTTGTCGAGAATGTCGACCAGGTGTGCCTTCATGTCGAGCAGGCCGAGCTCGAACACCGCGAACAGACCCACCGGTCCGGCCCCGATAATGAGGGCATCGGTCTTGATCGGCTCGATGTTGAAACGTTCCATCTTCATCGGTTCTTCCCGGGAGCGCGCGCTTCTCGGCGCGTGATCTAACGGCGGCGAACGAGCGGGGAAAGACCCCAGAGCGAGATGACTTCGCGATCTCGCCCTAGATTATTGTTGGAGCATGATCTTTTCCGAAAACCGGTATCCACCCCGGATCAAGTCCGGGGCAGGCTTTTTCGGGATCATGCTCTACCGCCCTTGATACGACGGCGTGCGCACCACCAGCCCGTCCAATTCTTCCGTGATCTGGATCTGACAGG
>Ga0081540_1004075_pt1 | contig 11312 bp, 12 predicted proteins | sample TabmetS2T1R1_FD_71024 | JGI IMG/M metagenome (GOLD analysis project Ga0081540, IMG submission 71024) | Tabebuia heterophylla rhizosphere microbial communities from the University of Puerto Rico - S2T1R1 | ecosystem: Host-associated > Plants > Roots > Rhizosphere ...
ACAGCACCTCATCCGAGAGATTGTGCATGTGCTTCAGGATGAACAGGCCGGCGACAAGCCGCGTCGGCAGGCCAGGCTGCCCCGGACCGGTTTGGCACACCGAGCCAAAGCGGTCATCCAGAAACCTCCAGTCAATCAGCGCCGCCAACCGCACCAACGGGTGGCCCATGTCGATGATCTGATCGAGAGCCGGAAGCAACAGGTCTTTCTGGCGATCATCCCGCGGTTTGCTCATCGCCTTCCCCAATGCCGATGACCCGCCGTCAGGGAATCACGAATCGCGCGAAAGCAAAATCCCAAAACGCAAGAAAGCGCGGCCCAACACCCGGCTTTCTTGCAAAATCGAATACTTTATCGAGACAACTTCTGCCTATCTCTCAGGCTGATCCGCATTCTTCACGGACGACTACTTATGGAGGATCATCAGCTGCAGATCATCAGCGAACTTCTTGGAACCCCGATTTTAATCATTAGCGCTATTACCTGCGTGCGATAGGCGGCTAAATGATCTCGCGATAACTTGATCACGCCACATGCCCGCCCCTGCACCTTCGACCCTTTGGAACCCTCCACTGAAGGAATTCGGTCATCTGTGCGGCGAGCGCAAGTGACCATCAGCAGCAGCTCCCAACTTTTTCGCATGACTGGACGTGTCAGCCGCCTTTTCTCTGTGAAATCAGAGCCTTACTGAAGTGACAAACGGTGGGCAGTTTAACCCACCAATGAACGTAATTCAGAGGGAAGAATGCAGTCAACACAGTCCGCATCGGAGCTCCTTCGTTAGAGGACCGGTATTTTTTTACTATCGTCCGCAATCTGCGCGAGCGCAGCGATTAACCATGAACACGCGCATTTAAATTGCAGCTCCCCAGATTATGATTTAATAATAATCTAAAATAACGGAATGGAATTGCGCCATGTTCAGCAACTTAGAGGGCGAAGACCGCCGCAAATTTCTGATTTCATGCGGGAGGTTCGCCGCCGTAACTCCGCCCGCCATGACCCTGCTTCTATCCACCTCGCTGACATCGACGGCAATTGCTCGGTCTGGTTTGCACGGCAACGATAGTAGGCCGGGACATTCCATTTTCGACAACGATCGCGATCCGCCCAAGGAAAAGCAGCACTCGGGGGAGAAACAATCGAACAAGGGAGACGGCAACCAAGCCTCTGTTGGAGGTGGCGGAGGTGGTGGGGGCGCTGACGGGGCCGGAGGTACCTCGGCAGCCAATGGCACCCGCGGTGGCGGTTCGGGCGGCGGCGGTTCAGGTGGCTCGCGCGGCGGCGCGGCTCACTTTGGTGGTGGCGAAGACGATAAATCGAGAAAAGGTAACAAGCCTTGATGAATGAGGCCGCTGGATCGATCTACGTAGTCGTACCATGGCGTTCCATGCTTACGCCGCCCTGTGGTCCGCTGAGGGGTATTGCCGAGTATAAAAACCTGCTGGGATCAAGCAACAAAGAGGCCAGATACAACCGACAACTGTGCCCCGCCCTCCACGTCGCTGACATCCCCGTGCAATTGTCTCAGGGACCAGTTGCGATGGCGGCGGAGACAACAATTGCAGTTAAGCTGCAACCGTCCCTAGTGTCATTGACTAGCACAGCGGGACGACGTTGGCAGATGAGCCGGCGTCTTGGATCCTGCTGGCTCATACCATGTTACCACACTAAGCTGTGCATCCTGTAATCGAGGAGCTCAGTGTATCGTGGCACTCAACTCGTGGGTCCTCGACGAGCGCTCAACAGGAGTTACCTAGAACAACCAATCAAGGAGCCGCTCGAGCCAGTTAGGCCGATCGGGACGGTGGCGGGGTGTTCCATCTGGCTTGCCGCGGCCGGAGTGTGCAATTGCATCCGAGTTCAATGAAGTAGACAGAAGTAGGGTCACAGCGGGAGGCGTGACAACAGCGAATCTGCCGCAGGCTGCCAGAAACTTCCGCCTGTCAGCATCGGGCTCTGGCTCCAAATTGGGGATTGGTTCGTTAGCTTTCTTGTTTTTCATGGCTTGGACTCCACTTTAATTTGATCGAACCGTATCAAGTCGCCTCTCTACCTCTAGTTTACTAAGTTTAAATTGTTGGATTAAATAATGTCAACTTCTTCGCGAAGAATATTTTGACGCACGTAAGGAGCCTGCGTGGCAAACGGACCAGATCTGGCGGCATCCGGCTCCGAAAGTGCGATTGTACTGCGTCCAGCTGCAGATGCGGCGTTCGCGTTGATCGACGATCGACCGGTCCTGTTCAGCGAGAGGAACCAGCAGATCTATGAGCTGAATCAAGTCAGCGCTTTCGTTTGGTGTAAACTCCTTGACCAAGAACAATTCGAAGCGATTGCTGACGAGCTAAGCGAACTTGGGCTCGGCCAAGAGATGGCGCGTAACGCTTTGCGTCAAGCCTTGCAACAATGGCTTGATCTGGAGCTTGTAGAAATGGAATGCAGGCTTCCATTTGCCAGCGCGCTTCAGACTCGGTTAGCACAGCGATCAATCATTATCAGAGCGTCCAGCGAAGGGTTGATCGACGCTCTCAGGCCGCTCTTTTGCGACCTAAACTCGGAATGCGATCAAGCGGATATCACAATCGAAGTCGTGGAGGTCGGTCACGAAGTTCTCTTCCGCAACGGCAGGAGGGGCATTACTCGGTGCCCCATCACAGGTTTGGCTTCCGCAATCAAGGCCGACCTCACGGAGCGCATTATTCTAGGAAATCAGACTGATTTCGCTCTGCATGCAGCTTCCCTTGTTTTCGGCGATAAAGGGCTGCTCTTATGCGGGCAGCCGGGCACCGGTAAATCCACCCTCACACTTGATCTTGTCGGCCACGAATACCGATATTGCGGTGACGACGTCGTTATGATTTCTCTAAACGGTCTCGCGCAGGGGCTTCTATTCGCACCGACCATCAAGCCGGGCACATGGGACGCGATTTCCAAAACTCGAGACGACCTAGGTCATACTGCTGCCTATGATCGTGCAGACGGCATACGCGTCCGGTATCTGCCGGTAGCAGATGTGCATAAGGGAAGCTTTCAGGTCGAGTGGATTATCTTTCTCAAGAGGGTTGACGGGACATCGGCACAACTGACGCCCCTTGGACAAATTGAATCCATGCAACGAGTGATCAACGAATCTTTCTCCGCCAACGGCAGACTATCCCTGGCTGGGTTTGCAGCGCTAAAGAAGATAATCGGCAGAGCCGAATTGTTTGAGCTGACCTACACGGAGGCGGCCGACGCAGGGCGCAAGCTGAGAGGACTTTGTAATGGCCTTTCCTAGCAGAAATTTGGTCAATCTCTGCCGATGCCTCAGTGGAAAGGCGCCCGATGCCCCGGATTGGATGGCCGTGTTGGAGCTGGCCAACAATACGCTGACGACTCCCTTGTTGATCGATCTGGTTGAGCAGCCTAACCCGTTGGTCCCTCAGGATGTTAAGGTATTCATTCGAGAGGTCTACAGGCGAAACGCGCTTCGAAACGACCGTCTGAGAGCTCAATTGGAAGAGGCAGTCGCGGCACTTAATGAACGGAACGTGATGCCGGTGCTGTTGAAGGGCTCAGCAATTCTCGCAACGGCTGTTCCGGAACGCCGCGCGACCCGAATTATGAGTGATCTCGACATATTGGTCGATCCCGATCAAGCTGAGATGGCATCAAGAGCGCTTGCTGACCTCGATTATCAGTGCCATTTTCGAGCGCCGCCGGAGAGCAGAAAGCAGTATAGTGACCTGAAACGAGCGCACGACGTCGGTATGATAGACTTGCATCAGGCAGCGCCAGGTCCAGACTATTTCTATCGTGCTTCAGGCAAATTGCTTGCACATTGCGCGCCCATTTCGGTTGGCCGCGGTACCGCCTATCTTCCCACACCCACCTTTCAAGCTTTCATGCTCATCATTCACGACCAATTTCAGGATGATGATTACTGGATCGGTGAAATCGATGTGCGACATCTAGTCGAGCTGAGGGATCTGGCGGCTAGCGCGGAAGGAATAGATTGGAACCGCTTGACGACATTTGCTTCGAGCCGCTTGGCGCGAAATGCCGTCGCGAAGCAGCTAATCGCATTGGAGGAATTGTTCGGAGTTGTCGTTCCTGCTGAGCTTCGCAAAGGATTGATTCCAAGGCTTCAGTTCAAGAGGCTTTTGCTGCAGTCCCGTTTCCCTGTTGTACGTTGGCCCCTCCTCTCGATTGCGCTTCTGGACTATGGAAATTACAGGAGGGAGCTTGGAGCAGATTATCAGTCTGACGCCCGAAGGAACAAAACGCTGGCGCTGCCACGAGCCGATACGCTTCGGCATCTCTTCGGACTCGTTAGGAGCCGCCGCATTGGGAAAGTCTAGCGGCGGCGCTTGATTCGCTTGACCTTGCCCCCAAGTTTTATCCAGTCCCGAGTTCGCCCCGGCTGTTGGGTTTGCCCGGTTGGGCGGTGGGAGCGACGGGAGCTGGCGCGGAGCCATCGGCATAGCGCAGCGCCAGATCCCGTCGCGGATGGCAGGTGAAGGCGAACTCGGACGGCGTCTTCCATCCGAGCTGCGAGTGTGGGCGCGCATCGTTGTAATCGGCCCGCCAGCATCCGAGCGCGATGCGGGCCTGAGCCAGCGACGTGAACAGCGTCTCATTCAACAGTTCATCCCGCAGCCGGCCGTTGAAGCTCTCGATGAAGGCGTTCTGCATGGGCTTACCCGGCGCGATGTAGTGCCATGCGACGCGGCTCTCATCGGCCCAGGTCAGGATGGCGTTGCTGGTGAGCTCGCTGCCGTTGTCGCTGACCACCATCCTCGGCTTGCCGCGCTCAATCAGTAGCCGATCCAGTTCCCGCGCCACCCGAGTGGCGGAGAGCGAGGTATCGGCTACCAGCGCCAGACACTCGCGGGTGCAGTCGTCGACCACGGTCAGGACACGGAAGCGGCGGCCATCCGTGAGCTGATCCGACACGAAGTCGAGTGACCAGCGATCGTTGGGCGCCATCGGCACCGTCATTGGTGCCCGGGTCCCAATCGCCCGCTTGCGGCCGCCACGGCGCCGCACTGCGAGCTTCTCTTCCCGATAGAGCCGGAAGAGCTTCTTGTGGTTGACCAGGTAGCCCTCCCGCTTGAGCAGCACGTGCAGGCGCCGATAGCCGAAGCGACGGCGCTCCTGGGCGATCGCCCTCATGCGCTGGCGCAGGTCGGCATCATCCGCCCGGATCGTCTGGTATCTGATGGTCATACGGCAATAGCCGATGGCTTTACACGCCCGCCGTTCGCTCATCCCGTGGGTATCCATGAGATGCGCGACAACTTTCCGCTTGGCCGCGGGCGTCACCACTTCTTTCCCAGCAGGTCCTTCAGCGCCGCATTGTCCAGCATGGTGTCGGCCAGCAGCCGCTTCAGCCGCGTGTTCTCGTCCTCCAGCGTCTTCAGCCGCTTGGCCTCTGAGACCTCCAGCCCGCCGAACTTGGCTTTCCACTTGTAGATGCTGGCGTCGCTAACGCCATGCTTGCGGCACAGATCGGCGACGGAAACGCCGGCCTCATGCTCCTTCAAGATTCCGATGATCTGCTCTTCCGAAAAGCGGCTTCGCTTCATGCTCTGGTCCTTGTCTTGGGCCAGAACGAACTTCAAACTGGATTAAGCCCGCGGGGCAAGGTCACGCTCTACGTGTCCGATCTGCTTGGGTGAACGGGAAATGGCAGGCGGGGCCTGACACCCGTTTCATCGACGGTGTCAAACGTCCTCTGAGGTGACGAACCGGTCAAGTTCCGGCGCCAATGCATCTTTCCAATTCGGCATGACCACACCGAACTCGTCCTTCAGGCGAGATAGATCAAGCCGCGAATTGCTTGGCCGTTTGGCTTTGGTCGGAAAGTCCGCGGTTGCGATTGGAACGATGGTTTCGACTTGAAGTTCAACGCCGCGATCTCTCAGTCCATCGACAATGGCTCTTGCAAATTCGTGCCAGCTCGTCTCGCCGGCGCAAGCGAGATTGACCACGCCACCTTTTCGCGCAAAGAGATCGTTCAGGTTCGCGAGGTTCGGCAACACGATGTCGGCAACGGCATTGCCGATCGCTCGAGCCGTCGTTGGCGCTCCAATCTGATCTGCAACGATGCGTAGTTCCTTGCGCTCGCAAGCCAGACGCGCGATGGTGCGAAGGAAATTGGTACCCTTGGCAGCGTATACCCAAGACGTGCGCACGATCAAATGTGGCCCACCGGCAGCCATGATTGCCGTGTCCCCCGCAAGCTTGCTCGCGCCGTAGACGGAGGTTGGACCCGGGGGGCTGTCCTCGCGACGTGGTGCATCGCCGGAGCCGTCAAAAACGTAGTCTGTCGAGAAATGAACGAGTGGCACGCAATGCCTGGCTGCCCATTGCGCGATAACCTCGGGGCCCTTGGCATTAACGAGGAAAGTAAGATCGCGCTGGTCCTCGGCGCGATCAACTGCGGTATAGGCGGCGGGATTCACGATGAGATCCGGGCCAAAATCGTTTAGCTGGTCCGTCAACGTCTCCGGCTTCGACAGGTCAAATTCCGAGGACGAAGGCGCTATGATCGTGCCTAGGCTAGCTAACAAGGGGCGCAATGCGCCGCCGACTTGGCCACTCACCCCCGTCAACAAGATCCGCATCAGACTTGTCCGAACACGGGCAGATTCCTAACGTCGTTCAGTAGCGGAGCGTCGGCATCTTTGGCCGACAGCGAGGGAGTTGCAATGCCCCAATCTATTCCGATCGCTGGATCACTCCAGCGGATCGAGACTTCATCTTTGGGGCTGTAAAGTTCGTCGCATTTGTAGAAGAAATCTGCCGTCTCGGATAAAACGACAAAGCCATGTGCGAAGCCACGAGGAACCCACAGTTGGCGACGGTTGTCCTCGCTCAGTTCTACGGCAACATGGCGTCCGAAACGAGGGCTCCCTACCCGCACATCCACCGCCACATCCAGCACCCGGCCTCGCAATGCAGTAACGAGCTTACCCTGGGTAAGGGGGTTTTGCAGGTGTAGCCCACGCAACACTCCATGACTCGAGCGGGACATGTTGTCCTGCAAAAATGGGCGGCTAATGCCGTGCTCGGCATAGCGGCGCATTTGGTAGGTTTCCAGGAAGAAACCGCGTTGGTCGCCAAACAGCCTGGGCTCAAGGATTAGAACTTCGGGAAGTACTGTCGCTATGACATTCATCTGGACCAACCAGCAAAATCTCGCGTTAGCCAAATAGCAAATTTATCCAATTCACACTATTTAATTTACCGAATTTAATATATATTATTTAATGTGTTTAAGTTAATAAGCGTGTGAGGGCCTATGAAGGGCATTATTCTGGCCGGGGGCACCGGTTCGCGCCTCTATCCGGTGACGACCGTTGTTTCAAAGCAACTTCTTCCGGTCTTCGACAAGCCCATGATCTACTACCCGCTCTCAACCCTCATGCTGGCTGGAATCCAGGACATCCTGATCATCTCTACCCCCCAGGACAAACCGCTATTTGAGCGCCTTTTGGGTGACGGCTCACAGATCGGATTGCGTTTTTCCTATCTTACGCAGGCATCTCCGCGGGGGATCGCGGATGCTTTTATTGTCGGCCGCGATTTCATTGGCAGTGATCCCGTTGCGCTGGTGCTTGGTGACAACATCTTCTATGGCAACGGTCTGGCAGAGCTGCTCTTGAACGCGGCTGCCCGCAGAAAGGGCGCAACCGTCTTCGGTTACGTCGTCAAGACGCCCGAGCAATATGGTGTGATTGAACTCGACGGCAGCGGCCGTGCGCTCTCGATCGAGGAAAAACCGAGGCTGCCGAAGTCAAATGTCGCCGTCACAGGACTATATTTTTATGACAATGACGTCCTGAAGATTGCTGCCGAGCTCAAACCATCGGCGCGCGGCGAGCTCGAAATCACCGACGTCAACAAGGCCTATATGGAACGCGGCGATCTCTATGTGCAGGCGCTGGGCCGTGGCTTTGCGTGGCTCGACACCGGGACGCACTCCTCTCTCGTCGAGGCCAGCAACTTCGTGCAGGTCCTCGAGCAACGCCAGGGCCTGCGCATTGCATGCCCGGAAGAAATCGGGCTGCGGCAGGGCTATATCTCGCTTGAAGCTTTTGAGGCTTTGGCCGAAAAGTCCGCCAAAAGCAGCTATGGCGAATATCTGAAATCTGTAGCCGTTTCCTTTAGACGGTAAATGCGGCACACAAAGGCAAACTGATCATGCGGTTTAGAGGCTCGACGATCTTTGTTACGGGAGGCGCAGGGTTCATCGGATCCGCCGTTGTACGGCATCTGCTGCAAGACACCCACGCAAAGGTCGTCAACATCGATAAGTTGACATACGCGGCGAATCTTAAATCGCTGCCCGGCATGGCCGCAAACATGAACTACTCCTTTGAGAAACAGTGCATTTGCGATGCGCCCGGCCTCCGCCGCCTGTTCGAGAAGTATCAGCCAGATGCAGTGATGAATCTTGCCGCCGAAAGTCACGTCGACCGATCGATCGATGGGCCCGGCGAGTTCATTCAGACCAACGTGGTCGGAACCTTCACGATCTTGCAGGAGGCTTTGAGGCACTGGCGCTCGCTATCGGGCGAGAAGCGCAAGCGTTTCCGCTTCCTGCAGATTTCAACGGACGAGGTGTTCGGCTCCCTTGGCGGCGAGGGGTTCTTCACGGAGACAACGGCCTATGCGCCGAGTTCTCCTTACTCAGCCAGCAAAGCGTCCTCTGACCATCTGGTTCGCGCATGGCATCACACGTACGAACTTCCGACGCTGGTCACAAACTGCTCGAACAACTACGGACCCTACCATTTCCCCGAAAAGCTAATCCCGCACATGATCATCAGAGGCCTAGCTGGTGAACCCCTGCCCGTTTATGGCGACGGAAAGAACATTCGCGATTGGCTGTATGTCGAGGATCACGCCAAAGCGCTGACGCTGGTGCTTGAGCGCGGCGCTGTCGGCGAAACCTACAATGTGGGTGGCCGCAACGAGCGCACCAATCTGTACGTAGTCGAAAGAGTCTGCGATCTTCTCGACGAGCTAGCCCCCATCCCGAACGGCAGTCACCACAGTCTCATTTGCTTTGTTGCTGACCGCCCGGGCCACGATCGACGCTATGCGATTGATGCTTCCAAGCTTGAGCGCGAACTGGGCTGGCGTGCTCAAGAGAGCTTCGAGACTGGAATCCGCAAGACCGTGCGTTGGTACGTTGACGAGCAGTCATGGTGGCGGGAAATCGCCAAACGAGGATATGCGGCGAACCGGATCGGATTGAGCATATGAGCGATTATCGGATTGCAGTGAGGCTTATCGGCCTCAAACTGGATTTTTGCAGGCGCGCGTCACTTTCCTTCCGTTAAGCGAACTACAAAACGTCGCGCAGTTGCACGTTCACAATACGGAGCTTTGCATGACTTTCGTGCTCGTCAGCGGCGGTGCTGGATATGTGGGCAGCCACAGCTGTAAGGCGATAGCGAGCGCAGGCCTCATTCCGATTACATACGACAACCTCAGCCGTGGTCGCCGTGAACTCGTCAAATGGGGCCCGTTTGAACATGGGGACATCCGCGATCGTGAACAGCTCGACGCTGTGCTCGGCCGCTACCGCCCGGCAGCGATCTTGCATTGCGCAGCTGTGACCTATGTTGGCGAGTCCGTCGCTGATCCATCCAGCTATTACGACAACAACGTCATCGGATCGTTGGTGCTGCTGGAGGCAGCTCGAGCAGCGTCTATTGATTGCGTCGTGTTTTCGAGTAGCTGCACGGTTCACGGCATGCCACCTGCTGTGCCGGTCTCCGAGGACATGCCATACGCTCCGATCAGCCCTTACGGACGCACGAAGACGATCGTCGAAGGTTTGCTTGGAGACTTCAATTCCGCATACGGCATGCGCTCTATCGTGCTGCGGTATTTTAATGCCTCAGGGGCTGACCCCGCCGGCGAAACGGGCGAGTGCCACGACCCGGAGACGCACCTAATTCCGCGGACGCTTATGGCAGCGTCTGGCGAGCTATCATATCTCGATATTTTTGGAACGGACTATCCCACCCCGGATGGCACAGCTATCAGGGACTACATTCACGTTTCTGATTTGGCGGACGCACATGTCCGCGCTTTGAATATGTTAGTGGCCGGCGGAGCTTCGGACACGCTCAATCTCGGTACGGGTGTCGGTTATTCCGTCCGGGCGATCGTGGCGGCCGTTGAGCGCATCACCGGAAAAAAGGTGCCGGTTCGACTGAGTGCGAGACGGCCTGGTGATCCCGCCGCCTTGTGGGCTGCGCCGGGACGGGCTCAAGCCCGTCTCGGGTGCGATTTCTCCTACTCCAATCTCGACACAATCATAGCAACTGCATGGGCATGGCACTGCCGTTCACATCCGGTCGACCTCACTGATATTAGTCTGTCGAGCTCTGAGCGGACTCACGCTGACGGATTATGGGCTCAGAGCCCGACCGCGGCGACACGATGACTTCAGACGGTGCGCTTACTGATCGTGACATCTGACTGTCCATAGACAAATGGCTCAATTCATGCCTCAGTTGCATCGAAGATTTTAAGCAGTTGTCAGGAGTACCAAATGGTTGACGAGAACATTGCTCGGTTTCGAGCACATCAGAGCGATATTCAGCGATAGCGCCATCTGCTGAAAACCAATAACAGAGACATCGAACGCAAGTACATCGTTACGCGCCTCGCGGAAGGACAGTCGGCGATAGATACGCTCGAAGCCCCTCCCCGTATGCTCGACCGACGTTGCGAGACGATGGCTGCCACGGCCTCACCTCTCCGAACATCAGCACAAGCTGATTCAACAATGGGTCAAGTGCTGCGACATACTGCTGAGCTACCGAGTCACCCACAACCTCCACGCCCCAACCCGGGCAAAGCCAGAACAAACATTCCTTATAAGGGAGGGCAAATTGATATTGCAGGCTTACCCCATCGCCTATTGTAGCAGCCGCTCATTCATTCTGGCGTTGATAGTGGCCTCCTAGTTGTTCCTTGGGGTCAATTTTTTGGTTGCTTCGATCGAGGAACACCGCGATGGCGCCGCTATCCCCACGGCGCCTGTGAGCGCCAAAGACGGGCGCTCCGGTCATGAGGGGAGGAAAGCGGCAAGTAGCCGCCGCCGCGCAAAGAGTTGCGGTTTCGCTTTTAATAGTTCGCTGACAACTGACAAAAGGTAGCAGCTGTCACGAAGTGAGGAGGAAACCTGTTTGCAGTTCATAAAGCGCAAGCTCTTGATGCGGAAGCTCGGCGATTGTACCTTGGTGCCCGCCAAAAATTGGCGCGGGCTCAGCGAGCGCGCAGGCAGCCGGACTGGACCATGG
>Ga0081540_1004076_pt1 | contig 11311 bp, 9 predicted proteins | sample TabmetS2T1R1_FD_71024 | JGI IMG/M metagenome (GOLD analysis project Ga0081540, IMG submission 71024) | Tabebuia heterophylla rhizosphere microbial communities from the University of Puerto Rico - S2T1R1 | ecosystem: Host-associated > Plants > Roots > Rhizosphere ...
CTCGGCAATGTCATGCACGGTTTCGAGACCACCGTGCCGGTGACGCTCGACATGATGATCCTGCAGGGACGTGCGGTGATGCGGGGCTCGAAGCACGCTTTGGTCGTGGTCGATATGCCGTTCGGCTCCTATGAGGCCTCGAAGGAGCAGGCGTTTCACGCCGCGGTGCGGATATTGAAGGAAACCCATTGCGGCGCGGTGAAGCTCGAAGGCGGGGTGCGGATGGCGGAAACCGTCGCCTTCCTGTCCGAGCGCGGCGTGCCGGTCATGGGTCATATCGGATTGACGCCGCAGTCGATCAACACGCTCGGCTCGTTCCGCGCGCAAGGCCGCGATGAAGGCAGTTGGGACCCGATCCTGAGGGATGCCCAGGCGATCTCGGACGCCGGCGCCTTCTCGGTCGTGGTCGAGGCGGTCGCCGAGCCGCTGGCGCGAAAGATCACCGAGACCATCGCCATTCCGACCATCGGCATCGGCGCCAGCGCGGCCTGTGACGGGCAGGTGCTGGTGCTGGAGGACATGCTGGGCCTGTCGCCGCGGACGCCGAAATTCGTTCGCCGCTACGGCGATCTCGGCCCTGCGATCGAAGCGGCGATCCAGGGCTACGCCAACGACGTGCGTTCGCGCGCTTTCCCCGGGCCCGAGCACGTCTACGAGATGAAGAAGAGCTGACGAGGCGCGCGATGGACTGGTCGCAGCACTCCATCCCGGCGATGCGGCTCGAACCGCGCTTCGGCGACCGGATCGTTCCGGCTTTTTGCGAACGACCCAAGAGCATCCCGGCGATGGTGGCCGAAGCCGTGGCGCGAAATGGCGACGGCGAGGCGCTGGTCTGTGGCGCGACACGAATGACATGGCGCGAAGTTGCGCAGCAATCGGCGCAGATCTCAGCGGGACTTCAAAAACTCGGCCTGCAGCGCGGCGATCGCGTCGCGGTGCTGCTCGGCAACAGAACCGAATTCGTGCTGACGATGCTGGGCGCAGCGCATGCCGGGCTGGTGACCGTGCTGCTTTCGACCCGCCAGCAAAAGCCCGAGATCGCCTATGTGCTCACCGATTGCGGCGCAAAGCTGCTGATCCACGAGGCCGCGCTGGCCGACCGCGTGCCCGATGCGGGCGATATCCCCGACGTCGCGCACCGGATCGCGGTCGATGATGATCCGCGAGCCTCGGGCTTTTCCGATCTGGCCGACAACGCGCCGCTGGCCGCACCGGTCGAGGTCGGCGAAGAAGACACCGCCATGATCCTCTATACGTCGGGCACCACGGGGCGGCCGAAGGGCGCGATGCTGGCCCATTGCACTATCATTCATTCGTCCATGGTGTTCGTGTCGTGCCTGAAGCTCACCGCAGCCGATCGCTCGATCGCCGCGGTGCCGCTCGGGCATGTTACGGGCGTGGTCGCCAACGTCATGACCATGGTCCGTGCTGCCGGCGCGCTGATCATCATGGCGGAGTTCAAGGCGGCGGAATATTTGAAGATGGCGGCGCGCGAGCGCGTCACCTACACCGTGATGGTACCGGCGATGTACAATCTCTGCCTGCTGCAGCCGGACTTCGACAGCTACGATCTGTCGAGCTGGCGGATCGGCGGCTTCGGCGGCGCACCGATGCCGATCGCCACGATCGAGAAGCTGGATGCCAAGATTCCCGGCCTGAAGCTGATGAACTGCTACGGCGCGACCGAGACCACATCGCCCTCGACCATGATGCCGGGCGAGCTGACCGCGAGCCACATCGACAGTGTCGGCTTGCCCTGTCCCGGTGCCCAGATCGTCGTGATGGATGCCGAGGGCCGCGAACTGCCGCGCGGCGAGATCGGTGAAATCTGGATTCATGGCGGCTCCGTCATCAAGGGCTATTGGAATAATCCGAAGGCGACGGCGGAGAGCTTTACGGCCGGCTTCTGGCATTCCGGCGATCTCGGCTCGATTGATGCTGAGAATTTCGTTCGCGTCTTCGATCGGCAGAAGGACATGATCAACCGCGGCGGCTTGAAGATCTATTCAGCCGAGGTCGAGTCCGTGCTGGCGGGCCATCCTGACGTGGTCGAGAGCGCGATCATCGCAAAACCGTGTCCGGTGCTGGGCGAGCGCGTGCATGCGGTCGTCGTGGCGCGGAATGCCGTCAGTGGCGAGGTGCTGCGCGCCTGGTGCGCCGAACGGCTGTCCGACTACAAGGTGCCGGAAACCATGGATGTGCGCACGGACCCGTTGCCGCGCAACGCCAATGGCAAGGTGATGAAGCGGCAGCTCCGCGAGGCGGCCGCTTCAGTCCCGGCTGCGGCGCGAGAGCAGGCCAGCCGCTGATCAACCGACACGGCTGCTCACAAAATCGTCCAGATGATCCGGCACTTTGTGCCCTTCGATGTCGCAGCGGCACTGGATTTCGCGTGCGACATCGATCGATAAGTCTTCGCTCCAATGTTCAAGCGTGTTGAAGGCGACGACCTCGATCGGGTCGTGGAATTGGCCCGACAACAGGTCGGAAATGATCGTTTCGAAATCAGCCCGCTCGACCTTCCGGACGATGGCATCCGGTCCCGTTTCCATGACGAGATAAATGGTCTGATCGGCGCCATACGGCACACTCGGAAATCCGCGCATTGCCTGATCTCCACGTAACGGAGATTCAATGACGGTGCGGGAGAAAGGTTCCTGGTACGCGCCGACATTTCAAAAACGTGTCAACGACGAGTGCGCCTGCCGTCGCCGCAAAACTGCCGCACGTCGGTGCGCGACAGAGCTACAGCTTCGGCGCGCTGCCCTTTGGCATCGCACTGTCGCTCTGCCCGTTCCCGATCGCGGCACTGTCGATCGCCGCGGCGCTAACAAGCAGCTTGACGTCCACCAGGGTGAATTGCGCGATGCCGACGCGGTCGGCCGGCGTGCCGGGAATGAGCTGCACGCTCAACACGCCATCGCAATACGCGCCCTTGGCCTCGGCCAGCATGGCGCTCGGCTCCTTGGCCTTGGTCTGTGCGCGCTTGACCACCGCCACGCAACTGCCGCGCACGGTGTCGCCGTTGAGCTTGACGGCGGCCCGGGGATCGAGCGGCTTGTCGATCGCTTCCAGCGCGGTCGCTTCCTTGTACTTGCCGCCGACCGACATGATCGAGCCCTTGCGGTAGATGTAATACAGGTGCTGATCGCCGATGATGGTGGGTACGCCGTATTTGCCCATGACCTCCTTGATCATGTCGGCCTTCGACGGCTGCTGGTCCTGTGCGAAGGTCAGGTTGCGCGCGACGAAGTAGGCGCGGTTGGCGCTCGCCGGCGAGGAGAAGCTGGTCGAGAGCATCTCGCCGTTCTGTTTCGAACCGGCAGGGAGGCTGAAATTTAACGCAGCGACGTAGCTGCTGCCGTTGAATTTCTGCTGCTGGATGTCGGTCTTGGTGTCGGTTCGGCCCTTGAACAGGGAAGCAAATATGGCGCGCGCGGCTTCAGCGGTCGATTCGCTGGAGATGCCCAGAATGTCGGGGCGCAATTTGCCTGAGAACGCGGTCTCGGGCGCCTTCGCCTTGATGTCGTCGGCGAGTAGCGCTGCCGAGGGCAGGGATGCCAGCCCCATGGCAAGCGTCAAAACAAGCGCATGGCGAGGCATGAAACACCTGAAAAATCGGGTGGGGGGCGGTTGATGGCGGGCGGGATTACGCCAAACTTTGAACGGCGATGTCAACATTGCCGGCTGGTTTCGGAGGTGGATCGGGGCCGCTGTTAACGCTTTGATCCACCTCGCTTTGCCTTGCCACCGCCATATCGATAGGCTACGCCCCGGCAACGCGGGGACCGGGCGCGCGATACTGCCGCCCAAATCGCGGTTCCTCGGGGATGGGATATCTTTAAGTGTCTGAATTATTTGATGAAGTAGACGAGGAGGTCCGTCGCGATCAGCTCAAGAAGCTGTGGGACCAATACTCGATCTATATCATTGCCGGCGTGATTTTGATCATCGCCGCCGTGGGCGGCTGGCGCGGCTACCAGTACCTCGAGGCCAAGAAGGCGGCCGAGGCGGGCGCGGCGTTCGACAAGGCCTTGGAGCTCTCGGAAGCGAGCAAGCATGCGGAGGCTGAAGCGGCTTTCGCCGATCTCGTTGCGAAGGCGCCGTTCGGATACCGGGTGCTGTCGCGGTTGCGCCTGGCGGCGGAGGTCGCCCACCGTGACGTGCAGGCCGCGGCCAAAATGTTCGATGAGATCGCCGCCGACCGCAGCGTCGGCGTTGCCGAGCAGGATCTGGCGCGGATTCGCGCCGCCCAATTGCTGCTGGAAAGCACTAGCTATCCCGGCATGAAAGAGCGCCTCGAAGCATCGGCTGCGCCGGGCTCCACCTTCCGCCATACCGCCCGCGAACTGCTGGCGCTGTCGGCCTGGCGCGCCAACGATGCCGCGGCGACGCGGCAATGGCTGGATCTGATCGCCAATGACGGCGAAACGCCGCCGAGCCTGCGTTCGCGCGCCGAAGCACTGCAGGCCTTGCTGCCGCCGGTTGCCAAGAGCTGATCAAGAGCTGATACCGGCAAAAACGGATTGGGAAATTTAAGCATGCGCCGCCCGCAACGTTTGATCGCCACTGCCGTTCTCGTCGCACTTTCGGGCGCGCTGGCGGGCTGCGGCAGCACGGGCAATTTCGATCCGACCGATCTGCTCGACTTCCTCGATACCAAGAAGAAGCTGCCCGGTGATCGCAAGCCGGTGTTCCCGGAAGGCGTGCCGGGCCTTGAGCAGGGCGTGCCGAAGGATCTCTACAGGGGCGCGCGTCAGGACGACCCGAACGCGCAAGCTGCCGCTGTCGCTCCTCCGCCGGCGGAAGAGCCGAAATCGAAGCGCGGCGCGAAAGCCAAGGGCAAGCAGGCCGCCGCACCGGCCGCTGCGCCAGCGGACCCCGATGCCGCACCCGAGGAAGAGGGCAGCACCGCCGCCGCGCCGCCGGCGCCCAAGCCGGCCAAGATCACGCGCAAGCGCACCACCGCGCCGCCACCGGATCAATCGGCCGCGCCGGCGCAGTCCTCGCAGCAATCGGCTTTCCCGGCCCCGATGCCGAGCGGCAGTTTCCAGCGCTGATTTCTTGTTTTCGTTCGATTGACACGCCCTTCAAAAAAGGGCGTTTGGATCATTTATGTCGTTTACGATCGCCATCATCGGCCGGCCCAATGTCGGCAAGTCGACGCTGTTCAACCGCCTGGTTGGGCAGAAGCTCGCGCTGGTGGATGACGAGCCCGGCGTCACCCGCGACCGCCGCGAGGGCAATGCGCGTCTCGGCGACCTCGAATTCACGGTCATCGACACCGCAGGCCTCGACGAGGGCGCCAAGGGCTCGCTCACGGCGCGGATGCAGGAGCAGACAGAGACGGCGATCGGCCTCGCCGACGCGCTGATGTTCGTGATCGACGCCCGCGCCGGACTGACGCCGAACGACCGCGCCTTTGCCGATTTTGCACGCCGCGCCAACAAGCCGGTGGTGCTGGTCGCCAACAAGAGCGAGGGCAAGCACGGCGAAATCGGCGCGATGGAGTCCTATGCGCTGGGCCTTGGCGACCCCGTGCAGATTTCGGCCGAGCATGGCGAGGGCATGAGCGATCTCTATGACGCGCTTGCCGCACTGATGCCGGAGCCGGCGGAGGAGGCCGAAGAATTCGACGATGACGACATCATCGTATCGGATGAGGACCTCGCACAGCGTCCGATTCGCGTCGCCATCGTCGGCCGTCCCAATGCCGGGAAGTCGACGCTGATCAACCATCTGCTCGGCGAGGAGCGGCTGTTGACGAGCGCCGAGGCCGGCACCACACGCGATTCCATTTCCGTGGAGATCAACTGGAAGGGGCGCGATTTCCGCGTGTTCGACACCGCAGGCCTGCGGCGGCGCTCGCGGATCGACGAGAAGCTGGAAAAGCTGTCGGTGGCGGACGCGCTGCGCGCGGTGCGCTTTGCCGAGGTCGTGGTGATGATGATGGACGCGCAGAACCGGTTCGAGGAGCAGGACTTGCGCATCGCCGACCTGATCGAGCGCGAGGGGCGGGCGATCGTGCTCGCGGTCAACAAATGGGATCTGATGGAGCGCAAGCCTCATCTCATCTCGGCGCTGCGCAGCGATGCCGATCACTGGCTGCCGCAGGTCAAGGGCGCGCCCATCGTCGCGGTGTCCGGGCTGATGGGCGAGGGCATCGATCGCCTGATGACCGCGATCCAGGAGGCCTATGCGGTCTGGAACAAGCGCGTCCCCACGGCGGCGCTCAATCGCTGGTTCGAGCAGGCGGTCGACGCCAATCCGCCGCCCGCGGTGTCGGGCCGCCGGCTGAAGCTGAACTACATCACGCAGACCAAGGGACGCCCGCCGAGCTTCGTGCTGTTCTGCTCGCGCGCCGATGCCGTGCCGCAATCCTATCTGCGTTATCTGACCAACAGCCTGCGCGAGGCCTTTGATCTGCCGGGCACGCCGATCCGGATCACGCTGCGGGAAAAGGCCAATCCGTTCGCCCACAAGCGCAAGCGGCCGTCATGAGCGGGCAAGCGTCCACCACTGTTGCCGACGACAGGCCGCCGGTGCGCAGCGGCGCGGCGGCCTTCATCTTCGTCACCATTTTGCTCGACATGCTCGCGCTCGGCCTGATCCTGCCGATCCTGCCCAAGCTCGTGGAAAGCTTTGTCGACAACGACACGGCTACGGCCGCGCGGATCTTTGGCCTGTTCGGCACCGCCTGGGCGCTGATGCAATTCCTGTTCTCGCCGATCCTTGGCGCGCTCTCGGATCGCTTCGGCCGGCGGCCGGTGGTGCTGCTGTCGAATTTCGGACTGGCGCTGGACTACGTGCTGATGGCACTGGCGCCCTCGCTGACGTGGCTGTTTATCGGGCGGGTAATCTCCGGCATCACCTCGGCGAGCATCTCGACGGCCTTTGCCTATATCGCCGACGTGACGCCGCCGGAACGGCGCGCCGCGGTGTTCGGCAAGATCGGCGCGGCCTTTGGGGCGGGATTCATCCTTGGGCCCGCCATCGGTGGTCTGCTCGGCGGCATGGATCCGCGGCTGCCGTTCTGGATCGCGGCGGGTCTCAGTTTCGCCAACGCGCTCTATGGCTGGCTGATTCTCCCTGAGTCGCTGCCGCCGGAGCGCCGCTCGCCGTTCCGCTGGAAAAGCGCCAGCCCGATCGGCGCGCTGCATTTGCTGCGGTCCAACCGGATTCTCGCCGGGCTGTCGCTGGCGAATTTCTTTGGCCAGGTCGCGCATGTGGTGCTGCCTTCGACCTTCGTGCTCTACGCGACCTACCGCTATGGCTGGGACACGAAGACGGTCGGCCTCACGCTGGCACTGGTCGGCCTCTGCGCCATGGTGGTTCAGGGCGCGGGCGTCGGGCCGATCGTCAAACGTCTCGGTGAGCGCCGGGCGCTGTTGCTCGGGCTGGCCTGTGGCGGATTGGGATTCTTCATCTATGGCGCGGCGCCGACCGGGCTGCTGTTCTGGGCCGGCATTCCCGTGATGGCGCTGTGGGGCGTCGCGGGTGCGGCGATCCAGGCGCTGACGACGCAGCTCGTGGCGCCGGACCAGCAGGGCCAGTTGCAGGGCGCGACCAACAGCGTCAACAGCATCGCCCAGATGGCGGGACCGTTTCTGTTTACGCTGACCTTTGCCTATTTCATCAGCGACCAGGCGCCAGTGAAAATGCCGGGCGCGCCGTTCCTGCTCGCGGCAGCGTTGCTTGGGCTGGCGCTCGTGATCGCGTGGCGGACGCTGAAAAAGTAGAAAAAGTAGGGTGGGCAAAGCGAAGCGTGCCCACCATTTGCGCTGTTGAATCGGAGAGATGGTGGGCACGGCGCAGATGCGCCTTTGCCCACCCTACGCTCGTGGCTACGCTGTCACTTCTTCACCAGCGGACACTCGCTGGCTTCGAGCGGCTTGGCGGCGTCTTCGGCCGAGATCGTGGCGATCTGCTTGTAATAGTCCCACGGTCCCTTCGACTCTTCCGGCTTCTTCACCTCGAACAGATAGGCCGGAATGAGACGGCGGCCGTCGACGCGCAGCGGGCCCTTGCCGAACAGCGGGTCGTCAGTCGGCAATTCCTTCATCTTGGCGACGACCTTGGCGCCGTCATGCGGATTGCCGCCGAGCGCTTCCATCGCCTTCAGATAATGCAGCACCATGGCGTAGTTGCCCGCCTGCGTCATCGAGGGCATCGCGTTCTTGCTGGCGAGTGCGGCGAAGCGCTTCGACCATGCGCGCGTCTGGTCGTTCAGGTCCCAGTAGAAGGATTCCGTGAACGTCAGGCCTTGTGCCGTCTTCAGTCCCAGCGAATGCACGTCGGTGACAAACATCAGCAACGGAGCGAGCTTTTGGCCGCCCTGGATGATGCCGAACTCGGCGGCCTGCTTGATCGAATTGGTGGTGTCACCGCCGGCATTGGCGAGACCGATGATCTTGGCCTTCGAGGACTGCGCCTGTAGCAGGAAGGAGGAGAAGTCCGACGTGTTGAGCGGATGCTTGACACCGCCAATCACCTTGCCGCCGTTGGCGGTGACGGCCGAGGTGGTATCGCGCTCCAGGGCGTGACCGAAGGCATAATCGACAGTCAGAAAGAACCAGGTGTCGCCGCCGGCCTTGGTCAGCGCCTTGCCGGTGCCGTTAGCGAGCATGTAGGTGTCGTAAGTGAACGAAACAGTGTTCGGCGTGCAGGCTTTTCCGGTGAGGTCGGCGGTCGCGGCGCCGGAATTGAGCAGCACCGCGTTCTTTTCCTTGACCAGATTGCTGATCGCAAGCGCGACACTGGAAGTCGGCGTGTCGGCGATGGCGTCGATCTTTTCGGTATCGATCCACTGCCGCGCGATGTTGACTCCGACGTCAGGCTTGTTCTGGTGGTCGCCGCTCAACACATCGATCTTCCAGCCCTTCTTGAGTAGGCCGGAGTCCTCGATCGCCATTTTGATGGCGACGACCGAATTGGGGCCGCCGATGTCGGCGTAAAGACCGGCCATGTCGTTGAGCACGCCGATCTTGACGGTCTTGTCCTGAGCCAATGCTGGCGTCGCGAGGCCGAGTGCGGCAAGCGCCACGGAGGCGGCGAAACGCCGCGCAATTCTGGTCGTCATTGTATTCCTCCTGAAATGGTTGTTCGCCGGCTCTCTTTGCGGAACCTGCCAGCGATCCTGCGATAGTCCTTCTCGTCGGAACGGGCAATGCACCTATCGTAGCGCGTCCGAGATCAGCTTGAACTTCTGGATCCGCTTCCCGGTATCGACCTCGGCCGTGTAGACGTTACCCTTGGCATCCACCGCCATGGCGTGAATCCAGTGGAACTGGCCGGCATTGCGGCCGTTGCGGCCAAAACTGCCGACCACGGTACCATCGTCCCGTTTCAGCACCCGGATTTCGTTGTTCTCGCCATCTGCGCTCAGCAAATAAGTCTGCTTCGGGTCGGGCCAGACCGCGATATCCCACACCGCGCCGTTGCCGCGCGTGTTCTTTTCGTAAAACCATTCCTTAACGAAGGTTCCATCTTTCCTGAACACCTGGATGCGGTTGTTGATGCGATCGCAGACATAGACCAACCCGTCATTGGCCAGTTTTACGCAATGCACGGGGTTGGCGAATTGCTGCGGGGCCGGTCCATTGGGATCGTAGGGCGGTTGCTTGTCGTCGTTCGGCGGGTTGCCGTAAGCGCCCCAGTGCCGCTTGTAGGCGCCAGTCGTCGCATCAAACACGATGATGCGGCGGTTGCCGTAGCCGTCGGCAACGAAGATTTCATTGGCGTCCTTGTCGATCGCCGTCTCCGCGGGCTTGCCGAGCTGCGTCGTATCGCCCGAGCCCTTGCTCGGCGCGATCTTGCCGATCTGCATCACGAACTTGCCGTCGAGGGTGAACTTCAGGATCGCATTATCGTTGTCGGCATTGCCGCCGACCCACACGAAACCTTTGTCATCCACTTCGATGCCGTGCTCACGGCCGACCCATTCGTAGCCTTCACCGGGACCGCCCCAGGAGCGCAAGAGATTGCCGTCGGTATCGAACTCGAGCACCGGCGGCGCCGGGACGCAGCATTTGGAGCGTGGCGGATTCAGTGTCGCGCCTTTCTCGTCGTCGGTGAGCGAGCGCGGACGATGGATGACCCAGATATGGCCCTGCGCGTCCACGGTGATGCCGCCGACCTGGCCGAGGATCCAATTGTTCGGCAGCGGTTTTGGCCAGGAGGCTTCGACGGCGAAGGTCGGAATATCGCCGGCGTGCGACGGTGAGAACGTCGCCATCAGCATTGCGGCGGCGAAGCAGGCTGTGATGGCTTTGGAGAGAATTTGGCGGGCGCGATTACGCGTCGGCGTCATGAGTGCCTCCCGATGATTTTTCTTGGCGGGTTATCCGCTGGGGAGGCAGTCAATCGTGAGGAGGTCTGGGAGTCAACGGTGGACACCGTCATTGCGAGCGCAGCGAAAGCAATCCATCCTTCAGCGCGCGCGGATGCATGGATTGCTTCGTCGCTATCGCTCCCTTGCGCAAACGCTTCGCGTTTGTCGCAGGCAATGACGGATGCGCGCATTGCGCGGCCGGTTCGCGTGCGGTATCTAGATGCTATCTCAGGTAGCGGGGACGGTTGCATGCGCGGGTGGTTGGGCGGGATGATGGCCTTCTTGCTGAGCCTGAGTGCGCCCATCGGAGCCGCGGCCGTGCCCGTCGATTGCGGCCCTGCGCCCGAAGCCAAATGCCTGGCGGGCGAGATATTCACATTGGCAAAGACGCTACCTGAGGATGATGGCTTCCGGAGGCATGTCGCCTTTGCAGAACAGGAGTTGGCCCCTGGCGATATCAAGATCGCGCTTGAGTATGTGGTCTGGGACAATCCTGATCCATCACCCTGGGAAGATGTCGACTGGATGGCGCGGGCCGGGCAGTTTGATGCGGCCATCAAGAAGGCCCAACAGCGGACTGCACCGGTCGAACGCCTCGGCGGACTGCTCGCGGTGGCCGAGCACAAGCTAGACAAGAACGATAAGGCGGCCGCGCAGAAGATCGTCGAAGACGTCGAGCGCCAGTTGCCTTCGATAGCCGGCGACAGCGACGACTATGCCGACTCCATCCCGCGCACCGTGGGGGAGCTCTGGGCGCGGCTCGGACAGACCGACCGGGCAACGCGTCTCATCAGGGGGCCGAGCGCAGTGACGACTCTGCTCGCGATCGCCGCCAAATATCCGTCGGCCGTAAGCTTGCGCGAGCAGGCATGGCGTGAGGCCGAGCGCGCCAACGAGCCATATGACTGGCAGTTCCTGGTGGAGGACGCGATGGCTCGCGGCGATCAAGCCGAAATCTCGCGCGCCGCAAAGCGGGCCAGC
>Ga0081540_1004077_pt1 | contig 11309 bp, 8 predicted proteins | sample TabmetS2T1R1_FD_71024 | JGI IMG/M metagenome (GOLD analysis project Ga0081540, IMG submission 71024) | Tabebuia heterophylla rhizosphere microbial communities from the University of Puerto Rico - S2T1R1 | ecosystem: Host-associated > Plants > Roots > Rhizosphere ...
GGAATAGCCGACCAGCCTGTCATTGCCCGCGCCGCCATCGATATAAGCGACGCCGGACATGGATTGCATTCCAGTGAAATCGAGGGTGTCGGCGCCTGCCGTGCCGAGCACGGCCTGGCCGTTGCCGACCCAAGCCTCGATTGAAGCAGCGCGAGCGTCGAACCGGGTCAGGGTCACGGCATCGGTGCCGCTGACCTCGGTGGTGTCGGTGCCGATACCGCCGCGGATGGTATCGCCCTGTGCGTCACTTCCGGGGATCACGAAGGTGTGGTCGCCTGCCCCGCCGTCGAGCACATCGTTGCCGGCTCCGCCGGTGATCCGATCATTGCCCTCATTGCCGATAAGGGTGTCGTTGCCGGCCCCGCCGCGCAGGTCATCATTGCCGGAATAGCCAACCAGCCTGTCGTTGCCAGCGCCGCCATCGATATAAGCGACGCCGGACATGGATTGCATTCCAGTGAAATCGAGGGTGTCGGCGCTGGCGGTGCCGAGCACGGCCTGGCCGTTGCCGACCCAAGCCTCGATGGAGGCCGTCTTGGCGGTGAAGCGGCTGAGCGTGACGCTGTCGCTCCCGGTCACCTCTATGGTGTCAACGCCGTCGCCGCCGCTGAATGTATCAAGCTGAGCCTCGCTCCCGGCAATCACGAAGGTATCGTTGCCGGCGCCACCAAAAAGCCTGTCAGCGCCGAGGCCGCCGGTAATCCGGTCATTGCCGGCATCGCCGTATATGAGGTCATCACCTGCCCCGCCCTCGATACGGTCGTTGCCGGCAAGGCCGTAAATGGTGTCATTGCCGCCAGCGCCATAAATGGTATCGTCTTCGATGCTTGCCGCTGCCTGTCCGCCGACCGTGCGCTTGCCGTCTATGAAGTCGTTCCCCTCCGTGCCAGTGATCGTGGGGCCAACGACATCATTGATCGCAATATGGAAATTGCCGGCGATCGAGAGCCCGCCCTGATCGGTGGCGGTCACGGTCACGTCGATGTCGTGCTGAGTGTCATAGTCTAGCGAGGCGCCGGCCGCCAGCTTCAGCACATAAGCGCCTGCCGTTCCCACGACCTGGAAACGGGAATCGCTGACGGTGAAGGTGAAAGACGTATCATCGGGGTCGCTCACCGATATTGTGCCCACGACCGCACCCGTCTTATGCTCATCGATGCTGAGATTGTCGAGGCCGATTGCGGTGGGCGCCTGGTTGGGGACAGGGTCGAATATGAAATTGATCGCCGACAAGGCGTTCAACGCCACATTCTGCAAGGTCAGCGACAGACTTAGGCCGAAACTCAGCACGGTATTGGCGCCGACCTGGCTGCCGACCGCCATAACCTCGGCAAAGGTGTCGAAGCTTGAGAAGCCCTTGAAGTCAATCTTATCGAAACCCAGGCTGAAGTCGGTGATGATGTCCGCGCCATATCCCGAATGGAAGACGAAGACATCGGAGCCTCCGCCGCCGGTCAGCGTATCGTTGCCAGCTCCGCCATCGATCCGGTTGCCGACAGCATTGCCGATCAGCGTGTCGTTGCCGCTGCCGCCAACGACATTCTCGATATAGGAGCGCGCATCGTTGTTATAGAGCAGGGCATTGTAGACGTTGCCGTGCGCATATTGGCCGCTACCCAGGGCTGCGAGCTGGGTGGTCGAAGCGACGGAGTAAGCGCCGGGGTTCAGATTGACGGTGACGCCGGTCGTGTAGTTCGAAAAGTCATAGGTGTCGTTGCCCCCGCCGTCCCACACCGTCATGAAGATCTTATTGGCGCCAGGCTGCCCCTGGCCGACGCCATCGATGAAGCACTCCCCGGTCGTGGCGCTCCATTTGTAGACCGTGTCACTGCTCTTTGTGGTGAAATCCGCGCCATACATTTGCTGCAGGGCGCGAATGTCGTTCATCATATAGGTGGTGGGATAGCCGTAGGTCTCGTTGGTGTAGCCGCTGACCGGTCCGCCGGTATAGCTGCGGTAGCTCATCACCGTATATTCGAGGGAATCATGAGCCGACGGCACAGCAACGCCTGCGCCCGATCCTGCCGAGCCCTGCGCGCCCTGCTCCGCCCCCCCTTCGGCCAAGGCGGCTGCCATACACGCGGCGCAGGTGCACCCCGCCAAGGGCGAGCCGCCGCTCGAGGACCCTTCATGGCTGTGCTTCAGGCCGAGAGCATGCCCGAGTTCGTGCAAATGCGTGAGGTAGGAATAGTCGCCGAGCTTGGGAGCGGTGTAGTTGTAGGAGGTACCGAACCAAACGTCTCCGCCTTCATTGGCCCATGGATAATAGGCGTATGCCGTCGGGTTGACCTTGCTCGAATGCGCGATGCGGATGTCGGCATTACCGGTCCCGGCGTACTGAACGTTGAGATTGGTGTATTGCGTCACCAGCGAAAAAGCGGTGTTCATCACCGCCTGCTCGGCCGCGGAGAGCTGCGCAAAGGTCGCAGCCGCCTCTCCGACGCCATAGCCGCTACCGTAAATGCTTGCATGGTCGGGGAATGAGTAGGTGACGGTGCCAGACCACCGATAGCCGCTCAATAGACCGTCAATATCGGCATTGCCGGTCATGCCCACTGTCACCGCACTTGCCATGCCAACTCCGAAAATTAAGGTTTGGCCCTCAAGCTGACACTCCGCAGCTGGACACCGGGTTACCCCGCCCGAGGAACTTTTATGGAAAATTGAGATTTTAGAGAGATTGGTTAAGTAATCACTGCGCTTAAGCTTCTGCCTTAGCTTGACACTCCGAAATGCCGCCGGGCAGCCATGATATGGCCGCGGTAATCGCGTAGATGAGGCTCTGTATTCCGGGAGCCTTTATGTTGCGATGCGTAGCTTTCGCCGGCGTGTTCGGGCTAAGCCTCTATGGAAGTTTGATAACCCCCGCAAGCCCCGAACAGAATAAGGGCCGAGACATTGTCTACGAGGCGGCGCGCAACAAGATCGGCCTGTTGCGCTTTTGCCGGAGCGAGAGGCTGCTCGATCGGACAACCGCCGATGTGGCGATCAAAGTGTCTGAAAGCGGACTGAACGCGTTTCCAGCTCCCAAGACGCGCATGGCGAGGGTGGGCGGCGATGACGCCCAGGCGCAGGGCGAGGCCGGCGTTCTAGGGCCGGACGGCAAACGCGACCTCGCCGACTTTGCCGTTCACTTCAAGACGACGCCCGCCGCCCTGTGCAAGGAGTGGGCGGCGGAAGGTCTACGCGGGGTGAAAGGGCGCAGCCTGCAACAGGCACCGGAGACCACTTCGGCTACACCGCGAACAGCTCCGGCAGAGACCAGGCAGTCAGAACAATCGCTGCCATCGTACCCCTCCAGGGAGACGATAGGGCCGGCTACCGGGCGCCCCCTCTCAGCGCCTGCGCCATCCTTCGCGCCAGGCGGTCAGAGTGACGGCCGTGGGTGGTACAGATAAAACCATCGTGCTGTCCATGACGGGATGACCCTATCGGGCCAGCAACGCCTTCAGCTTGACGTCCGGCGAGGCAAGATCGGCGGGAGCCGGACGCGCGGCTCGCGAGATCATCATCTCGGCGATGCGGACATCCCGGGCGACGACGTTTCCTGGCCCTATGCCGCTGGCCGCGACGAGTCGGCCGTCATCGGCGAGATGAAACAGGATAAATGCGCCGTCACCCAGATCACGACGGATGGTGGCTCGCCCTTCGTCGATAAGCCCGGCAATCTGCAGCGTCAGCTCATATTGATCGGACCAGAACCACGGCACGGCCGTGAGTGGCTCATCACGGCCCAGCAGGTTCCGGGCGGCGACGGTTCCCTGATCCTGCGCGCTGCGCCAGCTTTCCAGGCGCACGCGGCGCCCACCATAGATGCCGAGAGGAAAGGAGCAGCAATCGCCAGCCGCGAAAATGTTGGGATCGCTGGTCTGCAGCCGGTCGTTGACGGCGATGCCGTTATCGCATTGAAGCCCGGCCTCGGCCGCAAGGCCGGTCTCCGGCATGGCGCCAATGCCGATCAGAACGAGATCCGCCGTCACAGCGCCGCCTCGGCAGTGGAGGGTGGCCTTGCCCTCATGATGCTCAATCCTATCGAGTGCCTCGCCGCAGCGGATATCGACGCCGTTTTCGACGTGCTTATCGATCACCACGCCAGCGATATCCTCGGGAACGCATCGGGCGAGCAGTCGCGGCTGGACTTCAATCAAGGTAACCTCTGCACCGCGTTGACGTGCTGAGGCAGCGACCTCGAGGCCGATGAAGCCGCCACCCACGATGGCGATCCGGCAGTCCGAACCAAGCGCGCGCCTGATCCGCATGGCATCATCATGGCTGCGCAGATAGACGCAGTTTGGTCCATCGGCGCCCGGAATGGGCAATCGGCGCGCGTTGGCTCCGGTCGCCAGCAAAAGACGCGCATAAGAAAGCCTGCTGCCGTCAGACAGGATCAGGCATCGCTTCGGCCGGCTGATCGCAATCGCGGAGACACCCGGCAGAAAGCGGACACCGAGCTCGGCAAGGCGCTCAGCGGCAATGATCTGGTGTGATCCCTCCAAGCCTTCATCGGTGAGGACGGACTTTGACAGTGGTGGCCGCTCGTAAGGAGCATGGGGCTCGGCCCCGATGAGCGTCACGAGCCCGACGAACCCCTCTTCGCGCAGAGCCTGCGCAGCGCGTGCACCACATTCACCTGCGCCGACGATGACAATCGCTTCGTCTTGCATCGAACATCAGACCTGAACGAACACTTTGCCTTGTTCGACCTTGACCGGATAGGTCGCGAGATTGACGCAGACGGGCGCGCCCTTTGCCTCGCCTGTCTTATAGTTGAAACGCCCGTTATGCTTGGGGCATTCGATGATCTCGTCCATCACCAGGCCGTCCGCGAGGCAGACCTGCTCGTGGGTGCACAGTCCGTCGGTGGCGAAGAATTCATCGTCGGGGCTGCGATAGATCGCAAAGACGCGCCCGCCATGATCAAAGCGGATGACGTCCTCCTCTTCGATTTCGTCAGCCGCGCAGGCTTCGATCCACTGTGTGATGTGGCGTTCCTCCGAAGGATGTAATTGTCAGTGTTTTGGCGTGGCGGCTTGCGCTTGGCCGCGTCCTATTCGGCAGCGACCATCACCGGCTCGAGATCGCCATGGAATTCCGGCCGATATGGCTTGGCCGTCGGGGGAAGTTCCTTCTTGATGAACCAGTCCTCATAACGGAGCTGGCGGATGAGGGCCGGCACCATCTCGCGATAAGCGTCGATGAAGCCGTTATTGGCTGGCGGCAGGTCGTGCTTGATCAGTTCATGGAGCTTGGGCAGCGCGTGATAGGGCACCATCGGAAACATGTGGTGCTCCACATGATAGTTCATGTTCCAGTAGATGAAGCGCGAGATCGGATTCATGTAGACGGTCCGGCTGTTGAGCCGGTGGTCCAGCACGTTTTCAGCAAGACCGCCATGCTGGATCAGGCCGCACAACACGTGATGCCAGGCGCCATAGAGACGCGGCAGGCCGATCAGCATTAAGGGCAGGATCGAGCCCATAGCGATCGCGGTGGCAAGGGTCGCCGCATAGATCGCGAACCAGACGCGAGCGACCGTGAACACACGGGGCTGCTCCTGCTCCGGGATGAATGTCCTCTGCTCGGGATCGAGGATGCCGAAGGTGTTCTTCACCATGTCCTTCATGGCATGCCAGGCATCGACGATACCGAGGAAATTGAGTACCGCGCGCGCCAGCACCGGCGGCCGCATCAGCGAGATTTCCGGGTCGGCGCCGACGATAATGGTGTCGGTGTGATGGCGCGTATGGCTCCAGCGCCAGGTGACCGGATTACGCATGATCATGAAGCAGGCGATCTGGTAGACGACGTCGTTCATCCAGCGGGTCTTGAACGCGGTGCCATGGCCGCATTCGTGCCAACGGGAATCCGTCGCGGAGCCGTAGAGCACGCCATAGGCCAGAAAGAACGGCGCCGACCACCAGCTTGGCCACAAATAGACGCCCAGCCCGGCGAAGACCGCCATGCTGCCGAGCCAGATGATAGTGTCGCGGATCGCGGGGCCATCGGAGCGCTTCATCAGATCCTTCATCGTCTTGCGCGGGATGTCGGTGTGATACCACTCAGCGGCCATCAGCCCTCTCGCCACCGCGTCCTTCGCGCTCACGCCGATCAGGCTGTAATCACGCTTCCGCTGGTTGCCGGTCATGAGCGCTTATCCTCCCATCCCTGATGGCACGGTCCGCATGGCGGTGCATCTCTGCTTCCCAGGATTTCACATAATAGACTGAGGGAATATTTACCTCAATCGAGGTGATGTATTTTATTGCAAAATCTATCATAAATGATATCTGCTGTGAGAGAATACCTCAGAGGCAGGAATGAGCCGACGGCCGACAATCACGGACCTCGCGGCAGCCGCTGGCGTCAGCGTCGCCACCGTCGATCGCGTGCTCAATGCGCGCCACCCGGTGCGCGAGGCGACGGCACGCCGCGTCTATGAGGCAGCCAGCACAATCGGCTATCACGCGACCGAACTGGTGCGCCATCGCCTCAACCAGAACCTTCCATTCTATAGGCTCGGCTTCCTGCTGCAGCGGCCCGAGCAGCATTTCTATCAGGCGCTTGCCCAGGCCATTTCGGCAGCAATCGAAGATGCCGTCACATTCAGAGGCGCTGCACGCATTGAGTATGCCCAGTCGCAGACGCCGGCCGAAGTGGTTGCCAAGCTGAAGGCGGTTGCTGCGCGTTCGCAGGCCGTCGCCATGGTCGCCATCGACCATCCGACCATCACCGCCGCCGTTGCCGAATTGAGGGACACCGGCATTCCGGTATTTTCGCTACTCTCCGATTCCGCTGACAGCGTGCGCACGGCCTATATCGGGCTCGACAACCGCAAGTCGGGACGCACCGCCGGCTGGTTCATCGCAAAGACGGCAAAGGCGCCCGGCAAGGTCGCTATCTTCGTCGGCAGCCACCGCTTCCTAGGTCAGGAGCTGCGCGAAATTGGCTTGCGCACCTATTTCCGCGAAAACGCTCCGGAATTCGAGGTGCTCGATACCCTCGTCAATCTGGAGACGCCGGCCATCGCTCATGAGGCGATGCTCGACCTCCTGAAGCGCCACAAGGATCTCACTGGCATCTATGTCGCCGGAGGCGGCATGGAGGGCGTGGTCGCAGCACTCCGCGAGGAGTCCACGGGCCGGCGCCTGGTTGCGGTCTGCCCCGAACTGACGCCGGTCTCGCGCAGCGCTCTTGCCGATCACATCATTCAGGCCGTCATCGGCACGCCCCTCCCACTGCTGGCCGAAAGGCTTGTGGGGCTGATGGCGAGGGCATTGGAACAAGGCGAAAGCGAGCTGCCGGCCAGCATTTATCTGCCGTTCGACATCTATATTTCGGAAAATATCTAGGCAGGCGGGCTATTTGGCCATAAAGAATGCCTTTCGGCTGAAATGGAACAAATATTCTGGATTGACAATAGAAACGGAATTGTTATTTCATTGTTGGGTCGCTCCGCTCGGACAATGCGCCGCGTAGAGACGAGCGATTCAAGTCAGGCGAGCGCATCAGGGCAGCGAGACCTCAGATCGCATCCTTGCCAGGCATCCGCGGCCTCAGACCAGCGGAAAAGAATAGGGAGAGGGCATCAACAAGCCCTCGAAATCAGGAGGAGACGACGTGAAAAAGACAATCCTAGCCGCGCTTTTTGCCATGTCCTTCACCGGGGGAGCGCACGCCCAGAATATCGGCGTGTCGATGGCTCTGTTCGACGACAATTTCCTGACCGTGCTGCGCAACGGCATGCAGGCTCATGCCAAGACCGTGCCCGGCGTGACTCTGCAGATCGAGGACGCACAGAACGACGTTGGCAGGCAGCTCAATCAGATCCAGAATTTCATCGCCTCGGGCGTGAAGGCCATCATCGTCAATCCCGTCGATACCGACGCGACGGTGGCGATGAGCAAGCTCGCCGAAGATGCCAAGATCCCGCTGGTCTATGTGAACCGCCAGCCCATCAATCTCGACAAGCTGCCGAAAAACCAGGCTTTCGTCGCCTCCAATGAGGAGGAGTCCGGCACCTTCGAGACCAAGGAAGTCTGCCGTCTGCTGAAAGAGCAGGGTAAGAAGACCGCCAATATCCTGGTGATGATGGGCGAGCTCTCCAACCAGGCCGCCCGCCAGCGCACCAAGGACATTCATGATGTGATCGCGACGCCCGAATGCTCCTTCATGAAGATCGTTGAGGAGCAGACTGGCAACTGGAAGCGCACCGAAGGCCAGGATCTGATGACCAACTGGATCTCTGCCGGCGTGAAGTTCGACGCCGTCGTCTCCAACAATGACGAAATGGCGATCGGCGCGATTCAGGCGCTCAAGGCTGCAAAGGTCGACATGAAGACGATGATCGTCGGCGGCGTCGACGCAACGCAGGATGCGCTTGCTGCGATGCATGCCGGCGACCTCGACGTGACCGTGTTCCAGGATGCAGCGGGTCAAGGCAAAGGTGCGGTCGAAACGGCCGTCAAGCTGGCCAAGGGAGAATCGGTCCAGCAGAAGACCTGGGTGCCGTTCCAGCTGGTCACGCCGGCCAATATCTCGAACTTCCTCAAGAAGAACTGAAGTCGCGAGCAATGAGGCGCGCTCCAACCGCGCGCCTCTCATGCTAGAATAGAGAAAACAAAGCATAAAGTGGAGGAGCGCTCGATGGCCAGCCCGCAGGCGGCCGTAGCCGCGCGCGAGGATCGGGCCGCACCAAGGTCCGAATACCTCATGGAAGTCGAGCGGGTGCGCAAGGAATTTCCGGGCGTCCTCGCACTGAACGATGTTTCGTTCAAGCTGAAGCGCGGCACCGTCCATGCGCTGATGGGCGAGAACGGCGCCGGCAAGTCGACGCTGATGAAGATCATCGCCGGCATCTATCATCCGGACGCCGGCGAGATCCGCCTCAATGGCGAGAAGGTGCGCCTCGAATCCCCGCTCGATGCCCTCGAAAACGGCATCGCCATGATTCATCAGGAGCTCAACCTGATGAATTTCATGACGGTTGCGGAGAACATCTGGATCCGGCGCGAGCCGAAGAACCGCTTCGGCCTCATCGATCACGCTGAGATGCGCCGCAAGACCGAAGCGCTGTTCAAGCGGCTCAGGATCGACATCGACCCGGAGGTCGAGGTGCGCCACTTGAGCGTCGCCAACCGGCAGATGGTAGAGATCGCCAAGGCCGTCTCCTACGATTCCGACATCCTGATCATGGACGAGCCAACCTCGGCGCTGACCGAGCGCGAGGTCGAGCATCTCTTCGAGATCATTCAGGATCTCAGAGGCCAGGGCATCGGCATCGTCTACATCACCCACAAGATGAGCGAGCTGTTCCGTATCGCCGATGAGGTGTCGGTGTTCCGTGACGGCCGCTATATCGGCACGCATTCCTCCAAGGATGTGACCCGCGATGACATCATCCGCATGATGGTCGGGCGCGAAATCACCCAGATGTTTCCCAAGGAGGAGGTGCCGATCGGCGATGTCGTCCTGTCGGTGAAAGATCTGAGCCTTGCCGGCGTATTCCACGACGTCACCTTCGACGTGCGGGCGGGCGAGATTCTTGGTCTCGCTGGCCTCGTCGGGTCGGGGCGGTCTAATGTCGCCGAGACGCTGTTCGGCGTGACGCCAGCGACCAGCGGCAGCATCGCGATCAAGGGCCGCCCTATCGTGATCGACTCGCCAAACACCGCTATTCGCAACGGCATGGCCTTCCTGACAGAGGACCGCAAGGAGACCGGCTGCTTCCTGGTGCTCGGCGTGCAGGAGAACATGCAGGTGGCGGTGCTGCAGGAACATTTCGTCAGCGTCGGCATCGTGTCCGAGCGCGAGCTGGCCTCGGCCTGCCAGAGCATGAGCGAGAAGCTTCGAGTCAAAACGCCGAGCCTCTTCGAGCGGATCGAGAACCTCTCCGGCGGCAATCAGCAGAAGGTGCTGATCGGGCGCTGGCTGCTGACCAATCCGAAAATCCTTATTCTCGACGAGCCGACGCGAGGCATCGATGTTGGCGCCAAGGCGGAAATCCACCGGCTCGTCACCCAGCTCGCCCGGCAGGGCGTCGCGGTCATCATGATCTCCTCCGAGATGCCGGAGGTGCTCGGCATGAGCGACCGCATCATGGTCATGCATGAAGGGCATGTGACCGGCTTCTTAGGTCGCGCTGAAGCCGATCAGGTGAAGATTATGGAGCTGGCCGCGCGCTAGAGGCCAGCCCGGACATTGGGGAGGAACCCATGGCGACACAACAAACCATTGCCGCCGCGCCGATTGCCGAACCCGCCATGAGACGGCGCCGCTGGCCGCAGGAAATGAGCATTCTCCTGGTGCTGCTTGGCGTTGCGCTGCTGTTCGAGGTGCTCGGCTGGTTCGTGCAGGGGCAGAGCTTTCTCGCCAATGTCAGCCGCCTGCAGATCATTGTTCTGCAGGTATCGGTGATCGGGATCATCGCCGTCGGCGTCACTCAGGTCATCATCACCGGCGGCATCGACCTTTCATCCGGATCGGTTGTGGCCATGACCGCCATGATCGCCGCCACCTTTGCACAAAGCTCGAGCTGGCCAAAGGTGTTTTATCCATCGCTGACCGATCTGCCCTGGTTCGTGCCGCTCGCAGTGGGGCTGGCGATTGGGGCGATGGCTGGCGTCGTCAACGGCCTGTTGATCGCCTATACCGGAATCCCGCCATTCATCGCCACGCTCGGCATGATGGTCTCCGCCCGGGGCGTTTCGCGTTGGTACACCAATGGCAATCCGGTTTCGGGCTTCACCGATGACTTTACTCTGATCGGCGATGGACTGGGCCGCTGGGCGCCGGTGTTCATCTTCCTGGGCGTCGCCGCGTTCTTCCACCTCGCCATGCGCTATACGCGCTTTGGAAAGTTCACCTACGCGATCGGCGCCAACGTGCAGGCGGCGCGCGTGTCCGGCATTAACATCCGGGCCCATCTCATCAAAGTCTATGCCATCGCCGGCGTGCTCGCCGGTCTTGCCGGCATCGTGCTGATTGCGCGCACCAAGACGGCGCAGGCAGGCATGGGCATGATGTATGAGCTTGACGCCATCGCGGCCTCGGTCATCGGCGGCGTGTCGCTCACCGGCGGACAAGGGCGAGTCAGCGGCACCGTGATCGGCGCACTGATCCTCGGTGTGATGATCTCCGGATTCACCTTCCTGCGCGTCGATGCGTATTACCAGGACATCATCAAGGGCGGCATCATCATCGGTGCGGTCATCGTCGACCAATACCGCCAAAGTAGGCGGGCCAAGAAAAGCTGAGGGCTGCTTTTCCTTCGTCATTGCGAGCCGAAGGCGAAGCAATCCAGGGCAGCATAT
>Ga0081540_1004078_pt1 | contig 11307 bp, 11 predicted proteins | sample TabmetS2T1R1_FD_71024 | JGI IMG/M metagenome (GOLD analysis project Ga0081540, IMG submission 71024) | Tabebuia heterophylla rhizosphere microbial communities from the University of Puerto Rico - S2T1R1 | ecosystem: Host-associated > Plants > Roots > Rhizosphere ...
CCTTGGCGGCTTCCACGGTCGCTGCGATCAGGTCGCGATATTCCTCGTGGTCGAGCGTGTGCCCCTCGCCGGTCGAGCCGCCCGCCGCCATGCCATGGCTGCCGGCGCCGATCAGCCAATCGACCTGCGGCGCAACAAGCTTGAAATCGATCTCGCCGCTTTGGGTGAACGGCGTCGTCATCGGCGGTATCACGCCAGTCGGGCGGATCTTCATGGCGGCCCTCGCTTTCATCCCGTTGCCCGGTTCATCGACCGGTTGGACTAAAGACTAGCGAATGCGGCAACGGTGATCCAGATCGGTGGACGCATGGCAGTAAACGCGACGACTCGCACCTGCGGTCGCGGGCCCAACTTCCCAGGCATCGCGCAATCGCGTATCCACTCAATCCGCCTCACATCGTCCCCTCGCCTGCGCATGGGTAGCGCTGCTGATTTAAGCGGCAGCGCTTGTCTCGATAATGCCGCTTTTCAGAACAAACTGAGGGTACGGCGGCCGATTCGTCGCTGGCAGGCTGTACCGCCATTCGCATGAGTGCGCTTGGAACAGAAGCACGCAGTTGCGTTCCAGTTCGCTTTGTAAAGTCGACATTGCAGAAACTTTGTTGAATCCACGTATCGCTGGGGTGGAAGCATGAAGTTACAATTCCTCGAGGGCGCCCTGGTGGCCGCCTGCATAACCTCTACTATTGTCGTTTTATGGTGGGGTCTTAAGATTCTGGCTGCGTGAGCCCACCACAAGGGTGGCAAAAAAGACTCACCCGCTACGTCCGCAATAGGTAAATCCAAAATTTCATTGACGCCGATTCGCGGCCGACTCATGTTAGCGAATCAATTGCTAGTGACGTTTGTGTCCGCGTAAGCCTACTTCCTTGTGGGGATGCAGCGGCAATGTATTACGGCTTTTATCTTCTCGCGATTGCACTACTCATCATGGCTGGCCAGTTGGCCTTTGCGCTTTACCAAATGGCCAGCTATTTGAATCTGTAGCGGCTGCCGGCTCCGATATTTCGGTCGCGCCCACCCGTTACCCCGGGCGGTTCGCTTTTTGCTTCAGGTGTTCCGGCCAAATAATGGTCGGAGCGAGAGGATTTGAACCTCCGACCCCTAGTCTCCCAGGCAGCCCAAGGCCGTTTTCCACTAGTCTCAGCCTGTTGCAAAACCCTATGAAAACAGGGGTTACTTGCTGTGGACTGTTTCCCGTGGGTTCAGAAAAGTGCTTGTAGTTTCGCCTTTTTGAACCCACGGTGAACCCACAGACGGCACCTAGTCTCATTTCGCGCGCGCCCTAGTCCGGCGGACTAGTGGCCAAGGCCGTTTGAACCCACGGCTGAACCCACGGAGAAAGAGGGTGGCCATCGAAAACTTGACGGACGCTCGCGTCCGCAGCGCCGCACCGCCAAAAGCTGGCATTCTCGAAATCTGGGACGGCAAGACCTCCGGCCTCTGCTTCCGCGTGATGAAGTCCGGCGTGCGGTCGTGGACGTTTCGCTATCGCCCCCGCAGCGGCGCCGCCTTCCGCCGCGTCACCCTTGGCCGCTATCCCGCCCTCTCCCTCGTCGAGGCCCGCGCTGCCGCCGAGCGGATCCGGGCAGAAGTCCGCGGCGGCGCCGACCCGCAACAGGAACGGCGCGACGGCCGCGAGGCGCTGCGCGCCGCGCCGGCGGAGCTGACCTTCGACGCGCTGGCCGACCTCTACATCGAGCGCTACGCCAGGCGGCAGAAGGCGTCGTGGAAGAACGACCAGGGCTACCTGCGCGCCAAGGCGATGCCGGCATGGGGGACGCGGGAGGCCGCGTCGATTACGAGCCAGGACGTCGCGCGGCTGCTGTTCGAGGTGGTTGAGGTCGCGCCGGTTTCGGCCAACCGCCTGCGGTCGGTGCTGGTAAAACTGTTCGGCTGGGCCTGCGACAGCGCCCTGCTCGCCAGCAACCCAATGCTGGGCATCAAGAAACCCCACCGCGAAAGCAAGGGCAAAACCCGCACCCTGAACGACCAGGAGATCAGGGTGTTTTGGCAGGCGCTGGACAAGGCGGAGGCCGCGCCGGGGATCGTTGCGGCGCTCAAGACCCTGCTGCTGCTCGGCCAGCGTCCGGGGGAAGTCGCCGGCATGGAGGTCCGCGAACTCCATCACCTCAACAATGACCGCACCGCTCACTGGGAGTTGCCGGCGAGCCGCATGAAGGCACGCCGCGCCCACGCCGTGCCCCTGCCGCCGCTCGCGCGCGAGATCGTGGCGCGCGAAATCGCGCGGCAGCGCCATGCAACCCCACTTTCCGAACCGGAATTTGTTTTCGCGTCCAAATTCGCGGAGCGGGCGCGGCTGGCGCGGCACAGCCTGTCGCAGGCGCTGAGCCGCATCATCGAGGAGCTCGACGAGGACGGCAACGACGCCGACATCGTGGCAAGCCTGAAAGCCGATCGGCCGACGCCGCATGATTTCCGCCGCACGCTCGCCACCGGGCTGGCGCGCCTCGGGATACCGCGCGACGACCGGCTTGCCGTGCTCGCCCATACCTACGGCGACGTGCACGAGGTCTATGATCAGTACGAGCGGCTGCCGCAGAAGCGCGCCGCGCTGGAAATGTGGGAGCGGCACCTGCGCGAGGTCATCTCGGGTCGGCCGCGGCATGAAAACACCGTACGGACGCTTCGGAGTTAACATGGCGAGCCAAAAGTACCCTCGTCTAAGCTTGGATGAATTGGCCGAATTTAGACGACAGGCTCAGCAACACTTTTTTGACGAATGGCCCAGCATCCTCAAAGGCGAGCAGCGGCCGACGACACGTGAACTGCGCGCAATTGGCCTATCAATGTTTGAGAATCCTCTCTCGATCGATGATCCGGATAAGGCTCCGTACATTTATCTCATTATTCAAAGTTGGCTTGCGAAAACCAAGGCTCCGTCACGCCCTTTCAGCGGAAAGGAAATTGCGGCGTGGGTTGATAGGCTAATTGATCGTAAGGTGCCAAAAACCAAAGCGCGTCAGGTTATCGCCAACGCGCTCGGTATGACTTTCGATGCCGTGAAGCAGGACCATCTTAGGCACGGATCCAGGCGCGACAGATCGCGCTGACTTTTGTCGCGCGACATTTCTGGGTTCGGATTTGTTTCTTGATTGCCGCTGTTTCACGGCTAATGAAGAGGTCGCACTCGATTTCAATTGAGGCGACCAATGACCAAGCAGTTTCTCGATGAGTATCTGCGGACCGACGAGGTCCTCCGAATCGAAAAATGCAGCCGCACCACACTCTGGCGCCGCATCAAGGCCGGCCTGTTTCCTCCGCCCGTCGAACAGTTCCCTCACAAATTCAGCCGCAGCGACGTGGCTAGCCACCAGGCGAAGGTCCGCGCGGCTGCCGGTTTACCGCGACACGATGATGCGGTGACCGAACGAACCTCCGAATAAGGACCCGCGCGTGGCGCGGGTCCGCCGGCCTGCGCGCGAGTTCGTAACAGGCGGCAAACATGGCCCGCCGCTCCATGGATGGACGGCGTCATACAGGAGGACCGATGAGTGATTTTGAAGACTATGACCCCGACACGCCGACGGAGGCTGACCTCGATCAGGCTTACGGCTCGAAGTACTTGTCCGCCGCCGGTGTCGGTGATCGCAAGATCAAGACGGCGATCAAGAAGATCCGGAAGGAGGAGTTCCGGGGCAACGACGGCACGAAGCAGATGAAGTTCGTGCTGCATCTGGAAAACTTCGACCGGCCGATGGTCATCAACGCCACGAACATGCAGACGCTGGTCGAGGCGCTGGGACGCGTGCCCGCCAAGTGGGTCGGCGCTGTCATCGGCGTCTATGTTGAAAACGTGACCTTCGGGGGGAAGCGCGTCGCCGGCTTGCGCCTGCGCGTGCTTGCCGCGGCGCCGACGAAGTCGGGCCCGTCCTCGGCGGACGAGCCCGGCCACGACGACATGAATGACGATATCCCGTTCTAGGCGGGACCGGGCCGGGACGGCTGCAACCGCCCCGGCCCTTTTCTTATTCGAACCACACCGAGGTATAGCATGCCCGCCGCCATTGTCATCCCGGCGTGCCTCGAGCCACTGGTGCGGGAACGCCGGTGGCTCGTCTGGCGTAAGGAGGCCGGCCGCGGCGGGCGGCTAACCAAGGTACCGTATCGCGCCGATAACCCTTCCTACCGCGCCAGCTCCAACGACCCGACGACCTGGTGCAGCTTCGAGACCGCCATGCGGGTCTACTCGGAGGGCGGCGCGGATGGCGTGGCCTTCGCATTGCTGGGCAGCGGCATCGCAGCCTTCGACCTCGATGACTGCCGCGACGCCGGATCGGGCGCCCTTCACGAGTATGCGCAGCGCCTGGTGGAGCGCAGCGGCAGCTACGCCGAAATCACGCCCAGCCGGGAGGGCATCAGGATCCTCGGCAAGGGCAACGGTCACAAAGTCCATCGCAAAGTTGCGATCGCCAACGGGGCGAGCGTTGAGGTCTATCGCGACTGCGAACGTTTCATCACTATCACCGGCGAGCTGATTTCGCCGGCGCTTGATCGACTGGCAGACATTGACGTCGTTGTCGATGAGGTCGTGGCCGAGCTCGACGCGGCGAAACGGGCCAAGCAGAAGAAGCAAGTCCTGAAACTGCGTGAGCCGCTTGGCCGAGAAGTCGCCGACATCATCAAGAGCGGTTGCGGCACCAGCTTCGGCGGCGACAAAAGCCGCGCCGTCTGGTTCGTTATCCACGCCCTGCTTGAGCAGGGACAAACTAAAGATCAGATCACAGCGGTGCTGATCGATCCTCGCAACGGGATTTCGGTGCACCTGCTCAGTCGGAGCGAAGATCCAACCGCCTACGCCCACCGCCAAATCGACAGGGCGATGGTGGAACGCAACAGGCGCGCGGAGCGATCAACGGGCGATTCGAGTGCCGAGGGCGCAGAGATCATCCGGCTCTCGGCTCTGCCGCCGCTGCGTTACGACAGGGAACGCAAGAACGCCGCCAAGCGTCTGGGTGTCCGCACGCCTGTGCTTGATTTATTGGTAAAGGCAGAGCGCAAAGGTTCCGGCACTGGCGCCTCGGGGCACGAGATCGAGCTTCCGGAGCCCGAGCCCTCGGACGACCCCGTGAAAGGGGCCGCCTTGCTCGACGACATCGTCGGCGAGATCCGGCGCTACGTCGTGCTGCCGGAAAATGCTGCCCGTGCCTGCGCATGCTGGGTTCTGCACACGTTTGTGGCCGAGCGCTTCCTAGTATCGCCGCGACTGTGCATCAGCTCGCCGACCAAGGGGTGCGGCAAGACCACGCTGCTTGATGTATTGGCCAAGCTCGTGCAGCGCCCGCTCATCGCCTCGAACATCACTCCGGCGGCGGTCTTCCGGGTGATCGAGAAGTGCAAGCCCTCTTTGCTCATTGATGAGGCCGATACCTTTTTGGCCGTGAATCAGGAGCTCCGGGGCGTGCTGAACTCGGGGCATCGCCAAGGCGGCTGTGTGGTGCGTGTAGTAGGAGATGACCTGGAACCGAGGCAGTTTGCGACTTTCGGTCCCTGCGCCATTGCGTTGATCGGCACATTGCCTTCTACGCTGGCGGACCGCTCGATCCTGATCGAGCTGAATCGCCGACGGCCCAGCGAGCACGTTGACTCCTATCGCCCTGACCGCACCGGACATCTGGAGCGGCTCGCACGTCAGGCAGCACGCTGGACGCAAGACAATGCTGTTGCCATAAGTGCGGCGGACCCCGAGCTGCCTGAAGAAGTCACCAACCGTGTGCGCGACAACTGGCGGGTGCTGAAGGCGATCGCCACCGTCGCGGGGGGCGAGTGGCCCGGCTACATCGACTGCGCGGCCAAGGCCGCGCAGACGAGTACGGGTGATGAGGCATCCCGACTTGAGACGTTACTGGTGGACATCAAGGCGGCGGGATTCTCCGCGAACCAGGCTGACATCCGGTCGGCTGATTTGGTTCAGCGCCTGACCGAGCTTGAGGGGAGGCCGTGGGCCGAGTTCGGTCGGACGGGAAAACCTCTGACCCAAAACAGCTTGGCTAGACTGCTCAAGCCGCTCGGCATCCGCCCCGGCAATATCGGGCCGGAGGACAGCCGCGTCCGCGGTTATAAGCATGCCCAGTTCAAGGATGCCTTTGAGCGCTATCTTCCTTCGGATGTTGCCGGCGAAGTGCACAGATGCACAGAACCGGATGAAACAAGGACTTCCTACGTTTCCGAACCGCACAGCCAAAGCGACGGCTGTGCGGTTGAGGAGCGCGAGAAGTCCAATAACGACAACCTTCTGGGCGGATGTGCAGTTGCTAGCGGGGGAACATCCAATGGCGGGATCCGGCCGGGACTGAGCGATTACCGTATCCGACAACACGCCGACTGGTACCGCGACCGTGGCGAGGCCGAGCGTCAGCAAACCGGCGATATCCATCAGACTGAACTCGACGCCGCCTTGCGGAAGGTCCTCGCCGATGACGGGGTATTGCCAGAATTCATCGACCTCGAATTCGAGCGTGTCATGTGTGTGGTCTTTGGGAGCTGACCGCGGCCAGATATCTGCAGGTCAGGAAAGAAGATGGGCAAGCGATCCAACTTTGAGCGCCGTGAGGCTGATTTCTACCCAACACCGGCCGCGGCAGTCTTGCCGCTGATTCCGTACCTTCGGGGGATCCGCAGCTTCGCTGAGCCATGTGCCGGCGATGGCGCGTTGGTTCGCCACCTTGAAGGTTTCGGTCTGCGTTGTGTCTACGCCGGCGACATCCGCACCGGCCAGGATGCGCTATCACGCGAGCACTATGGCGCGGCCGACGCTATCATTACGAACCCGCCCTATAGCCGCGACCTGATGCACAGACTGATCGGGCACTTCCAGCACATTGCGCCGACTTGGCTGTTGCTGGATGCGGACTGGGCGTCGACCCGTCAGGCGGCGCCTTTCTTGTCCTGCTGCTCGGACATCGTGGCGATCGGGCGCGTGAAATGGATCGAGGGCTCGAAGCATACCGGCAAGGACAACCACGCCTGGTTTAGATTCGACATCAGGCATAGTGGCGGCCCTGTCTTTCACGGACGGGACCAGAGCGAGGTAATCGCGTTCCCCCGGCGCACCGGAATCTGCGCGCAATGCCATAGGCCTTACTCGCTGCGGCGATCCAGTTCGCGTTTTTGCTCGCAGGCGTGCAAGCAGCGGGCCTATCGCAAGCGCCTTAGCGTAACATCTAGCGTAACGGAGCAATTAGGCGAGACGTTTCGCTATGTCAGTCTCGGCGACGTGCCACGGTTCGAGGCCGAGGGCTGGGAGCGGTTGCCCGCGCTTGAGGGCACGCATCGCGGTGAATACTCGACGCTGATGCGACGGCGAGTCAAACGGAATTGAGACCGAGCCCGGCCGGTCGCCGGGCAACAAGCAGTGCCTCGCATTGGGCGAGGCCGAACATTGAGGAGAAACGGACATGTATACCGGACAGCCCTTCGACGCTGACGCCTGCATGCATCTTAATCTGCGTGACGTCCAAGTGGGCATGTCGCTACAGGTTGATGACAAATGGGACAACATTGCACCATGGGCGATTTGCAGGGTGCAGCAAGCCGACGGCGGTCGACTCTATATCGAGACCAACGACCGCACGCCGATGTTTCTCGCTGACCTGATCGACGAGATGGACACCTGCGGCGGATGCCTCAATGGCATGTTTGAAGTACAGCCCGTCAGCAGCGGCCAAGCCGCGTAGCCGAGATCGGGGCATGGTGTATCTTCCGCACCATGCCCTTGTTCTACTGTGCGGCGGGCCAGGGGGCAGTTCGAAAAAATCCCTGGTTCGGCGACCCGAGCGGCGACGGGGAGTAGGCTGGCCACGTTATGGCACACGAACCGTAGTTCCCGGGGGAATTTCGGACTAGGATCAGATCGATAAGGATGCCGATACGAAAGCCGGAGGAGGCTATGGGAAGGCCAATCGGCAGTGTGAACAGGGAAAAGCCGTTCAACGATGCGCTGAGGATTGCTCTCAAGCGCGATCCTCGCCGACTGCTAACGATTGCGGAGAAGCTGGCCGAAAAGGCGGAAGGAGGAGATCTCGCGGCCATACGCGAAATCGCCGACCGTCTGGATGGTAAGCCCGGGCAAGGGCAAGTGCTCGAACGCCACATGGAACGACTTGAAGATTTGACTAATGAGGAGCTTCTTCTGATCGCGTCCCGGGGGCGATCGCGATCCGATGAGCCCGAGGTTTTGCTTATCCCGCCGGGACCAAAGTCAAATATCAAGTGAGTACAATTTAAGCCGGTTGAGAAGACGGATCACCTGAGTAGCTTGCCAACCACCTCCACGCGGTGCCGCGACCTTTCGCTCGTTCAAGATCGCTGAGATGCGTTGGGCTGGTAGGCTGCGAAGCGGCTCGATGATGGATCGGAGATCCTTGGCGCGTTCATCCGCCTCTGCCCGGCGAAGTCCGCCAATGTCAGGATTACCTAGTTGCTGACCACGAGCCTTGGCAGCTGCGAGGGCTTCCCTGGTGCGTTGAGCGATCCTCTCGCGCTCCTTCTCAGCTACGGCGGCGTGGATATGCAGCATGAACGGATCTACGTCAGGACCGAACTCGGTGACGATAAACGGGATCCGCTGCACCATCAGGCCGCTGATGAAGTGAACGTCGCGGCTTAGTCGGTCCAGCTTGGCGATGATGATGGGAGCAGAGCGTGCCTTGCAGCCTTTGCCGAGCTTGCGGGCGTGTTTCATGGCTGCCGCGAGTTCAGGCCGGCGCTCCAGCGCGTCCGCTCCCTTGCCTGTTTCTACCTCGCGATACTCGGCCTCTATTTTGTAGCCATGCTGCGCGCAGAAGATCTTGATCGCGGCTTGCTGCGCCTCTAGGCCAAGACCGCTGCGGCCTTGCTTGGGTTTTGAAACGCGAACGTAGGATATAGCGAGGCGCATAGAATTTTTATCCTCCCAAAAATTACATATGATCGGACGTTCATATGTAAACTACCCAAGCTTTGTCCGCACGCCCAGCATTTTTACTGTTCATTCCTATAACGGCGCAGCTAGCATGCTTGCTGGAGATATCCCCAGGGGAGGAAAAATCTTTAGGAAAAGCATGCTTCCCGATGGCGAATGAGGTCGCGATGTCTCAACGCTCATGACGTGGACCGGAGCCGCGCAAAATCCCATTCTCTGATCGCATCCGCCCTATCGCCGAAAGCGGACGCCGAAACCGTTAGCTGGAATGTCTTGTTTGGGATAGCGCGGGTGCGGTGTGCGAGCGCACTGTGTAAATTTGAAGCAGCGTGTCAAAGGCGGGCTCGCCCCGTTCCACCGCAGTGGCCATAGCGAGCGAAGTCAGGCGTCAATCCTCACTTGTCCTTCTGAGTCACCCGGCCGTCTTCATCACGAAGGGGTTGCCGCCGCCGGGTCCATTGTTGATCCAAACGCTTTTCGACTGCAGATACCCCTCGATCGCCTCTGCGCCATTCTCGCGGCCGAGACCGGAGGCCTTGTAGCCGCCGAATGGCATCAGGAAGCTCACCGCCCGATAGGTGTTCACCCACACCGTGCCGGCCTTGATGCGGGCGGCCATCGCGTGCGCGCGCTTGACGGACTGCGTCCAAACGCCGGCGCCGAGGCCGTATGCGATGTCGTTGGCGATCTGCACCGCCTCTTCCTCGTCCTTGAACTTGATGATCGACAGAACCGGACCGAACACCTCCTCCTGCGCAATACGCATCTTGTTATTGACGCCCGTGAAGATGGTTGGCTTGACGAAATACTTGCCGCCGCCCTCCTCCTTGGTCGCCGGCCCGCCCCCAAGTACGCACTTCGCGCCCTCTCCCTTGGCGATATCGATGTAGGAAAGAATCTTTTGATACTGCGGCGGGGTCGTCACCGGACCTACCTGCGTCTCGGCTAACGCGGGATTGCCGAGGCGGGCCGTCTTGGCCATGGCGACCAGCTTCTCGACGAACTTGTCGTGAATGCTCTCCTGCAGCAGCAGGCGCGAACCGGCGATGCACGTCTGCCCCGTCGCCGCGAAGATGCCTGACACCGCGCCGCTGACTGCATCGTCGAGAATGCAGTCGTCGAACACGATGTTGGGCGATTTGCCACCAAGCTCGAGCGACACTTTCTTGAAGGTCTTGGCAGCCAGCTCGTTGACGCGGGCGCCAGTGACGCTGCCGCCGGTGAAGGCGACCTTGGCGACCTTCGGATGCGTGACGAGCGGCTCGCCCGTCACCGCGCCGTAACCGGTCACCACGTTGACCACTCCCGGCGGCAGGCCGGACTCTTCGATCACGAGCTTCATGAACTCGAGCAGCGAGGCCGAGGTGAACTCGGAAGGCTTGATCACCACGGTGCAGCCCGCCGCCAGCGCGGGAGCCATCTTCCACGTGGCCAGCATCAGCGGCGAGTTCCACGGCGTGATGAACGCGCACACGCCAACTGGCTCGCGCAGGATGTAGGTGAAGTGCTCGGGTCGGTCGACCGGCACCACCGCGCCTTGAATTTTGTCGGCGAGGCCGCCGTAATAGTAGAACCACTCCGGCATGTACTTGGTCTGCGCCGCCATCTCCGAAATCAGCTTGCCGTTGTCGCGCACCTCGATCTGGCCCAAATGCTCGGCGTGCTTCTCGATGAGCTGGGCGATGCGGCGCATGATCTTGCCGCGCGCGGTTGGCGTCATCTTCGGCCATGGTCCGGCTTCGAAGGCGCGCGAGGCGGCCTCCACAGCCCGGTCCACGTCAACCTTGTCGCACTCAGGAATACTGGCCCAAGGCTCGCCCGTGTAAGGGTCGAAGGTCTGGAAGGTCTTGCGTGAGTCAGCATCGACCCATTTGCCATCGATGTAGGTTTGATAGGTGAGGATTTGTGAAGCTCCGCTCCGACCGACCCCGAAAGATATTGGGCGCACGATAAAGACTACTGAATCAAGGCTTGTTGATCCAGGTTGGATGTTTGTCTTTTGTCTCCATCGTGGAATCAAACTCAATGCTGCAAGGGGGTCCTGACCGCCCCGGTTCCAGCTGGGTTGTAGCAGGTCTGCTCCGGGCCTGAATCAGGCATCTCCCGGCCCGAGCCGGCATGTCCGCTCTACTTCGAAAAGCGGACATCGCGACCATGACGTGAAAGGTCGGCTATGGGCCGATTTTGTTGCAAAAGTCGATTGAGAGACGCCTCGAAGCGTGATTCCGTTTTGTTGACGCGAATCGCGGCGAGGTCGATCCATGATGGGCCGTCTGAAGAGGGACCAAGGTCAACTGTTCTACGAGTTTGATCTGAGCGAGGCGGTTCCCGAAGATCACCTGGTGCGGAAGATCGATGCTGCTCTCGATCTGTCCTGGCTTCGC
>Ga0081540_1004079_pt1 | contig 11306 bp, 13 predicted proteins | sample TabmetS2T1R1_FD_71024 | JGI IMG/M metagenome (GOLD analysis project Ga0081540, IMG submission 71024) | Tabebuia heterophylla rhizosphere microbial communities from the University of Puerto Rico - S2T1R1 | ecosystem: Host-associated > Plants > Roots > Rhizosphere ...
CTGAGCTTCCAGTGCACCGAGCTGCTCCAGCCCGGCGACACCGCGATCATCACGTCCTCGGCCAACGGCAGGGTGACGATCCAGAAGACCAACAGCCCGCCATGGACCTTTGCCAGCAACTGCGGCGCCGCGGCGGGGCTCTGCACCACCACCGAATTTGCCGGTGCGCCCACGTTCACGCCGGCGATGATCGAAGATCCCGACGGCATCCTGTGCGGGAAGTGATCATGGCGGGCTTCTCACGCAGCTGGATCGTCTTCGCTACCATGCTGGTGGCGGCCGCGCTGCTGTTCGCGCGCGGTGAGTCCGGCGTCGCCTGGGCGCAATCGGCGCCGACGTCGTGCTCGACGTCGACCTCAACTTCAACATCAAGTTCGAGCCCTACCCCGGATGATCAGATTCGGGCGGCCGTGGTCGAGGGCCCCAGCCTCGCCCTGGCGGCGCCGCCGCCCTGCCCCACGGGCGCGGATTCCAGCGCCGGCTCGATCAACGATGTCGCGAAACAGCGCTTCAACCAGATGATCACCAATCGCGTGCTCGGCACGGTGCTGCTCGGCATCAACGAGCAGATCAACTGCAGCGACTGCGTCAGCGCCTTCGGCTCGGTCGGCTCGTTCTCGGCCGGCGTCCATGGCCGCAAGAACATCACCGATAATCTCGCGCTGCTGGCCGGCCTCGCCTACACCCATTACAGCGAAGGCGGCTACAGCGTCACCAGCGCGCCGATCGGCGCGGTCGCGCTGCGCTACGATTTCACGGATTGGGGCTCGTCGCGGCCGTTCTTCGACATCGGCACCCTCCTGACGCCCTATGAGAAGGTGCGCTACCGGCGCAGCTACCTGACGAGCCTCGGCGCGGTGACGGTCGATGGCAACACCACCGCCGAGAACTACGCGATTTACGGCCGCGCGGGCTGGATCAGCCGAATATCGCCGCGCGACGAGCTCGCGGCTGCCGTTGAGGTCTGGCAGCTTTGGCAGCGCGTGAAGGGCTATACCGATCAGTCGATCGTGTTCAATCCGTTCGATGCCACCTTCAACACCGGCACCGACAAGACCACGCTCGCCAAGATCGGCGGCCAGTGGACGCACCTGATCACCAACAGCGTCGAGGGCAACATCAACGGCGGCTATGTCTACGCCTTCGGCACACAGTCCGGCATCGTCGCCGCCGTCACCGGCCAGGGCATGGTGACGCCGACCATCGGCAATCAGGGCTGGTTCGAATATGGCGGCCGGCTCGGCTTTCGCATCAGCAAGGGCTGGGTGGCCGACGTCTTCGTCAACGGCACGCTCGGCCCGCAGCCGGTGGGCAACACCGCTCACGGCGGCGTCGGGTTGAGGATTAATTACTAGAGCGGATCACGCGACAAATCGGCTGTTGCCGTCAGTAACACTTTCCGGCGTCGCCCCGTATCTTCTAGAGCGGCTGATTTCCAGCCGCCCTGATCGAGGGAGGCGAAAATGAGACGTCTTGTCACCGCTTTCGCTGCGGCTTTCGTGCTGATCTCGACCACCGGAGCACAAGCCCAAACGCCTGCGGTTCCTAATCAACAAGGGCTGGTCGTCATCGACGGCAGTTACACGCTGGCAGAGACTGAAGCGCGCCTTGTCGCAGCCCTCGACGCCGCCGGGTTGAAGGTCGCCGCAAGGATCGACCATCAGGCCAATGCCAGGAGTGTCGGTCTTGATCTTGCGCCTATGGTTCTGTTCATCTTCGGCAATCCGAAAGCCGGTACAGGGTTGATCGAGAAAGAGCCTACCCTCGGAATCGATTTGCCGCTCAAGGTGCTGGTGTGGGATGACAAGGGCAAGGTCAAGATCGCCTACAACGATCCGGCCTATCTGGCTCGCCGCCATGGACTTGACGCCTCGTTACCCGTGTTGGCGCAGATTGCTACGGCGCTGCAGCGGTTTGCAGCAGCAGCCGCAGGTCGATAATCACACCACAAATTGACGAAATTTCGTGGGAGGGCTATGCGACGGGGGATACCTTGCCCTCGTAAGCCTTCCTCAATCCTTCAATGTCGAGCTTGACCATGCCGAGCATCGCCTGCATGGCGCGCTGCGCGCCGGCCTTGTCGGGTCCGCCGAGATATTTTGGCAATGCTGAAGGCGTGATCTGCCAGGCAAGGCCGTAGCGATCCCTGATCCAGCCGCACTGCTCGGCCTTGCCGCCATGCGACAGGATCGCGTCCCATATCCGGTCGACCTCAGCCTGATCGGCGCAATCGATTACAAAGGAGACGGCATTGGTGTATTCCATGCGCATGCCGCCGTTGAGCGCCATGAAGCGCTGACCGGCCAGCGTGAATTGTACGACGATGACGTTGCCCGCCTTGCCATGAGGATAGTCGGCGGGGCTGCGCTGGATGGATTCGATTTTGGAATCCGGCACCAGCGACACGTAGAAGTTCGCGGCCTCCTCGGCTTCGTTGCCAAACCACAGACAGGGGGTGATCTTCGACATCTGAAATCTCCTTGCGCGGGTTTCGATCAGGCGTTCTCGGTCGCGAACTGCGCCTTGGCGGCCTCAAGATCCATGTAGTTCACCCCCCAGCCGTGGCCGTCGGGATCCTCGAAACTGCGGCCATACATCCAGCCGAAATCCTCCACCGGCGAGGGATCGAGGACACCGCCGGCGCCCGCCGCTTTGGTGACGATGTCATCGACCTCGGCGCGACTGTCGGCGGAGATACAAAGCAGCACTTCGCACGACGTGTTGGTGTCTGCGATTTTCTTGGGCGTGAACTGATTGAACTTCTCGTGGGTCATCAGCATGGCGTAGATGGTCTCCGAAAACACCATGCAGGAGGCCGTGTGGTCGCAGAATTGCGGATTCTTCACCGCTCCGATCGCCTCATAGAAGGCGGTGGCACGCGCGAGGTTGGCGACAGGCAGGTTGACGAAGATCATTTTGGCCATAACGGGCTCCTCTACCGGGGTTCCGGCCCAAGGACGCCCGGGCCTGCCGCGATCCGACAAGCCATCAGAATTTATTTTGACGGTATTTGAGGCGCCGGCCTCAGGTCGCAATCGGCGCCGGCATGGACAGGAACGCCCGCGTCACGTGCCAGAACAGCTGCCGGTTGATGGCGAGCGCCACCGAATGCGCCGTGCCGGGCAGGATGATGAACTGGCGGTCGCCATTGGGCAGGCGGTTGTAGAATTCCTGGAGGTCGGCCACCGTCGCGATCCCGTCATACTCGCCGCGCACCAGCAGCACCGGCGCCAGCACTTTTTCCGGATGCACCACTGGAAGGTTCGCGGTCATGTCGAGATAGGTGCCGGTCGGGATCTGGTCGCCGAACTGCATCTCGACATCGGCGAGCGCTTCGACCGCCGCGGGGTCCGAGGTACCCGGCTTGTCGCGGGTCGCGATCGAGCGGATCATGTCACGGTCGCGCTTGCGCATGTTGTGACTGCGATAATAGTCGACCTGCTCGGCGCGCTTCTTCAGCGTCGGCGAACCCTCGCCCTTGTAGGTGAAGGCGGCAAACACCAGCCGATCGATGCGCTCGGGCGCGGCCATCGCATAGGCGCCGGCGCGCAGCGCGCCGGAGGACTCGCCGACGAAGTGATATTTCTTCTCGCCGGTCTCCCGCGCGATGATATCGACGGCGACCTTCAGATCCTCGACGCCGCTGGCGATGTCCGAATTGCCCGAGGTGCGGCCCGACTTGCCGTAGTTCTCATGGTCCATGGTCCAGCAGTCGAAGCCATGCCGGGCGAATTCGTTCATGACGGAATATTCGCCCTTGCCGGGCACGTTGAGATCGAACACCCGCGAGCTTATCGACGAGCCGTGCACGAAGAAGACCACCGGCCGTGCCGCCTCGCCCGCCTTCGGTGCCCCCAACCGCTTGCGGAACATCCACAGCGGCACGTCGCCCTTCTTCGCCCAGTATTCGCTGCTCCAGATTTCGCCGCCCTCACCTGCCCCCGCGCTGTGTGCCGGCGAAGTATCCGCGAGCGCGCCTGCGATCAGGCCGAGGCCGGCGCCCTTGATGAGCGTGCGGCGCGGGAGTGGAGATGCGGGCTGGGTCATGGCGTCATCCCATTCGATTTTATTGTTGGTTGCGCGAAGTCTAGCAGCAGCCCCCATGGTTTGAAAGCAGTGTGCGCTGCACCGCGCAAACGCCATCGCGCGATAAACCTGCGGAACAGGCTGACTTCACCTCGAAGCGGGTCTAGTCTCCGCGCCGCCTGAACTTGGAACAACCGGGACCGCAAAAGGGAGAACAGCCGTGAGCAGCAACCTGACAGAAGAAGAACTTGCCGCGCTGATGCCGTCCGAATTGTGCCAGTACCAGACGCCGATCCCGACCCAGATCGTTTCCAGCGACGAATTCTATCCCGACCCGCAGAACGAGCGGCAGCGCGAGGTCGAGACGCGCCTGCTCGCGATGGCTGACGAGCTCGGCGGCAAGCAGGGACAAAGCCGCCGAAAATTCTTCCAGACCGCTGCCGGCATGGCCGCCTCCTTCGTGGCGATGAACGAGGTCTATGGTCCGTTGTTCGAGGTGAGCCGCGCGGAGGCTGCGACGCCCGCGATGGCCCAGGAGCGCGCCGATGCGCTCAAGGACCAGTTCATCATGGACATGCATACGCATTTCCTGCGCGACGACACCCGCATCATGACCTTCGTCAATATGCGCAATGCGGTCGGCAAGGCCGGCTGGAACAAGCAACTCGCCGAGCGTGAGCAGACCATCGAAGACCTGAAGCTCAACAACTACAAGAAGGAGATCTTCCTCGACAGCGACACCAAGATCTCGCTGATCTCCTCGGCACCGTCAGACATCGAACAGGACTGGTTCCTGACCAACGAGCAGATGGCCGACGCCCGCAAGAAGATCAATGATGAGGCGGGCTCGCGGCGCGTGTTCTGCCACGCCATCTTCACGCCGGGCCAGCCGGGCTGGCTCGACAAGCTCGACGCGGCGCTGGCGCTGAAGCCGGAGTCAGCCAAGGGCTACACCATCGGCGACAATACGCACAAGGAGATCAGCCGCTATCCCTGGCGCATGGACGACGAGAAGGTGGCCTATCTCGGCTATGAGAAGATGGTCAAGGCGGGCATCAAGAACGTCTGCATCCACAAGGGCCTGTTCCCGCCCGGCATCGAGAAGCAGTATCCGAATTTGCGCGGCTTTGCCGATGTTGCCGACGTTGGCCAAGCGGCGAAAGACTGGCCGCAGCTCAACTTCGTCATTTATCACTCGGCCTATCGCCATGTCGGCGGCGATCCCAAGGTGGCGCTGGCCGAGTTCCAGCGCACCGGACGCATTGCCTGGACCAGCGACCTTGCCGACATCCCGGCGCAGTACGGCGTCAGCAATGTCTATGGCGACGTCGGCCAGCTCTTTGCGACCACGCTGGTGGCGGAGCCGAATGTCTGCGCCGCGCTGATGGGCACGCTGATCAAGGGGCTTGGCGCCGATCACGTCTGCTGGGGCACGGATTCGCTCTGGACCGGCGCGCCGCAATGGCAGATCGAAGGCCTGCGGCGGCTGGAAATCCCGGAAGAGATGCAGAAGAAATTCGGCTATGCGCCGCTCGGACCCGCCGACGGCCCGGTGAAGACCGCGATCTTCGGCGGCAACAACGCGAAGCTCTACAACATCCAGCCCAAGCGGGCGATGCTGGAGATCAAGGGCGACCGCTTCGCGCTGATGAAGGCGGAGTACGAGAAGACCGGGCCGGAGCCGGCGAACACGCGTTACGGCTATGTCGTGCCGAACCGCGGGATCGATCACGCTGTGTTTGCGTAGGCGCTACTTCTTCTCATCCGGATGACGGTGCACGGGATCGACCCACAGCACCGTCTCCGGCTTCTCGACCGGTTCGATGTCGAGATTGATCGCGACTGCCTCGCCGTCGCTGCGCACCAGCACGCATTCCAGTATCTCGTCGCGGCTGGCATTGATCTCCTGGTGCGGCACGTAAGGTGGTACGAAGATGAAATCGCCGGGGCCGGCTTCGGCGGTGAATTGCAGCTTCTCGCCCCAGCGCATCCGCGCCTTGCCCTTCACCACATAGATGATGCTTTCGAGATGGCCGTGATGATGCGCGCCGGTCTTGGCGTCGGGCCGGATGGTGACGGTGCCCGCCCATAATTTCTGCGCGCCGGCGCGCGCGAAATTGATCGCAGCCTTGCGGTCCATGCCCGGCGTCGACGGCACGTTGGGGTCGAGCTGGTTGCCGGGAATGACGCGCACGCCGTCGTGCTTCCAGCGCTCCATGTCGGCGTGATCGTGATGGTGTTCGTGCGAATGCGTGTGCGAACTGGACATGGGATTGCTTTCGAAGGAGTTCCGTTGTTCCGACATTACCCAAGCGGCGCCGCGCCGACCAGTTCAATCAGGGAACGCCCGGCGCAATGCTACCCCACGCTCCCTCTCCCCGCGAAGATGTTTAGAGCGGGGAGAGGGAGCGGAAGGAGCCTTCGTCCCTTACTTCAGCGCCAGCAATTCGACATCGAACATCAGTGTCGCGTTCGGCGGGATCACGCCGCCGGCGCCGCGCGCGCCGTAGCCGAGCGCGGGCGGGATGATCAGCGTGCGTTTTCCCCCGACCTTCATGCTGGCAACGCCCTCGTCCCAGCCCTTGATGACGCGGCCCTGGCCGATCGGGAATTCGAACGGCTCGTTGCGATCCACCGACGAGTCGAATTTCTTGCCCTTCTGGCCGTTCTCGTAGAGCCAGCCGGTGTAATGCATGACGCAGGTCTGGCCGGATTTGGGCGAGGCGCCAGTGCCTTCCTTGACGTCGATGATCTGCAAACCTGAAGCTGTGGTCATGGACTTTCCTGTCTGCGCGCTGGCGCTGGTGGCGATCGCGGCGGCGAGGCCACCGAGCATGGTCATAAGGATGGTGCGCCGAGAAGATCGCATTATGGATACCTCTGTTTTCTGAGACGGGCCTGTCTAGCCCAGAGCGGGCCGCTTCCAAAGCCGTTTTTCAGGCCGGCATCGAGATCGCATCGCGGTCCAGCGCAAAATCGTGCAGTAACGGCGAACCCTCTCCCGCGATGAGATCGCCCAGCAATTTGGCCGCAAGGAAGCTAAACGTGATGCCATTGCCGCCATAACCGTAGGCGGCATAGATGCCCTTGTGGCCCGGGACGGGACCGATCAGTGGCAATCCGTCGGAGGTCGTATCGAATATACCGGCCCATCGGAATTCGGGGCTGGTATCGGCCACTGGCCAGAGTGCCGCGAGCTTTTGCGCAAGCACGCGGGACTTTTCCGGGATCAGCCGATCGCGCGCATCGGGCTCGATGACCTCATCGCTGTCCTCACCTCCGATGATGATGCGCCCTGCCCGCGTCGTGCGCGCATAGTGATAATGCTCGGCGTCTTCCCAGATCAGAGCACCGTCCTTCCAGATATTCTCTGGCTGCGGCGGCGTCGCAATCGCCCAGCTCGAGGAGGCGAGATGCACGTTAGAGCGGACGATGTCGGGCATGATGTAGCCGGTCGCGAGCACGACGCTTTTCGCCTCGATCTCGCGGCCATTTTCCAGGCCGACGATCGCACGGCGTCCGGATGCATTGAAAGCCGTGGCCTCACCATCGAATAATCGCGCCCCGCGACTCGCGGCAACATGCAGCAGACCGCGAGAAAGTTGCAGCGGATCGGAGTCCGCTGCGCCCGGCGAGACGATGGCGCCGGCGCGCAGGATCGCGAACGTGTCGTACAGCCGGCCGTGGTCGAGAAATTCTCCAGGCAGCCTGGCGCGTTCACGCAACCGATGCTCTTCCAGCAACGAGGCTGCCTCGCTGCCGGCGGCCAGATAGAGAGAATTCTTCTCGCGCAGTTCGCAGGCAATACCGAGACGGGCGACAAGCGCCTTCAAACCATTGACTGCATCAAAGCTGGCCCGATAGGCCCGCGTCGCGCGGTCAAATCCGTAGGCTTCCGCGAGCGCTGCGAGCGGCCGGTCGATTTCCCAGAGCAGCATCGAGGTGCTGGCGGCCGTGCTGCCCCGGCCGGGAATTTCGCGATCGATGATGACGACATCGAGCCCTTGCCGTGTCAGCCGCTCGGCCGCCAGCGAGCCGGTGATGCCGGCGCCAACGATCAGCGCATCGCATTTGAGGCTTTCGGTGACATCACGGCGCGGCGGCTGCTTTGCCACGGCAAACCACGGCGAACATCCTCCACGCAGATCGTCCTGTTCGGTGTGATCGGAATCGAAAACGCTGATGACAGACCTCGGTGAGCCGCAAAACCTCACCGCGATAACGGTCGCGACGAGGTGCGGTTCCGCAAGGCCTCAGTAGCCGAGCGCGCAGCCGTCCTTGCGCGGATCGGAGCCGCCGGTGAGCGTGCCCTTGTCCCAGTCGATCCAGATCGCCTGGCCGCCGCCGAGGGGGCCGACAATGCTGGTGGTCTTGTGGCCGAGCTTCTTCAGCCCCTCCACGACCGCGGCCGGCACGCTGTCCTCGAGCTGGTAGACGCCCTCATAGTGCAGGCCGCGCGGCATGTCGATCGCTTCCTGCACGTCGCAGCCATAGTCGAGGATGTTGGTCAGCACGTGGCACTGGCCGACCGGCTGATACTGCCCGCCCATCACGCCGAACGGCATGATGCCGCGACCGTTCCTCGTGAGCAGGCCGGGGATGATGGTGTGCAGCGGCCGCTTGCCCGGCGCGATGCAATTGGGATGGCCCACCTGGATGCGGAAACCGCCGGCGCGGTTCTGCAGCAAAATGCCGGTCTTGTTGGAGACGATCGCCGAACCAAAGGAATGCGCGATCGAGTTGATGAAGGAGCAGACATTGCGATCCTTGTCGACGACGGTGCAGTAGATCGTCGAAGGATTCATCGGCGGCGCGACGTTGGGAAGCTCCAGCACGCGATCCATGCGGATCTTGCTGACGTGCTCCTCAGCGAAATTTTTCGCCAGGATGCGCGCCACGTCTACATCAACCTGCTGGGGATCGCCGATGAACTGCTCGCGCATCATGTAGGCGATACGGGCGGCCTCCGCCTCGATGTGGAAACGCTCGATGCTAACCGGCGCGAACTTTTTCAGGTCAAAGCGCGACAGGATGTTGAGCATCACCAGCATGGTGATGCCCGGGCCGTTCGGCGGGCACTGCCAGGCTTCATATTCCCTGTAGTCGGTGCCGATCGGCACCGTCGTTTCGGTGGTGTGCTTCGCGAAGTCTTCGAGCGTATGAAGCCCGCCGATGCCGCGCAGCGTCTCGACCATGTCTTCGGCGATCGCGCCCTTGTAGAAGGCGTCGCGGCCGTTCTTGGCGATCGCGCGCAGCGTCTTGCCGAGCTCCGGTTGATGGATGACATCGCCGGCCACGGCGGGCTTGCCGCCGGGCAACAGATAACGCTCGGTGTTGGTGCCGTTCTTCAGTTTCTCGAACTGGTTCTTCCAGTCAAAGGCGATGCGCGGCGCCACCACGTAGCCCTGCTCCGCCGCGTCGATCGCAGGCTGCAGCAGCCGGTCGAGGCCGAACTTGCCATGGTCGCGCAAAATCACTTCCCAGGCATCGACCGCGCCGGGAATGCTGACTGCATGCGCCGAGGTCAGCGGCACCGAATTGATCTTGCGCTCGAGATACCATTCCGCCTTCGCCGCCATCGGCGCGCGGCCGGAGCCGTTGTAGGCAGTAATCTTGCCCTCGCCCTTCTCCTGCAGCAGCGCAAAGCAGTCGCCTCCAATCCCGGTTGATTGCGGCTCGATCACCGCCAGCAACGCGGAGGCCGCGACCGCAGCGTCCGCCGCCGTGCCGCCGGCGCGCAGCACGTCGATGGCCGTGAGAGCGGCAAACGGATGCGAGGTCGCCACCATCGCGTTCTGGGCGTGGACCGTCGACCGGCCGGCGAAATGGAAACTTCTCATCGCGGGGTTGCTCTCGAGATCGTTGTCCGGCGGGGTGGGGTGCATGCCGGAAAAAGCCGGGCTAGATGACATATTCGGGGCGGACTACGCAATGGCTGCGGGCGCATGCCGCATCGGCGACGAACGGGAAGATTGCGGGTTCTGCGGGGTTTTACCCCGCCTGCTCCCCTGATAAACCACCGCCTATGGCTTACGGGGTCGCCGCCTTCTATCAATTCGCCGCGCTGCCGGATTTCCGGGAACTGCGCGAGCCCTTGCGCGCGCTGTGCGCCGAACTTGGGCTCAGGGGCAGCGTGCTATTGGCCCATGAGGGCATCAACGGGACCATCGCGGGAAGCAACGAGGGCATTGCTGCTTTCGTGGAAGCGCTGCAACACGGAAAACTGTTCGGCGGCCGGCTACATAACCTCGAACTAAAATATTCGGCCGCGGACGCCATGCCGTTCGGCCGGCTGAAAGTGCGGCTGAAGAAGGAGATCGTCACGCTCGGCGACGCCAGCGTCGATCCTACAAGACGCGTGGGCACCTATGTGGACGCCGCCCACTGGAACGAGCTGATCGCCGATCCCGGGACGCTCGTGCTCGACACCCGCAACGCCTTCGAAGTCGCGATGGGCACGTTCGAGGGCGCGATCGATCCCGGCATCAAGAGCTTCGGCGAGTTCAAGGATTTTACGTCGCGCGAACTGAGCCCGCAAAAGCATCGCAGGATCGCGATGTTCTGCACCGGCGGCATTCGCTGCGAGAAGGCCAGCGCTTACTTGCTGGCACACGGTTTTGCGGACGTATTCCACCTCAAGGGCGGTATCCTGAAATATCTGGAAGACATTCCGGCAAGCGAAAGCCGCTGGCGCGGCGAATGCTTTGTATTCGATGAGCGGGTCGCGCTTGGCCATGGCTTGCGGGAGCGGCAGAAATGAGCGACCTCAGCGAACGCGTCGATGCGCTGGAGGCGCGCATTGCCTACCAGGACGACACGATCGAGACGCTGAATGCGACCATCACCGAACAGTGGAAGCAGATCGATGCGCTGACGCGGCAGGTCGCAGCACTGAATGATCGATTGCAGGAAGCCGAAGCGCGCTCACCCGGTCCTGCGAATGAGCGGCCGCCGCACTACTAAAGGCGCCGCATCGATCTGCCTCAGCGAAATACCGCCGTGATCTTGTCCCACAGCGAGGCATTCTCGCTGTCGCCGTCGGGCTTCGACTTGGCCGGTTGCGTCGCGCTGACGGGATCGGATGCCGGGAAGGTATCCATCAACCCTGCTTCCAGCTTCGCATGGATTTCGCGGTCCGCCTTCAGCGCTTCCTGCGGATCGGCAGCGTGCTTGTCATGCGCGGCAGGATCGAACTTTTTCGCCGGTTTTTCAGCCATTGAATCCCTCCATTTGCCGGGATAACGCGAACCTCTGCCGCACGGTTCCCTCCCCGCAACCGG
>Ga0081540_1004080_pt1 | contig 11305 bp, 8 predicted proteins | sample TabmetS2T1R1_FD_71024 | JGI IMG/M metagenome (GOLD analysis project Ga0081540, IMG submission 71024) | Tabebuia heterophylla rhizosphere microbial communities from the University of Puerto Rico - S2T1R1 | ecosystem: Host-associated > Plants > Roots > Rhizosphere ...
GGCCGCCCTGGGGCGGGGGGGGGGTCCCCCCCCCGGGGGGCCCGCCCGCCGATCCCGACCGGCTCTACGCCTCCCAGTCGGGCGGCTGGTTCGGCCAGATCGTGCAGCGCTCCGACGACGGCGGCCGCACCTGGAACACGGTCGGCAACGACTTCACCTACCAGGGCGACGTCGGCGAACACCTCTGGTATGACGGGACGCCGCGCCGCTGGGAGTTCAAGCGGATCTGGCACCTCGAGCCCTCGCGCGACGACCCCGACACGGTCTACGCGGGAGCCGAGGACGCGGCACTCTACGTGACCCGGGACGGCGGCCAGAAGTGGACGGAGCTGACCGCCCTGCGAACCCACCCGACGGGGCCGCAGTGGCAGCCCGGCGCGGGCGGCATGTGCCTGCACACGATCATCCTCGACCCGGCCGACCCCAACCGGATCTACGTCGCGATCTCGGCGGCCGGCGCGTTCCGCAGCGACGACGGCGGCGCCAGCTGGTTGCCCATCAACAAGGGCCTGCGCTCGGGCGAGATCCCGGACCAGGACTCCGAGGTCGGCCACTGCGTGCACCACATCACCCAGCACCCGTCGCGGCCCGACACCCTGTTCATGCAGAAGCACTGGGACGTCATGCGCAGCGACGACGCGGGCGCCAACTGGCGCGAGGTGAGCGACGGGCTGCCGTCGGACTTCGGGTTCCCGATCGCGGTGCACGCGCACGAGCCCGAGACCATCTACGTGGTACCGATCACCAGCGACTCGCTGCACTACCCGCCGGAGGGCAAGCTGCGCGTCTACCGCAGCCGCACCGGCGGCGGCGAGTGGGAGCCGCTGACCCAGGGCCTGCCCCAGTCGGACTGCTACGTCAACGTGTACCGCGACGCCATGGCCGTGGACACGCTCGACCCGTGCGGCATCTACGTCGGCACCACCGGCGGTCAGGTGTACCGCTCGGCTGACGGCGGAGACACCTGGGCGCCTATCGTCCGGGACCTGCCGGCCGTGCTGTCGGTGGAAGTCCAGGTGCTGCCGTGATCCGGGTGGTCCTCCCGGCACATCTCAAGACCCTGGCCCGGGTGAGCGGCGAGGTGGGCATCGAGCCCGCGGATCCGCGCGGACCGGTGACCCAACGCCGCGTGCTCGACGCGCTGGAGGCGCGGTACCCGATGCTGCTCGGCACCATCCGGGACCGGCACAGCGGGCGGCGCCGGCCGTTCGTGCGCTTCTACGCCTGCGAGGAGGACCTGTCCAACGAGTCGCCGGACGCGCCGCTGCCGGAGGACGTCGCCGCGGGCCGGGAGCCGTTCGTCATCCTCGGCGCGATGGCCGGCGGCTGAACGGCATTACCTGTCACGTCATCGACCCGCGCCCGGCGGGCGTGCGAGATTCGGTCGTACCGCAGGCGGGCGGCCCGCCGGGACTCCTCGGGGCCCGGGCCGCCGGACGAACGGAGAGACGCATGAGTGACCTGACCGGCATCGTCGAGCGATACCTCGAGTCCTGGAACGAGTCCGACCCACGGGCACGGCGCGACGCCGTCGCCGAGGTCTGGGCGACGGACGGCACGTACACCGACCCGCTGGCCGAGGCCCGGGGCCACGAGGCGATCGACGCGCTCATCGCCGGGGCGCAGGGCATGTTCCCGGGCCACGTCTTCCGGCTCGCCGGGGACGTCGACACCCACCACGACGTCGCCAGGTTCGGCTGGGAACTGGTACCGGCGGACGGCGGGCAGCCGCTGGTGGTCGGCTTCGATGTCGCGGTCGCCGCGGAGGGCGGGCGGCTGCGCAGCGTGTACGGCTTCCTGGACAAGGCGCCCGCGCTGGGCTGACGGGGGGTCGGCGGGCGGCGGGCGGTCAGGTCTCCTCCGGGTCCGGCCCGTAGACCGAACGCCCGCCGTCCACGGCAAGGATCGCGCCGTTGACGAACGAGGCCCCGTCGGACAGCAGGTAGGCGACGGCCGCGGCCACCTCGTGCGGCTGGCCCACCCGACCCAGCGGGTGCAGGCGGGCCATCTGGGACTCGACGCGGCGCGCCCGCTCGGCCGCCTGCCCCGCGAGGAATTCGGTATACCGTTCTGTGTCGATGGATCCGAGGGCCACGGCGTTGACCCGGATCCCGCGCGGTCCGTAGTCGACGGCCAGCGCCCGCGTCAGGCCCTCGGTCGCCGCCTTTGCCGTCGCGTACGGCACCGCGCCCCGCACCGGCCTTCCCGCCTGGTGCGAGGAGACGTTGACGATCGCGCCCGGGGTACCGGCGCCGAGGAAGCGACGCACGGCCGTCGCGCAGCCCACCACGACCGGTTCGAGGTTGAGCGCGATGGCGTCGAGCACCTCCCGGACCGGCGCCGAGTCCAGTGCCGCGTCCCGGAAGACCGCGGCGTTGTTCACCCAACCGGCCAGGGTTCCCAACGCCTGCGCGGCGTCGGCGGCGCGCCCTGCCACCCGCTCGTCGGCGGCGTCTCCGGTCACGGCGGCCAGCCGGGAGGCGTCCGGCAGGCCGGCCATCCAATCCAAAGTGGACGGTTCGCGCTCGACGACCGCGACGGCGTTCCCGTCGGACAGCAGCCGTTGCACGATCGCCCGTCCCACTCCCCGACCACCACCGGTGACCACGTAGGCGCGCAGCACCAGGCCACTATCCCACCGGCGGCCGGCGCCCGCCCGGGCCAGCCGCCGGTACCCGCGGAAACGTGCCGGCAACGGCTCGTTGACATGGGCGCAACGCTCGGTACACTGATCGATGGAAGCGCTCCCAAGCATGATCAGCTGGGGTGTCGGATGCCCGGTACCATGACCGAAGTCCCGCCGCCTAAAGCCGCGCCAACCCTGGCCGAGGTGGCGAGGCTGGCGGGCGTCTCGATCGCCACCGCCTCGCGGGTGCTCAACAACTCCGCCCCGGTCAGCAACGCCGCCCGGCAGCAGGTCCGGGAAGCCGCCATCCGCCTGGGATATGTGCGGCAGCGGGCCGCGCCGGTCCGCCCCCGGTCCCGGATCCGCTCGGTCACCGCGGTCGTCTGCGCCAACCAGGCCCGGCTGTTCGCCGACCCGTTCTTCGCCCGGCTGATCAACAGTGCCTCCGACGTGTTCGCCGCCAACGACGTGCCGCTGATGGTGATCGCGGCGACCGACGACCGGATGTCGACCGTCGAACGGTATCTCTACAGTGGACAGACCGACGGCGTGCTGCTGCTGGCCGACCACGGCCGGTACCCACTGTCGGCCGCCCTGACAGCGTTCGGTAAACCGGTCGTCATGGTGGGCCGCCCGATGCGCCCCGCACGGCTGTCCTACGTGGACGCCGACAACCGGGGCGGCGCGGCTTCGGCCGTGGAGTACCTGATCCGGCAGGGGCGGCGGACCATCGTCACCATCGCCGGTCCGCCCGACATGGCAGTGGGCGCGGACCGGCTCGGCGGCTACCGGGACGCCATCGCCGCCGCCCAACTGAGCGAGGTCGGCGTGGCATACGGGGACTGGAGCCACGCCTCGGGCGTACACGCCATGTGGCGGCTGCTGGACCAGCGCCCCATGCTGGACGCGGTGTTCGTCGCCTCCGACGTGATGGCCGCCGGCGCGCTGCACGCCCTGCACCGCGCCGGCCGCCGGGTGCCCGAGGACGTCGCCGTCGTCGGCTTCGACGACCTGGCGCTCGCGCAGCAGACCCGGCCGCCGTTGACGACCGTGCGCCAGCCCATCGACCAGTTCGGCATCGTGGCGGCCCAGAACCTGCTGGCCGCGATGGAGGGCGAACCGCTGGACGAGGCGACGGTGCTGCCGACCACTCTCATCGCCCGCGAGTCCGCCTGACCGCGCCCCGGTCGGAGAAAGTCACCGGTCAATCCGTGGAGACAAGGAGTCCACTGTGCCCAGTTCCGTCCGTCCGCACCGGCGCCGCCTGGCAATCGGCGCCGCCGTCGGGGTCGCGCTCGTCGCGGCCGCCGTCACGCCTGCCGTCCTCGGCGCGCCTGCCGAGGCCGGTAGCATCCCGGCGAGCACGCAGTTCTACGCCGACCCGAACGCACAGGCCGCCCGCTGGGTGGCCGGCAACCCCAACGACTCGCGCGCCTCGGCCATCAACAGCCGCATCGCGCAGGTACCGTCGGGGATCTGGTTCGCCTCCTACAACCCGTCCACCATCACGTCCAACGTCTCGGCGGTCACCTCGGCCGCCAAAGCCGCGGGCCGGACACCGGTGCTCGTGGTCTACGAGATCCCCAACCGGGACTGCGGGGGCGCCTCGGCCGGTGGCGCGCCGGACCTCAACTCGTACGGCAACTGGGTCCGCGGCTTCGCCGCCGGACTCAACGGCGCGTCGGTCGTGGTGATCCTGGAGCCCGACTCGCTCGCGCTGCAGACCTGCCTGTCCGCCAGCGACGCCAGCGCCCGGGACAACGCCATCGCCCAGGCGGTGACGACCATCAAGGGCGCGGACTCGGCCGCCAAGGTCTACCTCGACGCCGGGCACTCGGCGTGGAACTCGGCGGGCGACCAGGCCGGACGGCTGAACGCGGCCGGGGTCCGCTCGTCGGACGGGTTCTTCTCGAACGTGTCCAACTTCAACCTGACCGCCAACGAGGCCGGCTACGACAAGGCCATCCTGTCGGCCCTCGGCAACCCGTCGAACCTGCACGCGGTCGTCGACACCTCGCGCAACGGCAACGGCTCCAACGGTCAGTGGTGCGACCCGAGCGGCCGCGCGCTGGGCGTGAACCCGACCGCCAACACCGGCGACACGGCCATCGACGCGTACCTGTGGGTGAAGCCGCCCGGCGAGTCGGACGGCTGCGCCGACGCGGCCGGGGTCTTCGATCCCGCGCTCGCCTACGCGCTCATCGCCAACGGTCCGTCTCCGTCGGCGACGCGCACCACCTCGCCGTCCCCGTCGCCGTCGCGCACGACCTCACCGTCCCCGTCCCCGTCGCCCTCGCGCACGACCTCGCCCAGCCCGTCGCCCACGACCTCGCCCACGACCTCGCCCACCGGGGGTACCGGCGCCCGCTGCGCCGTGACCTATGCCCGGCAGAGTGAGTGGGCAGGCGGCTTCGTCGCCCAGGTGACGATCGCCAACAACGGCGGCACCACCATCAACGGCTGGACGCTCGCCTTCACCTTCCCCGGCGACCAGCGGATCACCAGCGCCTGGAGCGCGACGGCCAGCCAGAGCGGCAGGTCGGTGACCGCCACGAACATGTCCTACAACGCCACCATCGCCCCCGGGCAGAACGTGTCCCTCGGGTTCCAGGGCACCTGGGCGTCCAGCGACGCCAGCCCGACGAGCTTCACCGTCAACGGGACCGCCTGCTCCTGATCGGAGGCAAACGAGTGGGGGCGGCCGGCGACAGCCGGCCGCCCCCACAACCGTGTCAGGAAGTCGCGCACCTGCTGCCGTTGAGGGCGAAGCTCGCCGGTGCCGCGTTGGTGGCGTTGTTCCAGGACGAGAGGAAGCCGAACTCCGCCGTCGCGCCCGGCGCGATGGTGGCGTTGTAGCTCGCGTTGGTGGCGGTCACCGCGGCCCCGCTCTGGGTGTAGTTGGCGCTCCACAACTGGTTGATGACCTGACCGTTGGCGAACGACCACGCCAGGCTCCAGCCGTTGACCGCCGCCGTGCCGGTATTGGTCACCTTGACGTCGGCCTGGAAGCCGCCGGACCACTGGTTGGTCACCGTGTAGACGACCCGGCAGCCGCCTGGGCTCGCGCTCGCGCTCGGGCTCGGGCTCGGCGATCGGCTCGGGCTAGGGCTGGGCGACCGACTCGGCGACGGGCTGGTGCTGCGGCTCGGGCTCGCGCTCGGGCTCGCCGACCGCGTCCCGCTCGGACTCGCCGACGGCGTCCCGGAGGCGCCGCCGAGGCGGTCGGCGTACAGGATTCCGCGGCCGTTGGTACCGAGGTAGACCCGGCCGTAGACCCTCGGGTCGCCGGTGATCGCGCCGCCGATGTTGCCGTACTGGTGCTGGTCGTCGTTGATGCGCACCCAGGAGGCGCCCGCGTCGTCCGAGCGGAACACGCCGCGCACCCCGGACACCTTGGCCACGGCGTAGAGGGCCGGGTAGGTCGCCCCCGGCGCCGCCTTGCCGAACCCGACGTTGTCCGCCTGGTCCACAGTGGACACCCGGCTGAACGTCGCGCCGGAGTCCGTCGAGTGCCACAGCCCGTAGGCCGTCCCCGTGCCGCCGGCCAGCCAGATGTCGCCCTCCCGCCCCGGTACCGGCTTGACGCTGACGGTACCCGAGGAGGGCAGCCCGGTCGCGGCGGTCGCGGTGAACGACGCCCCGCCGTTGGTGCTCACGTAGAACCTGCCGCCGGAGTACCCGTAGAACTTGGCCGGGTTGGCCCGGTCCGACTTGACCGCCGCACCCGACGGGATGCCGGTGGACTGGGTCCACGAGTTGCCGAAGCCCACCGAGTAGACCACCGGCTGACCCGCGTCGCCGGGCGCCCAGACGAACCTGCTGCCGTCGGCGGCCGCGGCGATGGTGCCACCGGTGTTGACCCCACCGGGCTCGGTGCCCTGGAACCAGTTCGCGCCGCCGTCGGTGGAGAAGGCGGCGTGGCTGTCGCTCGGCCGGTCCGAGTCGGTGAAGTTGCCGGCGCGCACCATCACGCTCGGGTTGTTCTCCGCGTAGTCCAGGCTCGTCGTGCTGGTGAACACGGGCGCGGTGAACATCATCGCGGGTACCGTGTCGAGGCTGGAGTGCCGGAAGCCGCCGATGTCGCCCAGCGCGCTGACCAGCGGTGCGCCGCTCGGCGGGCTGATCAGGTCGAGGACCGCGGTCTCCTCCATGCCGGCCACCACCGGCTTGATGGTGAACGTGCTGCCGGTGTCCCACTTCGTCAGGTCGCTGGTGCCGTAGATGGTGGCACCGGTGCCGTAGAGCAGGTGGTCGGAGTTGAACGGGTCGATCTCGACGGACTCGTTCATCCAGCCCAGCTTCGGGCTCGGCACCGGTGGGGCCGCCTGGACGCCGAAGGTCAGCCACGGCGCCGAGGTGATGTCCTGCGCGTACCGCAGGCTGCGGTTGGGGTAGCTGGTGAAGTCCCAGATCCGGGTCCACGTCGCGCCCGAGTCGGTGCTGCGGAACAGGATGGCGTCCGGCCACCAGGAGACCTGGGTGGCCACCATGATGGTGGCGGGGTGCTGCCGGTCGATGGTCAGTCCGCTGTAGCCGAAGTAGTCGTCGGAACTGGACGACGGGATCGGGCTGATCCGGGTCCAGGTGCCGGTCGCCGTCGCGTACCGCCACACGTCGCCTTTGGCCCCGTCGTAGGGGCCGCCGGTGTCGCTTGTGGACAGATAGAGGTAGTGGTTCACGGAGTCCAGCACGCCCTTGTGCGCGATGTACCCGGTCGGCGCCCCGGGTACCGGCTGCCAGGTCGTGCCGCCGTCGAGGCTGCGGTACACGGTGTTGTTCTTGTCCGCTACCCCGACGTAGATCCCCTGCGTCAGGCCGGTACCGGTGGCCGTCGACGGGTCGAAGGTGACCCACACGACGCCCTGGTTGTCGCTGTTGTAGCCGGAACTGTCGCCCGGGTCGGCGACGTAGTTGCCCGGGTTCGGGAAGCTGGTCACCTTGGCCCAGGTGGCACCCGAGTCGGTGCTGCGCCACAGCCCGTTGCCGCTGGGTGCGCCGAAGTAGAGCACGCTGTCGCGGTGCGGGTCGATGGCCAGCCGCTCCCCCATCCCGCGGCCCGGCATGTTGCCGCCGAGCTTGAACGGCAGGGTGCTGACCTGCCAGGTGGCGCCCTGGTCGGACGAGCGCAGAATGGCTCCGTTGTTGGGGTCCCAGCTGTTGGTGTACATGCCGGCCGCGACGTAGACCCGGTTCGGGTCGACCGCGTCGGTGGCCAGGCTGACCACGCCGTTGTAGCCCCAGTTGTCGAAGCCGACCCAGTCCAGCAGCGGCACCCAGCGCGACGCGGCCTGGTTCCACCGGTAGGCGCCGCCGATGTCGGTGCGGGCGTAGACGAGGTTGGGTTGTGACTGGTTGAAGATGATGCCGGGGACGAATCCGCCGCCGCCGACGGCGACGTTCTTCCACGTGTAGGCATCGGCGGCGACCGCGCCGGCCGGCGTCGTGTTGAGCAGGACCTGGCCGGCCACCGTCGCGGCGGCGGCGACCGCCGCCGCGGTCAGCAGGCCGGCGAGTCTGCGGCGGGTGCGAGGTGTGCGGAGCATGAAGTGCCCTTCCACTGGCGGATCCTCGGCCCCCACGGCGCGGATGGAGGCTCACACGGCCCCACGGACGGTGTCAATCACCGTGAAACTTACGGAGCCCTTCATTGACACATGTAAAACGTTGTCGATACCTTGGCGCCGGGAGCCGGTCATCAGACAACCCGCCGCTCGGGTGCGGCGGGCAACACCTTTCCCCGCACGACAGAAGGGTTCCGATGACCATCCGAAAGTTTCAACGCCGGGGCATACTCCTCGGCCTGCCGGCGGCGCTCGCCGGGGCAGCGGCCTGCGTCACGCTCGTGGCGCTGGCCGTGCCGTCCGCCCACGCGGCGGACGCAACCCTGCGCAGTGCCGCGGAGGGCAAGGGCCTCTACTTCGGCACCGCGCTGAACACCGGGCACACCGGTGAGGCGCAGTACGCCGACACCGCCGCGACCCAGTTCGACATGGTGACGCCGGAGAACGAGATGAAGTGGGACACCGTGGAGTCGTCCCAGAACTCGTTCAACTTCGGGCCGGGCGACCAGGTGGTGTCCTTCGCCCAGGCGCACAGCCAGCGGGTGCGCGGCCACAACCTGGTCTGGCACAGCCAGCTTCCGGGTTGGGTGACCGGCCTGCCGACCAGCCAGGTGCAGGCGGCGATGGAGAACCACATCACCACCGAGGCCACGCACTACAAGGGCAAGGTCTACGCCTGGGACGTGGTGAACGAGCCGTTCGACGACAGCGGCAACCTGCGCACCGACGTGTTCTACCAGGCGATGGGTACCGGCTACATCGCCGACGCGCTGCGCACCGCCCACGCGGCGGACCCGGCCGCCAAGCTGTACCTCAACGACTACAACATCGAGGGCAGCAACACGAAGTCCAACGCTATGTACAACCTGGTGTCCTCGCTCAAGCAGCAGGGCGTGCCGATCGACGGCGTGGGCTTCGAGTCGCACCTGATCCTCGGCCAGGTGCCGTCCAGCTTCCAGTCGAACATGGCCCGCTTCGCGGCGCTGGGCCTGGACGTGGCGATCACCGAGCTCGACATCCGGATGTCCACGCCCTCCAACGCCACCACGCTGGCGCAGCAGGCCAACGACTACCGTTCGGTGGTCAGCGCCTGCCTCGCGGTGTCGCGCTGCGTCGGCATCACGGCCTGGGGTGTGACCGACAAGTACTCGTGGATCCCCAGCACGTTCTCGGGTCAGGGCGCGGCGCTGCTGTTCGACGAGAACTACGCGGCGAAGCCGGCCTTCACCGCGGTGATCCAGGCGCTGGGCGGCATGACGACGAGCCCCTCCCCGTCGGTGAACCCCTCGGTCACCACGTCACCGAGCCGCTCGCCGAGCCCGTCGCCGTCGCGCACGACCTCGCCCAGCCCGTCGCCGACCGGATCGAGCGCCTGTACCGTCACCTACCGGGTGCAGAACCAGTGGAACGTCGGCTTCACCGCCTCGGTGACCATCGCCAACACCGGCACCACCCCGATCAACGGCTGGACCCTGGGCTTCACCTTCCCGGCCGGGCAGATCGTCACCCAGGGCTGGTCGGCGACCTGGTCCCAGGCCGGCGGCCAGGTGACCGCGGTGAACATGCCCTGGAACGCGGCCATCGCACCGGGCGCGTCGGTGATGATCGGGTTCAACGGCTCGTGGACCGGGAGCAACCCGTCACCGACCGGCTTCACCCTCAGCGGAAAGGCGTGCGCGTCCGCCTGACGCGTCCATCCGCCGGGGTCGGGCCGCCTGCCCGGCCCCGGGCGGGTTGACAAGCCGCCGCCGCGTACTACAGTCCATTACCAAGCCTCTATGGAAGCGCTCCCACGGCGGCTTCCGTCCAGGATACCGACCCTGATGAACCGTTCCCTGTAAGGAGATGCGGCGCTGCGCCGGCCGGGCCTCCCGCTCGATCGGCTCCCACCGCCCGGCGCGGCCCGCATCCCCGACAGCCGAACCGCCACACCCAAAACCGGTGCCCCCGCGAAGCCCGTCAATGCCAGGATGGTGCCATGGCGGCTAGGCGACGCACGGTCGGACTCACCCTGTTGGTACCGGTGCTGGCGCTGCTGGCCTCGTGCGACTCGCGGCCGGGCCAGGCTCCCCCGAGCCCGCAGCCGAACGGCCGCGACACGGTCAGCATCGACGTCGACAAGCGACCGGTGCTCATGCACGTCCCCGCCTCCTACCGACCCGGCTCGGCGGTGCCGCTCGTGGTCATCCTCCACGGGTACTCGTCGACCGCCGCCGGGATCGAGTCCTACTTCCAACTGACCGGTCAGTCAGACGCGCGCGGGTTCCTCTACGCCATGCCGGAAGGGCTCGAGGACCGCCGGGGCAACCAGTACTGGAACGCCACCGACGCCTGCTGCGACTTCGACCGGACCGGGGTCGACGACTCGGCCTACCTGAGCCAGCTGATCGACGCCGTGCGGCGCTCCTACACGGTCGACCGGGTGTTCCTCATCGGGCACTCGAACGGCGCGTTCATGGCGATCCGGATGGCGTGCGAGCACGCCGACCAGCTCACCGGGATCGTCGGCCTCAACGGCGCCATGTGGGCCGACAAGTCCCGGTGCCGGCCGGCGCGACCGGTCAGCTTCCTGGACATCCGCAGCAACGCCGACGAGGTCATCCACTACGAGGGCGGTCTCAACGGGGCCGACGGCCGCACGCCCTATCCGTCCGCGACGACGACCGACTCCGACTGGCGGGACTTCGACCGATGCGACCAGCAGGCGAAGCGGGGCACGCCGCTGGATCTGGTACCGGACCTCGACGGCGCGGAGACCGAGGTCACCTCGTGGTCGTGCGCCGGGCACAGCACGCTGGAGACGTGGCAGATCAGGGGCGGCTCGCACAGCCCGAAGCTGTCCGCCGCCTTCGCCTCGGCCGCGGTGGACTTCATGTACGCGCAGGGGACCGCCTGACCAGAGGCCAGGAAAAGGCAACCTAGAAGTAGACGCGGCTCAATTCCTCCCGAAACGATGAGGAATCCAGCGCCCAGCAGGAGGTTGTCATGTCCCAGTTGAGCACGGGCAAACGCCCCAGACCCGACGCCCCTCCGACCCGACCCGACACCACCCTGACCCGGCCCGCCAACCCATCCGTACCCGACGCACCGTTCACCGGTACCTCAATGTTCGTCAACG
>Ga0081540_1004081_pt1 | contig 11303 bp, 10 predicted proteins | sample TabmetS2T1R1_FD_71024 | JGI IMG/M metagenome (GOLD analysis project Ga0081540, IMG submission 71024) | Tabebuia heterophylla rhizosphere microbial communities from the University of Puerto Rico - S2T1R1 | ecosystem: Host-associated > Plants > Roots > Rhizosphere ...
TGTCTGGCTCTACTCAACGCCGATTGTTCACAGTTCGGAGGCGGCTTGCGATCCGGTTCATCGACGAGTCCTGCAGGTCGACTTCGCCGTCGGAGATCTGCCGGGTGGGCTCACATGGCTTGGCATTTGAGCCAAGAGTTTAAGCTTGAGGTAACAGCGATGCGGCGATGATGGTGAAGGCGATAAAATGCGCTGTTGCCGTATTTTTCTCTGACGTTTGGACGGCAAGATGTTGGATGAAATAGTCAGTGGGATTGTAGGCAGTACAATCAATGAAATTGTCTCCAAATTGGCACCGCCGCGCAAGGCCAACGAATTTGCTGCCGTGCCGTTCGAAACATTGGAGCGACGAAATAGGTGGTTGTATTTTGGATCATTGACAGTTTTCCTTTTTGGATTTTTCTTGCCTTACCCGTTCATTCACGTCGGGCATGGTGGAGTCGGATGGTTCGCCGGGGCGGTATTCGGCCTGCCATTTTCTGCGTTGCTGATCTACCTATCAGCCATCTGGTGTCTGCTAGGCGGCACAAGGACGCGCGAGCTCATATTCTATTTCGAAGCCAAGCAGAAGATTCACATTTTTGTATTCTATTTCTTGGGTGCGCCGCTTTCCTTGCTTGGCGCTGTCTCGTTTCTGGCATTCATTTGCGGTAATGTCAGATAGCGTAGGATGGTAGAGCGCAGAGAAGCCCATCACAGTCCCAGACCGCAATTGATGGGTGTCGCTTCCGCCTTCGCTCGTTGAGCTACGGCGGACAAGTCGCTCCACCCATCCTACGGAGAGCGCCGGTTGCACCGAGCTCGGACCGGCAAACGCGCAGGGTCTGCCCACTCAGGGATCACCGGCCCCACCGTTGGCTTTGCGTGGGACGATGCACGCGCTGCTTGCGGAACGCCGGAGCACGGCGCATCATCACCAGATAAAAATCATATCAGGGGGAGCGCTGCGATGACCGGATTTTCACGCCGTGATTTTCTTAAAGCGTCGGGGTCGGCCGCTATCGCCGCCGCGTCGGGCCACGCCCATGCCGCGATGGGACCCAACGACAAATTCGACCTCGTGATCAAGGGCGGCGATGTGCTCGACCCCAGCCAGTCGCTGCGCGGCAAACGCGACATCGGCATCCGCTGGGGCGTGATCGAGGCCGTCGAGAACGATATTCCGGCCGCCCGTGCCGCCAAGACCATCGATGCCTCGGGCAAACTGGTGACGCCGGGCCTGATCGACCTGCATTCCCACGTCTATCCCTACGGCTCGGCGATCGGCATTCCCGCCGACGAACTGGTGCAGGCGCAGGCCACCACCACAGTGGTGTCGGCGGGCGATGCCGGCGTCAACAACCTTGCCGCGCTGCGGCGCTACATCGTGGCGCAATCGCGGGCGCGGATTTACGCCTTCGTCCATATCGCCAACAACGGCTTGTCCGGATTCCCGGTCGCCGAGCTCTACAACATCGATTATGCGCAGGTCGAGGCGTGCGCGATGGCGCTGGCCGAAAATCCGGATTTCCTGCTCGGCGTGAAGGTCAGGATGTCGGAGAACGTGATCGCCAAGCACGGCCTTGAGCCGCTGAAGCGCGCCATCAAGGCCTGCGAAATGTGCGGCTGGCCGGCCAAGATGATGGTGCATATCGGCGGCGTCGAGACCAGGGAATTGATGTCGGAGATTCTCGATCTGCTGCGGCCGGGCGACGTGTTGACGCATTGCTATTCCGGTGCGCCGAACATCGCCGGCGCCTTCACCAACATCGTGCAGGACGGCAAGCTGCTGCCGGCGGCGCTGTCCGCCAAGCAGCGCGGCGTGATGTTCGATGTCGGCCATGGCGGCGGCAGTTTTGATTTCACGGTGGCGGAGGTGGCGATCCCGGGCGGCTGTACGCCGGATACGATCTCTTCCGACATTCACGTCTTCTCCGGCAATACGCCGGGCATGCCTTATCTGCCGAACGTCATGAGCAAGTTCATTCTGCTGGGATATACGGTGGAGCAGGTGGTGGCGATGGCGACCACGGCGCCTGCAAAAATCATCAACCGCGCGCGCAAGATCGGCACGCTGCAGATCGGCGCGCCCGGCGACGTCGCGATCATGGAGCTGGTGGAGGCGCAGACCACGTTCGTCGATACCCGCAACAACAAGCGCGAGGGCAAGCTGCTGCTCAAGCCCGTGCAGACCGTGATCAACGGCGTGCCGTTCGGCCGTCCCTACCAGGCGCCGTTCGCGGTGCGGTGAGCTCTGGAAATCCGATCGCGGCCAAGCGGGGCTTAGAGCATGATCCGGAAAAGTGTGTAGCGGTTTTCCGAAAAGATCATGCTCAAACAAAAAGATAAAGCGGGATGACGATTCGAAGAAAAGTCATCACGCTTTAGGCGCGCCCCATCCAGATGGTTCTGCCTGAGCCACCATCCTCGAGCTCCAAGCGATCGAAGCCTCGCTTGGACCAGAAGCGGACGGCTCGGGCATTCGCGCTGTTGACGCCGACATGCGTGGCCCCGACTCCCTGTCGCGAGGCGAGGGCCATCCACTCCGAGAAGAGCATCGTTCCAGCGCCACGTCCCTGTGTTCTCTCCAACAGGTTCAGATGCAGATGCGCAGGATAGAGCTCGACAACCTGTCGAGGGGTCCGTTGCGGGTGATGGATGGCGTACGCGCGGCGCTGGTCCGCGGACCATTCGCTCGCCGGCCTCGCAGCAGGATCATCGTATTGCCGGCGAAGCTTCGGCCACCATTCAGCCTCGAGTCTCTCCTGCCATTTCCCGGTGTCCGGCGTACCGACCGCGAACCCGGCAACGCCCTCGTCGTCTTCAACGACAAGTGCCAGCCGCGGTTCGAGAAGAGCATAGGGCGCGGAGTAGATGTGACCGATCAGCTTGCGATCCCTGTACAGGTGAGAAGCGTCGCCACCCTCGTGGCCGGTTGCAAGGGAGATCGCATAAAGCGCTTCAAGGTCCGCAGGTCTGAACGCCCTGATTGCGAGCACAGAAATCCTCCGCTTCCGTCTCAGGCCGAGGCGGGCTCGCCGCCTCGGCCGATCAGTTTCCTGACGAGCGGCTCGGCGTCATCAGGGATAGCGTCGCCGCGCCAGGCGACGTGCTGATCGGCGCGCGCCAGGATGAGTTTCCGGGCATCGGGCGGCTGCGCTTCGCCGCCGGGAATATCGACAATTGCAAACGGGACGCCGTGGGCGCGCATCGCGTCGGCCAGGGGAGTGACCGCAACGTCCGGGTCGTAGCGCAACAGCGTATAGCCCGGCCCGAGCGCGTCATAGACGGGCCGTCCGTCGGCTAGTTTCGCAAACGGAAGCCGGCAGCCTGGCGTCGAAGAAGGCGTGAAGTCGGCCATCGTAAAACCCGGCTGCTCCGCGCCGTCATAGGCAATGATCGGGGAGCGGTCGTAGAAATAGCCGAAGTTGAGACCGGCACAGCAATATTGCTGCACGTTCAGATCATAGGCGGCTTGCCCCACCTGCTTGCGGACGGCGTCGCCCTCCGGCCCCGGCTGCTCGATTTCATCGGGAACGGTGCGGCGCTGGCTCAGCACCTTGCCCGCCATCTCCATCGCAAAGCGGGATACCTGCTCGGTGATGGGAAGGCGCTCGGCCTCATAGGCATCCAGGATGCCGATGTCGGCCCAACCTTCCAGATAGGCGGCGAGCAGCCATGCGAGGTTGGTGGCATCCGCGATCCCGGCGTTCATGCCGTAGCCGGCATAGGGCATCCACAGATGCGCGGCGTCGCCGCAGATGAACGCGCGCCCCTTGCGAAACCGGTCGGCGACCAGGCGGCGGCCGACCCAGTCTTCCTTGCTCAGGACCTCGTAGTCGAAGTCGGCGCCGACGCCGAGAATGGCGCGGATCGAGGCGTCGCGATCGACCGACTCGAAGGTCTCGTCTTCGCGGTTGAGGTGGTTGTGGATCAGCCATTTCTCCCGTCCGTCGATCGCGACCACCGTGCCGCAGCGCCGTGGATTGAGCGACAGCGTCATCCAGGCTGGCTGATCCATCAGGCCGAGCAGGGCTGGCGCGTGTATATAGGTCGATTGCACGCGCTGGATGATCGGTGTTCCCTGCAGATTGGCGTCGATGGCCTTGCGAACCAGCGAACGCGCCCCGTCGCAGCCCACGATGAACCCGGCGCGGATCTGCGAGGTGGTTCCGGTATCGAGGTTCCGAACCGTCGCGACGACGCCGTCATTCTCTTCGCTGAAGTCTTCGAACGCGGTGCGGTTCAGAATCTCAAGTCCCTCAATGCCCGCAGCGTGGGCGAACATTACGGGTTCCATGTAGATCTGATTGATGCGGTGCGGCGGCTCGGCCGTCGGCCAGTCCGTGTCCGGTCCGCCGGTGGCGCTATAGCGATCGCGCCGGCAGGGAATGGGGATGCGCGAGAGCTCAATGCCGGTTGCCGTGGTGCGGTACGAGCAATCGTTCGGATAATCGGCCGGCAATCCGGTGTCGCGCAGCTTCTCCGCCAGCCCCAGTCTGCGGAAGATTTCCATCGAACGCGACGAGACGTGGTTGCACTTCACGCTCGGCGGCTCGCCGGCGGAGCGCGTCTCCACGACGATGACGGATATTCCGCGCTGCGCGAGGTCCATCGCGAGCGTCAGTCCGACCGGACCGGCTCCGACGACCAGAACGCGGGTATTCACCCCATCACTTGCTGCCTTGTCGCTTGCTGCGTTGGAACGTTCATGCATAAGTGTTGGCCATAAAAATCATCGGGGAGACGTGAATGTTTCGATCGATGCGCCAAGGCGTAGCCTTTGGCCTTGTTGTCGCGTTCTCATTGCTGTCGTCATCTGTGGTCGACATAGCAAACGCATATCCCGATCAGCCGATCAAGATCATCGTGTCGTTTCCGCCCGGCGGAAGCGCCGACATCGTGATCCGCGCGCTGCAGCCGGTGCTGACGGAAGATCTGCGCCAGCCGATCGTCATCGAAAACCGGGCAGGCGCGGGCGGCAATATCGGAATCGGCGCCGTGGCGCAGGCCCCGCCGGACGGCTATACGATCGGCGTCGCCGCGGCGGGCGTGCTGACGGTCAATCCCCACCTCAATCGCGCGGCGATGCCGTTCGATCCGATCAAGGATCTGACGCCCGTCACCCTGCTGGCGGAAATCCCGTTCGTATTGGTTGCGTCGCAAAAATCGGAAGTTGCTTCGGTCGCGGACCTCATTGCGAAGGCCAAGGCTGAGCCGCAAAATCTGTCGATCGGCCATGGCGGCAACGGCACCGCGATGCACCTGACCTCGGCACTGTTAGCACAAAAGGCGGACATCAAAATTCAATTGATCGCCTATCGCGGCACTGCGCCGGCGACGACCGACGTTCTTGCCGGCCACATTCCGCTCGCCGTGCTGGATATCCCGGCGTCCCAGCAATTGATCCGCGAGGGCAAGCTGAAGGCGCTCGGCGTCTCTGCCGCCAGGCGTGTCATATTCCTGCCCGACGTTGCGCCGCTGGCGGAGCAGGGCCTGAGCGGATTTGAATCCGTCGGCTGGTTCGGGATTGTCGCGCCCGCCGGCACGCCGCCCGACATCGTCGGAAAATTGAACGCGGCGTTTGTCAAAGCCTTGAGCGATCCCGCGGCCATCGAGAAGATCCGCGTGCTCGGTGCCGAACCTGCGCCCACGTCGCCCGACGCCTTCGCGAAATTCATTCAGAGCGAAAGCACGAAATGGGGCAAGCTGATCGCCGAGGCCGGAATCAAGAGCGAATAGTTCTACTGCGTCAACGCTGCTCAAGACCCTCATCCCGAGGAGCAGGCGAAGCCTGCGTCTCGAAGGATGAGGCCACAGTTGGGGCCTCCATGGTTCGAGACGCGCTTCGCGCTCCTCAACATGAAGGTTTCACGACGCAGTAAACATGGCGACCCTGCCGGCCGGACATGGCCGACGCCGTTTGATCCTGATCAATGCGGCCCCCCTTTCGCTTCGCGATCATTTGGCGAACGAAAGGGGCAAGCGTGGCACGCAGCGAGAGCCCATCCCACATCGATGTATCCGCCCGCCGACGCGTCGGCGCGATCCCGTATGACGAAGACGGGCGCTTGCCGCACGAAAGCGAGTTTCTCGCCGAGCTCGGCAATCGCCTCCGCGAGATGCGCGCGCTACGCGGCATGTCGCGCCGGGAGCTCGCCCGCCGCGCCGGCCTGTCGGAGCGTTACATGGCGCAGATCGAAGCAGGCAAGGGCAACGTCTCGATCGTGCGGCTGCTCAGGATCGCGCTGGTGTTTCGCTGCGAATAGCAAGACGGCGTTTTGCCCCGATGCGCAGAACCCATGTCAAGCCGGCTGCTTGCGCGCGCGGTTGTCGCCGATGATGTCGGCGATGACGGCCGCCATCACCAAGGCGCCGCCGATGAGCGCCCGCGAACCCGGCACCTCGTGGAACGCCAGCCACACCCAGAAGGGCATCAGCGGCGTTTCCAGCGTCGAGATCAACGCGGCCTGGCCTGATGGCAACAGGCGCAAGGCGAGGAAAAACAGCGTCAGGCCGGTCGCGACCTGAAAGAACCCGAACATCGCAAGGATGAACAGGTCGTGGCCGGTGACGGCCGCCAACCCTTGTGCAAAGGGAAAGCTGACGATGCTGCCCAGGAGATTGGAAACGGCAGCGGCGGCGACCATTGACCGGCTCTTGAAGCGCCGGACCGCGACCGTCATGACGGCAATGGCGACCGTAGTGAGGCAGGCCAGCGCAATCCCGAGAACGTCAGAACCAATCGTCGCATGGCCGACAATGATCACGACGCCGCAGAGCGCAGTCAGGATGGCCAGAATAGTACGGAGCGCAATCGCTTCCCGCAGCCATATCCACGCGATCGCGGCCGTGACCAGCGGGCCTGTCGCGATGATGACGGCGACGTTGGAAACATCAGTCAATTGCAAGGACGGGATGAACGCCACCATCGCCAGGGTCGAAAGCGACGCCACCAGCCAGCCGCCTTTGCCCATCCCGGCCAGATCGCGCAGGCCGGCACGGCCCTGCAGCAGCAGATTGATCGCAATGATCATCGCGCCGCCGAACAGGCCCCGCCAGAACAGGATGGTCCAGGAATCATAGGGCAGCAGCCGCGTGAAGAACGGCGCGGTGCTCCAGGCGATCGACGCGCCCACCACCAGCGCGATCCCGACACGATGTTGTGAATGGGTCCCGGTCATCTCTGGATTCATCTCCGCGTATGACCGGGTGGTCCGGGCACTTTAGCTCCGCGCCCGCTTCTCGACATTGGCGATTCGGGCGGGTACGCCGAAATTCTTCGCTGCTTGTTAATCTCTTAACAGAGTTCCGTGCGGGACCACACCAAATTGGTTCGGGTTCAAATGCATTTGACGGAGAGATAGCGATGCCGCAGCATCAGTTGGCGCATTCGTTGCAGGGCAGCGCATCAACGCGGAATGGCAGATGCGCGTTGAGCTTGCGGCAGCATATCGTCTGGGCGCAAGCGTTCTCTGCCTGATCGCAGATTCATCGCGCGTCCAGACAGGACCACTTGAGGCTGGAGCAAGGGCCTTCCCAATGACCCACAAAGACACACCGGCATTCACCCGACGCGACTTGCTGAGCGTGATCGGCAATGCAGCGGGCGGTGGCGCCATGTACCAGGCGATGACATCGCTTGGCTTCGCTGCCGAATCGAACTTCAGCGGCCCACCCAAGCTGGCTGGCGCGAAGAAGGGCAGCAGCGTGCTGATTCTCGGCGCCGGCCTGGCCGGCATGGTCGCGGCGCTCGAACTGCGCAATGCCGGCTACAAGGTCACGATCCTGGAGTACAACCAGCGCGCAGGTGGACGCTGCTGGTCGATACGCGGTGGCGACACCTTCACCGAACTGGGCGGCGGCGTGCAGCACTGCCGCTTCGCCAAGGACCTGTACTTCAACGCCGGTCCCTGGCGCATTCCCTACCACCACCATGCCGTGCTCCATTACTGCCGGCAGCTTGGCGTGGCGCTCGAACCGTTCGTGCAGGTCAACTACAACGCCTTTGTCCACTCGAGCATGGCCTATGGCGGCAAGCCGCAGCGCTACCGCCATGTGCAGGCCGATTTTCAGGGTCATGTGGCGGAACTGCTGGGCAAGGCCACGCGCCAGGGCAGCCTCGATTCCGTGGTGACACAAGAAGACAAGGAGAGGCTGCTCGAGGGCCTGCGCGGCTGGGGCGCGCTCGATGCCGAGTTTCGCTATCGTGAGGGCGTCGCCACCAGCGCCCGGCGCGGCTACGACATCGATCCCGGCGGGGGTCTGATGCCGCTGGCGAAGCCATCCAAGCCGCTCGAATTCAGCGAGCTGTTGCAGTCCAGGCTGTGGCGCTCTATCGCCGCTGGCCAAGCCTATGAATTCCAAAGCACCATGTTCCAGCCGGTGGGCGGCATGGACATGATCGCCAAGGCCTTCGCGAGGCAGGTCGGCAACCTCATCCGCTACCAGGCGCGCGTCACCCGCATCGAACAGAACGAACGTGGCGTGACCGTAACTTTCGCGGACGAGGCGCGCGGCGGCGCGCTGCAGCAGGAAAAGGCCGATTGGTGCCTGTGCACCATCCCGCTGTCGATCCTAAGTCAGATCGATATCCAGGTAAGCGCCGAGATGCAGGCCGCCATCAATGCCGTACCCTATGGCTCGTCGATCAAGGTAGGGCTGCAGTTCAAACGGCGGTTCTGGGAAGAGGACGAGCACATCTACGGCGGCATCACCTACACCGACCTGCCGATTTCGCGCATTTCCTACCCTTCCACGCGCTACGGCGCGTCCGGTCCGGCCGTGGTGCTGGGTGCCTACGTGTTCGAAGGGCCCAACTCCTTCGAATTCGGCGCGATGGCTCCGGAGGAGCGCGTCCGTCGCGCCGTGGAGTATGGCAACCAGATCCATCCGCAATACGCCGACGAGTTCGACAACGGCGTATCAGTGGCTTGGTACCGCGTGCCCGGCAATCACGGCTGCTACGGCAAATGGACCGAGGCGCTGCGCGACCAGCACTACAAGGCCCTGTGCCAGGTGGACGGTCGTATTGCGTTGGCCGGCGAGCACGTCTCCCATATCCCCGCGTGGCAGGAAGGCGCCATCCTTTCCTCACTCGACGCAATCCGGCGTCTACATGCGCGCGCCACCGCTTGATGGCCACAGCGACCTAACCATGCACATAATCGTCCGCAAATGACCGTGAACGCGCGCAGCATTCCATACTATCTCGCAAGCGCCATTACCGTTCTGGCAGCGGTTGCTGCCCAGAATGCCCAGGCGCAAGGCAGTACGACCACGACCAGCGTCCAGCCGATATTCTCGGTGGGACCGAAATTCCAGCAAACCACCGGCGAAGCAATCTACCAATCGCTGTGTCAGGGTTGCCACATGCCGCAAGGCGAGGGCGCCAAAGGTGCCGGCACCTATCCGTCGCTGGCCCGCAACAAGAAGCTCGAAGCCAGCGGCTATGCGGTCTATCTTGTCGTCCATGGTCAACGCGGCATGCCGCCATTCGGCGAGATGATGAGCGATGGTCAGGTCGCCGAGGTGGTGAATTACGTCCGGACGCATTTCGGCAATAACTACACCGACGCGGTGACCGCCGCCGACGTCAAGCAAGTGCGCCATTGAGGAAGAGGGAGAGGCTGATGAAAAAAACAGAGATCTTGCTGCTTGCTGCGCTGTTGGCGGCATCCACGGCGGCGCGGGCCGAGATCGTGCGGCATCCGATCCCGAACTCGACCTTTCCGATCGCTCAATCTGTTGAGGTCAGAGGCAACGTCACGACCTATTATATCAGCGGTCAGGTGCCGCCGGTGGCCAACAAGGACGCCGATCCCGCCAGCCTGCAGGCCTATGGCGACACCAGAACGCAGTCTGTCAGCGTGCTGAACCGGATCAAGACCATTCTCGAGGGCCTTGGGCTTACCATGGGCGACGTGGTGAAGATGCAGGTCTTCCTGGTGCACAGCGGCGCCGCGCCGATGGACTTCAAAGGCTTCATGGAGGGCTACACCCAGTTCTTCGGCGGCAGCCAGCCGAATTTGCCGGCGCGTTCGGTCGTCGGCGTCGCAGCGCTCGCCAACCCCGGCTTTCTGGTCGAGATCGAGGTGATCGCGGTCAAGGACAACAGCAAATAAGAGGAGGGCAAGATGCGTGGAACCACAATTTGCAGGCTTCCTTCGGTACTGTTTTCGGGGGCGCTTGCCTCGGCGTTGATGGTGGGCGCCGCGGCCGCCGCCGATACTTTGACCCCGCAGCAGAAGTTCGCCTACGACATCTACAAGGAACTCGTCGAGATCAACACGGTGACCGCGACCGGCGACACCGCCAAGGCGGCCGAAGCAATGGCGGCGCATCTTCGTGCGGCCGGCTTTGCGGATGGGGACGTGCAGGTGTTGCAGCCGGCGCCGCGCAAGGGCAACCTTGTGGTGCGGCTGCGCGGTACCGGCGCGCGCAAGCCGATCCTCCTGCTTGCCCATATCGACGTGGTGCCCGCAAATCGCGAGGACTGGTCGGTCGATCCGTTCAAGCTGACCGAGCAAGACGGCTATTACTACGGACGCGGTACCGGCGACGACAAATTCATGGCGGCAGCCTTTGTCACCAACATGATCCGCTACAGGAAGGAGGGCTACAAGCCCGACCGCGACATCATCCTGGCGCTTGAGACCGATGAGGAAGTCCTCGACCGTGACGAGGTCGGCATCCGGTGGCTGCTGAAGCATCATCGCGATCTGATCGATGCCGAGTTCGCGCTCAACGAAGGCGGCGGCGTCGGGTTGAAGGACGGCAAGCCGATCCGCAACAGCGTTCAGACCTCGGAAAAGGTCTCGGTCAGCTTCCTGTTGGAAGTGAAAAACAAGGGCGGCCATAGCTCGCTGCCCTCGAGGGACAACGCGATCTATCGTCTCGCGGACGGGTTGGTACGGCTCTCGAAGTTCACATTCCCGATGAATCTGAACGAGACGACGCGCGCCTATTTCGAGCGCACCGCCCAGTTCGAGGGCGAGCAGACTGCCGCCGACATCCGCGCGGCCCTGTCGGACAAGCCCGACCCGGCGTCACAGTCGTTCGTCCGCCTTGCGGCCAATCCGGTCTACAATGCGCAGCTCCGCACCACCTGCGTGGCAACGATGCTGGAAGGCGGCCACGCCGTGAATGCGCTGCCGCAGCTTGCGACCGCCAAGGTCAATTGCCGGATCATGCCGGGCGAGCCGGTCGAAGGCGTCAAGGCAACGCTTGAGAAGGTGCTCGGCGACGATCAGATCAAGGTCACCCAGATCGATCAGGCGGTCCTGAGCGCGCCCTCGGCCCTGCACGAGGAGATCATGGGTGCG
>Ga0081540_1004082_pt1 | contig 11301 bp, 10 predicted proteins | sample TabmetS2T1R1_FD_71024 | JGI IMG/M metagenome (GOLD analysis project Ga0081540, IMG submission 71024) | Tabebuia heterophylla rhizosphere microbial communities from the University of Puerto Rico - S2T1R1 | ecosystem: Host-associated > Plants > Roots > Rhizosphere ...
TCCACTCAGCCGCCGCGCGATAGCCGCGGAATGACGGATGCCGTTCTCATCGCCCCCTCCCGTGTCGTCCGTCTGGGGCCCGCGTGTCGCGAAGGCTCGGGCGACTTTTGAGCGGCCACCCGATGGGCTTACTCGGCATTCTGCCTTTGTACTCAACTGCAACCACGGTTGCTCAACCCAGAATAGGCACCAGAACAAATCGAGAGCATTTCGTACGCCGGCATTTGCTGTGATCGTTCTGTCATTTGGCGGACGTACCTTCTGCTCGTCTCTAGCCTTCCCGTGAGCTAGGACCAAGTCTCACTTGAGACTCCAGCCCCGCTTCGGCGGGGCCTTTTCATAATTCCGTAATTTTTCGGTCTCCGAACCTTTCTCCAGTTCCCCCACTTAGGTAGGGTGGCTCGGGGTGGACAACGGGATGCGTATCATGACCGGACAGTTGATCGAAAAGCCGCGCGACGACTTCATGTTGGTGGCGGAGAAGGAACTGGTCGCGTTCGAGCGAAGGGAGCGCGAGCTTCGCAGGCAGGAAAGGCTAGAGCGGGCCGAACAGAAATTCCCCACTCTGGCGAAAGAGCTTCACAGCTAGGCGGAGGCTTCGATCAGAAGGACGAGAGGGGCCGTCTCCTGTAGGCGGCCTATTTAGTGCTTATGCGTGCTCTCGCCCGGCCAAACCCAGGCCTCCGCTGGCTTCCAGTAATGTACCTGTCCGCAATGGGGACATTGAACCGGAAGCGCCACGCTTGGCAGAGTTTCAAACTTGACGGTCTCTGTATCCAAGCCCGTCTGAATGGGCTTTGCCGTCACCGGGCAGTTGGTCAGGATATCTGGCATAAGGCGCCTCAGTGGAAAAATCATAAATGAAAACGCGCTCGCTAAGACCAGGGACCAAAGCGACCGCCAGATACTACCTGAATTTCACAGTTAGGCGGGTGCCTTGGACCCAGTGGGCTTTTGCGCCCCCTTCAGCTTTGGCCATTTTTCTACCACGCCGAGTTGCCACGCTTTCTGCATCTCCGGAGCGGCCGTAGGGTTGGCTATTTGGGGCTTGTCGGGCAGTCCCCAGCATAGCGCGCCGAAAGCGCAGGTCGCGCAGGAATTGAGCGTTGATCCCGAGCTGAAGCGCATCACCGAGCTGAGCCCTTACATGCGCTCGGAACGTTAGGCGGCCGTGCCCATCCTCGCCGGCTTGAGGTCGCACCTCAGCGCCGCGCTTGCCGCAAGCCTCGCAGCCAACAGCGGCTCGATGTCGGAGAGCCTCACGTCAGCCGGGTATCGATCAGCCGACATCGCGATTGGCTGCACCGGCAGTCGGTGCCAACCGTCCAGTGGATCGCATCTCGCCAAAGGTGATTTGACGGGGCGGGACGGTGACGTTCCGCGGCTACGCGCCAATATCAACTACGATCTTGCCGGCGGCGGTTCCGCTTTCAATGGCGGCATGCGCCTGCGCGATCGTCTCAAAACTGAAATGGCGCGGGTCGATGCGAGGCACGATTTTGCCTGCCTCTATCAGCTTTGTGGCTTCACGCAATATCTCACCATGACGAGCGCGTCCTTCCCCGGTCAATATCGGCAACAGCGTGAACACGCCGGAATAGCTTGCCGCGCGAAACGACAGCGGCGCCAGCGCGTGCGTGCCCCAGCCGAGCGCGCTGACGACATGTCCGAAACGTGTCACCGCGTTGAACGAGGCATCGAGAACGGCTCCGCCAACCGTGTCATAGACGACATCAAAGCCCCGACCTGCTGTGTAAGCAGCAACATAGTTTTCGACTGGCGTTTCCTTGTAATCGATGAAGGTTGCGCCAATCCGCTCGATATAGGCCTTGTCCTTGCGCGAGCCGGTGGCAAACACCTCGGCGTCCAGCCCGCGCGCGAGCTGGACGGCGATGTGCCCGACCCCGCCGGCGCCGCCATGGACAAGGACTTTTTGCCCACCGCGAACCCCGGCTCTGTCCACGAGCCCCTCCCAGGCGGTGATGAAGATCAGCGGCAAGGCTGCCGCCTCACGCATGCCGAGATTGTTCGGCTTTGGCGCCAGCAACCTAGCATCAACAGCTGCGAATTCGGCGAGCGACCCCTGCAGGCCGCCCACGCCGCCCGTCATGCCATAGACTTCATCGCCCGGCGTGAAGCCTGCGACGCCTGCCCCGGCGCTGTCGACAATACCGGCGAGGTCGATGCCGAGGATGGCCGGCGGTGAATGCCGCGCATGCGCCGCCTGTCCCTTGGATATCTTCAGGTCGAGCGGATTGACCGCGCTCGCCTTGATGCGGACCAGGACCTGCCCCTCCCCCGCCTCTGGACGCGAGACCGGGCCGATTTGAAGCGGAGAGCCGTGCGCCGTCAGCACCGCGGCGCGCATTTGCCTTGAAGTCATCGAACGATCCTTCTCTTGAATCCGAAGCCGCCGCGCGGGATCACTTCTGTGGGCTGTCTTGAATCAGGTGCGCACGAGAGGGCATCCACCCTCGCCAAGCGGCCTGAACGCTTCCGCCCCCGGCAGCACCCCCTTGATCATGTAGTAATCCCACGGATATTTCGACTGCTCCGGCGATTTGACCTCGACCAGAAGCATATCGTGAACCAGCCGGCCGTCGGCGCGCAGTGTCGCATTTTTTGCGAACATGTCGGACACCGGAATCGAGCGCATCACGTTCGCGACATCCATACCAGTGGTCGTCCTGGCCGCGTCCACGCTCTTCAGATAGTGGCGCACCGCGGAATAGACTCCCGCTTGCGACATGGTGGGCATTGCCCGGCGGCGCTCAAAGAAGCGTTTCGACCAGGCGCGGGTCTCCTCATCCTTGTCCCAGTAGAAGCCGGTGATGAAGCTCAGGCCCTGCGCAAGTTTCAGGCCGATGGCATGCACGTCGGTCAGCAGCATCACGGGCGCAACGACGGTCTGCGATCCGCCCGCCACCTTGCTCAGGCGGAACTCAGCCGCCTGCTTGATACAGTTAGTGAGATCGAGGCCGGCATTGGCGAACACGATGACCTTCGCGTTCGAGGACTGCGCCTGCAGCAGAAAGCTGGAGAAGTCGGACGTGTTGAGCGGATGCCGAACGGCGCCTACCACCTTCCCGCCGGCGCCTTCGATGGCGGTGCGCGCCACAGCTTCCATCGACTTGCCGAAGGCATAGTCGACCGTGACGAAGAACCACGTGTCGAGCCCCTGGCCCGTCAGCGCCTTGGCGATGCCGGCGCTGTTCGAATAGGTGTCATAGACCCAATGGAATCCGACCGGCGAACAGGCCGCCCCCGTAAGGTCTGACGTCGCCGAGGTCGAATGCACGATGATCCTGTCGCGTTCGCGCATGATCTGCTGGGCAGCAAGCGAGATCGCGGAATTGCCGAGATCGAATACCGCCTGGACGCTGTCGACGTCGAGCCATTTGCGCAGGATGCCGGTGCCGATGTCCGGCTTGTTCTGGTGATCGGCGGCAAGCACCTCGACCGCAACACCATTGGCACGTCCGCCATGGTCCTCGACCGCCAGCCTTGCCGCCCCCACTGAGCCGAGCCCCGACAGATCGGCGAACGGCCCGGATTGGTCGTTCAGCACACCGATGCGAAGCGGCACCTTCTCCTGTGCGCGAAGGCGCAGCGGCATTGCCGCCGTCGCCATCACGCCCGCGAGCGCCGCGCGGCGCGTGATCTTCAGTCCTGACAATTTCGAGTCCCTTTCAAACACCCTGCCCTCCTGCCCTGTTGATGTCCCGATTACCGTTCCGATCGCCTTCATCAGCCATGCAAACCGGCCCGGCGCTCACCAGCTCCCTGGCCCGTTCGCGAAGCACGAATTTCTGGATCTTTCCGGTTGCCGTCATCGGCAGGGCGTCGACCAGTTCGAGCCGTTCCGGCCAGTACGAACGCGCCACACCGGATTTTTGCAGGAATTTCTGCATGTCGGCGAAGGCGAGCGAGGCCGCCTCTCGCGCAACGACGAAGGCGCAGGCCCGTTCTCCCAGCCGCGCATCGGGCATGGCGACGATCGCGACCTGGCGCACCGCGGGATGGCGATAGAGCACGTTCTCGATCTCGACGACCGGGATATTCTCGCCGCCGCGGATGATCACGTCCTTCCATCGGCCGGTGATGGTGACGTATCCGTCGGCATCGAGCCGGGCGAGATCGCCGGTGTCGAACCACCCTTCGCCGTCCATGTTGTAGAGCTCGGGCCGCTTGAGGTAGCCGACGAACGTGCTGGTGCCGCGCGTCTGTAGCCGTCCCGCTTGCCCGCAAGGCAGGGCGTTGCCGTCGGTATCGACGACGCGCAGTTCCAACCCGAGGCTCGGCGCGCCGTCGGTTTCCGAGACTTTTTGCTCCGGGTCGTCCGGCCGGGCGGCGCTGACCAGAAGATTTTCCGTCATGCCGTAGGCCGACAGCACCTTGACACCAATCTCCTCGCGCGCCCGCGTCACCAGCAATCGCGGGATCGGCGCGCCGGCCGACAGGAACGTTCTGAGCGGCCCGGCATCGCCTTGTTTCGCGGCGGTATCGATCAGATCGGCCAGGAACGGCGTCGCGCCCATCCCGAAGGTGACGCCAAACTTGCGTATTCTCTCCAGCGCGACGTTCGCATTCCAGACGTCCTGCATCACGATCGGCGAGCCCAGCACGATCGGGACGATCACCGCCAGGATGAATCCGAGTTGATGCGCCAGCGGCGTTGCCGACAGGATCGGCTCGCCCTCGCGCAATTGCAGGTGATGGATGCTGGGGAGCATCGTCGTCAGCAGCGTCCGCGACGTGTGCATCACGCCCTTTGGCTCACCCGTCGTTCCCGACGTGTAGAGCAACTGCACGACGTCATCGGCGGTCGGCCGCTGAGCGGCAAAGAACCTCGCCGCGTCGGACGGGACTTCGGCAGAGAGGAGCTGCCGGTCAAAGGCGTTCGAACCGGTGCCGCCGACCACGATGACGTGACGGAGCGCCGGCAGCGACGGCCGGATGCGCTCGATCATCGCCTCGTGGTCAAATTCGCGAAAGATCTTCGGGACGATGACGATGCGGGATTCTGCGAGACCGAGCATGAAGGACAGTTCCCGCTCGCGGAAAATCGGCATCAGCGGGTTTGTCGTCGCCCCGACCCGCAGGCAGGCCAGATGCACTGCCACGAAGTGCCACCAGTTCGGCAACTGCACGGATACGACGTCGCCGCGCCTGACGCCGAGCCCGATCAAACTCCAGGCGATCTGATCGACCCGGCGGCGGAGTTCGCTGAAGGTCAGTTCGATCTGCCTGCAAGAGCCGTTCTCGAAATCGACGATGGCAACACGATCCGGATATTTGGCGGCGGCCTCGTCGAGGTAATCGACCAGCAGGCGTTCATTCCAGCCCGCCAGATAATCGTCGGTATGGACGTGCAACATCCTGTCCGTCATTGAACATGTCTCCCGGGCGCCCGCTGGCGCTTGCTCTGGCTGTTCGTTGTGGTGTCAGATCACAGGTCGCAGGCGAGCCGTACTCCCTGCTGGATTGCGCGCAGCGCGTCGAGCTCTTCGGCCCGTTCCGCGCCACCGATGCATGTTACGTCGAGCCCCCTTTGCTTCAGTTCGTCCGCCAGCGCCGTGTTCGGCAGCTGGCCGGCGCATATCACGATGTTGTCGGCCGCGAACACTCTTCGTTCGCCGTCCACCACATAGTGCAGGCCGTGATCGTCGATCTTCTCGTAGATCGCGCCGGCAACCGCGGCGACGCCGCGGCTGCGCAGCCGGTTGCGGAGAATCCATCCCGTCGATACCCCGAGGCGTTCTCCCGGCCGCGATTGGCGGCGCTGGAACAGCGTCACCTGCCGCGGCGACTGCGACGGCTGCGGCGCCTTCAAGCCGCCAGGTGCGGAGATCGAGGTGTCGACGCCATATTCGCTCAGGAAATGATCGATCGCGTTTTCGTCGTGATCCGCATGGGTAAGGAATTCCGCGACGTCGTAGCCGATCCCGCCGGTGCCGATGATGGCGACACGGCCGCCGATTTTTGCGCGTCCCAGCAGGACATCCAGGTAGGATACGACCGAGGAATGATCGATCCCCTCGATATCAGGCTTGCGCGGCAGGATGCCGGTTGCGATGACGATATTGTCGAACTTGCCGGCTATAAGATCGTCGGCGGTGGCGCGAACGCCGAGCCGAACATCGACCTTCGCACGCTCGATCTGACGGATGAAGTAGCGCAGCATCTCGTTGAACTCGGTCTTGCCCGGCACGCGACGTGCGAGGTGGATCTGGCCGCCGAGCTCGTCGTGCTCCTCGAACAAGGTGACCCGATGGCCGCGGGCCGCCGCCGTCGATGCCACCGCAAGGCCGGCAGGACCCGAGCCGATCACCGCGATGCGCCTCGGCCGATGCGGCGTCTCGTCGAATTCAGTCTCCCGGCAGGCGCGCGGATTGACAAGGCAGGTCGCGGTACGGTCCGAGAAGATGAAGTCGAGGCAGGCCTGGTTGCAAGCGATGCATGTGTTGATGTCCTCGGGCCTCCCCTGCTGCGCTTTCAGCACGAAATCCGGGTCGGCCAGCATCGGCCGCGCCATCGACACGAAATCGCAGGCGCCGCCCGCCAGCAGGTTTTCCGCGACATCGGGCATGTTGATCCGGTTCGACGCCACGATCGGGATCGACACGATCTTGCGCAGTCGCTGCACCGCGAAGCTGAACGCCGCGCGCGGCACGCTGAACGCAATCGTCGGAACCGGCGCCTCGTGCCAGCCGACACCGGTGTTGAAAATGTCCGCGCCGGCCGCCTGCACCGCCAGCGCGAGCTGATCGATCTCGTCCGCTGTCGATCCCCGTTCGACAAGGTCGATCGCCGAGATGCGGTACATCACGAGGAAGTCTGGGCCCAATGCGGCGCGGGTGCGCCTGACGATCTCGACCGAGAAGCGGTTCCGGTTCTCGACCGAGCCGCCCCAGCGATCGGTGCGATCGTTGGTGCGCGGCGCGGTGAACTGATTGATCAGATAACCTTCCGATCCCATGATCTCGACGCCGTCATATCCGGCGCGTGACGCCAGCACCGCCGACTTGACGAAATCATCGACAGTTGCCTCGACCTCCTCGTCCGTCATCGGCCGGGGAATGCGCGGATTGATCGGCGAGCGGATCGACGACACGCCGAGGATATTGTCGTGCTTGGCGTAGCGGCCGGAATGCAGGATCTGCATCAGGATCTTTGCGCCGTGCTTGTGAACCTCGTCCACCACGCTGCGGTGCGGCGCGAGATCATCGCCGGTCATCAATGTCGGGCCGCCAGGCTCGAGCCGGCCGGCCTCGTTCGGCGAGAAGCCGCCGGTGATGATCAGCGCTGCGCCGCCCTTGGCGCGTGCGCCATAGAACGCGCGCTGGCGCTTGTCCGGCTCGCTCTCGTGCTCCAGGCGCGTATGCATCGAGCCCATGATCACGCGGTTGCGCAAGGTGTGGGCGCCGACGCGCATCGGCGACAGCAATGTCGGATAGAGTTTGTGCCCGGCTAGTGGCGTCATGGCTGATCCCCTTGAGGCGATCGCTGGACCGAGGACGTTCATCGCTTACCTCGCAAAGTTCGGCACTCGGCGTTCGCGGAACGCCGCGAGGCCTTCGCTGATATCGATACCGGTCAGGATATGCATCGCTTCCTCCCGCTCCAGCCGCAGGCCGTCCGAGAGTGACTGGCCGGCATCTCCGGCGTGACGCCCGAGGCGCTTGATCGCCGCGAGCCCGGTGCGGCTGCGCGCTGCGAGCTGCCGCGTATAGGCCAGCGCGTCGTCCCGCAGCCGCGCCGCCGACGCGAGATGGTTGACGAGGCCCCATTGCATCGCGGTGGGCGCATCGATCCAGCGCGCGCTGTACATCAGATCGAGCGCGCGGCGCAGGCCGATCGTTCGCGTCAACCGCTGCGAGCCGCCCCATCCCGGGATCAGCCCGAACGCCGCGTGCTGGTCGCCAAACCGGGCGTCCTCTGCGGCGAACACCACGTCGCAAGCCAGCACGAGCTCGATGCCGCCCGCGAGACACAGGCCCTGCACCGCCGCAATCACCGGCAGCGGACTTGCCTCGATAAGGTCGAGCACGGAATGACCGAGCGCGAGGAAATCGCACAGCTCCGCCGCGTCGCCGCGCACCGCCTCGACTTCATCGAGCGCGGCACCCGTGCAGAAGTTTTTACCGCTCGCCGCGACAAGCACCGCACAGGCGCCGTCGCGCTCGAACTTCGCGATGGCGTCGCCGATTTCGGAGAGCATCTGCCGCGACAGGCAGTTGAACACGTCCGGGCGCGACAGTTCGATCGTGCCGACGCCGTCCTGCAGCATCGTCCTGACTGGAGCGCCACCATCCTGCATATTCCACACCGCCTGATCCATTTTCCGTTCCTCAGAGGGGACAATCGCGCGGGAAAGCCGGCTTGCGCTTGTCGAGATAGGCCTGCAGCCCTTCCTTCACTTCCGGTCCTGTGAAGCCGAGGAATTCGAGCGCAAGCGAGGCATCGAAGGCGGGGCCGGCCTGGCGCAGCCAGTTGTTGAGGCTGTATTTGGTCCAGCGGATCGCGCTCTGCGGCCCGTTGGCAAGCCGGATCGCGACCTCCAGCGCTTTAGTGTCGAGATCGGCATCCTCGACGCACATCGAGACCAGCCCGATGCGCTCGGCCTCCTCGCCACTCAACTGGTCGCACAGCAGGAGATAGTATTTCGCCTTCGCCATGCCGCAGAGCAGCGGCCACACGATGGCTGCATGGTCACCGGCCGCAACGCCGAGCCTGGTGTGGCCGTCGATGATGCGAGCGGTCTTCGAGGCGATCGAGATATCGGCGAGGATGCCGCAAACCAGCCCCGCCCCGACGGCAGGCCCTCGGATCGCGCTCACCACAGGCTTCGAACAGTTGATGACGTTGTAGACGATGTCCTTGGCTTCCTTCCAGTTACGAAGCCTTGTGTCGTGATCGGAAATGATGTCGCCGATCATCGCAAAGTCGCCGCCGGCGGAGAATACTTCGCCCGCACCGGTGAAGATGACGGCGGACACCGAAGGATCCGCATCGATGTCGCGCCAGATCCGGCCGAGTTCGGCGTGCATGGTCGCATCGGCCGAATTCATCTTGCCGTTGGCCATGGTCACGCGAATGACCCGCTCATGGGGCCAGTCGATGCGAAGGCGCTGGTAATTGGCGTACCGATCGTGGCCGTTGCCGTTCGCTGTTGTCTGGTTCATCGCTTGCTCCCTCATCTCTTTCACACCATCGAGTAGCCGCCGCTGACGCTCAGCGTCTGGCCGGTGACGAATGATGCCACGTCGGAGGCAAGAAACAGAACGGCGGGTGCGATGTCGGCCGGCGTGCCGACCCGCCGGAGCGGATAGGCCTTGCTGATCCGGCTGCGCATGTCCTCCTTGAGCCAGACCTTCATCTCGTCGGTCGCCCACAGGCTGGTCGGGCCGATCTCCTCGCCCGGCGCCGGCAATGTGGTTCCCGGGCACACCACATTGAAGCGGATGTTGTGCCTGCCGTTTTCGCGGGCCAGCGACTTCGACAACGCGATCACGCCGGCCTTGCAGGCGCCGTAGACGCCTTCGCGGAACTCTCCGATCCGGCCGGCGTCGGAGGCGATGCTGACCACCGCGCCTCGCGAGCGGCCGATCATGCCGTCCAGCACGGCGCGCGTGCAGTTGATCATGCCCCACAGGTTGATCTGGACTTCCTTCTCCCATTCGGTGCGCGGCTTTTCCACGAACAGACGGTCGACAACCCAGCCGGCGTTGTTCACGAGGACATCGATCGATCCGAACTCGCGCTCGACCCGGGCGGCCATCGCCTGGACTTCGGCCCAATTCGAGACATCGGCCTTGACGGCCATCGATTTCGATGCGCCGCGCACCAGCGCCTCATCCGCAACCGCCTGCGCGCGATCCTCATCGATATCGGCGATCGCGACCGCCGCGCCTTCTTCGGCAAAGGCCAGCGCAATGCCGCGCCCGATATTCGACGCCGCGCCCGTCACGATGACGGATTGGTCCTTCAGGTTGAGTCGCATGTCGCGCCGTCCTTTAAGATACTATCCAGATAGTATGTATAAGGTCGGACGATCTGCGGCCGCGCCTAGGGCTTCAACGGAGCATCTATCGGCGGAACAAGCGGAGCGTTTCGACCCCTCGTCGTTTCATTCACAATCCAATAATACTATCCAGATAGTATGTCAAGTGGTCTTCTGGGGACAAGCACGGACAAGACGGCTGCCACCTCGCCCGGATCGGACGGCATGGTAGAATGGGATCGTAAGCAAGATGAATCGAGGCACGTAGTGGCAAGGGCAACAAAGCGAAGAACCAAGGTTGAGCAGCGAGAAGCCAGCCTCGAAAAACTACTGTCGGCCGCGCGCCATTTGTTCGTCTCGAAGGGCTATGCGTCGACCACGCTGGAGGAGATCGCCGCCGCGGTCGAGATGACCAAGGGCTCGGTCTATTTCTATTTCGGCAGCAAGGAAGCGGTGCTGCTCGAACTGCTGAACCAGGCTGAGCAGATCGTGATCGATACCATCCTGAAGCTGCTGGAGACTTCCGGGGGCAGCGCCACCGAGAAGGTGGTCCATTTCCTGCATCATCAGGCGCAGCTTGGCGTGACCGACCGCGAGAACATGCTGCTGATCATCCTGATGTCGCTCGAGTTCGAAGACGGACCGGTCGCGCGCAAGACCAAGGCGCTTTATCGAAAATTCTACGACGGCCTCAACGAGGTGATCCGCGAAGGTCAGAGGATGGGCGAATTCCGCACCGACGTCCCGAGCCGCGAGCTGGTGTCGATCATCGTTGCCAATCACGACGGCACGTTCCTCGAGTGGTACCGCCGCAGCGACGAGCTCAGCGGCACGAAGCTCGTCAGGGCTATGCGCGGGATCATCCTCACCGGCCTCACCGGGAAATAGATTCCGGCGCGGAAAGCTGCTCGGACATTGTCAAGCCCACGGCGGCGCATCTCACCGCCGGTCGCCGAATGCCGCACCAGCTTGCCACGATCTCGAGCACGGGGTGGCACTCCACCTCCCAGAGGTTTGCCCAAACTCAAGAATAAGATTCGGAAATTCAATACGTTGTGGGGAGGCTTGGCGCTCCCTAGGGAAGCGAGACAAAGCAATGAATTCAATGCCTTACGGAATTGTTTGGGTCAGAAACGCCTCATTGTTATTCAAGGCGTTTCAGGATCGCCGCCCAAACTGAAAAGAGAAGAACCCTTGATCCACCTTGGGCCAAATATTGGAATGATCAGGTATTCACAGGAGTCCAGACCGTTGCCCTCCGAAGGCAAAGGTCACACGTTCGAATCGTGTCGGGTGCG
>Ga0081540_1004083_pt1 | contig 11290 bp, 10 predicted proteins | sample TabmetS2T1R1_FD_71024 | JGI IMG/M metagenome (GOLD analysis project Ga0081540, IMG submission 71024) | Tabebuia heterophylla rhizosphere microbial communities from the University of Puerto Rico - S2T1R1 | ecosystem: Host-associated > Plants > Roots > Rhizosphere ...
TGGATGATCTGAGGCTACGCAATCCGGGCAGGCGCTCCTTCCCGCAACGGGAACCGATGATATTGTAACGCAACTTGGTGGGTACGGTCTGCTCGGGATCTACAATGGCAATGCACCTGGTTCGACGATCATGTTCGCGCCGAGCTGGATGGATTACCGATCCAAGGCACATTCGGGATTCGCATCGATCCCTGGTGCTGGTAAAAAGGATGGAGAGGTTACCCTTGAGCGCGACTATCGTTTAAATCGCTCTGACGAATTTGATATCATTCTAAAGAATATGAGCGCGGCGGCGATGAGCGTAAGTGGTCTGCATTCACTCGGGGATTTCAAGTAACTTCGCCGCCCTTTGGTAGATATCGGTGAGATCGTCGAGCATATGGAGCACCTCTTTAAATTGCCTGAAATCATAGTCCGGCCGTAAGTCGCTGATGCGTCGGCGCTCCACGCGGGCTTCCTCGATTCGTCCAGCGGCCGCAAGCGTCAGGGCCGCCACTGCATGCGCGTGAACATGATCGCCGGCATTCTGCCCGACAAGTTTGGCACGATCGGCAGCCTCTTGAACCTTGCCGAGCCGTAACAGTGCGAACGTCCGCACCCTATGCGTCCCGAACATCATCGGATCGAGCGGGCTGAGGCGAGCCGCGACATCAGCCGCGTCTATCGCGCTTCCGGGATCGCCAGTCTGGCACTGTACAAATGCAAGAGAGTAGTGAGCGAAAGCATAGTTGGGACTTAAACGAATGGATTGATTGAGCTCACCGACAGCGCCATCGTGGGCGCGCCCGAGCCACTGCGCTCGACCGACGGCGCAATGTGCCGCCGGGTCGCTGGGATCCGCCGTGAGTGCTTGTCCGGCAGTCTCGAATGCCAAAGCGATCTCGCGTTCGGATTCACGTACGTTCAGATGGAATGCGTTGTGAAAGTGCGTGAACGACAATCCTGCGTAGCTTCTTGAGAAGGTCGGGTCGAGAGCGATCGCTCTGTTGAAGAAGTGCTGCGCCTCCCGATTGCCATCGCTTGTGAAGCGGGACATGCTGGAGAGGCCCCGATGGTACGCCCGCCATGCGTCGAGCGAAGCGGGCGGCATGAGCAGCGCTCGGTTGCGTTCGATGATGTGAATTTCCGCATCGAGACCCGTTATGATGCGCGCGGCCAGCAGGGGAGGCGTGGCAAAGGAGTCGTCGGCATTGCAACTGAACTCGTCGACCCAAAAGATGCGGTTGCTTTTGGGGTCGATCAGTTCCACCGAAACAAGATATCTCTTGCCATCGCGCCGCAAATGGCCGGACGCGACGTACTGCGCGTTCACCAGAGCGGCTGCCGCCACGGGAGATAGACTGCGCAGCGAAAAAGCCGTACCTCGGGCAATGACGCTGAAGCTTCGCAATTTGGCAAAGCCGAAGATGATGTCGCTGGTGACGCTGTTGGCGTCCGTAACGCTTTCCGGCGCCGCCGTGAACGGCAGCAAGAGCAGCGTCGGCCCCCGGGTATCCGTCGCTGCTGGGCTCGAGGAGGTGTCGAAACGGGCAGTATCGATCAAACTTGCGACGGCGGGCTTCGAGGTAGACCGTCGTGCTGCCGCGAAAGCCGCCTCTAGCGAGTTCGGATCGATGCCTTCGGTCCGAAAACGCGTTACCGACGCAGCCATCTCGCGCTGGGCCTCCGCATGAAGACCACGGCGGAGCAGCGTACGAACGAGTTCGAGGTGAACCGCTTCGTCGAACGGCGCGACTTCAAGGCATTCGCGCAAGACTTCGATGCGATCGTCGCTCTCCGGCGGCAGGACGGAGCTGAGACGTTCGAGAAGCTGTAGGCGCAACTGGCCGAAGCGGTGCCGCTGGCCGGCGAGCCAATTTTCGAACGATGGTGCTCCATCGAGCGAAAGGCCTTCGAGAAAGTCGCCCCTGAACAAAGCCAATAGCGACCGAAGCTCGCGTGGTGAAGAGTCCGCCAGCGTCTTCTGCGTGTGTCGCGCGACAGACCGGGCGTCGACGTCGAGCGAACCTGCATCGATCCAGACTTGCTTGCGGTCGGCGACGATCCGCGTCGTCGTCGGCCGGTCGACGAGAGGGCGTAGCTTGGAAAGGCACCAGCGCAACTCGCTTCTCGGGTCGTCCGCAACGTCCCAAAACAACTCGCACAACTTTTCGCGAGTGACAGGCCGCGGCGCCATCGCGAGGTAGCCGAGCAGGGCCCGGACCTTGCGCGAAGGCGGCTGGCTCAAGGCGATGCCATTCTGGATGACCTGCAGGGGTCCCAGCAACAGCACCCGATCCGCCGACAGCCTCGCCATTTCCATGATCACTCCAACGCTCGCTCCCACGAGGACCGCTTACCGCAGGGAGTATCGGACATCTTCTGACGGCTCAGCAAATCAACACAGTTCCAGCCTTGCTCGGAAGAAAAACGTTCAACGCAATCAGGCATTTGACGCCATTGGGCACGGTCAGCCCGACAGTCCATCTGGAGAAGCAACCATGATATCTGCAGCATTTCCTTACAAAAAACAGCGCCGCACGATCCTTGGCCGTGAGATGGCGTATGTTGATGTTGGGAAGGGCGACCCCATCGTGCTGCTGCACGGCAATCCCACCTCGTCCTACCTCTGGCGCAACGTGTTGCCGTACGTGCAGCCACTGGGCCGCTGCATCGCCCCCGACCTGATCGGTATGGGCGACTCCGACAAGCTGCCTAATAGTGGCGCCGGCTCGTATCGTTTCGTCGAACACCGCAGCTACCTCGACGCCCTGCTCGAGGCCCTCGATGTGCGCAAGCGGGTCACCCTGGTTGTCCATGACTGGGGTTCGGCCCTCGGCTTCGACTGGGCCAACCGCCACCGCGACGCCGTGAAAGGCATCGCCTACATGGAGGCGATCGTGGGGCCGCAATACTGGGACCATTGGGACAGGTTCAACATGCGTCCCGCCCTGCAGGGGCTGCGTTCCGAGAAGGGCGAGGAAATGGTGCTGCAAAACAACTTCTTCGTCGAGAAGATCCTGCCGGGCGCCATCCTGCGCAAGATGTCCGACGCGGACATGGCGGAGTACCGCCGGCCGTTCCCCGAGCCCGGCGAGGGGCGACGGGCGACGCTGACGTGGCCCCGGCAGATTCCCATCGATGGCGAGCCCGCCGACGTGACTGCGATCGTCACCGCATATGCTGACTGGCTTAAGACCAGTCATGTACCCAAGCTGTTCCTGAGAGCCGAGCCCGGTGGAATCCTCGCCCACGGCGCGGTTCTCGACTTGGCCCGCAGCTTCCCGGCCCAGACCGAGGTGAAGATCGCGGGGCTCCACTTCGTCCAGGAAGATTCGCCGAATGAGATCGGTCAGGCCGTCGCTGGCTGGATAAAGACGCTGGGCTGATGGGCCCTCCAGGACCGCAATATGGGGCGCGTGCGAGCGCATCAGGAACGAAGAAATGATTCAAGCGGAGCAATTTGAGGTTCTCGTCCTGGGCAGCGGGGCTGGTGGCAAGCTCATCGCCTGGCATATGGCGCAATCGGGACGGCGAACGGCCGTTGTGGAGCGACGCTGGATCGGCGGCGCCTGTCCCAACGTCGCCTGTATGCCCACCAAGAACCAAATCTCCAGCGCCAGGACAGCGCATATCGCGCGGCATGGCGCGCGGCACGGGACAATCAGTGGGGCGGTCACTGTCGATATGGCGCTGGTTCGTCGGCGCAAGCGCGAGATGGTGGAACGCCAGGTTGCGAAGCACCTGCAGATCTATAAGGAAAGCGGTGCCGAGCTGATCTTGGGAAGCGGCCGTTTTGTGGCGCCGAAGACCCTCGAGGTGAAACTCAACGAGGGCGGAACGCGAATGCTCGCGGCCGACAAAATATTCCTCAATGTTGGAACGCATGCAGCGATTCCGAATGTGCCTGGCCTTGAGGCGGCTCGCCCGCTCACGCATATCGAGGCGCTGGAGCTGGATTATGTTCCAAAGCACCTGATCGTGATCGGCGGCGGCTATTCCGGCCTTGAATTGGCACAGGCTTTTCGCCGCTTTGGCAGCGATGTGACCATCGTCGAGTCCGGTCCTCGTCTGATGACGCGTGAGGATGTCGACGTCTCGGATGAGATACGGCGCATTCTCGACGACGAAGGCATCCAAGTTCTCGCTGGAGTGCAGTTGCTGCGAGTCGGTGGACGATCGGGAGACAAGGTTGCGCTTTCCGTGCGTACTCCGTCAGGCGAGCAACAAATTGATGGCAGTGACATCCTGGTCGCAGCGGGGCGCATTCCGAACACCACCGGAATTGGTCTTGAGGAGGCCGGCGTTGAACTGGACGGGCGTGGTTACGTCCGCGTCAATGGCAGACTGGAGACGAGTGCGCCGGATGTATGGGCAGTCGGAGAATGCGCCGGCAGTCCACAATTCACGCATATATCCGAAGACGATTTTCGCATCATCCGTGACAATCTCGCGGGTGGACATCGCAGCACGGGCGACCGGCTGGTTCCATATTGCATGTTCACCGATCCCCCGCTCGCCCGGGTAGGGCTCAGCGAAGGCGAGGCCAGACGCCAAGGCGTGCTCGCTCGCGTCGCAACGCTGCCGATGGATTCGGTACTTGGGGCGCAGGCTACCGATCAAAGGCAGGGCTTTATGAAAGTTGTTGTCGATAACAGCGACGATCGGATCCTCGGGTTCACCATGATTGGGACCTCGGCCGGTGAAGTCATGGCTGCCGTCCAAACAGCCATGTTGGCGGGCCTTTCGTATTCAAGTCTTGCCGACGCAGATTTTGCCCACCCGACGATGGCTGAAGGGCTAACCTCGTTGTTTTCGCGCGTGCCACCTCGTCGCGTGCCGGAGACCAAATGACGTCCGGCATCGCCGCCCCCTGTCGCAAACCCGACTCTGGACGAGCATGCACTGCGTTTCGGGCCAACGTGAACAGGGGGTGAAGGTCCCCTGGCCCCGCTCGTCGAACCTGGAGGAGAAATCCATGGGACTGTCCTGGCAACAAGGTCCACTCTCAACGGGTGCAATCGGCCGGTTTCTGGTGCCCGAACCGCTGCCCAACAGGCTGTTGTACGCCGAGCGGTTGCGCCGGCGAATGCGCGTGCGCTTCGGGGGACGCTGGATCGCTGATAGCGAGCACGTCCTCCTGCTGTTCGAACCGGGCCGCTATCCGGTCGCGTACTTTCCCGAGGCCGACGTGTCTCCAAACGTCCTGGAACGCGCCGAGCAGACCACCCAGCACATCGATCTCGGGCTCACGTCCTGGTACAACGTCCGGGCAGATGAGCAGCATGTCACGCCGCGCTGGGCGTGGCAGCACATCGAACTGCCCGCCCACGCGCGCGACCTGCAGGATCGCGTTGCCTTCGCCTGGCGGGCCATGGACGCCTTCTACGAGGAAGACGAACGGATCGTTGGCCACGCCGCTGATCCCTACCACCGCATCGATATTCGCCAGGCCTCGCGCAGTCTCGTGGTCCGTCATGGTGACCGGGTCATCGCCGATACCAAGCGGCCGCTGGTCCTCTACGAATCCGGCTTCGCGCCGCGCTGGTATGTTCCGCGCGCCGACATCGATGAATCTGCGCTCTCTCCCGTGAAACTGCAGACCTTCTGCCCATACAAGGGGCTCTGCAGCTACTATTCGATCGATGACGCACGTCAGGCGGCATGGTCGTATCCTGACGCCTATCCCGAGGTCCGCCGCATCTCCAACCTGGTGTCGTTCGAACCGGACATCGTCTCGGTGCACATCGATCGCATTCAGCTCCATCTTGAGCCGGGCCAGACGGTGGTTCCGCACGGCCCCGATCGCAACCTCGACGTCGCCGAGGTGGTCCACTCCGCAAACGGCCCATGAGTGAGCAGGTGGTGGGCCCGGCTCGACTATTGTCGGTGAAGGTCGGACTCCTCGCGATATCGCGTGGAAGGAACGCACGGTATACGGCGGAGTCGGGAAAAATCCGATGCGTGGCCGCCGTCGGATCGGCCGGTTGAATCTGGATGGAGACGGTCAAGCCGATCTGGCCGCCACGGCGGCCAGCATCGCGCCGCCTTCGTCGACCCAATCGAACCGGATATTGGCAGGAGCATCGGAACGCGTTGATCGTCGTCTCCATAAATTCGGGATCGCTCCCCATCGCGGTGACATCATGGCTGCGCATGCCCGGTAGGGTTGAAACACTAAGGACCTAACCGGCAGGTCAGGCCCTTGAAGAAGTCGTCGTTTGCGCGCGGCGACTGTGATCCGAGAGTGCGTGCCGCAAGTCAGCCATACGAGTGACAGCTTTCCAGGATTCGCAGCCTCCCACGCCAGGCAAACCGCGCTAGGCGGCAGGGCGGTCCGTATTCTGAGCTATGCGCTTTGCGGCGTCGTCGACCTTGAGCGACATGATGTTGACCATGCGGCGGCTGCTGTCCACCGCATTCTGAACAGTTTCACGCATGATATCACTCTGCAGGGCGACGACGTCTTGAGGAGTTCGGCAGGCCCAGAATTGGCTCATGCGGTTTATCGTATTCTCCATCTGGTGCCGAACGAAGGAGAAATACTCGCGATACATTTCGCTTATCGCTTGGGCAGCCGCGCTGGTGGATTGCAGTGTGGCTGCGGCATTGCGCGCCGACCGTTCAGTTGCCTGTTGCATATCACCAGACAAGTTGAATGTGCGATTGAACTGATCGGTAGAGCGACCTAGTGCGGCGGTCGTCAGCTCCAATCCGGACCGCATGGCGTTCTGTAGCGTCTCGGCATTTTGCCGGAGCAGATCGGCGCTGGCTCGGGTCACCTCCTGGCCCGCGTCGATCGCAATTTCTCCGATGAGCTTGGTCTGCTCAGCTGCCCTTTCTTCGGTGCGTCGCACTTTTTCGCCGACAGATTGGGCAGTGTGGCTTGCCTTATCCTCGTGAGCTGGAGTTGCCATCTTCATCGCCTCCATCGCTTTCCGTCTGGGTTTAGTTTCCTCGTTCGACTTCTTGTTGTGTTTCATAGCCCTTCTCATGTTCTTGGATGGATGATTCGCTTGGATCGCGGCTTTCGACCCTGCGCCTCGCGGGCCAGTGCAAACAAACGCCGGCGCTCTCGCGCCGTTCCTGGCGGTGCTGAGCTATTGCGAAGTTCGATGCTGTAGGAACCAGTGGGACAAGTCCGGTTCGTCCGGTGCGCAACAGCGTGCCTAGCCTCGTGTGGAGGGAGAATCGATCAGAGGTAGCGCGCGCCATCCTCGCCCGCCATGGCTGCCGAGCGCCTTGGAGGACTCGGTGAATCGACTGCTCATATCATGCAGCCCAGGCTTGGCGCGCTTCGCCAACAACCGGAGCGACTTTTCGATCCGAGGCATCTGTGCCAGGGCGGCTCGCAAAGTTGAAATCGGAAGCCGAGAAAAGACGGCTCCGGCGTCGATAGCGGGGATTGCACCGGGGCGTCGCTACCTCCCGGCTGACGATTGGGCTGACCGGCTTGAATGATCAGCGTGAGAGGTCGCGCGCCGAGCCGCACGCGTAGAAATAGCTTTTGACAGATGCGGCAAGGGACCAATGGACGTCATCTGCGATCTTTAGTCGGTCGTCGCGCTTGGGATCGACGTCGCCGATATCGACCTTATCCGTGCTCATTGAGCCTCCCCCGTGTTATTGCCTGAGAAGCGGAGGCGCGCAAAGCGCCTTGGACGGCGCACGCCGGAAGTACGAAGAAAACGCCGCTGAGCTTGAGGCTGAGCTAGAGCTGATCGCTGAAAAGGCGCCGGCTGAAGCCCGGCTGGAAGCTGCGTTGCGTCGGGGCCGGGTTTCGTCCGTCGCCAGGTGCCGCGTGGACGACGGGCGGACCACCATATCCGCTCGACTGCGAACACAAACGTCGGCAGTTGCCGTCGGCACTCGAAGGGCTGATACACGACATTCAAAGCTGAACCTGGCGCGTAGTCATTTGGCGTTGCGGACAACACGTGTACACATCTGACGAATGGTTTTTTTCGACCGGAGGCGCGCAACGGTGCGAAATCATGGGCGAACACGACTTCGACAACAGGCGCGCCGGTGCTACAAGCCGAACCGCGGGTGCTAGACGCGCGTAAGCGAACAGAGCTCAAAATTGGAATGGGGCTACTGAAACGGAAAGCTTGCCGTCGGGTGATTGTTGCACGGTAAAATCTACTTGTTTCGAGGCGTTCGTATCGCCGACGCTGACCGAAATCTCGCCGCTGCATTGCAGCGTTCGTTTGTCCCGACTCGTTGAAGTTGTGACTATTCTTTGACCGAGAAGATATAGCGGTTTAGCGTTCTCAAAATTCGCCTTCGCGTCCGAATTTTTTGCAGCGTAGCTGATCAGTGGATTACGATGGTCATCCGCAACGATCTGGAGCACGGCCTTTCGGGTTTCGATTGAATCGCACTCAAGCTTATCGCTGCAGCTGCTCATAATGATGAGGAACGGGAAGCTCCAGACAACGAGCGAAGGAGACGGGGCATTCCATTTCCGCAGGTTAAGCATTTTTCGACAACCAATCGGAACAAGCCTGGTTCCTTTGAGGTCCGGTTCTGGCAGATAGACATAGCGGCTCCCCCCGTTTTCGGGCAGTAGGATCTTCCGACCACCCGACGTCGTCGTGGAAGCAGTTGCATATGATGAGGTCAATTTGCTGCCGCGCACTGGCGGGGCAGGACGACCTGCGCGTATGGGAATGAATTGCCGGCGCGGCAGCTCGCCTTGGCTGCGGCCCGTCAGTAAAAAGCATCACCGCGGGCTGGCAGGGCGACCGGCGACCACCGCCTGCCTCCGACACGCGGCTGTGCACGTCAAGCGCCTGCTGCAGTCGTTTCGCGCATCGATCCTGCTCCAGCGCGGGGTTACCCCGCGCCATATAGAGGAACCACATCGACTTTGGCGACCTGGCGGCGGCGAGCTAACGGTCGTTGTCCGCATCAGGATGGTGATGCCGGTCCAAAAGAGACCGCGGCTACCTCTTGCCGTCTGATGAGCGCTCAGTGCTCGCGCTGGTGAGAACGATCAGGCAACTGGCAAAGCCGATCGAGTAGACAAGAGGGACAATTAGCCACAGGTTGCTCATCGGAAAGCCTTGTCAAGCGATCATTGGGGCACCCCAGAGTGAGGCCTTTCCTTCCCTCGGGGCAACATCTTCTCGCAATGACGACAAGGAAGATGTTCGTAACCTGTTAAGAACGGCGCTCTCGGCCTCCGTGGGAACAACGCCGGTACGGTAGCTTTTCTATTTCACGGAGAGAGGTAGACGGTCGGGACACCTTGGTTCGTTCATCATGGGCTTCTGCCGCCGCACATGGAGGTGAGGCCGAACAGCAGAGCCAGAGCCGGCGGACGAAGATGGGCGTATTTCGAGACGTCATCGCGCCGGGAGCCGGCTGGGAGCGCATTCACCCGCCGCGATGGACATGGTCGGCGGCTGGTCGAGCGACACCATCTGCGAGGCCACCGACCTCGGCCTTGCCATCATCGAGCACGGCTGGCTGACGCACTACACCAACCAGCGCTACGGCGAGAGGGTCGCGGATGGAACACCACCGCTCACATGCTCACTGGCGCGATGGCGGCGATTGCGAGGCTGACAATCAGACAGTAATCCGCCGCGAGCAATGGTCGGGAGCTCTGGGGGCCGCCAAAAAAGACTGCGCTTGGACGTAAGCAGGATAAAGCGCAAAGACCAGCTGCTGTTCTCGCGAGACCGCACGTCGTCTATCCGTGCTGCCAGCGCTATGCTTCCGATAACAGGCTACTCTGCGGCCTGTACCACACCGAAAAAATTGCCTGCGGTCCGGCCATCGCTCGAGCTATCTTTTGCTGCGGCGATCAGTGGTATGGCCTCTTCGAACAGATGAACTGCGCCCTTTGCGGGGCTGAGCCCCTGGACATCACCATTGCAACGTTGGATGAAAACGACCATGGCGGAGTCTGCGGCGACTACGATGTCTCGGGAACAGCGTTCGATGTGGGACTCGTTGACAAGCTGGATCGCGACCGAAGGCTGGATGCGCTCGAAAGTGCCAAGGGGTCCACTCCCTCGGGAAGCACCCGATGATCACAAGCCGCCAATATAACGGACTGTCATTTCTTTTTCTGGCTTCCCGATATCGGGGCCAGACGTGCGAGAGCTGACCACCCGCGTGCGATATTCCAGATGCGCTGCCCCTCCCACGATCCCCTGGCTGCGGCGCATCGATCTGCCAGTGAACCGAATGTTAATGAAGCGCGACAAATCTTCCAGGGACGGAACTTGGCCGTGGCACAGGAGATCAGGCGCGTGACGTATGTCGAAGACCATCCCTTCGCCGATCCGGAAAGCGCCGCCCGCCGCTTGCTTGACCTGGCGCGCTCCGTGGAGCCCGTGCAGGACGGCCGTATCGACATCGAAAAGATCAACTATCCGTTTCTGTTCCGGGATGCGGCTTGGCCAGCCGAGTACGGCGCCGGCCTGAAATTAGCGATCGAGCGCGGCTGGCTCTGGATGCACGAGAGCGGCACCTACGTGAAGATCACGGCGGCCGGCGCCGAGCAATTCGCCTAGCTCGGGCCAGGGCGACCCCTATTTTTTTCTGCCGGCTTCTTCTCGGTATAGGCGTTGACAGCCTCAGTGAAGTTCCGCCGATCTCCGATCACAGCGTTCTGCTGAGCCAGAACACCCTGCTGAACCAGAGCTGCTGCCTGACAGTCGCCTCGGGCGGTGCTGAGTTCGCTGCCGGCTGATGCTCATGCTCGCAAGTCGGATGTCGTCACCGCCCGAAGGGATGGGCAGATACCCCAAGCCCGAGCATGAGCTCACCGCCGTCGCTGCCCTCCCGCAGCACGGGCGCCGGATAATCAAAAAAACACGCCGGGCGTCGGCGGCAGGTTGCCCACGTAGCGGTCGACACCGCAGATTGTCGTGATGCTGTAGAGATCGTGTCGCGAAGGTGACGATCGGAACAGCGCGAAGTAGACCACGTACATCCAGCCACAATGTCGTGGGATCGCCCCAAACGGACGTGCAAAGACCTGTGCATTCTCCGGCCCTGTGTACCATTTCGTACACAAATCCCCAGAGTGCCTTGCTAAGAGGCTGGCACTGGGATTTCAGGGCACCAGTTGAGATGAACGCCGCCGGGACAGTGTATTTCGAGCCCGGCGGCGCACTGTTGTGAGCTTCATTCCAAAACCTCATACTCGAACGTCAGGCCGTCCGGATCATTTTCCAGAAGCCAGGTCTCGGCGGCATCTTGGCTGGCGAACACCTTGATATGGTCCGGATCGCCAACCTGCTTGTTGGGGTCGACATAGACAAACACGGTCATCATTGGTCTCTCTTCAGCT
>Ga0081540_1004084_pt1 | contig 11290 bp, 8 predicted proteins | sample TabmetS2T1R1_FD_71024 | JGI IMG/M metagenome (GOLD analysis project Ga0081540, IMG submission 71024) | Tabebuia heterophylla rhizosphere microbial communities from the University of Puerto Rico - S2T1R1 | ecosystem: Host-associated > Plants > Roots > Rhizosphere ...
TTCGCTGCAGAGCTCAGGAATGCGACGTATCGACCATCGGGAGAGAACACGCCGAACCCCGTAGCAGAATCGCCTTGACTCCCATCCGGAGCAGCGGAAATCAATTCAACCGTGCCGGTGATCCAATTCCTTACATAGAGGTCAGACAAGGGACCATTGCTGTCGGGACCCCCATGCAAGTTAAAGACACTCGTAAAGAGAACCTCGCTCCGTTCGATCGAAGCATCTGTCCCGTGCATGTACGCCGGTGACGATTGATTCGGAGGAGGTGGCGTCAAGAGCGCCGTAGTCGCGGCCGCTTCGTCTCGAAGAAATACGTAGGGCGTTCCCGCGCCTGGTATGAGCTGGACCGCACCGGCCGTCAGAGGCGCACCAGAGTTGAAAACAGCACGCTGTCCGGCCGTATCGGAGACTATGCCAACACTGCCGCACGTTCCCAGCTCTGCGCCTTGGCAATAGCCCCATTGACCGTCGCTGTCCAATCCGACACCGCTGTTGACATTGCTGTCTGAGTCGTTCTGAATCAGATCGCCGATGCCTGGCTCACCGTCAACCACGTCGCTCGACTGACAGGTGAATAGTACAAATCGTCCAGTCGGCGACAAAAGTGGGGTGAAGCAGATTCCGCTAGTCTGAGCGCTCGGAGTAGTCGCCAAATGTGTGACGAGTTGCGGCGCAGTGACTTCGAGCGCAGCAACAGGCGTCGCAAAAAATAGACCAGCCGCAATCGCAACCCCACTCTTTCTAGTGCTCGAATCCATTGGCAATATCTGATCATGCCCCAAGTAGAAAGCTTCTACTGCGGGCGCAAGTCGCTGTGGTGTATCGACAGCTATTGCGGGTCTTCGCCCAGTCGGAGGAGGAACGGCCGCACCAATCGGATGCGCCTCGCGAGCGGATGCTGATCGCCGAATCGGCCGCATTTTCAGCGCGAAATCGCCATGTTCGGGAAACGCAGTCTCCGACCCGAAAGGTCGATGGCGGAGAGAGAGGGATTCGAACCCTCGATAGAGCTTTTGACCCTATACTCCCTTAGCAGGGGAGCCCCTTCGGCCTCTCGGGCATCTCTCCGGGTTTGTTTTCAATCACTTGGCGCGTCTTCGCGACGGGCCTTGCGCGAACCCTGCGGTTCGCGAGCGCGATTGTACTGTGCCGCGCCGGAGCTGGACAGCTCGCATCTGAAGCGGCGCCTCAGCCGCCACCCTCTTCCCGTTGAGGGCCATTCCGCATCCGGCTGAGTGGAACCCCATATCCACGCCGGTCGCATAACCCGTCCGAACTTCGTTGTACGTCGGATCGCCACGCATGCGCGGCGATACGGTCGGATTCGTTGCGCTTTCGTTATCCGCGCGCCGATCCGAATTCGACGCAGTTCTCAACCGGACTCTGATGCGCTCTCCCATTGCTGCAGCCATCGCCGCCGCATTGCTCGTCGGCGGCGCCGCCCTGACGACGACCGATCCACTCGCTGCCACCTCGGCGGACAAGACGAGGAAAGAACTCGCACCACGCGACGCCTTCGCGCACGGCGAGGCCGGCGCGCGCAAGATCGAGGATTACGCTTCGTTCGCGTTGTTCGCGGTCGACCCGCGCGCGCTCGCTGCCGCATCGGCGAACGTCGACGTCGAAGACGATGCCGACGTCCTGCAATTCGCCGCCCATCCGTTCGACACGCAGCGCGACACGCTCGCCGCGCCGCCTCCGTTCTCGCTGCACGCGCCGTTCGGACCGGGTCTGCAGGTCATCCAGTTCGTCGGTCCGGTCAAGCAGGCGTGGCTCGACACGCTCGCGTCGAAAGGCATCAAGCCGGTGCAGTACGTCGCCCGCAACGGTTACATCGTCTGGGCGGACAGCGGCGCGCAGTCGCGTCTCGCGGCGCTGCGCGCGCAGACGTCCTGGCTGCAGTACGCGGCGCCGTTCTACGGCTTCCTCAAAGTCGATCCGCGGCTCTCGGCGCGCATCGCGCACGACGATCCGGCCGAGGAAGTCGATATCGTCGTGCAGGTCTATCGCCACGGCGGCGCCGACGCGACGCACCGCTTCGTCGAGAGCAAGCGCGTCGTCGCGCCGAGCCAGCGCGCTCCACTCAGCGGTGGCGCGACGGCGTACACCTGGACACCGATCCTCGCGTTCGAGAACCTGCGGCTGCGCGTGCGCGTCGGCGATATCGTCGCCATTGCCGGGCGTCCCGACGTCACGCTCGTCGGCGAGTAAGTCGCGCCGCAGATGTTTCGACGAGGAGCAGGCCGTCACGCTTCACGAGCGCGCGCGACAACGCTCCCCCCGCGCAGGCCGGCGCGAAAGGAAAATCGGTACGAGCGGGGCGTTCGTTCTGTAGAACGGCGGTTTCAGGAGCCGCCGGAACTCTGACTGTCGGCTTCCCCGGATCCCGGAGTCGCCTCGCGCTTGATGCGCTGGTAGATCTCTTCGCGGTGGACGGCGACGTCCTTCGGCGCGTTGATCCCTATCCGGACCTGGTTGCCCTTGACGCCGAGCACGGTGACGGTCACCTCGTCGCCGATCATCAGCGTCTCACCGACCCGGCGAGTCAATATCAACATTGCGGTGCTCTCCTTAACACGTAGTCGGGTCAGCCGACATGCCGCTCCGCCAAAGCGCTCACCTCGCGGACGACATGCGATGCCCGGACTCTGGGATCAGCCTCCCTCGCTGACCCCTCCCCTGAAAGGTCCGACGTTCTGTGCCGAAGCCCGGGCGAAAGCGCCCGCCGGAATCGGCGCGTCGATACCTCAATTTGACCGATACTAACCAAGCCCTCCCGCACGCGCAATGAAATCGGCGCGGAGCCGTGCGCGTTCGGCAGGGTTACGCGGCGCGTGCGGAAATCCAGGCCGGCAAACCCGCGAGTGCAGTATCGAGCGCCGGCGAATCGACGCCGCCGCCCTGGGCCATGTCGGCGCGGCCGCCGCCCTTGCCGCCGATCTGCGCTGCAACATGCGCGACGACGTCGCCGGCCTTGATCTTGGCCAGCGCGGCGCCGTTGACGCCGCCCGCGAGCGCGACCTTCCCGTCGCTCGCCGACGCCAGCAGCACGACGCAGTCGACGAGCTTCTGCTTGAGGCCGTCGACGCCCTCGCGCAGCGCCTTCGCGTCGAGCCCGTCGACGCGGGCCGCGACGACACGGAAGCCCGCGACCACGTGCGCCTGCCCGGCGAGATCGCTCGTCGCGGAGCTCGCGGCCTTCGTTTTCAGCGACTCGAGCTCGCGCTCGAGCTTCTTGTGGCGATCGAACATCTGGCGGAGCTTGTCGACGACGTCGGCGCCGCTCGTCGAAAGGAGCTCGCCGATCTCGTCGAGCCGCGCTTCCTCGTCGGCGACGAACGCGATGGCCCCGGCGCCGGTCAGCGCCTCGATGCGGCGCACGCCGGCCGCGACGCCGCTCTCGGCGACGATCTTGAAGAGACCGATGTCGCCGGTGCGCGCGACGTGCGTGCCGCCGCAAAGCTCGGTCGAGAAATCGCCCATGCGCAGCACGCGCACTTCGTCGCCGTACTTCTCGCCGAACAGCGCGAGCGCGCCGAAGTCGAGCGCGGCCTGGTAGGCCATCTCGCGGACCTCGGCTTCGGAGTTGCGGCGGACCTCGGCGTTGACGAGCTCCTCGATGCGACGCAGCTCGTCCGCCGAAACCGGCTGGAAATGCGAGAAGTCGAAGCGCAGGCGGTCGGGCGCGACGAGCGAACCTTTTTGCTGCACGTGCGTGCCGAGCACCTGGCGCAGTGCCGCGTGCAGGAGATGCGTCGCCGAATGATTCAGGACGGTCGCCTGCCGACGCTTTGCATCGACGTGAGCTGCGACCGCCTCGCCCCCCTTCAGCTCACCACCCGACCAGCGCCCGACGTGGCCATGAAACGCGCCGGCCAGCTTGATCGTGTCCGACACCGCGAAGGTGCCTTCTTTCGTCGTCAACGTTCCCGCATCGCCGACCTGTCCGCCGGACTCGGCGTAGAACGGCGTCCGGTCGAGGATCACGATCGCATCTTCGCCATCGCGCAAACCCGCGACGGGCATTCCATCGCGAACGATCGCGTGAATCCTGCAGCCGTCCGCATCGAGCGTCTCGTAGCCGAGAAAGCGCGTGGGCGTCAGCTTGCTCGCAAGTTCCGCCGGCAGCGTTCCGCGGCTCCCGAACTGGCTCGCCGCGCGCGCGCGATCGCGCTGGGCATCCATAAGAACAACGAACCCCTGCTGATCCACGCGAAGGCCTCGTTCACGCGCAAGGTCTTCAGTCAGGTCATACGGGAATCCATAGGTATCGTAGAGCTTGAAAGCCACTTCGCCTGGAATGGTTGATTCGACGGGACGCTCCTGCTGGACCCATCCGGAGTCGGGAACGACCTTTTTGAAGTCGCTGCTCGCCCGCAACGACTTGGTCGCTTCCTCAAACACCTTCATGCCCTGTTCGAGCGTCTCGCCGAAGCGCTGCTCCTCGGCGCGCAGCGCCTGCTCGACCGTCGCGCGCTTCGCGACCAGTTCGGGATACGCCTCGCCCATCTCCTCGACGAGCGGCGCGACCATCTTCCAGAAGAAATCGCCGCGCACGCCGAGCATCCAGCCGTGGCGCAGCGCGCGCCGGACGATTCGTCGCAGCACGTAGCCGCGGCCTTCGTTCGACGGCAGCACGCCGTCGACGATGAGGAAGCTGCACGCGCGGATGTGATCGGCGATGACGCGCAACGACTTGTTCTCGAGATCGCTCGTCTTCGTCAGCTCCGCCGCGACGCGGATCAGATGCTGGAAGAGATCGATCTCGTAATTCGAATGCACGCGCTGCAGCACGGCCGCGAGTCGCTCGAGTCCCATCCCGGTGTCGACGCACGGCGCCGGCAGGTTCGACAGCGTGCCGTCGGCGGCGCGGTCGAACTGCATGAAGACGAGATTCCAGATCTCGATGTAGCGGTCGCCGTCTTCGTCCGGCGAGCCCGGCGGTCCGCCTGCGATGCCGGGGCCGTGGTCGTAGAAGATTTCGGTGCACGGGCCGCACGGGCCCGTGTCGGCCATCTGCCAGAAGTTGTCCGACGCGAACGGCGCGCCCTTGTTGTCGCCGATGCGAACGATGCGCTCCTTCGGCACGCCGACGGCGTTCGCCCAGATGTCGTACGCCTCGTCGTCGGTGTGGTAGATCGTGACCCAGAGCCGATCGGCCGGAAGCTTGAATACGACGGTCAGCAATTCCCACGCCCACTCGATCGCCTCGCGCTTGAAGTAGTCGCCGAACGACCAGTTGCCGAGCATCTCGAAGAACGTGTGATGCCGCGCCGTGTAGCCGACCGAGTCGAGATCGTTGTGCTTGCCGCCGGCGCGAAGGCAGCGCTGCACGTCGGCCGCGCGCACGTAGGGCAGCTTCTCCGAGCCGAGAAACACGTTCTTGAACTGGACCATGCCCGAGTTCGTGAACAAGAGCGTCGGGTCGTTCGACGGCACGAGCGAGCTCGAAGGGACGATCGTGTGCCCCTTGCCGCGGAAGAACTCGAGGAACGCGGCGCGGATGTCGGAGGTTTTCATGGAACGGGTCGGGACTCGAAAATGCGCGGACACGCCAAGGATGCGGTCCGCGATTGGAGTTCTCAATCGAACTCTTCGCCCGGATCGTCCACGTCGGCGCGGGTGACGGCCCTTACTGTCGCCGGATCGAAGCCTCGGCGCAAGAGAAACTGGGCGCGGCGGGCGCGCTCGGCCGCATCGGAAGGCCGCGCGGCGCCGAAGCGGCGACGCAACTGGGCGCGGGCGAGAGCGACCCAGTCGCGGTCGACGGCATCGATCGCGGCGCGGATCGCGGCCTGGTCGAGGCCATGCGACTTGAGCTCCGCGCCGATCCGTCGCGGCCCGTAACCTTGCGTCGCGCGCGAGCGCGCAAGACTCGCCGCAAACCGCGCGTCGCTCTGATAGTCGAGCCGCCTGAGCCGCCCGACTGCCTCGCGCGTCTCGCCTTCGGCGTGGCCGCCGCGCTTGAGCTTCGTCGCGAGCTCGCGCGCCGACTGCTCGCGCCGCGCGAGAAGACCGAGACCTTTCGCGAAGGCATCCCGCGGCGTCGAGGTCTTCGGTTTGCGCATCGCGAGCGGCTCGGTTTGCGTCCTACTTCGCGGCCTTCCTCGCGGAGACGCGCGATCGGATCTGCACGGAGAGGTCGGGACTCATGGGACCCGCGCCGGCGTGATCGATCGCGCTTTCGATCGCAGCCGCATCGAGCCCGCCCGGCTTCGACGCTTCCGCCAGCGCCCAGGCCTGAGCGGCGCGCGACGCGGGCTCGCTGTAGAGGAGCGCCGGCTTCGGCAACCGCGTCAGAGTCGACCCGAGCGCTTCGATCGAAACCGGCGAAACCGCATTGAGCTTCTGCGGCGCATAGCCGTACGCGAGACCCGCGCCCTGCACGGCGCTCTGCATCTCGCCGTAGTTTGGCTGGCCCGGCACTTCGCCGTCGGGACGCATGTTGACGATCGTGCGGAAGCCGGCATCGCGGAGCGCTTTCACGGCGCCCGGCATGAGTTGTCCGCTGATCGCGACGTCATTCGTCAGGCGGTGCGGCGCGTTCGGATCCACGGCGGGTCCGCGCGCGATCACGTAGTACGCAATCGCGGCGATCGCAACGACGACTCCCACACCGATGAACGCGACCCACGGCCGCGAGGAAGATCCCCGGGTCATCGGCCTACGCTTCTTCGACTTCTTCGGCGCGAGCCGACGACGAGCCCGCGAGCGCACCGCCGTTGAGCAGCTTCGCACGAAGCTGCGCATCGATCGCGGCCGCGATTTCCGGATGCTCCTTGAGATAGAGGCGCGTGTTGTCCTTGCCCTGCCCGATCCGCTCGCCGTTGTAGCTGTACCAGGCGCCGGATTTCTCGACGAGGTTGTGGTTGACGCCGAGCTCGATCAGCTCGCCCTCGCGCGAGGAACCTTCGCCGTAGAGGATCTCGAACTCGGCCTGCCGGAACGGCGGCGCGACCTTGTTCTTGACGACCTTGACGCGCGTCTCCGAACCGACGACTTCCTCGCCGCGCTTGACCGCGCCGATGCGGCGGATGTCGAGGCGCACCGAGGCATAGAACTTCAGCGCGTTGCCACCCGTCGTCGTCTCGGGATTGCCGAACATCACGCCGATCTTCATGCGAATCTGGTTGATGAAGATGACCAAAGTACCTGATTTCTTGATATTCGCCGTCAGCTTGCGCAACGCCTGGCTCATCAGGCGCGCCTGCAGGCCGACGTGCGAATCGCCCATCTCGCCTTCGATTTCGGCCTTCGGCGTCAGCGCCGCGACCGAGTCGATGACGACCACGTCGACCGCATTCGAGCGCACCAGCATGTCGGCGATCTCGAGCGCCTGCTCGCCGGTATCCGGCTGCGAGACGAGGAGGTCGTCGACATTCACGCCGAGCTTCTCGGCATAGGACGGATCGAGCGCGTGCTCTGCATCGATGAACGCGGCGGTGCCGCCGTTGCGCTGGCAGTTGGCGATGACCTGCAGCGTCAGCGTCGTCTTGCCCGACGATTCAGGACCGTAGATCTCGACCACGCGGCCGCGCGGCAGGCCGCCGATGCCGAGCGCGACGTCGAGACCGAGCGAGCCGGTCGAAACGACGTCGATCGCCTCGTCGGCCTTGTCGCCCATGCGCATGACCGCACCCTTGCCGAACTGCTTTTCGATCTGGCTGAGTGCGGATGCGAGCGCGCGGCGCTTGTTGTCGTCCATTGCCTTGACCTCTTCGATGCGGTTCATGCGGCGACATTGCCGCGTGCACGTCTCACCGATTAAGACGTGTCAGCTTCGACGAGGATTATCCCACAGCGCTCGCGCGACGCGACCTTCGAATCGCGCTTCAGTTCGTAAGAATGCGCCGCACGCCTTCGAGCGCCGCGCCCACGGTCTGGCGCCGGACGGCTTCGCGATCGCCGCCGAAATGGAACAGTTCCGCGCGCGCATAGCCGCCGCGCCGCTTCCAGCCGATCCAGACCGTGCCGACCGGCTTGCCCGGCGTGCCGCCGGACGGACCGGCGATGCCGGTCACCGCGACGGCCACGCTCGCGCCGTAGCGCGCGAGCGCGCCCGACACCATCTCGACGACCGTTTCCTGGCTGACCGCGCCCGTGCGCTCGAGCGTCTGCGGCTGAACGCCGAGCAGCGATTCCTTCGCCTCGTAGCTGTACGCGACGACGCCGCACTCGAACCACGCCGAGCTGCCGGCGATGTCGGTCAGCGTCTTGGCGATCCACCCGCCGGTGCACGATTCGGCGGTGACCATCGTCTGCCCGCGCGCGATCAGGATCTCGGCGACGGCTTGCGCATGCGTGCGCAGGGCGGCATCGTCGGGCACATCGAGGTCGGTGACGGACGTCGTCGACACGTCGTTCCTGTCGATCGGGGCGGTGCCGGAGTTTACTCCCTCCGCGACCCGCGATCGGGATCGGCGTTGCGCGTTCGAGTATCCTCACGCTCCCCGATGACCCGCGACGACTTCGCCCAGCACACGCCGCTGATGCGCCAGTACCTCGCCGCCAAGGCGGAGTACCCGGACACGCTCGTGTTCTTTCGCATGGGCGATTTCTACGAGCTCTTCTACGACGACGCGCGCAAGGCCGCGCGACTGCTCGACATCACGCTGACGCAGCGCGGCCAGAGCGCCGGCGCGCCGATCCCGATGGCGGGCGTGCCGTATCACGCGGTCGAGGGCTATCTCGGCAAGCTGATCCGGCTCGGCGAATCGGTCGCGATCTGCGAGCAGCTCGGCGATCCGGCGGCCGCGAAGGGGCTCGTCGAACGCAAGGTCATCCGCGTCGTCACGCCGGGCACCGTCACCGACGAATCGCTGCTCGAACAGCGCCGCGACAATTTCCTGCTCGCGATCGCCGCGGGCGCGGACACGACGCGCTACGGCCTCGCCTGGATCGATCTCGCCTCCGGCCGCTTCGTCGTGAGCGAAGTCGACGGCGCCGAAGCGCTCGCCGCCGAGCTCGCGCGGCTCGCGCCGGCCGAGACGCTGGTCGGCGAGGACGTCGCGTGGCCGAAGGTCGTCGCCGGCCTGCCCGGCTTGCGCAAGCGCGGACCGTGGCACTTCGACACGGCGACCGCGGCGCGCGAGCTCGCGCGCTTCTTCGGCACGCGCGATCTTTCCGGATTCGGCTGCGCCGAGCTCCCGTTCGCGATCGCCGCTGCCGGCGCGCTGCTCGGCTACGTCGAGGAGACGCAGAAGTCGGCGCTGCCGCACATCGCCGGTCTTGCCGTCGAGAACGCCGCCGACACGATCGCCCTCGACGCCGCGACGAGGCGCAACCTCGAGCTCGACGCCAATGTGAGCGGACGCAGCGAGCACACGCTGCTCGGCGTGCTCGACCGCACGATCACGCCGATGGGCGCGCGCCTGCTGCGCCGCTGGCTGCACCGTCCGCTGCGCGACCGCGCAGTCGTCGGGGCGCGACGGCAGGCCGTCGACGCGCTGATCGACGGCCAGCATCACGACGCGCTGCGCGAAATCCTGCGCGGTGTCGGCGATCTCGAACGCATACTTGCGCGTGTCGCACTGCGTTCGGCGCGGCCGCGCGATCTCTCGACGCTGCGCGACGGCCTCGCGCTTGCACCGCGCCTGCGCGAAGCCGTCGCCGCCTGCGAAAGCCCGCTGCTGCGCGATCTGGTTGCGCAGCTCGGCGACCATGCGGACACCGCGACGCATCTCGCGCGCGCGATCGTCGAGTCGCCGCCGGTCATTCAGCGCGACGGCGGCGTCATCCGCGACGGCTTCGACGCCGAGCTCGACGAGCTGCGCGCATTGGCGACGCATGCGGATCGCTTCCTCGTCGAGCTCGAAGAACGCGAGAAGGCCGCGACCGGCATCGCGACGCTGAAGGTCGGCTACAACCGCGTGCACGGCTACTACATCGAGATATCGAAAGGCCAGTCGGGCAAGGCGCCGACCCATTACACGCGACGGCAGACGATCAAGGGCGCCGAGCGCTACATCACCGAGGAGCTGAAGCAGTTCGAAGACAAAGTCCTGTCCGCGCGCGAGCGTTCGCTCATGCGCGAGCGCGCGCTCTACGAGGGCGTGCTCGATGGCCTCGTCGAACGCCTCGCGCCGCTGAAGTCGGCCGCGGAAGCCGTCGCGACGCTCGACGTCCTCGCGAATTTCGCCGAGCGCGCCGACGCGCTCGAGTGGAATCCGCCCGAGCTCGCGACGTCACCCGGCATCCACATCGTGCGCGGCCGCCATCCGGTCGTCGAACAGGTGCGCGACGATCCGTTCGAACCGAACGATCTCGTCCTCGACGACGCGCGCCGCATGCTCATCGTCACCGGCCCGAACATGGGCGGCAAGTCGACCTACATGCGCCAGGCCGCGCTGATCGTGCTGCTCGCGCACGTCGGCAGCCACGTGCCCGCGCAAAGCGCGGCGATCGGGCCGATCGACCGCATCTTCACGCGCATCGGCGCCGGCGACGATCTCGCACGAGGCCAGTCGACGTTCATGGTCGAGATGAGCGAAACCGCGAACATCCTGCACAACGCGACGGCCGAGAGCCTCGTCCTCATGGACGAAGTCGGCCGCGGCACGTCGACGTACGACGGCCTCGCGCTCGCGCGCGCGAGCGCGATCCGTCTCGCGACCGTCAACCGCGCGTTCACGCTGTTCGCTACGCACTACTTCGAGCTGACCGAGCTCGCCGCGCAGTTCGAGGGCATTGCCAACGTGCATCTCGACGCGGTCGAGTACGGTGACCAGCTCGTCTTCATGCACGCGGTCAAGGAAGGACCGGCGAACCGGAGCTTCGGCTTGCAAGTCGCCGCGCTCGCCGGGTTGCCGAAGCGCGTCATCGAGGATGCGCGCGGATATCTCACGACGCTCGAGCATCATCATGGTGCCGCAAAGCCGCTACGCGAAGACGCGCCGACGCCCCAGCTCGGACTCTTCGATGCGCCGCATCTTTCCGCTGTCGAGGACGCGCTGCGCGACGTCGATCCCGACACGATGAGCCCGCGCGATGCGCTCGATGCGTTGTATCGGCTGAAGAAGCTGAGCTCCTGAGCGCATTTGCTCCGCGCTTGAACGGATGTTCAGGCGCCGCGCGTAGATTCCATCTCGAAGCCCTCGCTTTGATCGTGCTCAACCGTCCGCGCTGCCGAGGAGAATCGCATGCGCATCCATTTCGCGAACGAGACCAAGGAATACCGCGCCGCGCGCGATCGCCTGCTCGATGCGGAGATCGCGTTGCGCCGGCAGATGGAAAACGTTGCCGTCGAGCGTCGCGCGTTGCCGCCCGGTCCGCCGATCGCGGAGGACTA